>Ga0315280_10001254_pt1 | contig 44094 bp, 33 predicted proteins | sample YL17G06_40_MG_FD_203697 | JGI IMG/M metagenome (GOLD analysis project Ga0315280, IMG submission 203697) | Sediment microbial communities from Yellowstone Lake, YNP, Wyoming, USA - YL17G06_40 | ecosystem: Environmental > Aquatic > Freshwater > Lake > Sediment | place: USA: Wyoming | collected...
TGGGATCCAACCGCTGCCTGGGTATGATGTTGCCTGGAAACGCCGTGCGCTGAATGCGCCCGCCGCTGGCGGTCTTCGCAGTGAGCGGGTCGTATATGGCGATGTTCTGAGAGAGCAGCGCCGAAAAGTCGCCGGTGCGCTCCGCCAGGGTCGGGATGGTGAGTTGGTCCGGGGTCGGCCGGTCGTTCATCAGGTTTTCATAAGAAAAGAAGAAGAAGCTCTTGTTCCGGCCGTCGTACACCTTCGGTAAGAATACCGGCCCGCCGACTGTTCCGCCGAAGCGATGATAAATGAAGTCGCCTGTGTTGATCCCCGAACGCTTCGCAAAAAACCCGTTTGCTACCAACTCGGTGGGGCGGTCGAACTCGTAGGCAGTGCCATGAAGCTGGTTGGTGCCGCTCTTGATACTGACATTCACGTTGGCGCCGGTGGCGTGCCCGTGCTGCGCGTCAAAGCTGGCCGTCTCGATCTTGAATTCCTCTACCGCCTCGGCGGGAGGCACGAACGCCACCGAGGAGCCGACGCGGGCGATGCTGCCCTTCCTGGCCGTGTTCGGAGCGCCATCGAGGCTAAACTCGTTACCTCCCGGCGCGCCGCTGGGCCTGAGCGCGGAGGTCCCGTTGTTGTCAAAGGCCCGCAGGTTATTCATCGCTTCGCTCACATAGACCACTCCGCCGGCCAGGTTCGCCAGCGTGAATGGATTTCCGTCGGCCAGGGGCAACTCGGCGATTCGCCGGTGATCCACTACCACGCCAACACTTGCGGAAACGGTGTCGAGGATGGGCCCGGCCTGCGCGCTCACCTCGACGGTCGATTGCACATCCGCCGGGTTCAAGACGAATCCGATTTCCAGGCGGTCGCCGACCCGCACGGCGATCTCCTGTCGAACCGCTTTCTTGAAACCTTGCAGTTCGGCGCTAACGCTATAGGTGCCCGGCGGGAGAAACGGAAGCGTGTAGCTCCCCGTCTCGTTGGTCACGGTAGCACTCTGGACGTTGGTTGCGGTGTTGGTCGCCACAATCTTCACGTCAGGGATCACGCTGTTTGACGAATCTCTTACCTCGCCGGTGATCGACCCGCGCGAATCCTGCCCCCAAGCGGGCACGCAGAACAACGCGATGGCCAGAACGACCGCCCAAAAGTATGAGGTCTGGGCGATCAAAGAGCGATTAGTAATATTAGCGAACATGTCCGACACTCCTTAGGTAAAGCAAATCAGCACGTATGAAAACAAACCCATGCCTCTCCGCTTTGGATTTCGAGGATCGTGCAGTAGCATACATCAGGCCACCTCTGCTGATCCCTGGAACATTGAAACTTCCTTCTTCCGAACCCGTGCCAGGGCCCGGGACCGGCGATACCCGCTCTTGCCGCCAAACCAGAACCGCTCTGGAACTTGAATCTACCCCTCCGGCGCTCGCACCAGCCGGCCGTTGATCGTCACGTTCCGCATTTCGATCTGGCGCGTGTTCGCGATCTCGATATCGCTGGCTGCTGTTTCGATCGCGATGTCCTTCAGGTAGACTCCGTCAATCGGTTTCGCGGCCGTCCCCACCGACCGGATGGCGCTCCGCCTCGCTGTCCGGCAGGCCAACTTCTCAAAATGGAGACTTCGGTACTGCGGGGGGTAGGGGTGGTCTTGAACCCCTTTATAGTCGGTCTGCAGTTGAATACACGTCTCGCAGGCCCCCGCCATAAGGCCGCGGACCCAGATATTTTCGACCGTCCCGCCGCGGTCGCTGTTCGATTTGATGGCTACCAGGTTCCCGTCTACCTCGCCGACCGCGCTGTCAAGAATGAACAGGTTGCGGACGTCGCCCGACATTTCGCTGCCGATGGCGTAGGCGTTGGCCCGAGAGCGGACTCCCCGGCAGCGGCGAATCACGACGTTCTCGCAAGGGCGGCCGCCCCACGCATCTTGATCGCGTCCCGCTTTGATTGAAATGTTATCGTCGGACGTTTCAAACACGCAATCTTCGATCAGCACATCGCGGCACGAATCGGGATCGCAGCCGTCATCATTGGTGGTTCCGGGCAAAACGCGAATGCCGCTGATTGTCACGTTTGTGCAGAAGACGGGGTGAACGGTCCAGAAGGGGCTTCTCTTCAGCGTCACGCCCTCGATCAGCACATTGCGGCAATCGTAGAATTCGCAGAACGTGGGCCGCAGATGATGGCCGTCGCCAAAAAGGCGGCGCTCGAGAGGAACCCGCTTTGCCCCCATATCGCGGAGCAGTGCCTGGTCTTTTGTCTGCTTGAGTTTCCAGTCACCCCAGAAGATTTGGGCCTGCCCGTCGAGCGTTCCCTTCCCCGTTATGGCAATGTTTTGCTGCTGGAAGGCATAAATCAGGGGCGAGTAGTTGTAGCAGCGAGTCGACTCCCAGCGGACCAGCACGGGGGGCAGGTAGTCGGCAGGATTGGTGCCGAAACGGACGGTAGCGCCATCTTCCAGGTGAAAATTTACATCGCCGGCAAGGTGAATGGGGCCGTTGCACAGATAAGTCCCGGCTGGCACGATCACCCGGCCGCCGCCCCGTTCATGGCACTCGCCGATCGCCCTGGCGAACGCCGGGCGGCAATCGGTCTCGCCGTCGCGCGCCGCACCGTACTCGCGAACGTCGAACACCCGGTTCGGAAACCGGGGTGGCCGAATGCGAGCGAGAATCTCGGAAGGGTCGGATGGGCCGACTGCCGGCTTCTTCGACTGCACGCGGCCGGGCAACAGCCCAGCCGCCGGGAACCCAACACCTGCGGCGAGGCCGACTAGTGCGCCAGCCAGAAGCTGCCGCCGTCCGATGCGGTGATCGGGCTCACTCTTGTGCGGTGCCATAGTTGGGGAAAACCGCGGCGACGTTAACCGAAAATGCACGGCCTCCGCAAGTCCGTTTGTGTCATAATGCAGTCATTCACCGGTCATTGACTGCGGTTTCGGCCGCAATCTCGTAGTAGCTAACAGCCAGACAGGCAGTCATTTAGGCCGGCCGCGACGGAGGAGTATCTCGCAATGTCGCAGGAGCCAAAAGCAATGGAGGCACACGGGCAGAAAGGCGCCAGCGAGGCCGGCGACGAGGCGAGCGCCGCCTGGCGGGAGCAAATTGGCAGGATACTTGCTGGCGAAGTGTTTCGCGAACGCGATTCGCTGAAACGCCTGCTGACCTACCTTGCCGACCGGACCATCGGCGGAGCGGCCGACGGCCTGAAGGAATACGCGATCGGCGTCGACGTCTTCCACAAACCGCCGGACTACGAGCCGCAGCGGGATGGTTCGGTGCGGCAACAGATCGGGAAACTCCGCCTGAAGTTGGAGGAGTACTACCGCACAGAAGGGAATCGAGACCCGATCCAGGTAGAATTGCCGAAAGGTCGTTTCCGGCTGGTGTTTGAGCATCGAGCGGTCGGCTCCACTACGGAGCCAAGAACCGCCTTAAGTCGCTGGCTACCAGCGTTTTGCGTTGCGCTGCTCCTGCCGGTCGCCTGCTGGATAGGATGGCATGTCCGGGGGACGTCGTCGCCCGGCCTCGATCCAGCCGTTCGCCTTCTTTGGGCGCCATTCCTTGACAGCGCCAGACCTACGGTCGTGTGCCTTGGAACTCCTCTATTCCTGAGAAATCAAAGATTTAGGGTGCGCGATTCTCGCTGGAACGCTATTGATGCCCCCGAGACCCAGGCAGCTATGAAGGACTTGAGTAAGAAGCTCGGTCTCGACGGTTTCGTGCCATCGTTTGACTACACGGGGACCGGCGAGGCCGCTGCCGCCTTTGCTATCGCACGCATCTTCGCCGAGGGTCATCGCGAGGTTGCAGTCAGCTGGGGCAACGTACTCTCCTGGAATGACATCAAGAACCAAAACGTCATCTTCGTGGGTCCGCCGAAGTTCAACCCGCATCTCCACGCCATCCCTGTGAATCTGGATTTCACCATCGGGCCGCGCGGCATTGTCAACGCTCATCCGCGGGCGGGCGAATCCGCGAACTACCCACGAATTCTGGACGCCGACGAGAACGCCGCCGAAGACTATGTTCTGATCAACAGACTTCCGGGCATCGATCCGTCGGGCACGCTTTTGATATTGGAGGGATCCTCGACGTCCAGCGCCTGGGCGGCTGCGGATTACATCACCCGCCCGGCGATGGCCAAGGAGCTGGTCTCCCGGATCAAATCCCCGGACGGGCGTGTTCCGCCATTCTTCCAGGTGCTGCTCCACGTAAAGTATAAGGACAGCGTGCCGACCCACACCGCATTCGTGACTTCCCGGGCGGTAAATCCTCGAGGCCCGGCAATGCCTGCCCCGTAGCCACGTAGCTTCGGATAAGAGCAAATCCCAAAGGGCACCAGCCTCCGGCGATGCGTGTCTTTCGGTTGTTCAGCGGTCATTCACTGGTTTGCGACGAGGCGATCGACAGGTTGGATACGCGTTGTGCGCCAGTTGCGCGCGAAATGCATCGGCTTAAACGTGCGGCTTGACGTGCCCCCCACAAAAACGTATGCTCAAATGAGCACGGAAGTGCGCCCGTAGCTCAGCCTGGATAGAGCGTTGGTCTCCGGAACCAAAGGTCGCTGGTTCAAATCCAGCCGGGCGTACCACCTCCCAAAGGCTTTTTCCCGTATCACTCGCTGAGATCGTGCAGTTCGAGCAGCAGAAGGCAGAGCGGCAAGTGCGCCTGTCAGCGGACGCCGAGGTTGCGAAGCAGGAACTGGAGCAGGGTCTGGTCGCCGGCGGGCGGCCGCTCGCCCCCGTCTCCCGGGACATAGAGAACGGCCTTGACGCCAACCTGGTCGCAACGCTCCTTGATCGCGCGCGCATGCCTGGGGTGATGAACGTAGTGGCCTCTGTCCTTCGGGGGCCCGCCCGGCTGCGGGCTGGAGAGGTAGACGGGCGGGTCGTCGGAGGTGATCAATCCGCGCATATCCACGTCGGCGCGGATTCGCTTTCCTTCCGGCGACTTCAGGTCCTCCACTGTCTTGAGGCCGTAAAATTCGGCGCCTTCCGAATAGAATTTCTCGGCGGGAGCGCCCAGCACTTCCTCCCACTGAAGCACGTCGTAGGTGAACTGCGTGCTATTGGCGCCCGCGGCCGACAGGCGGCTTGATTCGCGCAGCACCGGGTCAGGGTTCTTGGGATCGGCCAGGTCGTCATGGAAAGCCAGCCACAAGGAAGTGCCGGCGCCGGCCGACCCGCCGTAGGCGGCAATCCTCTTCTTGTCGATGTTCCACTCCGCGGCGCGGTACCTCATGTACTGAATGGCGCGGGCGCAGTCGCGGAGGATGTCCTGGATGGGCGCCGTGGTGCGAAAACGGTAGTTAATGGCGGCGAACGAGACGCCCGCATCCAGCGCGTTCTTTACCATGGGGGTGTCGCGCACCTTCGCCTTGTCGCCGCCGACAAAGCCGCCGCCGTGGATGAATACGATCAGCGGCGTGGGCTTGTTGGAACGCGCCTGCCATAAGTCCAGCACGTTTCGTTCGTGCGGCCCGTAGCGCACGTTTTCGAAAGTCGGAGGCGCCTGCTGGCCGAAGGCAAAGGCAGCCAGCCCGAGAAGCAGAACGATCAGACGATGAGTCATAGTGGCCCCCACTTACCTCCGCGGTCCTTTGTGGCGCAATAAACGGCCGCTTGCATGCTGCCATCCTACGGCATCCCGGCAGAGATTGTGAACACATTAAAACGGCGCTCGAAACGCCACCAATCGAATTGACACGCGGCGCGCAGCGGCGTATTGTGCTTTTCATTCGCTGCTGGGAGCAACCCGATGAAAATCGAGCTGGAGCGCCGTGGTGACTGCCAGATTATCCGGCTGGCGGATGACCTCAGGTTCTGGAAGCAGCCCGAGCAGGAGGGCAAACTCCTGGTTGCGTTCGACGCCGCTCTCGAAGGTCCCCCGCGAGAAGTCGTGTTGAACCTCCTTGAAGTCCTCAGCATTGACAGCCGAGGAATTGCCACCCTGGTGCGCTTGCCGATCCGATGCGCCCAGCGCAATATTGGGCTGAAGGTAGTTATGCCTCGCGGGGTGCCTCGCGAGGCGATCAAGCACATCCACATTTTTGATCCCTGGCCCAAGTTTGAAGATGAATCGTCGGCGCTAGGAAACCCACCCCAGTAAAATCTTGTCGCAGCGGCGGCGGCCTCTCGCCCATTGTTCAAACGGGGTTCGGAAAACAAGGGGTTTGAGGATGGATTTCACCACGAAGGGACGCGCGCGGGGATACTCGAAGTCGGTGCTCTTTGTTCTATGGCTCTCGAAACTCCAGGCGCGCCCACCGGCAACGCTTACTTGAAGCGATCAGGTCTATCATCGTAAACCCGCCTGGCCTGTCGTTTGCGGTCGGTGCTCCACGCGAACCGCGGCCGCTCAACGGTAACCGACAACGGGAACTCGCTGCACCGTTGCCGGATGATGTCGTACTCGGATGTCTCGAGACCCAGCCCCTCGGCGACAACGGCATCGATTTCCTCAACGATCCGCAAAACGCGGTCCTGGGCTTTCTTGACATCAATTGTGAAGTCCCGAATCTTCCGGGCCAGGGTGGCTCGAAGCGCCGGATCTGCGGGGATCTCAACGCCCTGAATATCGTTTGCCGAGAACTCGTCGTCTTCTGTGGCCAGGAGAGCGGCGCGCAACAGAACCAGCGTGTCGGGCGACTTGGCCCAGATTGAGGCCGCCCCAGCGACCATCTCGCCCCCCCGCACGCTTGCCGCTGCGAGGTCCTGCCGGTCGATGCTGTCCGCGTCGCACTTGATCTCGAGTCCGAGAAATCCCGCCCTCGTCCACTCCCTGGCACCGGCCACTCCGGCGGCATACACGTCGGCCTCGCTGCCGGGTATTGAAGCGGAAAGCGCGGTTGCCTCAGCGGAAAGATCGTGGAGGCGCCGAGCGCGGCGGGGCGACAGCCTTGGCAGCGGCAGCGCCTTGATCGCACGTGGAAACCACGTCGTCCTTCTTCTCAGCAAAATCGCCGACCGAAGCGTGAGAAACGCGTAATACCTTGAAATGCGCGAGTTGATGATTGCAGCGATGCAATGGGCGCTGAACTTCCTTGGGACGACGACGATCGCGCTGTTGTTTGCGACGGCAGTCAGTGGATCGGCGACTGCTGCAACCAGGGTGACGTAGATCTCCGGAACCAGGCAGCACAACGTATCGCTGGCCGAACCAAGCTCCAGGCGTTGCGGTGTTCGGTAATCCGTTCTACCCATGCCGGTGTCGTCTGCGCGGCCGGCGTTTGCCCGGTAGAATTCCAGGTCGCTCCAAATGGACGGATCTTCCGCGCTCGCCAGCTTCGTCAGTGTTGCGTATTCCTCAGTGTCCGCCGCCAGGTGAAAGGCCGCGACGTGCTGGCCCTTGGAAAAGGGCACTTCGCCCTGCTTGGGAGGCTTGCCCTCAGCCAGGCGGAGGAATCTCGCGCCCCTGCCCGCCTTTACCCCAAAAGGCGCGTCCACCGCCGATCTAAGTCGATCCGCCCGATTTAACTTGGCTAGGACCGGCAAGTCACGCTCCGTGACATCGAGGCACCAGTCGTCTGTCGGGCTTAGCGCGGCCCATTCGTCAAACGGCAAGACGGACAGCTTCGATTGCAGCAGAGATTCGTCTTTCGTGCATTCCTTCAGCTCTTCGATGGTTGTGATGTTGCGGAGCAGGCGAATATGATGACGGGCTGACTGTTTCGTGTTCCGGACGAAGACGAGCATGGGAATGATATCGGCCCCAGGGAAAACCTCTTTGGCGCACCACTCCAGCGAGACCAACTCGTAAAGCTCGTAGTCCCTTAACGTGTTTCTCAAAAATCCTGCCATATTTGTGTTCGCGACGCCGACAGGCGCCACCATGCCGACCGTCCCGTTATCCTTGGCGAAGTCCCTTAGGGATTTGTAGAGGAAATAAACCGACAGGTCGGTGTTCCTCTGCGTAAGCGGGCCAAACAACTCGTCCAGCACCTGACGGTCTTGCTCCGGCAGCCTCTCGCGGCGGACGAACGGCGGGTTGCCGACAACGTAATCAACAGGCCGCTCGGCATCCAGTTTCTCCAATTCGGGCAGAGCGCCGAAGTCAGCGGGCGCGGGAACCTCGACGGTCAACGAATTGCGAGCAGCGACATCCATCGGCCCCATCTCGTACTCGGGCTGCGCTTTCTTGGCTTCCATGTAAACGTCCAGCAGCGCAAACAGAAGGCTGAGATGCGCCAAGAAGACGGAGAACGGATTGATGTCGCGGCCGGCCAGGCAGGTGCGGACCAGGTCGATTCTGTTCTGCGGCGACAGTCCGGCGCCCGCCTTAAGCAAATGAGCTATCGCCCGCACCCCGAAAGTAAACGAGCCGCACGCAGGGTCCAGGATCCGCTTTTGCATTATGTCCGGGTCGGATGCGATTCCCGAGCGCGCCAGAATATAGTCAACTACCTCGACCGGCGTGTAGTACTCACCGAGCCGCCGGCGCTCGATTCTGGGACGGAAGTATTGGTAGATGGAGCCGAGCAAGTCGCGGTCGATCTGGCGGAAATTGAAGCTGTTCAGGCGAAAGAGAATGCGTTCCAGGATCCGATGCAGCTCGCCGTTGGCCGATCCAGCGTTCTGTTTGCCGAACCAGTCAAAGACCGACGCCTCGAAAAGGCTGGAGTACACATGAGCCACGTCCTTGAATGCCACGTCGATCAGGTCCTGGTAACGCTCCTTGATATTCGCTACAAATTCCCGCCAGACCGCTACTCCGGAGTTGGAAATCTTCCTGGTGGTCAGCCCCAGGTCCTCGCAGATGCGCACGAAGAACAAGCGGCTCAGGGCCACGTAGGCGGTGTTGGTGCAGAAGATTTCCTGGAAGTGTTCCTCGCCTTCCGTTCCGGAGTAGGTTTGATCGTGCCGAAAGCGGTCGTAGTCGCTTTCGAAGATCTGCAGGGCCAGCCGGTGGCGCGCTCGAAACGTTTCCCGCTGGTAAATGAGCTTATCTCGCATTTTGGTGGCCCCCGAACCGATATCGGCCAGCCGCTGCTGGATCTGTTCCACTTTGACACGCGCCCCCGCGTGCTCATCGCGAAGCAGTTCAAACCGCGCGCGGCAGTAGCGCGTGAGATCCTGGATCGCCGAATGGAAGACGTCCTGGAGTTGAGGGAGCGTTTCGGGACCCAGTTGAATGCGTCCGGCGGGAATGGCCCCGGCCCTAAACGCCTCGAATTGCGGCCGGCCGAGCGACGAGGCATAATTGATTCGATGCAGGAGGTCGCGAAGCGCTGGCCCGGCTAGAGGCAGACGGGTGCCGCTGAGCGCATCCAACAGGCAGTCTTGCTCAACGTGCACCGCTGTTAGAACATTACCGGCCAGATCGCAGACATAAAAGGTCCGCGGTCCGCAAAGCGTAACGTAAAAGGTGTCCGGCCCGATATAGCCGCGCGCCAGGATCTGCTCCTCCCAGATGCGCTTTCTTCTGCCTGGGTCGCGGATATCCTTATCGTCGAATTTGACCTCGGCCACCACCCACTCGCCGTCATCCTGCGAACACAGCCGAATATCGGGGGTGCCCTGTTCACCCCTCTTGGTGATGACCCGATGCTTGGGAGGGTAGCCCATCAGGGTCCCGAAGATGTGGGTGGCGAGGGGCGTATACAAGCCCACCTCGCTCGCAACGGAATCGATCTCTTCCAGGTACCTGTTCAGGGACATGGCCGATAAGCATATTAGAGGACAGCGAACCTTGAAGCAAGCGACGAACCGGGACTTGAGACGCTCCCGTTGGTGACCTCTGCGAAAGGCCCGCGGATTTTGTTTTCTTCCTGCTTTTGTGGTGAACTATACCGTTCATGTTCTCTGTCCGATTCCTTCCCGAGGGGCGCACCTTCGCCGCCGAAGGCCCCACCGAGCTGTTCCTGGCGGCCGCGAGCTGCGAGATCTGGATCGAGCAGCCCTGCGGCGCCCGGAGCAGTTGCGGCAAGTGCCGGGTGCTGGTGCGGGAGGGCGCGCCCGCTTCCACCGACGCCGACCTGCGCGTGCTCTTGCCGCAGGAGCTGGAGGCCGGCTGGCGCTTGGGATGCCGCCTGGTGCTCGACGGGCCGGCGGTGGTCGAAATCCCCCAGGTGACGCGCTCGGTGGCAGCCAAGAGCTTCGGCGACCCGGCCATGTGCGAAGGCCGAAGCTTTACGCCGAACTTCAGGCGGCAGCTCCTGGAGATAACGCCGCCCGACCAGCACCACCAATATTCGGCGATGGACCTGCTGGCCCGGGCCGCCGGGGTGGCCGAGTTCTCCGCTGAGCTGCCGCTGCTGCGCGCGGTCCCGGACATCCTGCAGCAGAGCAAGCACCGGGTGGAGGCCGTTTGGGCCGACGATTCGTCGGAACTGCTCGACCTGCACCCCGCGCCCGCACTCCGCATTCCGCAATCCGCAATCCCCACTCAGGTGGTCGGCGCGGCGGTGGACCTGGGCACCACCACGCTGGCGGCCGCGCTGGTGGATCTTTCCACCGGCGCCGTGCTCAACGCGCTGTCCCGGCTCAACCCGCAGGTGCGTTACGGCGCCGACGTGATCACCCGCATCCACTACGCGGTCGATCACCCGGACGGCAACCGGGAGCTTCACGAGGCCCTGATCGAGGCCGTCGGCGAAATGCTGCGGGAGCTGTCGGCGCAGGCCGGCATCGCGCCGGACGAGATTTACGCGCTCACCTTTGCGGGGAACCCGACGATGATGCACACGGCGCTGGGCGTGGACATCAGGCCGCTGGGGCATGCTCCCTACGTCGGCGCATGGACGCGGGAGACGACGATCAAGGCGCGCGAGCTGGGGCTGCCCGTCCACCAGCGCGCGCTGGCCCGCTGCCTGCCCATGATCCGCAGCCACGTCGGGGCCGACACGGTGGCGGCGGTGCTGGCCGCGGGCATCGATGAGAGCGATGGCTGGCGCCTGGTGATCGATCTGGGTACCAATTCCGAGGTGGTGCTGGGCTGCCGCCGCCGCATGGTAGCGGCTTCCGCGGCGGCCGGCCCGGCCTTCGAGGGCGCCAACATCTATCAGGGCATGCGGGCGGCGCCGGGGGCCATTGATGCGGTGCGGGTCACGCCCGACGGACGCATCATGGTGAAGACGGTGGGCAATGAGCCGGCGTGCGGCATCTGCGGCAGCGGCCTGGTGGACGCCGCCGCCGCGCTATGCGCCGCCAGCCTGATCGCGCCTTCCGGCACCTTGCGCAACGGCGCCGAGCTGGACCGCCTGCCGCCGCGCCTGGTCGAGCGCCTGGTTACCATGGACAACGGCCAGCGCGCGGTGCGCCTGGCGGAAAACGTGGTGCTGACCGCCGCCGACATCCGCCAGCTTCAGCTCGTCAAGGGCTCGATCCGGGCGGCGGTGGAAATCCTGCTGCGCCACTTCGGCCTGGCTGCCGCCGACCTGGAAGAAGTGAACCTGGCCGGGGCGTTCGGCAACTTCCTCAACAAGACCAGCGCGCTGCGCATCGGGCTGCTGCCCGAGATCGATCCCGAGCGCGTGAAGTTCATCGGCAACGCCGCCGGCGCCGGGGCGCGCATGGTGCTGGTGGACGCCGAAGCCCGCCGCCGCGCCCGCCGCATCGGCCAGATGTGCGAGTACCTGGAGCTGGCGGTCCATCCTGAGTATGAGGATGCGTTCTGCGCGGCAATGCCATTCCCGTAGTAAAGTCCAAGGGTCTAAGGGTCCAAGGGTCCAAGGGTCAAGACCGCTTGGTCCCCCGGACCTTTGGACCCTTGGACCTTTGGACCCTTGGACCTGCTGGCCATGAACAGCAGAGAACGAATCGATGTGGCGATGAGGCTGGGGACGCCTGACCGGGTCCCGGTGATGTGCCAGCTTGCGCTCGGCCACTACTTCCTCCAGACCCGCATCGGGGCGGTTGAAATCTGGCATTCCACCGAGGGCTTCGGCGAGGCCCTGATCGAGCTGCAGCAGCGATACGGCTTCGACGGCATCCTGATCAACCTGCCGGGGCGGGATCCGAACTGGCGCAGCTACATCGGCCGCATCGAGCAGCGGGAGGGCGAAAGCATCATCCACTGGAAAAACGGGTGGCACACCATCTCGCCGCCTGACGACAACGCGCATGTCTTTCGCGAGACCGGCCGCCGCTGGTTTCCGTCGTTCGAGCAGATCGACCCCGGCCGGCTGTTCTACGTCGAGCCGCACGATATTTCCGGCGTCACCTACCCGTACTCCTGGGGCTTCAGCGGGGAGGAGGCGGCGAAGGGCAGCGGTTTCTTCCCGCCCTGGCACTTCGACCTCATCCGGTACGTGCTGGGGCGCACGGGCGGCCGGGTTTCGGTCCACAGCGAGATTTTCTCCCCGTTGTCGCAGTTCATGGAGTTGCTGGACTACACCAACGGGTTGATCGCGCTGGTCGATGACCCGGAGAAGTGCGAAGCCTGCCTGGAGGCGCTGAGCGAAGGCGCGATCGAGTTGGGGCGCGGGCAGGCGGCGGCCGGGGCCCACGCCATCCTGATTTCCTCGGCCTTTGCCGGCGGCGGATTCATTTCCCGCAAGCACTATTCCCGCTTCGTCCTGCCCTACGAGCGCAAAGTGATTCGCGGCATCCGGGAGCGCTGCGATGTGCCCATCTACACCCACACCTGCGGCGCCATCGGCGACCGGCTGGACTTGATGATGGAGACAGGCACCAGCGGCATCGATACGCTGGACCCGCCCCCGCTGGGAACCGTGGACCTGGCCGAGGCCAAGCGCGCATTGGCCGGGCGCTGCTTTATCAAAGGCAATATCGACCCGGTGAACGTGCTGCTGCGCGGCACGCCGGAAATGGTCCATGAGGATGCGCTGCGGCGCATGGCCATTGCCGGACCGGGCGGCGGGTATATACTGAGTTCGGCTTGCTCGGTGCCGCCCCATGCGCCCCCGGAAAACATCATGAAGCTCCGCGCAGCCGCAGAGGCAGTAGGCAGTAAGCAGTAGGCAGTAGGCAGTAAGCAGTAGGCAGTAGGAAGGGGTCATGCTTCGTGGATATCGTGACCTGCGCGCTTATCAGGCGGCGTTCAGGCTGGCCATGCGGATCTTCGATGAGTCGAAGCGGTTCCCGAAAGATGAGCGTTTCTCACTGATCGGCCAGATGCGCCGCTCGTCACGCAGCGTGGCCGCTAACATCGCCGAAGGCTATCGCAAGCGCCAATATCCGGGCATGTTTGCCGCGAAGATGGCCGACGCAGACGCGGAAGCGACTGAGACCCAGGTGTGGCTGGATTTCGCTCTCGAGTGCTCCTACCTATCGAAGGAGGCGCACAAGGAACTGACCGCAGGCTACGAAGAACTGGGGAGGATGCTGGGCGGTATGGTGACGCAGCCGAAGAAATTCATGCCCGCGTGATCGTTGCGAAACTGCTTACTGCTTACTGCCTACTGCCTACTGCCTACTGGTAGGGGGGGTTGCTTGCCGAAAGCTCTGAAAGACGCGCTTCGCGAGGCGCAACAATGCGGCCGCATATTGATCCTGGACGGCGCCATGGGCACCGAACTGCAGCGCGCCGGGCTGGAGCCGGGCGGCTGCGGGGAGCTGTGGAGCGTGGAGAGGCCGCAGAAGCTGCTGGCCATTCACCGCGCGTACGCCGAAGCCGGCTCGCAGTTGCTGCTCTCGTGCACCTTCGGCGCCAACCGGTTCATCCTGGGGCGGCACGGGCTGGCGGGCCGGGCGGCCGAACTGTCGCGCGCTGCTGTCTGCGTTGCCCGGCAGGCAGCCGGCGATGGCCGATGGGTGCTCGGCGACTGCGGTCCTTGCGGCGGGTTCCTGGAGCCCACGGGTCAGATTGCGCCGGCGGAGCTGGAAGCGTCGCTGCGCGAGCAGATCGCCGCGCTGCTGGAAGCCGGCGCCGACGCCATCATGTTCGAAACCATGTCGGCGCTGGACGAGCTGGAGATGGGGATCCGCGTGGCTCGGGAGTTGGGCGCGCCGTGCGTGATTGCCTCACTGGCCTTCGAGCGGCGCCGCAGCGGCTTCCGTACCATGGCCGGGGCGACACCGGAGCAGGCGGCCAAAATGGCGGCCGAGGCCGGCGCCGACGCCATCGGCGCCAACTGTGGCACGGGCCTGGAGCCGCCGGACTTTGCCGACATCGCGCGCGCCTTCCGCTCGGCTTGCGCGTTGCCCATTATCCTGCAGCCCAACGCCGGCCAACCGGAACTGGTCGGCGGCCAGGCCGTATACCGGCTGACGCCGGAGCGACTGGCCCCGATGATGACTGCGCTGGCGCCGCTGGCCCAGGTGCTCGGAGGTTGCTGCGGCACGGGTCCCGCCCATATTGCCGCCTTCGCCAAACAGCTCGCCTGAGGAAAAGTGGGCGGGCGCGAGGCCCGATGTCACTGAATTAACAAAGTCGCGAAGCGACGACTGAGGCTCGGATATCAGCCGTCGCTTCGCGACTTGTTGTTCTATCCGCCGTTACCCGGCCTTGAAAGGCCGGGCCACTCTCATGCGCCGCTTCGCGGCTGAAACCTAGCCGGGCCTTAATCAAGTGACATTGGGCGGGCCGCCCGCGCTGCCAGGGGCAATTATTCATAGTTCAGCGCGGCCGCCAGCGCTTCGGTGAAGAAGTAATCGCCCCAGATGACCGACTCGCTGACCCCCAGCTTCTTGTGGATATGGTACACGCCCTGGCTCAGGACGCCATCCTGATCGGGCGCGACTAGAAAGCCGTCGCACAGCGTTTGCAGGATTCCGCGTGCCTCGTCTTTTCTGCCCTGCCGGATCAGCCCGGCGGCGGCAATGGCGGCCGCCGAAGAGTCGTAGATGCGTTGGGGGCCTTCCGGCACGTCGAAGTCCCACCAGGGCACGCCCCCCGGCGGCGCATTGCGCAGGTAGAAGTCGGCGCAGGCCCGGGCCGTGGCCAAAAACCGTTCGTCGCCCGAGTACTCGTAAGCAGTGTGGAAGCCGTAGAGCGCCCAGGCCAGCCCCCGTGACCAGCAACTGTCGCCCCGGTACCCCTGCTGGGTCGATTGCCGCAGAAACTCGCCGGTGGCCGGATCGAAAATGCCTTCGTGGGCGGTGCTGCCGTCGCCGCGCACCAGGCGCCGCCGGGTGGTCAGGCAGTGCTGCCGGGCTACCTCCAGCAGCGCCTCGTCGCCGGTTTCGCACCCGGCGTGGAAAATGATGCCCACATTCGCCATGATGTCGATGAACAGCGACTCCGGGCCCAGGAAGGAACACAGGTAGCGGCCGCCGGGCTGGAAGCGCATGGCCAGCGTGCGTCCCGTTTGGATCAGCACGGCATTCAGCGCCGGATCGCCGCTGAGCCGATACCAGGGCAGGTAAGTGGACATGAAAATGAAGCCCAGGTCATGCACGGCCCGGTCGTGCTGGCGCGGTTCCAGCCGCTTTGAATAGGCCTCGGCCTGCTGCCGCATCCACTGATCCCCGGTTTTGTGGTGGATCAGCCACATCATTCCTGGGAAGAAGCCTTCGCACCAGTGCGTCCACTTGTCGCCCGTCGTGTCCCAACGGCCGTTGGTGGTGTACATGGGGTGCAGGTCCGGATACTCCTCAATGGTTCGGCGGACCTGGTGTTGAACGAAGTCAAAAGCGTCGGCGAGGTTCATCGGTCGCTGTTTTGTCGGCTGTCGGCTGTTGGCTATCGGCTGTCGGAAAAGCCGGTCGCCCAACAGTGCCGCCGGCCGGGAGTGTCAATCTTATCAGCAGGCTTGGGTTTTGCGTTAGCCGTCAGCCGACAGCCGTCAGCCGCCGGTCACCAAAACAGGCTATACTTTTTTCGTGCCGGACGAAGTAGTGCGACTGACGGCGGCGGTGAAAGCCGCGGGTTGAGCGTCCAAGCTGAGTCCAAAGTTGTTGGACGCTCTGCTGGGCAAGCTGCCGCCGGCCACAGACCCGAACGTGCTTGTCGGCTTCGATCACGCCGACGACGCCGGCGTGTATCAAGTCGGGCCCGATCTGGCACTGGTGCAAACCGTCGATTTCTTCACGCCCATTGTGGACGACCCGTTCACCTTCGGCCAGATCGCCGCAGCCAACTCCCTGAGCGATGTCTATGCCATGGGCGGGAGGCCGGTCTCGGCGCTGTCGATCGTCGCCTTTCCGCCGAGACTGCCCATCGAGGTGCTCCAGCAGATCCTGCTGGGCGGGCACAGCAAGATGGACGAAGCCGGTTGCTCGGTGATCGGCGGGCACTCGATTGCCGACGAGGAGATCAAGTTCGGCTATGCGGTGACCGGGGTGATTTCTCCGCGCCGGGTGCTGACCAACGCCGGGGCGCGTCCCGGCGACGCGCTGGTGTTGACCAAGCGCCTGGGCACGGGCGTGCTCTCGACGGCGCTGAAGCGGGACGCGGCCGAGCCGGCGGCCATCGAGGCGGCCGTCGAGTCGATGTGCGCCTTGAACCGCGCGGCCTGCGAAGTCATGCTGCGGCACGCGGTGCATGCCGTCACTGACATCACCGGGTTCGGGCTGCTGGGGCACGCGCGCGAGGTGGCCGCCGCCAGCGGCGTGCGCCTGGAGATTGACCACGCGCCGCTGCAGTTCCTTCCCGGCGCACTGGAAGCGGCGCGCGCCGGCCACCAACCCGGCGGACTGAAGAACAACCGCGAGTTCCTGTCCTGCGCCGTGGAGCTGCGCGCCCAACTTCCGCCGGAAGTTGATGCGCTGCTCTACGATCCGCAGACTTCGGGCGGCCTGCTGATTTCGGTGGAGGCCAGCGAGGCGGGCGCGCTGGAGAACGAGTTGCTCGAAGCGGGCGTGCCGGCGGCGATAATCGGGCGCGTGCTGCCCGATGCCCGGCCGCCGCTGCTCGTAATATAGTGACCAGTGACAGGTGACGAGTGACAAGGCTTGGTTCTCTCGTCACTGGAGGTTGAATTTGGACAGCACAATGATCGCCGCCGCCATCATGGCCGCCGGCTTCGTGAACGCTCAACGGCAGGCCTTAAACGCCGGACGGCTCGACGACTCGCTCCGCGAGAAATTCGTCGAGTATTACCAGTTTATCCAGCAACAGACGCCGCCGCCGAAAAAGGAAAAAGCGGAAGGCGCGTGACAACGGGCTACAGACTACAGGCTGCAGGCTGCAGGCTGCGGCCCGGGGCTTTGCGTACAGCCTGTAGCCTGTAGCCCGTAGCCTCAGCTATACTCCGGCGCATGCTGCTGATCCGTCTGCTGTGTGCCGCGTTTCTGTTTGCCGGCTGGGCCCTGGCCGCCGGCGCCCCAATCACTCATGAAACCATCTGGCTGATGAAGCGCGTGGCGGCACCGGTGGTCAGCCCCGATGGCAAGTGGGTTGTGTTTCAGCTTACCGAGCCGGCTTACGAGGAGAAGGACCAATGGTCCGACTTGTGGATGGTGCCGGCCGACGGCAGCGCCAAGCCGCGCCGCCTGACTTTTTCGAAGGGCGCCGAGGCGGGCGTGGCCTGGAGCCCCGACAGCCGGCGGCTGGCCTTTTCGGCCCGGCGCGAAGGCGACGAGGTGGCCCAGGTTTACGTGATCGACATGGCGGCCGGCGGCGAGGCCATCCGCATCACCTCGCTCCCCACCGGCGCTGGCTCGCCCCGCTGGCGCCCCGATGGCCGGGCGCTGCTGTTCTCTTCCGCCGTGTATCCGGGCGCCGACGACGACGAAGCCAACAAGAAGATCGCGGCCGAGCGGAGAGCGCGCAAGTACAACGCCCGCGTTTACGACACCTTCCCCATCCGTTACTGGGACCATTGGTTGGACGACCCGCAGCCGCACGTCTTCGTGCAGGCCGCCGAGCCGGGTGCGCGGCCGCGCGATTTGCTGGCCGGATCAAAGCTGGTGGCGGAGGCCGGATTCGCCGGTGCGTCCACCGCTACCGGCGAGGAGCTGGCCGCCATCTGGGCGCCCGACGGCCAATCGATTGTCTTCGCGGCGACCACCAAGAAGAACGCGGCCGCCTATGCCCACGTCAATACCCATCTGTTCCAGGTCTCCGCCGACGGTGGCGAGCCGCGGCAGCTCACCTCCGGCGACGACACTTTTTTGAGGCCGGCCTTCCGCCCGGACGGTAAATCGCTCTACTGCGTGACTCAGAAGCAGGACACCAAGGTTTATCACCTCGACCGCTTGGAGCAGATCCCGTGGCCGGCGGGCGGCCCGGCAGCGGTGATCTCGGACAAGTTTGACCGCTCGGCGGGCAGCTTTGCCTTCAGCCCGGACGGAAAGACCATCTACCTGATCGCCGAGGATGCCGGCTACGACAAGGTGTTCGCCCTGCCCGCCGACGGCGGAGAAGCGCAGGTAGTCGCCGGGGCCGCGCGCGGCGTTTACTCGGGCCTTTCGATTCCCGCCCGCGCTCCATCGACGATGCTGGTGGCCAACTGGGAGAGCGCGGTCAGCCCGGCCGAGGTGGTGCGCATCGACGCGGCCGGCGGCCGCCACAAGGCCTTGACCGATTTCAACTCCCAGCGCGTGGCGGCCATCGATTGGCAGCCGCTGCGCGAGTTCTGGTTCACCAGCAAGCGCGGTAAGCGCATCCACAACTTCATCGCCCTGCCTCCGGCCTTCCAGGAATCGAAGAAATACCCGCTGGTGGTGCTGATCCACGGCGGGCCGGCCAGTATGTGGAAAGACCAGGTCCACCTCCGCTGGAACTATCACCTGATTGCGCAGCCTGGTTACGTCGTCCTGATGACCGACTACACCGGCTCCACCGGATACGGGGAGAAGTTCGCGCAGGACATCCAGGAAGATCCGTTCCGGGGGCCGGGCGAGGAGATCAACGAGGCCGCCGATGAAGCCATTCGCCGCTTCCCCTTTATCAACGCCAGCCGGCAGGCGGCCGGCGGCGCCAGCTACGGCGGCCACATGGCCAACTGGCTCCAGGCTACCACCACCCGCTACAAGTGCCTGTTCAGCCATGCCGGCCTGATCAATGCGGAGTCGCAGTGGGGCACCAGCGACACCATCTATCACCGCGAGCTGATGAATGGCGGGCCGGTGTGGGAGCAGGGGCCGGTGTGGCGGGAACAGAACCCCATCCGCTACGCGAAGAATTTCCGAACGCCGATGCTGATTACCGTCGGCGAGAAAGACTTCCGCGTGCCGCTGAACCAGTCGCTGGAGAACTGGAGCGTGCTGCAGCGGCTGCGCGTGCCCAGCCGGCTGATCGTCTTCCCCGACGCCGGCCACTGGATCCTGCGGGGCGACGACAGCCGCTTTTTCTACCAGCAGCTCCACGCCTGGCTGAAAAAATGGCTGTAGGCTGCGGGCTGTGGGCTGCGGGCTGTGGGCTGCGGGCTGTGGGCTGCGGGCTGTGGGCTGCGGGCTGGAAGCGGGTTTCCTACAGCCTCCAGCCCACGGCCTACAGCCTAGATCTTCGGATGCATGGTGTGCCAGAGGGTGGCCTGCTCGAAGGCCAGCGCCACGCGCAGGGGCGCCGCTTCGTCATATAACCCGCCGGTAAACATGATGGCCTGCGGCAGGCCCTTGATGAAGCCGCAGGGCATGACCACGGCGGGGTGGCCGGTCAGGTTGGTGATCAGCAGGCTGGCGCTCGCCGGCGCCGGCGAGACGAATACATCCCACTTTTCCATCAAGCTGTCCATGGCCCGCATCAGCAGCGTGCGGGCCCGCTGCGCGCGCAGGTACTCGACGGCGGGGATGAAGCGCGAGGTGCGGAAGACGTTGGGCCAGTCGCCGGGCGCCTGGCCGGAAAGCTGGTTGACGCCGCCGCTGCGGGTCAGGTCGTCGAAGGCCGTGGCCGCTTCCGCGCTCAGAAGGAAACGCAGGCTGGGGGTCGAGAATTTCGGCAGCTCCATGGGCTCCGGCTTCGCGCCCGCTTTTCGCAACGCCTCCAGCGCTTCCTTGTACAAGGCTTGCTGTTCGGCATCGCCCTGCTCGAGCTCGGCCTTCAGGTAGCCGATGCGCAGGCTGCCGAGCGGCGTGGCGGGCGACCAGTGGAAGGGGATGTCGGTGACGGTGCGGTCGCGGCCGTCGGGGCCGTAAATGGCGGCCAGCACCGCCGCGCAATCTTCCACGCCGCGGCAGATGGAGCCGATCTTGTCCATCGTCCAGCTCAGTCCCATGGCGCCGTAGCGGCTCACGCGGCCGTAGGTGGGGCGCAGCCCGGTGGCGCCGCAGCGCGAGCAGGGCGAGACAATCGAGCCCAGCGTTTCGGTTCCCAGCGCGAAGCCCACCAGGCCGGCGGCGGTGGCTGCAGCCGATCCCGCCGAGGAGCCGCTGGAAGTGTCTTCCGGCTTCCAGGGGTTGCGGGTCATGCCGCCGAACCACAGCCCGCCCTGGGCCAGCGCCCCCATGGAGAGCTTGGCGATCAGCACCGCCCCGGCGGCGCGCAGCCGCTCGACCACGGCCGCATCGTAGTCAATCATCTGGCTGCGGTAGGGCTCGGCGCCCCAGGTGGTGGGGATGCCCTTGGTGGCGAACAGGTCCTTGGCGCCCCAGGGGATGCCATGCAGCGGGCCGCGGTAGCGGCCGCGGGCCATCTCGGCGTCGGCCTGGCGCGCCTGCTCCAGCGCCAGCTCCTCAGTGAGCGTGATGGTGCAATTCAGCTTCGGGCCATAGCCCTTCAGCCGCTCCAGGTACATCTTGGTGAGGTCCAGCGAGGAGACCTTGCGGCTGCGCAGCAGCTCGGCCAGCTCGAGCGCGGTCGAGAACGCGGCGTCCTCCAGCGAGCTGAATTTCGGTGCTTGCTGCTTGCTGAACGGCGGGCGCGCGCCGCGCCCCCGCCCGGTTGCCGGCGCTTGCCGCCGCGGGTATTTCTTACCCAGAAGCCCGGGGTGGAAACTAAAGGCCGGCTCGGTATCGAGCGGCACGTCAATCTGCCGCAGCGTTTCGTAGCTGGCCAGGTTGCGGTTGACGCCGGTCAGCGCCATCGCTTCCTGGGCCTCGGTCAGCTCGATGCCGATCAGTTGCTCGGCGGCGTGCAGCGCCTCTTTGGCTACCTTCTGTGGCGGCTGGGGCGGTTGCTTCTGCTGCCGAGCGGCGGCGGGGGAGGCGGCGGCCGCAATGCCCGGCACCGCCAGCGCCCCGCCCGGGACCATTTTGACGAACGAACGCCGGTTGAATTTCGCCATAAGCTTGGCACGTGTATCACGACCGGAGTGGTGTTGTCGAGCGGCCCGCGACTAATTGCGCGTCTTCTGCATCTAATCCGTTTTCCTGATGGCCGCCATCCAAACGTCCGATTGACCCGCTCTCGGGACCGGGACTACCTTGGAGCATGGCGGCCGGCACGGTGCGGCGCGCCGAATTTCCGGAGGTGTGTTGATGACGCCCGAGCGTAAAGATCCAAAAGAGGTGCTGGAGTTTGCCCGCAAGAACGACGCCAAGATCGTCGATCTGCGTTTTACCGACCTGCCCGGCCTCTGGCACCACGTTTCCTTCCCCATCAAGCAATTGACGGAGTCGAGCTTCGAGGACGGCTTCGGGATCGACGGCTCCAGCATCCGCGGCTGGGCCGCCATCCACGAGAGCGACATGCTGCTGGTTCCCGACCCGAACTGGTACATGCTGGACCCGTTCACCGAGGTGCCGACCCTGGTGATGATCGGCGACATCGTGGACCCCATCACCAAGCAGCACTACGAGCGCGACCCGCGTTATATCGCCCGCAAGGCGGAGGCCTACCTGCGTTATACCGGCATCGCCGACACCGCCTACTTCGGCGCGGAAGCGGAATTCTTCATTTTCGATAACATCCGGTTCGACCAGCGGGAGAACTGCGGCTTCTATTTCATCGACGCCGAGGAAGGGCGCTGGAACTCCGGCCGCGAGACCGACAACCTGGGCTACCGGCCGCGCTACAAGGAAGGCTATTTCCCGGTGCCGCCCACCGACCACTACCAGGACCTGCGGACCGAGATGGCGCTGACCATGGAGAAGTGCGGGCTGGAGGTCGAGTGCCACCACCACGAGGTGGCCACCGGCGGGCAGACGGAGATCGACCAGAAATTCGACACCTTGGTGCGCTCGGCCGACAACATGATGCTCTACAAGTACGTGGTGCGGCAGGTGGCCAACCAGTACGGCAAGACGGTCACCTTTATGCCCAAGCCGCTGTTCCAGGACAACGGCAGCGGCATGCACACCCACCAGAGCCTGTGGAAGGACGGCAAGCCGCTGTTCGCCGGCGACTGCTACGCCGGGCTGAGCCAGCTTGCGCTGTGGTACATCGGCGGGCTGCTGAAGCATGCGCCGGCCATCGTGGCCTTCGCCGCTCCCACCACCAATTCCTACAAGCGGCTGGTGCCGGGCTTCGAGGCCCCGGTGAACCTGGCTTACTCGCGGCGCAACCGCAGCGCCGCCTGCCGCATCCCCATGTACTCGGCCAGCCCCAAGGCCAAGCGGGTGGAGTTCCGCCCGCCGGACCCCTCCTGTAACCCCTACCTGGCGTTTGTCGCCATGGTGATGGCCGGGCTGGACGGCATTGAGAACAAGATCAACCCGGGCGAGCCGCTGGACAAGGACATTTACGACCTGTCGCCCGAGGAGCTGCGCGAGGTGCCGTCGCTGGCGGCTTCGCTGGAGGAATCGCTCAAGGCCCTGGAGAACGACCACCAGTTCCTGCTGAAGGGCGACGTTTTCACCGAGGAGCTGATCCAGACCTGGGTGGACTACAAGATGCGCAACGAAGCGCAGGCCGTGCGCCTGCGCCCCCATCCCTACGAGTTCGCCCTGTACTACGACATTTGAGCTTGTGGTATATTCCGCGCGTGCCAATGCGAATTTGCCGGCAAACATTATTCGGTGTACTGGCGCTGGCGGCTCTGTGTGCGTTTGGCGGGTCTGACGCCCGGGAGCCGGCGCCGCGCTTCTCGGCGAAAACACTTACCGGCGAGAAGTTCACGAACGACTCGGTGAAAGGCAAAGTCGTCCTGCTGCAGTTCTGGACCACATGGTGCCCGTACTGCCGTAGAGACCAATCCGCGGTGGACGCCATCGATCGTGAGTTCGCGGGTAAGGGTCTGATCGCTCTTGCCGTGAATGTCGGCGAACCACGGAAAACTGTCACGGAGTATCTCGAGCAGAACCCGCGCTCCTGCCGGATCGTGCTGACCGAGGACACCAATCTCGCCGCGGTTTTCGGGGCAACCAGCTTTCCAGTTTACGTGTTGATCGACCGGGAGGGAAACATCGCCGGAACTCAGCGTGGAGCGGGCGGGGAAGCGGCCCTGCGGCGTTTGTTGAGCCGTGCCGGTCTGGAATCGGACTAGGTGGAATCAGCGCCCCCAGACCGCCGTGTGGCGATTTCATTGTTTCGCCCGCCGGGGCGTCTGTCGGCGGAAGGACGAGCTCAATCAGGTTGGTTGAAGCTGGAAACCGAGACGGCGCGCAGCCGCCCGAATGCGATCGTCCAAACTAAGCAGTCGCAGCCCCGGAATGGCCGAACCCGCAACCAGCGCCGACGCAAGATGAATGGCGTCGAGCGCGCGGAGGGGCTCGGCGGGAAATGGTTGCCTGGCGCGCTCGACGATCTCAGGGCTGATCCGCAATATCTGCCAGTCGGCCGCGGCAGCGCGCAGTTGCGCGCGGCACTCGGCGGCGTCAGCTTCGCTGAGTCGGCCGAGCGATACCCCGCGGATCAGAACCCGGTCGCACTCGATGAGGGTCAGATCGGAAGCGATCAGTCTCTCCGCGGAGGCAAGTGCACGGCGCACCTGGTCAGCGGCCCCTTCCTCCAGCAGCCAGGCGAGGACGGCACTTGATTCCGCGTAAAGATTCACCGCTCGCCACGCTCCTCATCGAGAAGCTGCGCCGCGGTACATCCGCGCAAGACGCGCCGCATTTTGGGATAGAGGGATGGATCGTTTGGCCCGCCCAGCGTAACCAGGCCTTTCCTGGCGAGTTCGAGCAAGCCGGGTGGCAGATCGGAGCGCGCGGCTGACTGCCCCGGAGGGTTCAGTTCCGCGACCACTTCGCCTCGGTCAGTTACGAGAATAGACTCGCCCGAGCGCACCTGCCGAACGTACTCGCTCAAACGGTTTTTGAGCTCCCGAAGGCCCACGGTTTTCATGAAGCCAATGTAGCTCCATGAAGCTACATTGTCAAGGTCCAGCAACCGCTGCGCCGTCGCGATCGTTCTGGCACGGCGCCCGGCGCGCCGGGGCGCCTGGGCCCAGCCGGTGGGACGCCGGCGGTACAACCATCTGATATGATCGCCGCCATGAAACCTGTGTTCGCTCTCTCGTTGGCTGGGATAATGTTGCTGGGACCAGTGATTCCAGACGCGGAACCGCAAGATCCGGAGCGCGGCTTCGGGCACACCATGCGCCCGGTGATCCGGGGTACCCGGTACGCCGTGTCCAGCCGCAAGCCGCTGGCCACGCAGGTGGCCGAGCAGGTGCTGCGCGCCGGCGGCAACGCCTTCGATGCCGCCGTGGCCGCCCAGGCGGTCCTTGCCCAGGTGGACGGCGCCAGCAACGGCGTTGGCAGCGACGCCTGCATCCTCGTTTACGATGCCCGCTCCAAGCAGGTGGTTTCGATCAACGCCGAGGGCACGGCCCCCAAGCTGGCAACTATCGATTGGTACAAGAAGAACGCGGGGGGCAAGATTCCGGTCAACGACACGCTGCTGTCGGCCTCGCTGCCCGGCATCGTCGATGCCTGGTACCTGCTGCTGGACCGTTGGGGGACCATCAGCCTGGCGCAGGCACTGGAGCCGGCCATTGACATCGCCGAGAACGGCTTCCCGATTAGCGAGGGCCTGGCCTCCACCATCAGCGCCTCCCGCAAGCTGCGCAAGTACCCGACCAGCATGAAGCTCTACTACCCGGAGGGGCGCGCGCCGAAGCCGGGCGAGATTTTCCGCAACCCGGACCTGGCCCGCACCCTGAAAAAGCTGGTGGAGGCGGAGCGCAACGCGGCCAGCCAGGGACGCAGCGCGGCGCTCCAGGCGGCCCGCGGCCGCTTCTACAAGGGCGACATTGCGCGCGCTGTCGGCCGCTTCATGGAGGGGAACGGCGGCCTGTACCGTTACGAGGATTTCGCCGCGTACACGGCTAAGATTGAGAAGCCCGTCTCGGTGAACTATCGCGGCTACGATGTCTACAAGAACCCGTCGGCCACGCAGGGGCCGGCGGAGCTGATCGCCCTGAACCTGCTCGAGGGCTACGACCTGAAGGCCATGGGCCTCAACAGCGCCGACTACGTCCACACCGGCGTGGAAGCCATCAAGCTGGCCTATGCCGACCGCGAGAAATACCTGGGCGACATGGATTTCATCCGGATCCCGTTTGCCGGGCTGCTTTCGAAAGAATACGCGCGCGAGCGCCGCGCCCTGATCGATCCCCGCAGGGCCTCTTATGAACTGCGCCCAGGCGTGGCCGAAAAGTACGAGCCGGGATTTCCGCCGGTCAACCGCGTGCTGAAGCCGAATCTGGCCGGGGCGGCCGACCATGAGGGCGACACCAGCTACCTGTGCATCGTGGATAAGGACCGCAACGTGGTGTCGTTCACCCCCAGCCTGCACTCGGCCTTCGGGAGCGGAGTGGTGATCGGCGACCTGGGCTTCATCCTGAATTGCCGGGGCGACTATTACGAGCTCGATCCGAACCACGCCAATGCGCTGATGCCGGGCAAGCGCCCGCGGAGCACGCTGACGCCCACGCTGGTGATGAAGGACGGGAAGCCGTTCATGGCCGTGGGCAGCCCCGGCGGCGACGACCAGCCCATGCGCATCCTGCAGACCTTCCTGAACGTCGTTGATTTCGGCATGAATATTCAGGCGGCCATCGAGGCGCCCCGCTGGAGCACCACCAGTTTCCCGGCCTCCGATTTCCCGCACACCATGTACCCGGGGCGCATGGCTGTCGAGGAGCGCATCCCGCAGGCGGTGGTGGCGGAGTTGGAGAAGCGCGGCCACAAGGTGCGCGTGGCCGGGCCCTGGAGCATGAACGCTACCTCGGCCATCCTCATCGACCCGCTGACCGGCGTGCTCAGCGCCGGCGCCGACCCGCGCGGCGATAATTACGCCCTCGCCTGGTAGTGCCCAGTGCGGAATGCGGACTGCGGAGTCCGGGTTTCGGGCAGCTGTGCTTGAAATCCGCAATCCGCAATCCGAAATCCGCAATTGATAGTGGTATACTCCCCGCAAGCTGTAGGAGGCAGCCGCCATGAAGTGCTGCAATCGGCGGGCCCTTTCCTTCCTTTTCTGTCTGTTTGTTTTCGCGCTGGTGGGCCGCGGGCAGAACGTCATTAGCACGGTAGCGGGCAGCACCTGGGTTTTCCGCGGTGACGGCGGACCAGCCACGAAGGCGCCCCTCGGGAATATGTACGGCGTGGCGGTGGACGCTACGGGTGCTGTCTACGCGAGCGACCAGAACAACTGCCTGGTCGTAAAGATCCTGCCATCCGGAATCCTTCGTGTGGTAGCCGGAAACGGGATTTGCGGGTACTCGGGGGACGGGGGCCCGGCGACAGGTGCCTCGCTGAAAGTGCCGTCCGGTGTGGCGGTGGACGCGGCCGGCAACCTGTACATCGCCGATCGGGACAACCACCGCGTCCGGAGAGTGACGGCGGCAGGAACTATCACTACGGCGGCCGGCAATGGCGTGTACGGCTTTTCCGGTGACGGCGGGCTGGCCACCAGCGCCTCGCTCGGCTATCCCACCGGTGTGGCTTTGGATGCCGCTGGCAACCTGTACATCGCCGATACGGACAACCACCGCATCCGCATGGTCAGCCCCTCGGGGATCATGGGCACGGTGGCGGGCGGCGGCTCTTCGTGGCCCGGCGACGGCGGGCCGGCCACCAGCGCCTCGCTCTCGGTTGCCGGCGTGGCCGTGGACAGCGCCGGGAACCTCTACATCGCCGACAGCGGCAACCACCGCATTTGCAAGGTCAGCCCCTCGGGAATCATCAGCACCGTGGCTGGCAATGGCTACTCGGCCTTTTCTGGCGATGGCGGACCGGCTACGAGCGCCTCGGTCTACGGTCCCACCGGCGTGGCCGTGGACGCCGCGGGGAACCTCTACGTGGCCGACTCCTGGAACCACCGCATCCGCAAGGTCAGCTCGTCCGGAGTCATCACGACAGTGGCGGGTAACGGCGAGCGGGGCTTTTCCGGGGACGGCGGGCCGGCCACCAGTGGTTCGCTCAACTTCCCCTGCGGTGTGGCCCTGGGCGCTGCCGGCAACATGTACATCGCCGACTATTACAACAACCGCACCCGTGAGGTTAGCACCTCGGGGACGATCAACACGGTGGCGGGCACTGGGGCACCGCAATTTTACGGCGACGGCGGGCCGGCCACTAGCGCGTCGCTGCACGGGCCGAAGGGCGTAGCCCTGGACGGCGCCGGCAACCTGTACATCGCCGACTATTTCAACAACCGCATCCGCAAGGTCGGCCTCTCGGGAATCATCAGCACCGTGGCGGGCAATGGCACGCAGGGATTTTCCGGCGACGGCGGTCCGGCTACTAGCGCCTCCTTGAGCTACCCTGCGGGCGTGGCTGTGGACGCCGCCGGCAACCTCTACATCGGCGACACCTACAATCACCGCATCCGCAATGTTACCCCGTCGGGAAACATCAGCACGGTTGCGGGCAATGGCACGCAGGGATTTTCCGGGGACGGCGGGCCGGGCACGGGCGCCGCGCTGTATCAACCAATGGGCGTGGCCGTGGATACCGCCGGCAACCTGTATATCGCCGACTATGCCAACTGCCGCATCCGCAAAGTCACCCCCTCGGGAACGATCACCACTGTGGCAGGAAATGGCAGTTGGGGCTTTTCCGGCGACGGCGGACCGGCCACCAACGGCTCCTTGAGCGGGCCTGCCGGCCTGGCCGTGGATGCCGCAGGCAACCTCTACGTCGCCGACACCAACAACAACCGCATGCGCAAGGTCACCCCGTCCGGAATCATCAGCACGGTGGCCGGCAACGGCATCCAGGGCTTTTCCGGCGACGGCGGTCCGGCCACCAGCGCCTCGCTGTATCAGCCTGTGGGCGTGGCTGTGGACGCCACCGGCAACCTCTACATCGCCGACTGGATAAATTGCCGCATCCGCAAGGTCAGCACCGCGGGAATCATCAGCACCGTGGCGGGCAACGGCAGGGGGCCTTTTCCGGCGACGGCGGGCCGGCCACCAGCGCCTCGCTGAGTGCGGCGGGGGGCGTGGCCGTGGACGCCGCCGGCAACCTGTACATTGCCGACACGGACAACAACCGCATCCGCAAGGTGTGGGCGACCGCGCCTTCGTTTACGGCTGCACCGGCCGGCCTGAGCTTTAACGCCTCGGCGGCCAGCCAAGTCACGCTGAGCAGCACCCTTGCGGGCCTGGCCTGGACGGCAAGCGCGCGCACCACCAGCGGCGGCGACTGGCTGAGTGTCTCGCCGGCTTCCGGGCAAATGCCGGCCTCCATTTGCGTCTCCGTAGACGCCAGCAGTCTGGCTGCCGGAAGCTACCAAGGCAGCATCACCATCTCCGTGCCGCTTGCTTCGCCGTCGCTGGTAACCATCGCCGTGACGCTTACGGTTCCTGCGGGCGCAGTTTTCGAACGGCAATTGACGCGTTCTCTAGATCCCGGTTTCTACATCCTGGAAGCCACGCTGGCCCAGGGTGCTGGCGCCGGCTTCTGGGGCCTGGAGGTGCTCACCTCTCTTGGCCAGGCGGCCGGCGGCTTCAACCTCGGCGGGGCCTTGCACCCGTCTGGCGCAAACCAGCCCGGCTTCGGCGCCTTCATGCTCAGCGCACCGCAGAAGGTGACCTCCACCCTGAATGCTCAGGTCCCTTCGGGAACCTCGTTGAGCATGCTCCTCCTCGATAGCAACAAGGCGCTGATTGGCAACCCGGTGAGCGGCGCACCACCCCTGCAACTCAGCGCCTCCTTGTCGGCGGGCTTTTACATCGTTGAGGTCTACAATGGGGCTTCGACTCCGGTTACCTACCAGCTCGGGCTGGCAGCGGATTTCTTCAGCGGCGGGGTGGATACCGGCGGCTACCTGGGCAGTGGCACCGTGGGCTTCGGGGCCTTCTATGTTCCGGTGGCACAGAATGTGACCATGAAGCTCTACGGGCAGAAGACGTACGGGAGCGCCGGGGCCGGGAACATGGTTCTGACGCTGAGGGACAGCAACCGGCAGATCCTGCAAGTGGTTGGACCGTAGCGGATATCGGCTTTCGGCTATCGGCTCCCGGGTGATCGCAAGCCGAAAGCCGAAAGTGGAATTCCGCACTCCAAATTCGGAAATCGGCAATCCGCAATCCGCAGTTGGTCACTGCCAGTTCTTTAGCCGCGGCCACACCTGCTGAAGATTGAAGTTGGGCTTGCGGCAAAGCAGCGCCGGCCGGTTTACGCCTGGGCGGGCGTAGGGATTGTAGACCTCGGCCGCAACCTGCACGTCGGCGAAATGCCGGCTGGCGCCTTTCACCGTGTCGCCCAGCACGATCATCACTTCCCCGGTGTAGTTGCGCGGCCCCCACAGCCAGTAGTTCTGGTGGCCGCTGATGGCCTTCGGCAGGCCGTACTTGCGCCCCAAGAAGTCGATGGCGCCGGCCTGGCCAAAGTCCTGGCCGAAGATGGCTGCTGTGGGGCGCTCTTCCGGCGGCAGGCTGTAGTAAGCGCGCGCGGCCCCGGCCGTCATTTCCTCCCAGCCGAACTGCCAGGCGAAGTGGTGAGGCAGCCGGGCCGAGAGGTGGCTGCGCTCCGTGGCCGGCAGCGCAAACGGCAGCTTGTCCTGGTAGCGCAGGTAGGCATCGACGGGAAGCACGGGAATCAGGGTGGGCAAGAGCAGCGCGGTCGCAGCGAGCACCAGCACGACGAACACCGGCCTCAGCCATGCCTGGCGAATGCGGTCAATGGCTTCGTCCAGCGCCAGGCCGCCGGCGGCGAACACCACCGGGTAGGCGGGCGCCACGTAATAGTTCTTGCTCTTGCTCAGCAGGAAGACGCCGAAGGTCACGGCGAAGGCCCAGCCCAACGCCCGGTACGCGCGGCCGCGCTCGGAGAAAAACAGCCACAGCAGGCCGGCCAGCCAAATTGGAAACGTCAGCGGGGTCATGAGGAGGATTTGCTGGGCGATGAACGATGCCGGGCCGTAGGGGATGTCTTTGCCGCTCAAGCGCACGTTGCGCGTCAGCTCGATGAACGGCCAGTGGTGCTGCACGTTCCAGACCAGGTTGGGCAGAAAGATCAGGAAGGCCAGCGCGCCGCCCAGCCAGATCCAGCGGCTCTTCAGGAAGCGCCGCTCAGCGGTTGCCAACAGGCCGACGGCCGCGCCGAAGCCGAACACCAGCATCGAATACTTGTTCTGGAGGCCCAGTCCCGCCACCGCCCCGAACCACAGCCACAGCTTCTGGTTGCCGGTATGGATGATGCGGATGAGGATGTAGGCGCAGCCCATCCAGAACAGCGGCTCGAAGGCGTTCATGGTGATGAGGTGATCGATGGCCAGGAAGATGCCGGCGCAGGCCGTGGCCAGCGCCGCCAGGGCCATGCCGAACCGCCGCGCGCCGAACTGGCGCGCCATCAGTCCGGCCAGCACCACCTTAACCGAGCCGGCCAGGGCCGGCAGGAAGCGCAACGAGAGCAGCGAGTCGCCGGTGAGCGCGCGCTCCAAGCGCACGATCAGGGCGATCAGCGGCGGCTGATCGACGTAGCCCCAGTCGAGATGCTCGCTGCAGGCCAGGAAATACAGCTCATCGCCGAAATAGCCGTAGCGGGAGGCGGTCAGCAGCAGCAGCAAGAGTCGGGCCGCCGCAATCAAGAAGACAATCGCCATACCACTCACCAGTAGGCAGTAAGCAGTAGGCAGTAGGCAGTAAGCAGGGACCGTGTGCTGCCTGCTGCCTCCTGCCTCCTGCCTACTGCTTACTGCCTACTGCCTACTGCCTACGCAGGCCCCACTTGGCCAGCACGGCGTCCCAATGGCCTTGCGCGCGCAGAATCAATTCCACCACCTCGCGCATGGCGCCGCGGCCGCCCGGCTGGCTGGTGACGTAGCGCGCGATTTTCTTGATTTCCGGGCGCGCGTTGGCCACGGCGATGGGCAGGCCCACGCGCAGCATGAGCACCGCATCGCTGAAGTCGTCGCCGACGTAGGCGATCTGGTCCTCGGGAATGCCGGAATCGCGCAGCACTTCCTGGTAGGGCTCGAGCTTGGAGAGGTGGTTCTGGTGCACGTAATCGACGTTCAGGATGCGTGCGCGCTCGACCACGCCGGCCGATTCCCGGCCGCTGATCCACCCCACGCGGATGCCGGCGAATTGCTTCAGCCAGCGCATGGAAAGCCCGTCCTGGCTGTCGAGGGCCTTAGTTTCGGCGATGGCGCCCTGGCCGTCGGGGGCATAAAAGAGGCGGCCGTCGGTCAGCACGCCGTCCACGTCCATCAGGACCATGCGCACACGCCTGGCCCGCTTCAGTACGTCGCTGGAGATTCTCGGTTTCTTATTCATTGGAATGAGAGCGTTGTTGGAGCAGGGCGGCGGCCGCCCGGTCAACCAGCCATAATACGTCACCTTGCTCGGGCTGGACGCCGTCGCTTGATACAGCTCATCGGTCTCGTTGAAGATCCGCACCCGGCTCACGTGTTGGCCCATTCTTCCGCGGAGATCGGCCGGGCGATCGAATCCTCCACTTCGCGCAACAGCATCCGCAACTGACCCACGGAGTATTCGGAATTGTTTGGGATAGCTATTCGGCGGCTGCGCAACGTCATGTATTGGTGCCGCCCGCCAGAAAAAGGCCCTTGAAAACCCAGGCTGCGCAGTTTTCGGATAAAATCCCGGCGTTTACACGGCGTCCACCGGCTCACACACTGGCTCCTTGTTCAGGTCAATGCCATCGATTACGGGTAAGGGGTGCTTCAGCTTCAGGCCGAGCAGAATCCAGTCTTCAAGTGTCGAGCGCAGCTCGTCCTCGCATTCACGCAGAGTAGCGCCGAAGGCGACCACGCCGATGCAGGACGGGATGTGCCCGCCAAACGAGCCGTCTTCGAACCTTTCGTAGGTGGCCTGGGCCAACGCGTGCTCGACGTAATCGGTCAATACATACTTGGCTTCCATTCTGCGCCTCGTCTGCTTACAGCCTGCATTCTAGCCTATTCCGGGGAACCGGTGGCTGCGTAAAGTGCTTGTTTAAAGACCGCGTCGCGGCCGAGGATGCGAAGTTCCTCGGAGAGCGCCTGGGCGTCGGTGGGTGGCGCGGGGCGAGGCACGCGAATTGTGCCGCAGGGAAGATCGAGCTCGACAACCTCGGCGTCGCTGCGGGTCAATTCCACTACCGGGGGCGGCTGCAGGCGCGATTGCAGCCAGCCGGCCAGGAGACGGACGGTCGCGTTCGGCTCGCCGCCCGGGTGAGCGATACGGGCGCGGCTCAAGGAGGCCAGTTGCGCCTGCATGGCCGGCGGGTCGAACACCTGCGCCACCGCCGCCCGCCAGGAGGTCAGCCGCGCCCAGTTCAGGTCGCCGAAGGCTAGGCGCGGGTAAGCGCGAACCAGTTCCGCCGCCCCGGCCAGTTGCTCGCCGGAAAACCGCGCGGAATCGAGCACCGCCCGGTCTACGACCCGCGCCAGGTGGTTGAATCGCTCTTTTTCCAGATCGCTCGCCGGCGACCGGCCGCGCCACCAGAGGAAGGCGGGCAGATCGGCCACCAGCAATCCCGCCACCGACCCGATCACCTCGTGGAGCGCGCCGGCGGGCGCCTTCAGGATCAACTGCTCGCTGCAAACCTGCTGCTGGCCGCGTCCGGCGGCATGGCAGGTGATGTTCACCCAGGCGCGCGGCCGCTCTCCCTCATCATCGCCCAACACCACGATGCAGCGGGCCGGATGCCGAACCGCCACTTCTGCGAGAAGAGACGCAAGATCTGCCTGCTCACCGCCGCAGCCGGCGACCACCAGGTTCAAGGTGCAGGTGCGGAGCACGGGCGCGGTCTGCGTGCTGCCCGGCTGCGGATGCGCCAATTCGCTCCACAGCCGGCTCAGCTCCCGCTCGATTCCTCCGATCTCCACTGCATTCATAACAATTTCGGATTTCGGATTTCGGATTGCGGATTTCAAGCACCCGCTTGTCTGAAATCCGCAATCCACAATCCGAAATCCGCAATCGGTTACGGCCTTCGCCAGCCGGCGGCCTCGCAACTGGTGCCTTCGAACAGCCGGTCGGCCGCGGCCGGCCCCCAGGTTCCTGCTTCGTAGTTTGGAAAATCCGCTGGCGCTTCGGCGGCCCAGGCTTCGAGCACCGGCTCCAGCAGCGCCCAGCAGGTTTCCACCGTTTCGCTCCAGGCAAAATGCGTTGCATCTCCGCGCATGGCATCGAGCAGCAGCGTTTCATAGGCTTCCGGCGCGGCCGCGCCAAACGACGTGCCGTACCGGAATTCCATGTTGACGGGACGGACGTGCAGCTCCTGCCCCGGCACTTTGGCTTCAAAGCGCAGCGAAATGCCCTCGTCGGGCTGGATGCGGAAGGCAAACAGGTTGCTTTCGAGCTGGTCCAGAGGCGTTTCGGGAAACAGGCCGAGCGGCGGCCGCCGGAAGCGTACGGCAATCTCGGTGACGCGGCGGGGCAGCCGCTTGCCCGAGCGCAGGAAAAACGGCACGCCCGCCCAGCGCCAGTTGTCGATCAGCAGGCGCAGGGCGGCGAAGGTTTCGGTGCGCGAGTCCGGGGCGACGCCCTTCTCCTGGCGGTAGCCGGGAACCGCAGCGCCGGCGATGGCGCCCGGCCCGTACTGCCCCCGCACGGCCATGTGCGCGGCCTGCTCGCGCGACATCGGCCGGATGGCGCGCAGCAGCTTCTCCTTCTCCTGACGCACCTCGCGGGCCCCAAACGCCGCCGGCGGTTCCATGGCCACCAGCGCCAGCAATTGCATCAGGTGGTTTTGCACCATGTCCCGCAGCGCGCCCGACTCCTCGTAGTATGCGCCGCGCTCCTCGACGCCGATGCTTTCGGCCACCGTGATTTGCACGTGGTCCACGTACCGGCGGTTCCACACCGGCTCGAAAATTCCATTGGCGAAGCGAAAGACCAGGATGTTCTGGACCGTTTCCTTGCCCAGGTAATGGTCGATGCGGTAGACCTGCTCTTCGCCGAACACCTGCTGGAGCAGGCCGTCGAGCTCGCGCGCGCTGGCCAGGTCGCGGCCGAAGGGCTTTTCGACAATGATGCGCGCCCAGGGTGGGCCCACGCCCTGACCGCTCGCGGCAACCTCCGGAAGCACGGCGGCCGGGCAGGCCAGCCCGGATTCACCCAGGCGGCGAATGATGGGCAGGAAGGCGCTGGGCGGCGTTGCCAGGTAAAACAGCGAGTTGCCGCGCGTGCCCTTTTGCGTCGCCAGCGTCCGGACCATTTCTTTCAGCCGGGCGTGGTGCAGGGAATCATCGTATTCCACCGGCAGGTAGAACAGTGAGGCGGCAAACGGCTCCCAGACGGCCGACTGGAAGGGGATGCGGGAGAATTCGGCGACGGCGGCCCGCATCCGCTCGCGGAACTGGGCGTCGTTCCATTGGCTGCGCGCCGCGCCAACCACCGAGAAGCCGCCGGGCAGCCGCTGCTCGGCGGCCAGCGCGTAGAGCGCCGGCATCAGCTTGCGGCGCGTCAGGTCGCCGGAAGCGCCAAAGATGACGAACGTGCAGGGCTCCGGGGTGTGAGGAAGGCGCAGGCTCTCGCGCAGCGGATTCATAAGAGGTGCCAGGTTTTAGGTTTTAGGTGCTAGGTCAGAAGTGCCAGTGCCAAGCGTTATGCGGACGGTCGCCAAGAACCTGACACCTAACACCTGACATCTAACACCTAACACCTGGCACCTATTTTCCCGCGCCGGCGGTCATCACCATCGGCCGCTTCGGCTCCGGCCAATCCACGTGGTAGAAATTGCCGCGCGGCTGGTCGGTGCGCTCGAAAGTATGGGCGCCGAAGTAGTCGCGCTGGCCCTGGATGAGGTTGGCCGGCAGCGAAGCCGAGCGGTAGCTGTCGTAGTAAGAGAGCGCCGACATGAACTGCGGGCAGGGCACGCCGGCTTCGGCCGCCAGCGACACCACCTTGCGCCAGTTCGGCTGCGCTTTCAGGATCTTGGCCTTGAAGAACGGATCCAGCAGCAGGTTGCTCAGGTTCGGGTTGCGGCCGAACGCTTCCTTGATCTTCTGCAGGAAGCCGGCGCGAATGATGCAGCCGCCCCGCCAGATCATGGCGATCTCGCCGAAGTTCAGCTTCCAGTGGTACTCGTCCTGCGCTTTTTGCATGAGGTTGAAGCCCTGGGCGTAGGAGCAGATCTTGGAGCAATAGAGGGCGTCGCGGATGGCCTCGATCAGCCCCTTTTTCGAGCCGCGGTAGGTGAACTTGGGTCCCTTGAGCTGCTTGCTGGCTTCGACGCGCTTCTCTTTCTCGGCGCTCATGTAGCGGGCAAAGACGGCCTGGGCGATCGAGGGCGCGGGCACGCCCATATCCAGCGCGTTCACGCTGGTCCACTTGCCGGTGCCCTTCTGGCCCGCCGTGTCCAGGATCACGTCTACCAGGTATTTGCGCGGGTTGGCGGGGTCCTTCTGCTGGAGGATGTCGGCGGTGATCTCGATGAGGTAGGAGTGCAAGTCGCCCTGATTCCACTCGGAGAAAACCGCGCTCATCTCCGGCGCCTTCATGCCCAGCAGCAACTTCATCAGCCAGTAGGACTCGCAGATGAGCTGCATGTCGCCGTACTCGATCCCGTTGTGGACCATCTTGACGTAGTGGCCGGCGCCGTCGGGGCCGATATAGGCGGTGCAGGGCACGCCGCCGATGATGGGCTTGCCGGGCGCCGCGCCCATGAGCGGCTGGCCGGTTCTTTCATCCACCTTGGCCGCAATCGCCTCCCAGATGGGCTTCAGGCTGGCCCAGGCTTCCGCGCTGCCGCCGGGCATCAGCGAGGGGCCGAAGCGCGCGCCTTCCTCGCCGCCCGACACCCCAGAGCCGACGAAGTTGATGCCCTTTGCCGCGTATTCCTTCTCGCGGCGAATGGTGTCGGTCCACTGTGAATTGCCGCCGTCGATGATGATGTCGCCCGGTTGCATCAAGGCGGCCAGTTGGCCGGCAATGGTATCGACCGCCGCGCCGGCCTTCACCAGGATGATGACCTGGCGCGGGCGCTTGATCGATTTCACCAGTTCTTCAAGCGTCACGCAGGGGATCAACCCGCCGGGGGTGTTCGGGTTTTCGGCGGCGAACTTCTGCATGGTGGCGGTGGTGCGGTTGAACACCGCCACTTTAAAGCCGTGGTCGGCCATGTTCAGCACCAGGTTCTGGCCCATCACCGCCAGCCCGGCTAAGCCGATATCCGCCAGGTTTGCGTTGTTGTTTGACATGGAAGAATGACTCCAGTTCTTGAATTCTGGGGTTCTTAAACCATACAGTATACAGTCTTCCGGCGGAAGATTCACCACGGATGAACGCGGAAACGCCGGTGGGGATCGAGCGATTCTCTCCTTGTTTTTCGCGGCATCGGGGGCATCCGGCAGTCAAGTCCGGCGAAGAATCAGAAGGGAGCGCGCCACCGCAAGGCCTCAAATCTCGCGTAGTCCCGGTCGGTAGTAATCCATTCACAGCCGGATTCAATCGCCAGCGCAGCGAACCACGCATCCTGAACCAGATTTCCGCGTGCCTGGGATCGACGGCACAGGTCGCGAAAGATCGTCCAATGTCGCGGTCCGGGCTCGATGTGCTGGCAATGCGGTTGTTCGAGCAAGCCCGTGCAAAAGGCGAGCGCGTCTTCCAGAGGATCTGGCCGGATGAACACGCGCGGGTTGGTCGTGACGCGCACCAGTGAGCCGAGAACCTGAGGCGACATACCGTAGGCCGCTTCGCCGTTGACCACGGAATCGAGCCACTGTTTGTACTGGGCATGACGCTCGGCGTCGGGGCGAAAGGCATAAATCAAAACGTTAACGTCAGGGAGGATCATTCGTGGCCTTCCATGACGTCCAGTAAGGCTGCGCTGTTGTTGAGATCGATGCCGGGGCGCAGTCCCCCACCCTGACGGCTTACGGGCAGGACGACTCGCGCGCGCTGCGGCCCAGCCTTGCGTTGAGCCAGCACGATGCGAAGACCTTTTTCGATTAGCGCGGTGAGTGTCTCGCCCCTTTGAGAAGCCTCTCGCCTGGCCTGGTCCAGCAAAGCGTCATCGAGACGAACGGTGGTTCTCATATGCATAGACATACACCCAAGCGCATCTGTATGTCAACTGCGGCTCTTCAGTTTCTGAATATTGCCGGTTGTTGCCGGGGCAGCGCAACGTCATAGCCGACCGATTTCCGCAGCCACATCCCGGCCCAGGTGGATGTGCAGGACGCGGCGGCCGCGCCGCCGCAGCGATTCCAGGTCACCCAGCGCCTGGGCGCGCCTCAAGACGCCAAAGCTGTAAGGCCGGCCAGGGATCGGCGCGTCTTCCGCGTTCTCGGCGGTGAGGAAAATGAACAGGCCGTCGTTCGGCCCGCCCTTGTGCAGTTGCCCGGTCGAATGCAAATAGCGCGGGCCGAAGCCCAGCGTGGTGGCCAGCTTGGTTTTGTCGCGCAGCCGCGCCCGCAACGACTCCAGCCCTTCGATGTACTCCGGCTTGCGCTCCAGGAAGGCGAGAATCGCGATGTAATCACCGGGCCATGCTTTGGCCAGCGCGCCTGACAGCGCTTCGGGCCCCGCGCCCGCCGCCTTCGGCAGCCGGCCAAAGGTCTCGAACTGTTCGAGCAGCCGCGCGGTGTTGTCCTTGCTCTCGGTTACGTTCGGCTCGTCGAAGGGGTTGATCTTCAAGACCGCGCCGCAGATGGCGGTGACTATCTCCCAGCGGACAAACTCCGCGCCCAGGTCGTACTGGTCTTTCAGGAACAGCCGGAAGACCGGGTGGCCGGCGGCCTCGAGGGCTTCGAGGCGCGCTTCGATCTCGCGGCTGGTTCTGCCCTCCAGCAGCAGGGCCACGAACACGCGGCCGCCGCCGTAGACCTCCGGCCGGCCGAGCGGTTCGCCGACCACGGGCAGCACGCCCTGGCCCTCCTTGCCCGTGCTTTCGGCAATCAATTGCTCGACCCAGTTGCCGAAGTCCGCGATTTCCGGAGAAAGAACGAAGGTGAGCGTGTCGCGGCCGGCCAGCGCCAGCCGGCCGATTTCGGCGCCCAGATGGACGCCGTCGAGGCTGGAGGCTGGAGGCTGGAGGCTGGAGACGCCGGGCCGGTTGGCTTCGAGCGCCTGCAGGCCGCGCTCCAGCAGCAACCCGATATCGGCCCCAATCAGCGCCGCGGGCACCAGTCCGAAGTAGGAAAGCGCCGAGTAGCGGCCGCCGATGTCGGCCGGATTGCGGAACACCGCGCGCCAGCCGCGCTCCGTTCCCTGGCGGTCCAGCTCGCTGTCCGCGTCGGTGATGGCTACCCATTGCTCGCCGCGCCGCGCCTTCTCCCAGAAGTAAGCGCCGAGCGACGCCGACTCCACCGTCGTTCCCGACTTGCTGGCGTTGATGAATAGCGTGCGCGCCAGATCGACCGAGCGCTCGATCGCCAGGATGGCGTCCGGGTCGGTGGTGTCCACCACGCGCAAATCGGGATAGCCGGCGGCCACGCCGAAGGTGTTTCGGCAAACCTCCGGGCACAGGCTGCTGCCGCCCATGCCCAGCAGCAGCGCGTGCCGGAAGCCGGCCTGCTTCACGCCGTCAGCGAACTGGCGGATGGCTTCCACCTCGCCGCGCATGGCCCCGGGTGAATCCAGCCAGCCAAGGCGATTGCGGATCTTCTGGCCGGTGGGCGCGTCGTCCTTCCAGAGCGTGGCGTCGCGCGCGAACAATCGCTCGGCCATCGAGCTTGCGGGCTTCTCAGTCACTTGTTCCTCCCGCCGGCGGGACGCTGGCGCTACAACGAGCTGCCCGCGCTTCCCCTCCAGTGTTGCCAGCAGCTTGTCGAAGGAATCGGCAAAAGCCTTGACGCCCTCGTCCTGCAGCTCGTGCATGGCGGCCGCCATGTCGATGCCCGCTTCCGCGAGCCGCTGCATGGTTTGCCGTGCCTCGTCGATGCCCTCTTCCAGCGTGGCGCGAACCCGCCCGTGATCGCGGAAGGCGGCGACGGTCGCATCCGGCATGGTATCCACGGTTTCCTCCCCGATCAGCGCTTCGGCATAGAGCACGTCGCGGTAATTGGGGTTCTTGGTGCTGGTGCTGGCCCACAGCAGCCGCTGCAGGCGGGCGCCCCTGGCCTTGAGGGCGGCAAAGCGCGGGCCGTGGAAGACTTCCTTGTAGCGCTGGTAGAGCAACCTGGAGTTGGCGATGGCGGCCTTGCCCAGCAGGTCCGCCGGCCCGCCCGTCTGCTCCAGCAGTTTGTCCACCGCCGTATCAACGCGGCTCACAAACAGGCTGGCGACGGAGGCGGGGCGCGTGATGTCGCGCTCCTCGCGCGCCAGCTTTTCCAGGCCGCGGATGTAAGCCTCCACCACGCGGTCGTACGTTTCCATGGAGAACAGCAGCGTCACGTTGACGTTGATGCCCTCCCCGATCAAGTGCTCGATGGCCGGGATGCCCTGCGGCGTGGCCGGCACCTTGATCAAGATGTTGGGCCGCCCCACGCGCATCCACAGCCGCTCGGCATCAGCGATGGTTCTGGCGGTGTCATGCGCCAGCTTCGGCGAGACTTCCAGGCTGACGTAGCCATCGTTGCCCCGCTCGCGGTCGTGGAGCGGGCGGAACAGGTCGGCGGCGGCCTTGATGTCGGCGATGGCCAGCTCTTCGTAAATCTGTTCGGCGCTCAGCCCCCTCTCGGCCAGCTCCCGCAGCGCCCCGTCGTATTCGGCGCCGCTGGAGATGGCTTTCTCGAAGATAGTGGGGTTGGAAGTCATGCCGCGCAGGCCGTCCTCGTCGATCAGCCGCTTCAGCTCGCCCGAGGAGAACAGCCCGCGGTGAATATTGTCGTACCAGAAACTCTGGCCCAGCGTATGCAACTCAACAAGCGGGTTCATTGCCTGCCTCCGGCAGAGGAGTCAGAAGCCAGGAGTCAGGAGTCAGCAAAGCCCTGGCTTCTGGCTCCTGACTTCTGACTCCTTTACACGCCCACCGCCTTCTGGATCTTCCAGGGCGGAGTTGTTGGACCTTTGGACCTTGGACCCTCTTACGCGCCGGCCTCCTTGCGGTGGCCCTCCGGCACGTAGGCCGGCAGCTTCTTTGCGGCGAAGATCCGCTCGAAACGGGCGAAGCGCGGCACGCCGTTGATCACCGGCACGCTCACCCAGTCCTGGCCGATGAGCGGGCGGGCGTAACGCACGAAGTCGTCGGTCACGTCGATGCGGCTGGGCGCGAGCCACTGCTGCGGAAACCGGCGCTCGGAGTTGGCCACCTCTTCCAGCGGCGCCTTGTCGTAATCGACCGCGTAGATCAGCCCCGGGCGGCGCAGGATCGTGGACATGTAGCCGGAGCCATATTTCACCGCGATCAGCGCCGCGTTCTGGCCGATTTTGTAAGCTTCGTCCAGGTCCACCGTGGAGGCGTAGATCATCGTGGCGCGTTGATCGGTGCCGACCACCTGGCCGAAGGCCGCGCCACGCGCCTGGAGACCGGCTTTGTTCAGGTGGTTCACCACCACTTGCTGGACAGTGGACATGCTGGCGCCGTACTCGGTGTGGCCAAAAGCGTCCTTCAGCTCGCCGATATCGCCCACATCGAACCCCTCGCTGACCACCACGATTGAGCGCCCGCTGCGCTTCAACTCGTCGTTCACGTTACCGGCCAGCTCGGCCAGCGTGAGGCCGGACTCCGGCATGTAGATTTGCAGCGGCATCTCGCGCCTGGGGTCGGCCAGGCGCGCGGCGGCGGGGATGAAACCGGTCTTGCGGCCCATCACCTGGATTACCAGCACCGGCTCGCTCGGGCAGGAACCCATGTTCTCTTCGTTGGCGTTCTGAACGTTGTAAGCCCAGAAGCGGGCCACGCTGCCGTAGCCCGGCGTGTGGTCGATCAGCTTGAACTCGGAGTCGCCGACGTCATTATCGATGGTCTTGGCAACGCCCACGGCCACCAGGTCCAGGCCCCTGGCGCGGGCCAGGCGCGCTACCTTGTCGGCGGTGTCCATCGAGTCGTTGCCGCCGATGTAGAAGAAGTAGCCGACTTGGTGCGCCTTGAACACCTCGATGACGCGGTCGAAGTCCTGTTGCTGCTTGCTCTTCAGCTTGTAGCGGCAGGTGCCGATGGAGCCCGCCGCCGGCGTGGTCCGCAGCAACTGGATCTCTTCGTCCCGCTGCGCCGAGATATCGAGGAGCTCTTCCCTCAGAATACCCTCGATGCCGTGATACCCGCCGTATATGGTTCCGAACTTGCTGGGGAATTCGCGGCAGGCCTCAATGATGCCGCGAAGGGAATTATTCATGACGGGCGACGGGCCGCCCGACTGGGCCACCACAACGTTGTTGTTGGACGCCATTCTATGGCCCTGGGAGTGTGGTTCGCCGCGAAGACTCAGGGGCTGCCAACAGGAATGCGTCTCCGCAGCCGATCAGAACCCCGAAGTATACCATGCAGGCGGCGGTGCCGCGGACGGCCGCCGGCTGTCGGCCATCGCCTGTTGGATGGCCGTTAGCCTCCGGTCTCCAGCCCCCGGCTTTCTCTACAGGCCCCAACTGAACGACTTCTCGGGCCTGATGCGGACGATCACCGAGCCCGGCGCTTCCAGATAGCCTTCTTCCTCATACTGAGGAAACTTCTCGAGGAGCAGCTTCCGGATGCGATTCTTTTCCGCGCCCGAGCGCAGCAGCTCGGCGCGGCCGGCGAGCAGCAAGCCGCACAAGCGCGACCAGTCCTCGCTGTAATCGTCCACCACCACGGCTATGCGCGGATTGCGCTCCAGGTTGCGGGCCTTCCTGCTGTTGCCGTCCGTGCTGAAGTACACGTTGCCGTTGGCTGACACCGGGCAAACGGGCACCACGTGTGGCGTGCCGTCCGGGCCGGCCGTCGCCACGCGGGCCACCCGGGCATGTTTGAGCAGGGCTTGTTGGTTCTTCTTGAGTTTCACGGCATCACTCCTTTCGGCGGCTGACGGCTGACGAAGAGCCGCCGGCCGCCGGCCTGATTTGAAACGCCGGGTCTTCGCCGCGAATCTTTTATATACTGACATGCGTCAGGAGAGATAAATCTTTGGCATCGCGCAGTGCAAAAACCTTGCTGACCGCAATCGCGGTGGTTCTCGTCGCGGCTCTCTTCATCTATCTTGCCCGGCCCGAGCCGGGCGAGCCGGTCCGCGCGGTGGAGGTGGCGCAGGAGACCCTGGTCAGCAGCCTGACTACCAACGGCAAGGTGGAGGCGACTGAGGGACGCGAGCTGCGCGCCCAGGCGCCGGGGTTCATCCGGCGCGTTTTGATCAAGGAGGGCGACTCCGTGCGTGCCGGGCAGTTGTTGGCGGAGATGGAGCCGGGCGCAACCGAGTCGCAGGTGGTCCGCGCGCAGGCCGAAGTGGACGCCGCCCGCGCCGATTGGCAGATGGTGGCCCAGGGCGGCAGCGCTGCCGAGTCACAGGAAACGCAGCACAAGCTCCACCAGGCCCGCGCCGGCCGTGAGGAAGCGGCCCGAGCCCTGGAGGCCAACGAGCGCCTGCTGACGCGAAACGCCATCGCCCGCGCCGAGGTCGAACAAGGCCGAGAGAAGCTGAAGCAGGCCGAGCGCGAGGTGGCCTACCTGGAGTCGCTGCCCGCCAACCGCTTCGGCAAGGAGGACCGCGAGCGCGCGGGCGCGCGGCTGAAGAGTGCGGACGCGGCCCTGCTGTATGCCCGCGAGCAGCTTGCCGCCACACGCGTGACAGCCCTGCGCGGCGGCGTGGCTTATTCCCTGCCGGTGCGCCCGGGAGATTATCTGAATACCGGCGACGTGATCGCGCGGATCGGCACGCTGGACCGGGTGCGCGTGCGGGTTTTCGTCGATGAACCGGAACTGGGGCGGCTGGCCCCCGGACAGAAAGTGCGCGTCGCCTGGACGGCGCTGCCCGGCCTGCACTGGGACGGCGCCGTCGAGCGCGTTCCGGCGGAAGTAACCATGCTGGGAACGCGCAGCGTCGGCGAGGTGATCTGCACCATCGGCAACGAGCAGCGCAGGCTGCTGCCCAATGTGAACGTGGACGCCGAAATCATATCGGCGGTACGCAGCAACGTCTTGACGCTTCCCAAGGAAGCCGTCGTGCATGCCGCGGGCTTGGCTGCTGACGCGCCGAACGGCCGTTTTGTCTTTGTCATAGAGGACGGCGTGGTACACCGCCGCCCTGTACAAGTGGGAATCTCCAGCGCCGCCCGCTTCGAGATTCTGTCGGGGGTGCGGGCGGGGCAGAAGGTCGCGGTCCCCGGCGACCGCCGCTTGGAAGACGGAATGAGAGTAAAGGTGGTGGCGTGATGGGCCGGGTTCTCCAGGTGTTGCCCGCCTGCTTCCTGTTTGCGCCGCTGGCATTGGCGCAGCCCGCGCCCCTGGCCGGTGAACTGCAAACGCGCCTGCAGACCGGCCGGGCCTACTACGACGGCGGCAAGTACGATCCGGCCATCAAGGAATTCCGCGCCGCCGTCAAAGCCGCCCCCAACGATTCCTGGGCGCACCTGTGGCTGGCCCGCGCCCTGGGCCGCAGGATCGAGAAAATAAACCCGATTCGGGCCGCCTTCGGGGTCGGCGAGGTGCGAGGCGAGTTCGAGCGCGCCGTGCAACTGGACCCCAATAACGTGGAAGCCCGCTCCGACCTGCTGGACTTTTACCTGGAGGCCCCCGGCGTGTTCGGGGGCGGCATTGACAAGGCCCGGGCGCAGGCCGAAGCCATCGCCAAACTGAACACGGCGGAAGGCCATTCGGCTCGCGCGCGCATTGCCGAGAAAGAAAAGAAGTATGAGGAGGCCGAGCGCGAGTACCGGGCTGCCATCGATGCCAGCCCCAACCACGCCGGGTACCGCCGCGACCTGGAGAAGTTTTGGAAGCGCCGGGGGATGCCAGGCAAGCAGGCAGACCTGCACGGGCAGTAGGCAGTAGGCAGCCTGACACCTGACACCTGGCGCCTGACACCTTGTTTTTCGCCGAAGCATTCCGGTTCGCGTGGGATTCGCTGCGCGTCAACCGTACGCGCGCGGCGCTCACCTGCCTGGGCATGCTGATCGGCACGGCGTCGGTGATCCTGGTGGCCACCATCGCGCTGACCGGCCGCGACTACATCCTGGCGCAGATCGAGGGCGTCGGTTCCAACCTCATTTATGCCACCTACCAGGCCGACGAGACCAAGAACCGCA
>Ga0315280_10001255_pt1 | contig 44085 bp, 45 predicted proteins | sample YL17G06_40_MG_FD_203697 | JGI IMG/M metagenome (GOLD analysis project Ga0315280, IMG submission 203697) | Sediment microbial communities from Yellowstone Lake, YNP, Wyoming, USA - YL17G06_40 | ecosystem: Environmental > Aquatic > Freshwater > Lake > Sediment | place: USA: Wyoming | collected...
TGAGGCGAACGGATCAGGGAAACAGCAGTCAACGACCGAGATGTTGACCTACGGGGTTCGCGTTGTCCGTCACCTATGGGGTAAACGGCACCAGTAAACTGGTGCGCGAATCCCACCCCCCGCACTTCATGGTTAACCCGCGAAAATCTTGGCTTTCATCTTGGCCTTCGTGCGGTGCGTTCAATGGCTTACTCGAAATGGTTCATAGACGGCTCTTCAAGAACTCACAAAAGACGAAGACAATACCCACCATGACAGCGAGTCCAAACCCATTCTCGGTGAGAATTCCAACGAGTTCGAAAGGGCCACCTCTATAGAATGCAACTCCCCAAGATAGTCCATAAATAAAGTTGACCCAGTCAGGTGGTACGATGAGTCTTGGATGCGCGTTTGGCACCCCTGTCCAGAACCAATCTTGGATAGATCGGGCCCACGAGACAAGGAAAGCCCACTCGCCTAACCATCCAGAGAATATCAAAAAGACGACATGGAGCAGTCGTTTACTCGTTTCTTTCACAGACGGAAACCCTCACCCCCCTTAACCGTAGGGCCTCATTCGATTTCACACTTTCCATAGAAATCTGGCTGTCGCTGTTTTCCTGGGAAAATCGCCTTGGGAAAACTTCGTGGCCAGCAATCAGGATGACCCACGTTATTTGCGATGCATAGAGCATCAAACAGTGCACTAGCGAAGTTGGGCGCAAGCAAGGGTTCGGAACCGTTTGGTGCACAAGCGAATTCTGACTAGTCGCCTAAGCCCTCCAGAGTCTTCTTCAAGTCAGCCATCGCATCATTGACGTTAGAGACCGTCTTGGCTAAGGTCTTGTCCTTGTCAGTGAAATTGAAGTTCTTCTTGCAGCCCACACACGTGACTATTTCCTCACGTTGCATCTGGCCAAGGGTGACTGAATTCGCGGCTTGACAGTAGGGACACTTCACCTCGACTGTTCTCTGTGCAATATCGAAGTCTGCGCCCTTGAAGCTCACCTTGACCTTGAACGACATATCGCTCTACCTCTTGGATAACTGGCTCTTGAGAAAGATCAACCTAGCGGTCGTGTTGCGTCGCCTTTACCATGGTTAAGATTGCCTTGCTCAGCCTCTGCCTTTGAGACCCTGACTACCAACTTGGTTTCTTATCGGAATCGGGCTCGGGAATTACGGGACGACTCGGCTGACGACGGCTGGTGCACATACATACATGCAATGACGCCCTCCGACCAAGATACTCAATTGAATCAGAATTACTTTTTCGCAATCTTTGATTGTTCTTCAAACGATCGTGCAAACGCTCGATTTAGTCTCCTCACGCGGGTTAGATATACCGCCAGAGGTACTATCGAAAGAAGCCAGCCCAAGATGAATAGTTCTTGCCAGAAATCTTGAAGAGGCGAGGTTATCAGCACTGTGACGGCCCAAAATACATAGAATGCTACCAGACCGACGACGCTTACACCCGCATAGAATGCGAACATGATTGGGTGGACAGTAACGAAGACCTGCAGAAACGGTGTAAGATGGATGCTTTCTCGTTCTACTCTCATGGGAATGGACTTGCGTAGCCAATTGACCAGCCTAAAAAGAACAAATGATGAGAACCCAAAAGCAGCAACCACACTGAATGCTGCACAAACCAAAAGGAAGGCACCGATACTGAAGTTAAGGAGGGCATCATACTGAGGTAACTTAGACTTCAGAAAGAATAGCAGAATTTCAACACCGGAGAAAAGAGTGAGTGAACCTGCTACTGGCAGCATGATGAGGAGCACCTTGATTGCAACTAACCTAAAATTCATGCTGTCGGAGACATAGGCATACGCGTACATAAGGAAAGGCAGGATGAAGGTTAACAATACCACGTAAACGATTATGAATAGTATGTTGAGACCTTGGACAGTTCTGAGAGGCGGGTTCGCTATCCAATTCATGATCAAACTGATGCCTAGTAGCGAGAACGGAAGTAGAAACATGCTCAGTACCGCAGTGTCCAGCCTTGATAAATTGAGTTTCTCGATAATCACATCTAACTTCTCATCGTAATCTCCCAAATCGCGTGGATTCTCCTCTCTCTTAGGAACCGTCTGCTCCGGTTGCTTGTAATCCGGCATTGAAACGTCTCACCATAATTGTCTCGCGGTCAGTCGCTCTGGTGCAAGTCCCGGCCGTGTGCTCAAGGAGATCCCCGCAGGAGCGGGAATTATTGGCATTCGTTGTCAGATAATAGAGTGGCTTCATGAGTTGGTGAAGAATTGGCCGCTCATTTTAGCTCTTTGAATATAATCTCTAATCGTCATGATGACGGTGAATTATGGTGAATTACGGTCACGGCTCTGATAGGCATCTTATCGAGTTGTGATATTCCGCACCCTGGCCATCGAAGATGATCCATGCAATTTCAAATATGATCAGGTCGGCGAATCGGATGTGCTGATCTCCAAATGGGATGATACAAGCCTGAGAAGTCGTCTAGCCGTATTCTGGTCAGGTTCGGCAGATGAGTGATTGCGAGGCATAAGAGAATAGAAGGCTAGGACGCGCAATTGCTCCTAGCAATGTATCGATGTGGAAGCTATTTTTCCTCGTAGATGTATGCTGTTGCTGCGCCGTCGAGAACTGTGTACTTTTTCCCGCATTTGAGAATCGGTTGGACTTTCAGGGTCGGATGACTTCTAGTCACCAGAACAATGCGTCTGACCCTGTCAATTTGGCATTGAATTATGCGTATGGCGTCTTGGAGGGTGAGTGTCGAGCAGCAATCAACACCGTAGGCCTAGAGCCATCCGTAGGATTCCTCCACGAGATAAGCGGCTATCAGACGAAGGAGTCGCTCGTGTATGATTTGCAGGAACCTGATGTAACAGTGATGAATACCTTTGAATCCGGATTATTGGATTTATCAGATCTCTACTTCATGGGTGACGACTACCGGTACCGCTTCGAGCCAGAAGCGAAACAGCGGTTTCTGGACTTGCTGCGTGAGCGGTTCAATTCTGGAGTGAGATACAAGGCTCGTGCGTTGAAGTGGGATACTGTTCGAACAGAAGACAAGGGAACTTGGCCAGTACGTCATCCACAGATCGCAATTTGTGAACTTTCTGGAGCCCGCGCCGGTCTTGGCAAGACGAGATTCCTCTGAGATTCGGAACAGGATATTCAGACTAACTCAAGCCGAAGCCGAGAAACTCAAGATCGGAAGGAGTACCCTGCACTACTTAAGAGAAAGTGCTTCCCGCAATAGATCGTTTAGCCTTTCGTCCAAGGTGCTAATGAAAGTGATGCACCAGTCTATTCCCTCACAATTCAAGAACGTAAAGTAGGGGAATCTCTACGCATCGACCCAAAGAACATGTGATGGAAACACAAAGCGACAAGATCGGCCAACTGCGCTAAATGTTCTTATCCAAACTGAACATGTTCTCTATTATGTTCTCAGTAGATTAGCGTCCTTCTGGAATGAGCAAGCCATGTTTTCCTTGGATTTGAGAGAAATCGACCGGTGAGTTGTGCGCTATGAATGCACTGTCGATAATCGGAGACATCTACGGCTTTGTAGGAGCGTGCTTCATCATTGCGAAGATTCGCTTCCACAGAAGAATCAGAGTCCTCGGGAATGTTAGCCGCCTCGGAGGGAGTCTCGCAAATCCTCCTATGCTGGACCGAGAAGCAACTGATGATTTCTTGGACCTTATGGCCTTTTTTCTCATTTGTTCAGCGTTTGTGTTTCAGATTCTAGGGGAGTTTTGGAGTATCCAAAATTGGGCCCCCGTTCTCTTGGCAGATCTCCCTGCCGCAATATCATTAGTCATACTGGCCGATAAGACAGAGATCTGGGAATTCGACCGACGTAGCGGTCGAAGCACCAGTATGACACATACAAGCAAACTGGGAATTATCGCGCTGCTGAGTTCTGTTACGCTCGGCTCCGCAGTGGCCTTCATCTATGCAGCTGTCTTCAGGGGCTCTCGTGAACTATCGTTGATAGTACCTTCCATTGCACTTGGTTGGCTTGGGTTGTTGATGATAGCATTCGCTCAGAATATTGTTGGAAAGAGCGACGGTTACATATTCTTACGACGGACACCCACGCTACTGCAGGAACAGAAATTGCTAAAACTCGACGCTGTCATGTTACTGGCATATCCACTCGTCATGTTAGGTATATGCGCCTTCGCGTTTCAGTTACTTCAACTCTCGAGTTTGCTCAACACGCGAATATTCGAAGTTCCTCTCGTCTTGCCTGTCCTCGTGTTTCTGGCGTACTTCTTGATTGTAGTGTTGGGTCTCAGAGGATATCTCGAATCATGGCGACGTAATGACGTGAGAGGCCGAGTGCGAGCGTGTAAACGCCTAGTTTGGGGAGGATTGGCGATGCTTTTTGAGAGTATACTGTTCTTGATGATTCCAGTGTCCATTTATCTTGGCAAGCAGTATCCGACGGCAGTGACATTTGCATTCTTCATCCTTACTGGGTATGCCAATCTGGCAATATTGGACTTTTGCAATGGGATTGTCTCAAAATCGCAGGAGTTGGTTGTGAGATGGATCGAAAGGAATGCACCCAGTTACATTAGAGGAACAGAAATCTCATCAAGGGATTTGGCGCTTGAAGTCAGGCGGAACTTTCTCAGTGTGAAGACGCAGACCTTGTTGATGTGCGCGTTTGCAGTGCCAATGTCATTGGGTTATGCCTTGTGGATGGGTGTTCACGGCGACGGTCTCGCATTCATAGGTGTGATTGCAGCAGGTCTAGTGACTGTTACGCTAGTGATATGGCGTTATTTGCCAACCGACTAGGAACACACTTCGTGTGTGTGCCCATCGTGGTGCGGGCGTCCCAACTTGAACCGTTATCTTTTGTGCGAGTGTAGTTCTGAGTACATGGCGCGTTGAATAGCCTTGACCTGCCGCATTGCCAGAACATACCGTTTTGCAGCCATTCTCCTGTTAGTCTCCTTGAGTAGTTTCGCGTCTCTCGTGAATGCGCAAACGACGTTTAATCTTCTGTGGAGCCATAGAATAAGCGGAGTAGTTCACGTATCTGTTTCCCCTGACGGCCAACGAATCGCGGCCGTAAGCAGTGAGACAGGGGCATATGCCTTTGCCGCAGATGGAAGACAGCTGTGGTCAGCGAAAAGGCCTGCTTCAGGGCAGGGGTGGACAACTCATGAACAGCAGAATGCACAAGCGAGAGCGTTCAGAGAAAAGGAAGAGTATATCCTTCCTGTTCGGCTTGATGACACAGAGATCCCGGGTTTACGCAAGACGGTAGGATACGTTGATTTGCGCGAAAAAACAATCGACGAAGTTTGCCGACTAGTACTTCGGAAACTCTCATCGTGATCCAAATGAAAGGCATCATCGGATACTTCTTTCAGGAGTCGTAATTCGCGCCAAACACGGCGACCTTAGGACAAGTGCAGCGCGAAGAGACGGTGACCTGTGCGGAGTGCAGCATAGCCATCAAGCTGGTTGATAAGATCAAGAGTGTAGACAAGGCTGTCTCTGGCGTCAATGATGCAGTGGACAATTTGAAGAGAGCCCGAGGAGACTTGGGACGCTAATATCTCGCTCGCGTAATTCGCGAATTTTGCGTGTGCACGAATCTGTTCAGAGCCACGTGCTTTGGGCAACAGCCCCCTTACTGCAACGTTTCGGTATTCAGTACCCCCCGCGTCAAGGCATCGTGATTGCTGGGCAACAAGTTTCCTGAAGACGATTTTCTTGAGAAAATAGATCAAGGAAAGCAATATGCAAACGCATAATGCTTTCCTACGCCCGTGGGGGAATGTGAATGTTGCTCATGGTCGGGGTGACCATGATTCTCCGAGCCATGTTCTCATACTTTTCCTTGGCGAGCGGTCGGGTTCTCAGTTCGTGGCTGGCGTAGCTTGTGAGAGCATTCGCCAGGTCGTATTTGCTGAGGTCGGATGTCCGCTCGAGCTTCGCAACGAGTTTGTCGGCGACCTTCGGTCCGATTTCTAACGTCTTCAGGAAGGTGTTGACATCTTCGTTGAGGCGTTCTTGGGCTGCTTGTTGGACTAGCCGCTCGAACTCGGGCCGCTGTTCTCGGATGCGGCGGATGGCGAGCCGAACCCAGTTTCGAACGCTGCTGCTTCCAATGTGGATTTTCCTGGCCGCCATTTCTCTCGTCCAGGCGTGTAGGCCGTTCTCACAAACCTTCCTCCAAGCGTAGTAGGCTGCACTGACTGCTGTGCTGCCGTCGTAGCTGTTTGCGAAGAGCACGCCGTCCCGGTATCGGTCCCCGCTGATGGGCTCGAACTCGGATGGCGAGAGAGCGACAATCCAGATACGTGCTTCCTTGTTCTAGGTGTCGACTCTACCGTGGCTGTCGTCAAGCCCGAACTCCGCCAGCTGGAAGACCACTGCTTTGATGAGGGCGGCGTGCTGGACAACGGTGTAGGTTTTTCCCGAGATTTGCCAGAGCCTCTCGCCGCTGAAGACTGCTTTATAGTCTCCTGCGTTGCGCCAGATTTCTGCAGCACGAGGAAACTTGGCCAGTGACTTGGTTTCTGCCACGGGCAGCTTCTCGGCGATGGCCTGGAGTTCGTCCAGGCCACTGAACGCATAGCTCGAAAACTTCGTTGCGTTGCTCAATCCAATTTCACCTCCCTTCTCACTTCTTCGTTCGTTCGGTCGTACGAGACGCGGCTTGTCCTAGCCGCCTCCCGGATTTTCGGTTGATTCATTCCCACTCACCTCCTTGGTGTGGGCGGCCAGCGTTCGAAGAAATCGTGTTCAACAAGTCCGGCAGAGCGTCCGCTGGCCAGTCGACACTCGTCGGTTTCAGAAATTAGCGTGAAACGATTTGGGTCTGTCCGGCTTTGCTCTCAGAACCCTGACCCTATTCTGTTAACTTCATATTCGACGAAATCGTTGGAGCTGATCTTGTTTGGCAAATCTCGCGAGGCTTCGCAAAACGATAGACATGCACATAGCGCAATTGAACAAAGGGTTTCAAAACAGTCGAAGCATATGCATCCGACGGATTTCTATATTGGTGTGATCAATGTAGATCCTGAACCCCTACCTTCTGAGCTGATCAATAGTTTAGCATGAGTGAGAACGGTTGGAGGTGTCAGAGCTCTGGAGGAACGGAAAGGCTAGTTCACTGAAAGTAGGGCTCGACGCGAAGTCCTTTGTCACACCGACATATTTCCCCTCGCTCTCTAGCACGGAAACTACGTATTCATTTCGCGATCTCTTGCACCTTCTTGTAGACCATAGGTATCCTCGACTGCTTCTTTCTGCTTATGACCTTAGTCATCTTGGTCAAATGGAATGGTCAGATACCCTCACCTCATTTGTCACAAGTGGCATCCTGTTCTTGGATAGTGGTGTGTTTGAAAGCACACATCTGAGCGACCTCAAGTGGGCTTTTGAGGACTACAAAGCCATTGTGAAGCGCATCAAATGTGACTTGTACGCCACTTTTGATCTTTCCAGAACGGGCTCCGGTTCTTCCGATTACTGGCCATTGATGGTCGACTCCATACGACTATCGACTGAAATCAAGCATGCCACTTGTGTGCCGATCTTTCACAAGCCCAAAGGGGAGAATGTGGTCTCAGAAGTGTCAAAGGGACTCCGAGACCATCCCGATTCGTGCCAAGCGATTGCCATCACGGAGAGGGACTGTGGAGAGGACCTACTAGAAAGAGCGAGCACTATCTCGCAAATTCGGGAACTCGTTGATCACAACGGTGGACTGAAGGTAATACATGTCTTGGGATGCGGCGATCCTGTCTCAATGACGGTGTTATGCTATAGTGGCGCTGACTCGTTCGATAGTCTCGATTGGGTAAGGTCAGTCATAGATCCCATTCAATTTAGACGGCACGAGTTTTCTCAGCTGTCTCTTCTGGATTGCGAGTGCGCTGCATGCTCAGTCTCTACGACTGAGTACTGGATGCGCGTGCTCCTACACAATCTTCTTGCGTACCAGACGATGACCACAAGCTTAAGGTCCCTTGTACGAGAGCAGAACTTGCCAAACTTCGTCCGCTACCTGGTGGGCGATAAGCTCTATCTCAGGATCAAGGAAATCACGCATTAGGCGAAGCTGCAATGGTCGTCGTTGCTCTGTCATCAGGCGGACTTGACTCGTCCGTCATGATGTTACTACTGCTTAGAGAAGGATATTCGGTAATGCCTATTCATGTGAACTATGGGCAGTTGTCTGAGAAGTACGAATGGTCTTCTTGTCAGAAAGTGGCTTCGCAGTTGGATTTGCCCAAACCTGCGCGAATAGACGTGCCTGATTTTGGAAAGAGCATTCCAAGCAGGACTACAAGCCACTCGGGGAGGCCAGACCCATATGTTCCTTACCGAAATCTTCTACTCCTGACTATAGGTGCTGCGTACGCACATTCGAAAGGCTCGCACTCGTTGGCAATCGGTTTCCTGGCAAATTCATCCTATTCAGATCAGTCATCTTACTTCGCAAAGGCTGCGCAGAAGGCCATAGAACGTTCACACGACATAGGAATGAGAGTTGTGACACCTCTTATCAAACTCAACAAAGTCCATGTAGTTCAGCTCGCCTTCAGATTTGGATTCCCGCTTGATATTGCACGATCCTGCTACTACGGTCGCAAGAAACCGTGTGGTCGATGTCCTGCTTGCAGAGAACGTGATTTGGCGATTTCTGTTCTGGAGCGCCGCAATAATGCTGCAAGGACTAGGTGAGATGTTTCGATGGGAGCAGGATCTGGGCCTTACGACTACCATCCTCCCGAGAAGTCCATCCAACTCTTCAAAGACTCAACCTCCGAGCTAAGAGAAACCGAAACTAGAACAAGAAATGTCTTCATCAGCTTTCACGTTGAGGACGAGAATCAGATTGAGTTACTGCGGTCACAAGCTAGGAGTGAAAAGTATAATCTCGAGTTTCGAGACTATTCTGTCAAGGAACCGTTTGATGAGAAATGGAAGACGAATTGCAGAGCCAGAATTGCTTTGACCTCTGCAACGATCTGCATGATTGGTCCGAGAACAGCTGAGAGGGAAGCAGTAAATTGGGAACTGGAGGAGGCATATCGCCAGGGACACCTAGTCATAGGAGTCCAGATATATTCAGATCGAAACGACCCCATTCCGAAACCTTTGCTTGACCACAAAGCTCCAATAGTACCGTGGAAGCTTGATGAGATCAACAATCTGCTGAAGCTCAGAGACTAAGCAGAGTGAATCACTTGGAAGACTTGTTTCTCAGTGACGAAAAAAGCTATGGACCATGCTACAAGGAACATCTGTTGGAACAGTACAAACTTGCAGTTGAAATGGCCGATAATGTCTCCTCAAGACGACAGTCTTCGAATCGATTCTTCCTGACGATAATTACTGCTCTGATAGCAGTCATGGGGGCGGCCACGACACAACAAGCCAGGATGAGACTCGACCTGATCTGGGTTCTTGCTGTTTCCCTCAGTGGAATTGTGCTGTGTCTAGCGTGGCACTTCACCATAGTCTCGTACAAACAACTCAATGAAAGCAAGTTCAGCATTATCAACAAAATCGAAGAAAGACTGCCGGCAAGCATCTTCTCGGAGGAATGGCAGCAACTAAACAAAGGCTCAAACTACAAACCTTTGACTACAGTCGAAAAGTATGTCCCATGGGTCTTCTTGACGCTACATTTGCTGATGTTGAGTATCTCAACTTGCATGATTGTGTTCTTGGCGTAACTGAGAACGCTGGACACGCTTCTTGTCCGATTCGCTACCCTCAGGTTGGACTGCACTGATGAGGGAGACATAATGGGCCATGTATTCCCATCAGCCTGCCTGAATGAGTTGCTCAACCAACCCCATCATTGAATGTTCTTCTATCCTGAGGGTCAGACTGGAACACGCGAAATGAGTGTTTAGGCGACTTGTGCTGTCTTGTTCTTTTCTGGAATTTGGACTTTTGTCACACCCGAGATGAATCTTGCGTAGAGTTCAGGGTGTTCTGTGTGGATCGGATAGAATGTCCTGGGCGCTATTCTCTCTACCACCTGTCTGACTTCGGTTGGCATTATGTGGCCTGAGCAGTGTATGTGGTACATCGGTAGTCCGAAGTGGTCAAGCCAGTTGACGAACTTGTCATACTCAATTTCCATCTCTTCATTGAACGGCTCAGAAGATGATAGGATGTAGCTGCTCCCTGATTCAGGCCTGAGGTCGATCAGCTCCTTCAGATCAGAGAACGCCGTTGCAAGTATCACGCTGTCTTGCATTTGCTTGACTTCGTGTGCGTCAACTACATTTGGCAAACCAAGAATCGCCTGCTCCCACTTGTAGTACTGCTTCTTCTCACGCCGAAAGACCAGAAAGTCATCAGAATCCACACGAGGCAGGTCCAGATTTCTATCCGCTTCCAGCTTCTTCATGACGTAGGCTTGCCTCATTGAGACCGCCAGTTTACGGTGGTTGCTCTTCGCAACTTCATACAGGGTTCTGGTTCGATCTACGTCCGTATGGCGAAAAGTAGCCAGAACCAGATTCTGCGTTGTTCCAACAAGTTTCCCTATTTTTGCACGAACCTCATCCTCGGTTGAGAAGTCGGCTCCGACCAGGTTCGTGCCTTCACACAACATAGCAATGGGCTTCGCCGCAGCAGCCGCCTCCACGGTTCTGGTAACTTGAGCAGGGGGCAAAAGCGAGCGGTAACCTATGGGGGGCTTCGAGGAAAGATACAAAAGAGAACAATCCAACCTAGGTCTTGATCTCTTTTGCTTGTCGATGTTGCTTGGGCAACCATTGTTCTGGCAACTGTCACGGCTGTTCTTGCGCTGATTACGGCCTACCATGCATGGCAGAGCCGACGCCTTGTTGGCGAGATGAGAAAGGATAGACGACGGCAATTCCTCGAAAGCGCGCTGCGGAGAGCCTACTCGCGACTATTCGAGATCTTCAGGAGAGCCATGTGCCGTCCAGACATTGGCTTCAATTTCTCGGCTGTTGAGATGCATGAAATTCGGGACATCGTTGAAAGATACGGACACTACCTAGATCCTCAACTTCTCGGCAAGATCCGGAAAACAATCGTTGACAACCCGGCAAAGCTTCAGTGGCAACCCGCAGAGTTGGACCCTCTGTACATGGAAATCATGAACAAGTGTCAGACACTGAGCAAGGAACTTCAGAGCCTAGTCATTGGTGCCTAGGTTCGAGGAATGCTGGAACTGTGGGTCTTTGTGCTAACTAGGATAACGCCGTTCTGAACCAAAGGATATGGCGAGGCCGCCTACGAGCTTGCGAAAGCCTTCACTTCCTCCCTAGAATCTCAGAAGACATAGCCAAGGGAGGGGTATTGGCACCTAGTAAGGATCGAGTTCCCGCGGATTCGAACTTGACCTGTGAGCGTCCTAGCCGAAGCAGACAGGGCAGGAAGGGACTCAGCTAATGTTTGTGGCGGGCCCGGTGGGCTTTGAACCCACGACGCGTAGCCGGAAATAGCTCTCGCTTTCTCTGTCGCGCCCAAGATGGTCGATGAGAAGAGCTAAGAATGCGTGTGCGAAATACGTACATCTCAGTCCAACGAGGCGAGGGTTGCGGAATTCAAGGGGTTGAACCCGAGGTTCAAATCCCACCCCCGGCGCCAAACCACTAGTTCAAGTGGAGAGGAACTGGCCCGTCTCTCTCTTATCAATCACAAATCTCCACAACTGAATCGCATGCTCCCTTCCACTTCATTGAAGATTGGGACATCGCTCTATCCCCACTGAATAGATCTCCGTCGGTGGTGTGCGTAGTGTCTGCACGCCAAGGATTCGATACAGCGAGCAACGTCTGGTCCTTGTAGAATCGATTCCGACAGGGACTACGAATCCGGAGGAATCGACGCACAATCATACCCGAGAGACCTTGATGAGCGTCGAGTGCTTCGCATAAAGTGACGGTTTCGCCTCTGCGTTTCGGAACGCTAGGCTTGATGAGTTTCCTCGTATGTGGGCTCAAGCGGTTGAGTAGGTCGCCTGCGAGGATCAGAAGGTCTAAATATGCTCAGGCACCCGGCGAGTTGCAAGAGTGTCCGACCTATGCGAGCACTGTAAACAATCTGGGTGGTTTTTAGGTACGTATCAAACTGAAGGTCGACTATGGTCGTACGTCCTGGAGGTTGAGCATCAAGGCGACTGGACCTACAGGACGAAAGGATCCAGCTTGCTGATTCAAGAATTGTTCTCCGAATGCTATCCACAGCTGGATCGTCTTATCGAGTTCTTCGTCGCGACGTTCTCAAGGAAAACAGATGTCCGTAGGCTCGTACGCGCGGTTCGTTCCACGCGAGAAGGTGACAGGCTCATCGCTGCACATGACCTCTCAAATTGCTTCATGAAGAACTGTTTTGTTTTTGGCATAGTCGGCGACTTCCGTCCATCGATCAGACGGAGCATCTATTCGAACGAGGGGTTGGCTCCACATTTGTCAGTTGCAGAGGGAGTCGAGAGGTGGCACTTCTACAGTATGCATGACTCGGCAGAAGGAATCGTTGAAGACTTACCAGATGACTGTAGTGCTAGAGTGCAGAGGCTTCCTCCGAGCCCTCCCTTGGAGTCGGGCGTGGGCAACGTCCCGCACAGGCGTCGAATCGACCTCCTTGGTACGGCGCTAGTCAAGGGATATTTCGACTATCCAAGAAGGGTTTCTCTTACACAGCTTGCTCGAGAACTTGGCATGTGTAAGAGCAGTTTGTCCCAATCCATGCGATCTGCTCTCAAGGAGGTTCTCACCCAGTCAATTTCTCTGGGCCTAGAGCACGCATACTATAGTTGAGAAGTCGAGTCACGCATAGGGGCAGTGGCTGATAAACACTGGGCTCAGCTTGCGAGACTTTTCAGAGCTACGCGGACACCTTCGATGGTCTTGAAGACATCTTCTTCCGAATGGGCCGATGAGATGAAAATCTGCTCGTACTGCTGCGAGTGGAAGTAGACCCCTTTTCTAAGCAACAACTTGTGGAACCGGTTGTAGGTTTCCGTGTCAATGTTGTTGGCATACTCCCTGTAGTTTCTGATCTTTGTGACCTTGTTCCGTGTGAAGTACACTGCAAAGCCGCCATGACCAACGCCTTGGACGAACACTCGTAGGCCCGAACGCTCCACTTCCTCGCTGAGGCCGTTCTGGAGCTTAGTGCCTAGAGATCGCAGTTTTCGATAGGCTTCAAAATCGTTCTTTGAGAGTTCGTCTAGTGTTGCGTTGCTCGCGGCAACTGAGACTGGGTTCGCAGTGTAGGTTCCCGCATGATGCACCTTGCCCGGAACAACCAGTTCCATGATGTCTTTTCTACCGACGATGGCAGAGATAGGAAATCCTCCGCCTAGCGCTTTGGCGTAGGCGGTAATATCAGCCGCTTTGTCGTTGACAAGACCGTAGTATTCCTGAGCTCCACCGGGAGCAAGTCTGAATCCCGTTTTCACTTCGTCAAACACGAGAACTATGTCATATTGACGGGTGATTTCTCTGAGGAATTCCAAGTATCCTGGTTCAGGTGCAACGGCTCCGTAATTCATCATCACGGGTTCTATGATAATCGCTGCAATCTCGTTCGCTTGACGCTTGATTGTCTTCTCCATTACCTCTTGGTCGTTGTTCGGCAAGGTAATGACGGTCTCAGAGATGCAGTCAGGTATCCCCCAGCTACTCCTGAACACGTATGGGTGTTCGTAGGGTCCTAGCGCCGCCACGGGCGAGCCAGAGTTGCTCAAGTTGGCGTAGTCATAGCTGCCGTGGTAGCCTCCTTCGAGCTTCACTATCTTATCCTTTCCAGTGAAAGCTCTAGCGAATCTCATCGCATACTGGGTCGCTTCGGCTCCCGTGTTCGAGAAGACGACCAGCTCGTTCGTTTTCTTCGTGAAAGACAGGACCTTTTTTGCGAGTTGAACCTCTTCCGCCGTCAGTGACGCGAATACCGTCCCTCTTCTCAACTGTTCCTCGACAGCATGCGAGATTGCAGGGTGCGTGTGCCCCAAGATGAGGGGACCGAAACCGAGCACATAGTCGATATACTCGTTCCCGTCCACGTCAGTTATCTTGGAACCATGACCTGACTGCATGCTTATGGGGTATGGATAGAATACTGGGAAATTGTGTCCGTGCGAACTCGAAGATGCCGGTATGATGCGAGCAGCATCAATGAAGACTTGATGAGATTTCCGAGTGTTCAATCCCTCTGCGTAGGGGACGTATGACTGGGAAACCTCCATGCGTGGTCACTCTGGGGGTATCTCCTTGAACGCTAGTGAGATGTCCAGACCTTGACGGAGCCTGTAGGCTCTGGCTGCGTAGTAGACTAGGATTGAGAGGATGAAGATTCCTGCGGTAACCCCTATTGCCGAAGCGATCAGTGGACCTAGGTACATGTATGTGATCATGGGGGAGAATTCAGCTGCGATCCAGATGCCCATGCTGATCAACTGTATGATTCCGCCTATGACCAGTACTGGAATGCCTAGCGGTTTGGCTCGCATCCATTTCGGAAGGGTTGCCATGCCCGTTTCGTAGAGGGCGCGTTTAGTATATGGAAACACAATAGCAGCGATAGCTGTCAATGCCCAGGCGAAAGGTGTGGCAAGGGACAAGCTCAACCATGTCGTAACATAACCGTAGAAGTACAGGATCATGACCCAGACTTCTGCTATGATGGTCATGAGCAGTACGGCATTTAGCGGTGAGTGCAATCGTTCGTTGACACTTGACATCGATTCCGGCAGAACTCTGTCGAAAGCCTGAGCGAAGAAGATTCGACTCGCGGCGAGCAGCGTGCTGGGAATCAGCAGGAACCCACCCACTATGGGGATCGAGTTCAGCAGAATTGTCAAGATTACATTACGGTAGATCAGTGAAACAAGAAAAGTAACGAATGGTGTTGCAGTAAACGGCAAATGTGACGGGTTCGTGGCCCATAGATAGGAAATGCCTTGGAGAAATGAATCTCCAAATACAACCACGCTTTGGTATGAGAGTGCTACCAGGTAGAGCCAAGTCAAACCCATGGAGATGCCTAGAGCTAATGCCTGTGTTTTCCTAGGATTCTTGACTTCACTTCCAATGTACGTACTCGATTGAAATCCTGTGAATGTCAAGAATCCCAACGGCACGAAGGCGAGGAGCGTTGCGGTCATGCTAAATGCATAGTTGCCGTATTGGCCGGCGTCGGTCATGACTTTCTGGTAGGCACCTGACCCAGCTAGTCCCTCCATTGCGGACACGAATGCCTGCCGATTCGTCGAGAAAAGTGCAACCACTAGAACAACAGCGCTCACGAAATAGTAGACAAAGATTATTCGAAATGACCAGCGGAATAGTCGCATTCCCAGAAGAACTATGAGCGCACCGATAATGAGCAGCACCGTAGACAGTGCGAAATCGAACGACGTCTGTGTCGAGATGAATGTGGCCATGCTTGCGTAACTTGTGTCTCCGGTTACTGCACTCAGCGCCGTCATTAGGGATGGCAGTCCGGTGTAGACGATGTACCATGCGTTAAAGCCTGTCAGTACGAAGACGAAAAAGCCAAAAACGTTCAGCATGCCAGCTGCAAATCCCACTGACGGATGTAACAACCTTGAAATGTAGACGTAGTCGCCTCCAGTCCGAGGAAATGACGCAGAGAAGATCGTGTAGACAATGAAGACGCCGACGGCCGGAATGCCGCCAAGCAAGAAAACCAATGGAAGGCTAGCACCAGGGAAAAAGAAGAACTGTAGAATATCATAGGCTAGACCTCCGGCCATGTTAACTACAGCCATGTTTAGCAGGAATGAATCGAAGAATCCAAGCTCTCTTACAAGCCCAGTTGCCTCTCGAACAAACACTTTACGAGATGTTCCACTCAAATAGCTGGCCTCCAGTTTCAACCAAAGCTGAGACGAATGCCCGTATGAACCTTTTCCGAACATGTTCGGAAGAAACGATGAGAACCAGGATCTTGACAGCGGTCTGCACATCTCGCCACGGAACGACCGAGCAGGCCTACGCGGACCATTCGCCTAGCTAGCTTCACTCTATCAAGAACCTGTGCACGGTCGTCTGTCGGTATATCTCGCCGGGTCGAACAATGGTTGAAGGGAATCTGGGTTGGTTGGGCGAATCAGGATAATGCTGCGTCTCTAGGCAGAAGGCTTTATGTCGCTTGAACCCGCCGTTTGATACTGAACCGTCCAGAAAGTTCCCCGTATAGAATTGGATACCTGGCTGGGTCGTGTCGCTGCCTATCAGTTCGTCACGGGAAACCCCTGTGACCAGTTCAGTAGCCTTGTTGGCATCGGTTATCTTTCCATCAGGGCTGATGGTAACTAATGGGTCAAGGCTCGCTTCGATTAGATTTCTTGTATGTAGTGAAGCCGCTCGAACTTTCTCCGCGCGTTTGCGTTCCGTGATGTGGAAGCGCACAACGGCAGAATAACCGTCGAAAGCAAGCCTGGAGAAGGTTCCACGTTCACGGTCAAGCTGCCACTTATCAAGCCATGATGGGGGTGACAACTTGGAGAAGAAACGTACCCTAGTAATCGACGATGACGAGGCCGTCCGGAAGAACCTCAAAGCAATCCTCGAACTTGAAGGCTACCACGTCGACACCGCAGTGACAGGAAAAGAAGCGGTCGACAAATCGAATGCCACCTTCTACAACCTCGCGTTGATCGACATCCGCTTACCGGACATGAAAGGCACACAACTCCTCACCACGATGCGAGACACCGTTCCCAAAATGGTGAAGATAATCGTCACCGGTTACCCGTCACTTTAGAACGCGAAGGATGCTGTCAACATGGGCGCCGACGGCTACATAGTCAAGCCAATAATGGATACAGACGAATTCCTCCAAAAGATCAAGGAACACTTGACGAAGCAGGAGGAAGCCCAACGCTACGACGAGCACAAGATGGCGGAGTACATTGAATCACGAGCGAAAGAGCAAGAGACCAAAGAAGAATAGGAACATCAAATGCTCTTTGTGAACCTGCACCAAGTTGCAGCGGTTCCGCACCCAGAATCGCTGCGCACCTTTCAGCGTGTCTCAGGATGAATGTCAGTAGCTGCTGACGACACCGCCCGCTGGACCCGTGATGATTACAGACCTATGCGCCCTGATGAGGTCTAGGTAGAGTTCTCCCCTGCCTTCTTTCGCCACATTATCTGCAACGTAGGCGCAGGGGCACTCAAAGGCATCTCAAGCACCAATCTGTCCGTCTGAGCTGATTCTGAGCTCAAGTACCGCTTGACTCCAGCTCATTCTCGGCTCCCATTCAGCTGAAAGTCAGCTTGGTTGACAGTCTTAAACGCGGGTTTGTACCTAACCCCCGGCGCTTCCAGACGAACCGCGCCCAGTTCTGAGATATCTAGGCGGACTTTCAGAATCGCTGAGGCTGCCGCTAGAGCGTGATAGGTTGACTCGAAGGTGGAGATTCCTAGGAATATGGACCTACGAAAACCCCCCACTCACTTCAATGCGTGCGCGACGGCAGCTCTTGCATGTATCTCTGCTGTATCGAATACTGGAACGCTCACGTCTTCTTGTTTGATCAGCAGCAATTTTTCTTTTCGAAGTGCTGTATGCAACAAGAGTATCAGGTAGTCAGGATCGCATTGTCTACATGTTGGAAATCTCGTAAAGAGCTTCAATTCATTTGGAGTCATTCATTTGCGACTAGAATTCTTCCCGCAGTGTATCAATTGAAACATCTGCGGCACAATAGAGCAAAATCTGCCATTGGGCGTAGAATTTTGGCAAAGAAAACCCCTCCCGAGTCGGTGAGACAAGATTTATATTCATTTCATCATGCAATGGGGGAAATCAGAACAATTCGCCAGGGATTTTGAGCATAGGAAATGAATACTAGACCATACGCCTACCAGCAGATCGTCGCAACCCTCCACGGATGTCGATCAGATCTTCTCGATGATAGACTTCTCCTCAATACGACATTGACTGCGATTCGCGACGCGAACATGCACCTCGCGAAGACCCGGACAACGAACCCTCTCGTCTACAAAGTCAGTGACGACATCATGGGCGGTGGAGTAAGCGTCAACGCTCTCATAACAACCAGCCACCTAACCGTTCATACATCCAGATTGTATGGCACAGCAGAGTTCGATTGCGCCACATGCGGCTTCACGAGCAATCCCTTGGCGGCCCTTGCGACCTTCAGAAAGGCTCTCAGACCGACGCACATCACAGTCCAGTACGAATCAGGCGTAAGTCGAGACCAGGTCGAGTCTGCTCCTGCCATCGAAGCTTGAAGGCTCGATGAACCTAATACTGCGAAAGCGCGTCTCTTGCCCGGTCCATTTGCGTCTCTGCATCTTGCCGTCGCAAGGTTCAATGGACATTATACTTCTGGCAATCCCCACTCACGGGCGTCTACCCCCAGTGAATGCGTGCCCACACGGGTCACATAGCCCGAAGTTCCCGTGAATCTACATAACATACTTCGCTGGGTTCTTGTCGAACTCAACTTTGCAGTGGAGCTTGTTGATCATCAGGACGTTTACGGGCTGAGGGAGAACGCAGCGAATCTCGCCGACCGATCAATACTCCTCATCGGTGGATGGGAGGACGAGCAAGTTACTATTGATCAGTTCCTCTTGCCGTTGTACCGAGCGCTAAAGGGTTCGGGTGCAGCGAAGGTGACTTTCCTCGTGTACCATACCGACCACGACTTCAGTAATGTGCGTCAGCGGCTGGCCTCTGATATTGCAGGCTGGCTACTTCGAGATGGAAGTGACTAACGTCTCTCCCTAACCAGTGGCCGTTCTGCGTTTTCCAAAAACAAGCAGAACGAGAGCTCCCACAGGGCCGAGCGAGGCTGTCGTGGTGTGTGTGCCTCTCTTGGTGCGTGTACACAACCACCATTCGCACTATGCGGCGTCGTAACGATAGTCCTCGTCATCCCTGGCAGGTTCTGCTTTCGGTATAATGCTCTCACTAGTTACTGCGGTAGGCGCTGTTGTATTAACGGAGTAGAACCCAGAAACATAGACAGCACCCGTGGGATACTACTCGGTTGGAGCAGGGACTTCCAAACCGAAGCTGTCATCATACTGAGCCCCGGAGCCGGGCTGCGCGTCTGGTACCAGCACAACCTCGGGCAATGCAAGATCTGCCCAGACCGACGACAATGCAAGTTAGCTCTCCTGAGGAGCGTGCATGACCTAGGAGTGTCACTTACGCGACAGGAGAGAGACCTTGAACCTTCAAAGCTCTCTAGTCTAATGTTCTCAAGAGCACTGGGCCGAGACGAAAAGAAGAAAACCTTCTAGTCTAAGGCTCAGGCTTGAACGTGACTTTAACTCTCTACATCGCCCCTTTGCAAAAGGTCTTCAACAAAGTGACGAATCCTATTCAACTGCTGCCTCTCACGGGTTCTCTTGCCTAGCCGGTTTACAGTAACACTCTAAGGGGACGGCGATGGGAGCGCGAATTAATCTATGAGTGGAATTTCACTAGAGCGGTATCGACAAGATTCGCAGGCGACCGCCGTCAACGGTTATTCCCTTCACACCTCTATGACGAACCTTCTCAGCCGAGGGTTGGAAACGGTGCGCGCGAAGATGAATACTCAAACCTTGATAGCTCTTCTCAAAAGATCAATGCTCGTGACCGCAGGGGCCCACGCGTCTGAATCTTTGGGCAACTTGATTGATTCAACATGGAAGCATCGGTCGTATTTCGGCCCTGTAATCATCGCGTGCGCTAGCCATCCCAGAGATCCCCTAATCGTCTGAAGCAAGTTTTGCCAAGTAGGCGCCGTTTATCGTCTCAGGGTCATCCTTTGTTCCCACGACATGGTTCAGCAACAGACATATCAGGTCCTTGTACTCGCGTTCTGTCATCTGAACAACCTGGAGTTTTGTGGCGATAAGGTCCGCTAGAGAGAGTGTGTACGGTTCGATATTCAGCCGGTCCTTGAAGTTGAACTTGTGGCACATTTCGAAGACATCAAGAAATATGTCTACGCGGCGCTCATGTTCAATGTCGTTGAAAATCAAGCGCTTGTCACCGTGCATGGCGTTGAATCGGTTCCGTGGAGTGTACCCGAGATCTACGAACAGTCTCTTGATGTCCTTCGACTGTTTCGCATGCCCAACGATATCTATGTCGACGTACTTACGGCTCAGAGGGCTGGCCAGAGCGATCGGGCAATGAAAACGAATGGCCATACCCCCCAAGAGCCGAAGCACGACATTCCGTTCGCGAGCCGAGCCGAGTATTCTCTTCGTCTCTTCGTAGATGTCTTCCAAAGGCATGAGGCGCTCCCCGCTGAAGGTTTCTTGGCATGCTCGGTCTACGAGTGTTGCGACGATCTAGAGCGTACTAGAAATTTTAGGTTTCCTGCCTGTCGTGAAGAATTGCGCATTCAATCCCAAGGATCGAAGCGAGTTTGGACACGCCGCCTCTCTGGGGCGTAGCCGTGGAAGTGATTGTTGAAGTTGCCTAGTGTCTTCTTTGCTTTTCCAGTCGCCTCTCGGACTTTTGGGATGTCGAACCTAAGCACGGTTCACCAGGTGGGGTAAATTATGCTGGTAAATTGGTGCGCGAATCCCGTTTGCGATGTCAATGTGGATCTTGGCTCTTGCATTTCTCGGAAGTTTGTCAACCACAAGAGCAGGGGGACGCTGTAACGTTTCATATCAGCTCTTACTTGACCACACGTCGAGAAAGATTACCGTTGGCTCCTAATTTCGTCTAGGGAAGTCAATTTGTGACGTGATGAGATTGGACAGGTTCCATATCAGCCATGTTACGATCCCCATCGCGAAGGGCTTTAAACTCGACTGGTGAACATCTATTTTGAAGTGCTGACCGGTTCAGAGTTGGTACCGTTGACGAGACAGGACCACCCGTCAGACGGGCTGTATTTCTGCCCCAAATGCAGAGCGCCTCGAAAACCACCTGGAAAACCATTTTCCCGCATTTGCCCGAAGTGCGGCTCGCACAAAAAGGCGCTCATCAAATTTGAGCCGTCTCCAGGAATTCACCTCTACAGACCATACCGGGGGACGCTTTCAGCGATCCAGAGTGTGGCCCTTTCGTCTCTCACCCATAAAGTTCGGTCAGGTCGTACACAGGATTGCCCTGAATGCCACCTCCCCAGTATCTTCGGCAGCAAAACGATTCTTCTAAAGCTCGACGAGCGGGTGCCTCCCTGTCCTGTATGTGGGATTCGATCCACGCCAACCTTAGTCCGGCTGCTCACAGACCGCGCACTTGTGAGTAGGATCACCAAGAACGTGGATCGGGCAATTGCTACAAGAAAATCATTCAAGAAAATCGTATTGCCTGGAGTGGTAATACTTCCGAACGGCAACTATTTCAGCTCATACGTCGGAATGGGAAGACGATAGGGAACTTCTGTCAACAATCCCCCCTTCGTCCTTGCTGATCTTCCGGACTGTACTAGGCTGTGCTGGCGCTTCTTCGATTTCGAGTGATAGCCGCGACATCCCTCCCTCAATACCGGCTGTTGTCTGGACTAGGCTTAAGAGCAAAAAGGCGAGAGAATCACAAGGAAGACAAGATGCGCATCTTCCGTTGTGGCTACTCATCTTCAGGTTCTTCGGGAGCCAGCAAGATTGAGACATCTTGTGACCGTGAGTTCTATGACAGCAAGCTCGCTTCAGGTGTATAGGCACGAAATGGCACGCCGCTCAGTAGACACGTCCGACAGGGTAGTGGAGAGCCCGTCCGCGGTTGGAATGTGCATGACTCCATGATCTGGATGAGGGATGATTCTCATACTTGTTTCAATCTGCTACGTGAATCGTGTAAGGTCGATTTCGTCTAATTGGATGTTGATGCTCATTGGCTCGAATGTTTGTGATAGTGAAGAGATGAGATTGCGAATGTAGTCGTCAACGTTGACCTCTTCCAGGTTGGTTTGCGAAGTCGGTTTGACCGTGAACTGTCTTCCTTGCACCTTGAAGGGGTGAACTTTGATGAAGCCCACGGTCTCTCCCCGAGAAGTCTTCTTTCCTTTCATGGACAGAAGAAGAGCTGCTTGGTAGGGTTGAGGTAGTGTTCGCGCTTCTGATTTCTTTTGAGGATCTTCTCGCAGCTCGACTCTGTACTCCAAATCTGCGAGTTCGACTCTCCCTTCTCGAAGGTCGCGGATAGCACCTTTCACCACATCAGGTACTTGCCGCTTGGCTTGCTGGAAGTCGTCGGGTGAGTGCCGTCCCTCGGAGAGTTTGATGAGGCAGTCTTGGAAGGTTTTTCTGAAGAACTTTGGAGAGTTAGATTTTGCGATCGAGAGTCCCTTGATCTCAGGTTCCCCGTTTGGCATGATCCCAAAGTAGGCTTTCTTAGCAGAGCTCAGAACACAAACTGAGTAGACACGATCCGACGCTAGCTCTAGACGGAACCGGTTCTTGATTGAGTGAATTAGTTCGGTAACGTTTTCGTCGTTTGGGTTGTCTAGGAAGATGGAGTCCGTGTCGCCGTACTTGGGTTTGAGTCCGTCCCGCTTAGCTGTGTCCCAGGTGGATTGCAGAACGTATCGGCCGTAGGCGGTGATTGCTTCACCCAGAAGAGGGCTGGCTAGTCCGTGGATTCGAACTGTTACGCCGTAGCATGAGACGAGAAACAGCTTCAGGATCCGGCTGGCCGCTTTCATGTTCTCGTCTACGTCTGAAGGGGCTGCCTTTGCGTAAGGTTTGAAGACTCGCAGGCGGAGGTCGCGCAGTGCCCCCGTGAGTGCGGAGTAGATTCCACGCCTCTTGGTGCAGATATTGTAGTCCAAGCTTGGAGCCATGTTTTCCTTGCATTCAGTGTGGCCGCAACGTATCGTCTCGTATGAGAGGTTGAAAACGTCGATACAGCCTGGGTATAGGGATTCGAAGTCGAGCACATGCATATTGAAGTATGTGCCAGATTCTGGAGCTATCGTTAGAGCTCCCGTCACGAATTCTCTGGTATCGCCGAGTTTGAGTTCTTCTGGATTCGGAATGAGGATGTCGTGCGCACGATAGTATGTGTTGAGCATTGAGCGAATCCATTCTGAGACTGAGTAGTTCTTGTAGGTTCTCGAGAGCGGTAGGTTCGCTATGCGGCTGAGCAGGAAAGCATTCGCGTAGTCTTCCGCCGAACCTTCGGGCAGACCAAGCTTTTCTCGATCGATCCGCGGGACAGGCTGACGCGTGTAGGAATACGCCTCTCTTACCAACGAATACTTCACCGGATCTTTCTCTCTAGATTCTCCGAATAGTTTGTTGAATCGAGCAAGCTCCTCGGCTTCAAGAGAGACCTTCGGGTGCCAAGCGTTGTCCTTGTAGCTGTGAAGGGCACCGAACCGAAGCCTCTTATCGTAAACGTAGCTCAGCGCCGGGTCGATTTCCAGTTCCCATCCGTCGACGTTCTTCGGAGGTTTCCCGCTGTAAATCACCTTTCGAAGCGTCAATTCCTGCTGAGTGAATAGGTTCAGTTTCCAGACAGGCTCGCCACGATGGCTCTTCTCGGTCAGATAATAGGGATGAAAATCGGCGTCGGTCCACCGAATCGGTTCAAGGTTGTCTGCTCCAAGGAGAGTGAGGATTACCTGTCCTGGGCTATGTGAAGCGTCAATTAGCCAGGCCGACTCTCCGTCCTGCACCAATACGCTCTCGCCTGTCTTTTCGAAGCATGAGATGGGCGACTCTCTTTAGCATTGAGAGTTCAGGTTCTGATATTTTCGAGTTCCATCAATTTCTTGTTTTGAGCGAAGATCATCCAGAATAGCAACGACATCTCCTTCATGGGAGATGTGAAGACTTCACCCCCAGCCGCGTAGAGTCTACACTGAGTGAGGAGATCGTCGAAGACGGCTGGTTCTTCGTCCCTGAGAAACTGCTTGAACCTGCTCAATTCAGCTAGCTTCTGCTCGACGATGATATGCCACGGCAGCCTCGTTTCCTCCATTACAAATCCGCGCAGGCAAAGCGAGGCTGATTCTGTTCGATAATATAGGAAAGGGTTTGAGGGTGGGCTACTGAGGCTGTTGAAACTAAGAAAAGAGGAAAAATGGGAAGGAGAGAGCTCTGGCCTGGCTGCCCGAAGAAGTCAGCAGTTGGTGTTAGGTGTAGAGTGCGAGGGCCCGCTTGAATCTTGGACACGCATGAGGTTGCTTGCCAAACTGATTCGCCGACAGATCCGCCATGGCTACCAGAGTGCGCTCGAGGCATGACTCGCAGACACTGAACTCATGTCTTTCCTCGCAACACTCGCGGCGGATCAGTAGAGCGATATCAGCACTCGCACGAGGGATATGTGAACCACAGAAACAGCAGATCAGGCCTTTCTCTTCACGTTGGAACATTCCACCTCCAACTGTCGATGCTCTCGCGCAAGACCGCTCATGCGCAGTCAGCATCCAACAGTCACGGAGGCTACATGCCACAAGGTGGCCAGACCGCCCAATTTAACACGTCATCTCGTAAACCGACATATGGCTCCCAAGAAATTCGTAGCGCGGTTGCGACCTCAGTTGCTCGACGGGGAGAGATCGCCACATAGGGGAACCGAAGTTTTCGGCAGGGAGCCGGGATACACTCGTCCAATGCTAGTTCTGCAACCTACCGGCGTTTACAACAATCTTAACGCCATTTGTAAGCATGTCATAGAACATCTTGCTCTTCATCAGGTCGTCTGGGTGGTCGATGTCGGTTACTTTCTTGTAGACCTCCTCCAATTGTTCGTCAGTGAGCCACGGATTCAGTTTCTTGACTGCGCTAACGAATCTCTTCTTCAGGACAATATCCCTGTAGGATTCGCGCTCAGCATTTTCAGGGGAAAGTTCAGACCCATGAATGTGAGAATACTGGAGTTCTTTCAGCCAGTTGATTGCGGGCCGTTCGACCATGTAGTTTTCTGTTAACTCGGCACCGTTAGATTGGGTCATGTTAGACTTCCTCCACTCGGAGCTTTCCAAATACGAGAAGGGGGAGAAGATCATCCCTGACTCTTCTCAAAATCATGATTTGCTTTTGGTTTACGATTACCTTCTGGACTAGGGGCTCAATGATGGAACGAAATCGCCTGATGACTCTTGACGGCGGCACGATGACGAGCTTATTCTTTCTGAAGTTCTCGATGTCCATCCCCAGCACACCTGTGCCTGTAGCAAAGCTTGCGCTATTTTCCCGTGTGAATCTCAAGAGAAAATAGAGGAACAGCTTGTATTCTTCACTGTGCGGAGATATCTTTGTTATATGATGTGAGTAGACTCCTTTCTTGTCTACATATTCCGGCGGGAAGAACACAATTCCGGGGCTCCCCAGCAATCTTTCATCTTTCGTTTGTTCTGTGTTAGGTATTATCAGATCTCCCTCTTCAAGAAAGTGGTATTCCTTGAGTCTGTCACTTTTTATCCAAGCATAGACTGGCTTGAAACCTCCACCTTCAATCGCATTGTTCAGGGTGATGAAAATATGACTTCCCTCGACTTGATCCTCAAACTTCTCTTCCCCGGTATAAGAGGAGCCATTTCGCACGTCCGCCAATTCGCCTATTGGTCTGATATCCCAACCTACGGGAATTTCTCCGAGTTCGCTCTCGACAAACCCTCCGTCCTTGAAAGGCTCAAAATCCACAAACCAGTTCTTGAAAATTGCCGATGCAGTTGCTTCTAGGATATCCTTTTGTCGTTTCTTATTCTCAATGAGTTCGTCAAAGCAAGACAGCACCGTCGCTATACGTATCTGTTCTGATGGTTTCGGATATGGTATCTTCACATCTCGTAATGTGTCTGTTGTCAGTTCGCTGAAGGTCGAACCCCCTTACGCCGAGAGAACGTCGCAGAGCGGGAGTGTGAGTAAGGACAGGTATGTCAAGAGCGCTCTCGGGATGAGATACAGGAAGCACAGGACCAAGGAGGAAAAATGGTGATGACATGGGAGAGAACATCTACGAAAAGAAACATGGCATTCCGAAACTATACGAGACCGAGAACGTTCCACTGGAAGAAAAGACAATCTATCAAGTCTACAGGATTCCGCATGTCGGGTTCTACTGGCTGATTGCTGAATATGACCCGAAGGAAAAGACTGCATTCGGCTACGCAAATCTGAACAATGACGACATGGCCGAATGGGGATACATCAGCATTGACGAGCTTGAAGAGAACGGTGCTGTGCTCGATACCGAGTGGAAGCCCTGCAGCTACAGGGAAGCGAAAAAGAAAATCTACGAAATAGATGAATGGGAGGGCGCAGAGACAAGGCAAACCTGAGCGGCGTCAATCGGCGTATAGGCCCGTATAGCAACTGCCGCCGGCTTCACCCCGAACAAGTCCGAATCGCTCGTCAAGCAAGCTCCTCTACCATCGCGCCGAGCATGCACGAAAGCGATTCGGAAAGACAAATCTGCTGCAACCCAATCTCCCAGTGCGTAAGAGAACAATGTGCCGGATGATGGCAATCATTGGCGACTCTTCCATCAAGAAGTCAGATCTTCTTCTGAAGTTCAGATGCCTATCCACCTGCGGAAAGGTCAGGACGAATGCGCGCCCAGGTCACGAGGATGGTTGGGGGGTCTTGTCTTACAGAAACAACTCGCCCGAGTACCTAGGCCGGTCCACAGAGCCCGCCTGGAAGAACGGGGAGTACGGGTTAGCTTGCGAAAGAATCACAGATATGAACCGAATCGTCTTGGCGCACCTCAGGAAGGCATCTCCGGGAGACGTATCATTACAGAATACTCAGCCACTGACCTCGGGGAAATGGAGTTTCGGGCATAACGGCACAGTATACTCGCCCAACTTTAATACCGGTGGCGTGCAATCAGACAGCCGAGTTCTTCTTGAAAAACTCGTCAGGGCAATTCAAGAGAGCGGAGACGCCCCGATCGAGCGGGTCATTGGGAAGAACGTAGGACAGCTTCGCGAGGATATTCTTCGCCAGCCGGATGAGAAGGGTGGAACCTACTCATCATTAACGTTCATGCTGTCGGATGGCGAATCTCTGTACGTTCTCAGAGATTTCACGGAGGAGGAAAACTACTACACAATGTACTACTTCGAGCTGCCCAGCGGCGCAGTGTTCTGCCAAGAGAAGATTTCGAGCGCATCCTGGAAGCCTCTTGGAAACAGGAAACTGGCGATAGTGAACCGAGAGGGAGAAACACGAATAGAGACTTGTGAATAGAGAGCATCCCCTATTCTAGAGCTGCCAAGGCTGCATGGTGCTGTCTCGGATCCCGGGGAATCTTGGTGCATGCAGTCATATTCAGAGTGATTCTCGGTGAGAGTCCCATGTAGAACGGAACGGGAAGCACATCGCGGATCCTAGCAGAAGCCGCTGGTGTCATTGATTCGGAACTCGAAGGGGCATCGATTCTGATATTCGCAAGCGGCAAAGTGGTTATTGCAGGATTAAGGGACGAGCGATTGCCAGAGGTAGCAAGAAGAGTTCTCGCAAAATTAGGAGAGATCGCTTGACACTGAGCTTAGTCGAATAGCTATCCTCGTACTATCCCACTGAATCTTCCTCAATTCTTCCAGCTTTCTTCTTCTCTTTTCAGCATCTATGGCGCTGCCCTCTTCCCAAGCTCTCCTTATTTCGCTGGAAGACTTTCCACAGTTGGGACACTTCTCGCTCATCAGCTCAAATCCTTCCGACTTTCTGACAGCCGTCGTGCTCCTCAATTCGGTATGTGCTGGCCAGGTGAGTGCTTCCAATGCTTGCTCATGGCAGAAGGGGCATTCTACTTTGATCTTGGCGTGTGGTTCCATAATCTAAGATTAGAACTCTTGCAGTATCAAGATTCGGCATCTGAAGGATTTATGTGATCCGACACCAGGGACCACATCTTACAGAGGGGAATTCAAAGCGGCAGCGCATTTGTGGCCGTAGTTATGGCTCCGGGATTTCGTTCACTTGTATCTATGGACCATAATAGCGGCACATTTTCAAGGGTTCTCTGTTATGCTTTGAGCAACTAACTTGGTAAGGGTGTTCCATGACTAGATGGAACCAGCACAGGTCCTTACCGCATTCATAGTCGCGAGCTACTGCGGGTTGACCGCAGCCGTTCGCGCAGAGTTTCTTGGTCTTGTGGCGGCTCTGTCTTAGGGTGCCAGCTTTGAGCAGTCTTACTGCCAATGAACCCCACCTCCGAACGGGTTGGTTTCTTCAGTGGAGTTTAGTCTGGGTAAGCAGTCGATCCGATCCAAACTCCGCCCTCACGCAAGGACGGGACCCAAACGGTTTTGGATCTTCATGGTGTGGTTGGCGCGTCGCCGAGGCATAGGGGGTCTTCTCCCCGGTCCTCTTTTCCTCCTCTAAAGGCGACAGTTGGATCACGGGTGTGAGGGAGAGGATTATGCTTCTGTCACGACTAAACCCGAGAATGGGTAACGATCATCTGTGGCGAGCGTACTTGTGCCGAGTCGCACACTGCGCAGAAACGATAGAAGCCGCTCACCGCGGGGTCAGTTCGGTTCCAGGTTGCGTATAGCTCTAGGAGGATCTCCCTTCCTCTCTCTCCACGCAGCTCCTCCCAGAAGCTTCTCCGCATATTCTTGAATCCTAGTTGTGTTCTTGAGAACCCGAAGACTCCGAGGATGGACTCTGCGACATCGAGGGTCATCTCGGCGTACTTGTCGGCGTCATAGGTTTCAGCGAATTCGGCTGGTGAGATGCGTTTCATGGGGTTAGCTTGCTCCGTATCCACGAAGACGTAGTCTACGAGGTCGCCTGGCTTGACCTGCTGTCCATGCTGGCGTAGTTGGATGGCGGCGAGTACATGTGGGAATAGTGAGCGGTATCTCTCGACGGGCATCCTGAGGGATTTGGATATGATGAGTTCGCTGGTTTCGAGGTGGCCGGTAAGTACCTTCTCAACTGTCTCTTGGGTACAGGCGATTGCTTTTTGGACGCGTGCGTGTGCTATTTCGGACGCTGTCTCAGCCTCAAGGATTATGTCCAGCAGCTTCTCTTGGAATCCTTTCAAGAACAGAGGATAGTCGTGTCGCCTTAGTTCGATGCCGCGGTAGTAGACTTTCCCGTCGGTCAGTTTTCCGTAGAATCGTCTTGCAGCTTCGATCTGGGGATCCGCCTTTTGGGCTAACAGGGCGAGGTAGCGGTAATGATGTGCAAGGGAAATCTTGAAGCCGGTCTCGTTCTCTATCTTGCGGGCTAAGCGGAGAAAGTCATTCAAATTCGCATTTTCTCTCTTCACGAAGATTGAGTCGGTGTCGAGGTAGATGACTTCGAATCCCTCTCCTAGCGCCGCGTTCATCGCTGCGACCACTGTTTCTCTTCCTATTCTGTTGACTTCCCGGTAGGCGAAGACGTTGCCGAAGCGGTTCAGATCGGACCCGCTGTAGCCGAAGAGGGAGACGAGATGCTTCTTCAGCACCCGGTCTCTGTGATCCAGTTCCCTCCAGGCATCGCTCTCTTCGGAGAGCTGGTTCCTTCTCTGTTTCAGTTCCTGTCTTCGTTGGACGAATCGTTCTGTGATCTCGACTAGGAAGCCCCTTCTCGTGTGGTCGATCCCGTTCGCCAACACGGTCTCGTAGCTGATGTTGTGTTTCTCGATGATTGATGGGAAGAGCGAGTTGAAGTCAAGCTCCGCAACGTTCTCGTGGAGACCCACCCGTGGAGAGAGGATGAGGGCACCGCGGTCAGTGTATGCGACTTCCCGTGCGGTTAGAACATTCCTAGCCGTGCCGGCTCGCGTCCGCGGGATTAGGATACCTCGGATGACTGCCTCGCGACATTGCCTCGAGTCGATTACTCGGGCGGGGCCCCATGCCGCTACTACGCCGATTGGGAGAGCAGCAAACCTGCTCTTCTCGTCCAGACCAGCCACTCCCGATTGCAACGTGTCCGTGTGAATGATCAACCTGCCCGGAAGCGGCCTGAGGCTGTAGTTATTCAAGAGTTGGTGTTTTCGGAGGAATGCGTAGAGGGCAGGCATTTGCTCTCTAGCGGTTGTGATGATCTGGTATCTCGTGTCTTCAAGCTGTTGTTTGGTCGCGTTTTCTTCTGAGTCGAGGTTGATCGTTGCCACTTCGACTGGCGGTGTGGTCTCCTGTTCTGTGAAGGCTAGCTCTCTGACTCTATGGTCTTCGTCGTAGGTGACCGCGCATCTGCCGGAACCTTCGAGGTCTCGACTGAGGAAGTATCGCTGCACCGGATGGAGGTCAACATTGTAGAGCGTGCAGCCGCCGAACGCTTCAAGGTCATAGACCAGCTTCTTCAAACCCGTCGGCTTGACGGCGATTTGAAGAACTTCGGATCGCGTTCGATCCGTGATCTGGACGTATCTCATGCATGTGGATGCCGACTCCACAAGTGGATGTTGCTCGACGGCTTCGGCGAGTTGGCTCGCGGAAAGATGGTTCCTGGGCGTGGCATATACTTCAGCTGGAAACGAGTCTGTCAGTTTCAGAGCTTGCCCATCGTCAGACTTAACCCAGAGTACAATCTGGTCGCCTTCCAGGTAAGCGTCATAGATCCAGCCGGCTACGTTCATTCGAGATTTCTCGGCAATGTTCGAGCCGCAATCCTAGCCTCAGCCACATCCGACTGAGTCTTCTGAAGGTGAGAACGAAGCTCTCGCACCTCGTCCCGCAAGTCTTCGATAGTCTTCCGGTTGTCCACGCTGGCAGCGAGCAGCATCACTTCCAAGACGGAAGGAACCTTGGCGTAGCTCATAGCGCCCTGCTCAGCCGTCCAAGCCTTCACGATAGAGTCAAACGCGTCCCTTCTCGCGGGATCCATCAAAGCTTCACGGAAGCTTCGAGTCAGATTCTCAATCTCTTCCTGGATTTGAATCCGGAACGGTATCGTTAGTCTACCCATTCTTGAGTCACCATGATTGAGGGTGAATTCGGTGGTGCCGGGTTTGCGTTTGGGGTGTTTGAGTAGGTATGCGAGTTGTGTGCCGGCTTCGTCTTTTTTTCTGAAGCAGACCATGACTTGTGCCTGGTGTCTGAGGAAGGTTCCTCCTTCCGGGGGTGAGGGGCGAGGGATGTTTCGTCGTCTTGGTCTGCCGGAAGCGACAAGTGAGACCTCACGGGTGGAGCATGTCTGCCAGAGTTTGCCGATGAGGTGTTGAAGCTGCTGTATTCCCGCGAGGGTGTCCTTGCTGCGCACGCCGTCTTCGATGAAGAACTTCACGAGGTTCCTCACAACCACCAGGCGGACTTGGTGGTCGTCGTTTACGATGTTGCAGGCTTCTTGGACAGCCTGTGTTGCCTGGTCGGTGTTGAAGGCGGATACGGCAATTATCCTGTCTAGTCCTTGCGCAGGGTCTAGGTTGTTGGCTTTGAGGAGGTTTGTGGCAAGTTTCAGGTCGAGTAGTGCTTGTTCTTCTCTGTAGTTGCCGCAGTTCAGCATGAGGGCTTTCCCGTCGTACCCGTACTTTTCCAGTGGAAGCTGGCAGCCGCAGAGCAGGTTGTAGAGTAGTCGATCGATGAGCCGCTCCCCGTCACCGTAGAATAGGGTGAAGGTTCCTAGTTCCACCCCGCCGGCAAGGAGGCTATCAAGCTCTAGAATGCCTGTAGTGAGTCTCGGCTTCGCCTGATCTTCTCGAAGAACCTGGACGCCGCTACGGAATTGCACTGCCATCAGAATACACCGTCCACCCTGCGCGGGATGAAGTAGAGCCGATTATTTGCCTCGATGACCGAGCCAGTAGCCTTCAATGTCCTACCCAGAAGCTTCTCCCGAATATCCGTCAGCAGCAGCTCCTTAGCATCTGTTCGGACATTCGTCACCTGTAATCGTTCGAGATTGAAGTCGCCAATCATGAAGCTGCTAAGCGCTCGGGAGAGAACCTCTCTCGCCATGGCTCTTGCTTGCTGGCGCTTTCGCTCGATGAAACGCTGCGTGCCATGACTCAACGTCAGAGAATGTCTATCATAGAAGACACATGAGGGTGGGAACGTAAGCTCAAGATCGTACCTGTACGACCTAAGGACTACGAGCGGCCGCTCCTCTGGATTGACATCAATACTGTGAATCTTCTCCCAGAAATCCGGAAGGCTCTGCTCGTATGCTGGAACCACAAAATCCCGCGCCTTCTTGAACAGTAGATCGACGATGCATCCGAGCTCTCCCTTCGGCGCGAAGACCACATTCTTCCGGTAGGTGAGAATCGTCCTCCTGATCGCGGCAGGTGAAGCCCCCCTCTCTCTACGCCAGTCAACATAGCCGAGCAGACTCTCGAATACCTCAGCACAGGGCTCGGCATCGATTAGGAGCTGGCTCTCTTCCGCAACGCGAACTCGGATTTTGAATCCCAAATGGAGCTTTGCATTTTCAGTTCTGTAGAGGGGGATCGCATCTTCGGTTAGGTAGATGCCGTTTATCTTCGGGAGCCTCGTGATGCTTTGGATTTTGATCTGGATAAGCTTCTCCGCCAGCCTGGCTAGGTCTCTGCGGTCTTCAGGTTTCGACAGGTCGAGCTTCTTGGTTTCAGCGCCGAATGTGCCCCGCGGTTTCAGGTTGTTCGGGTGGATGATCCTTGATTCGTTCAGGTCAACGACGATTGGGCTTCTGGCGGAGCGGAACTCGTCAGGATCCTCCGCGTAAGCCACTATGATTTCGATCTGGTCTGGAATCTGGAAGGCGAACGATTCAGGGATACGCCCACGGGGGTAGGGCGGACTCCCGTCTGTGAGCTGAAGTATCTCGCCTATCGTGCGTCCGAGTAGCTTGCAGGCGAGGTACTGTGAGAAGACAACGTTCATCGAGCCGGACGCGTCGGCGAGTCTGCCTGCGATTCTCACCGCCGGAAAGAGCTTCTCTTCGTGGCCGTTGGGGCATTTTCCGTCGAATGCTACGCGTCCGCATGTCTCGCATCGTTCGACGAGTCCTGAGCTTCCGCTGATCTGTGATAGGGTGCCCTGGAGTGTGATGCGGCAGCTCCCAGTCGCACGCTTTATGCCTCCGATCAAGGGGCGCCAAACGTACTTTTGCGGGTCTTCGTTCGCCAGATAATCTATTGAGGAGCGTTCCGTCACCACGAGCAGCAGGCTCTTCTCATCGAATTCGTGGACGTAGCAGTCTTTGAAGTCGAAGACCGCGTCGCGAAAGAAGAGCGGGTATGGCTTGTAGCATATGAATGGTACACGGAATGTAGCATCCTCACAGATACCGAAGATGTAGTCTCGCTTTCCAAGCTCGTCCTCTTTCTGTTTACATTTGATGATGACGACTCTTGCCTTCACTGTCGAGTAGGTTCTTGGCAGTAGCTGAGAGAGGCTTGCAGCTTTGACCTTCTCAATATGCTGCCCTTCGAGGCTTCCCATAGGGGTCGAAGGCAAGATGTAGGACATGTGACACGCCTACTCTTCGCGGCGCGACTTCGGGGTGGCATCTTCGATTCCTTTCTCTGTGATCTGCAGGTATGTCTCGGATTCGGGGAGATACGGCGAATCGATCACCTTGGCAGAACGCAAGCCACCTGAAGCTTTCTTCAGCATAATCCGGTGCGTCGAAGCATGCGCGAGTATGTTGCCCCCAGCGGGTCGCGTGGGGTCTCCGAAGAATGCTTGAGGGTTCGCCTGTACCTGGTTCGTGACTACAACAGCAAGGTTCAGCGCCTGCGCGAGACGCGTGAGCTTGTGAAGATGCGAGTTCAGCTTCTGCTGGCGTTCGGCCAACGTTTCGCGTCCGATGTATTCGCTTCGGAAATGCGAGAGGACGGAGTCGATGATGAGGAGTTTGATGTTCTCGTCTTGACACATCTTGAACGCATGATCCACCGCCATGACTTGGTGGTCGCTGTTGTAGACGCGGCCACACATTATGCCCTCCAGTATCTTCTCAGGCTGGAGCTGCATTCCCTGAGCCATTTGGTAGACCCGTTCGGCTGAGAACGTTCCTTCAGTGTCGATGAAGAGAACCTTCCCCTCCAGTCCACCGTCCTTCTGGGGTAGCTGCGCCGTAATGCTCAGTTTCATGCAGAGCTGGCTCTTACCGGTTCCAAACTCGCCAACAAATTCGGTGATGGCCTGGGTCTCTATTCCGCCTCCGAGCAGCTTGTTGAGGTTATTAGAGCCTGTGGCGAGTTTGAGAAGGGTCTGGCGCCTGTCGTATAGTTGCTTGGCTGTCACGAAGCCCATGTCGATTTGACGGCGAGCAGCTTTCACGATCTTGCTGGTTACGCTCGCGTCCAGGCTCGTTTTGTCCATGAGTTCTCTTATAGGCGCGACTGCAAGCGCCATGATCGAGTCGAAGCCTGCATCTCTCAGTTTTCCTGCCGTTACTGGCCCGACGCCGTCCAGATCCTGAATATCTACAATTTCCTGATCCAAAGCGACCGAGCTGAGGCACCATCTTGAGCGATACTTAACAAGAAAGGGAGCAACAGCGAAACTGAGAGTGTCGAATGTAACTGAGCAACTTGACGCAGCGTCTGTTAGGAGCTTGCGATGTTTGTCAGTCGTCGATCGACCGGCTTGCTCAGCTTCTGCAATTTCGCTCGGGTCTTGTCTTGAACCGGCACGCCGAAGGAACAGTAAGACAAATCAGCGCAAGCCCCGACACTTCTCATCTGAAGTGGTAAGAAAGGCCTGGGCACTCGTTCCGCCTGAGGAGGATTGAACGCACATGGCCGGCTCTGTCAAAGTCACAGGTGGATGAAATGGGAGCGGTGCATGCGCTCTTTGTACCGGTTGGAGGCATCTACACGATTGGGCCGGAACAAGCTCGGAAAGTGATGGGATCGATCAGGCCAAGGATGACGGTTCCCATGCACTACAAGCTTCTAGGAATGTCCGCCACATTTGACGGGCTCAGCGATGTGGAGGACTCCATACGTGGAGGCGATAGTATCCGAAGGCTTGACGGTCCAAGCTTCACGATTGATAAGAGAGACCTTCAGGAAAGAGCGCTGACAGTCGTGCCGAAACTAGACAGTTGAACCTATACGTGCAAGCTTGTTCCGTGGAGTGAGTAGTATGTCGGAGCTTAGACGGCTTACAGCCGCTGACATTATGACTGAGCATGTCGTTCCCGTGAAGGTGAAAGACGAATCATAGAGAGAATCAAGACCTAGCGACTCGACGACGGCGACGGTGAAGTATCACAATATCAATATTGGATGCTCGCAAGTAGTCACTAGAGTCGAACATCGGGTGAATGAGGAAATGGCAGAAGAACAAACTGGTACATGCAAGGCCACGATGAGAATGACTTCAGTAGCACCGCAGGATACGGTCACGACCGCGGAAACTCGTCATTTTCCAGTAGATTGGAACGGAGACCGACCGACTAAGGTGAACCCGAACGACTACCGATTGAAGATTGATGGAGACGTATCAACTCCACTTGAACTCACTTTGGAGGAGTTGTATTCTATGCCCAAAGTCCAGAGGATTCTGAAGATCCGGTGTGAAAATGGTTGGACAGCTGACGTCTCTTGGGAGGGTATAACGCTATCCTATCTTCTTAGCCAAGCGGGAGCATCGCTGGAGAGCATCGGCAACGCTACAGTTGAGGGTATCACAGGCTACAGTAGGACGGTCAGTTCAGACGAGATTGCGGACCTAGATAACATGATCGCGCTAAAGGCAGGGGGCGCCCCATTGACTGTCGATCATGGATACCCTGCAAGACTCGTCCTGCCTGCGAGATTCGGTTTCGACTGGGTGAAGTACGTGTCGCGAATCACGTGCGTAAACAAGCGGCACAATTAGCCATAGTAGGCCAACTTCTCGAGAAAGGAGAGCAAGTTCTCTCTGTGTCGCAGCCGCGGCAAGGACACTCCAGAAGCGAACTGCTCCGGATCGTATTATGTAGTCGCTGCAGCACTTTGACGATTCATCAATGCAGAAAAGCTTACACAAACGGACCTGCCTACTTTCCCAATACGCTCAGCCTAGAGTAGGTACCCTCATGGTACGTGAGAGGAGACTCTTCAAGAAGTGTCCCCATTGCGGGGCTAGTGTGAGAGACATAAACTTCGATTATCATCTGGCGAGGGTTCATTTGATCGTCACCGAGAGCCTCCGTGAAGAACAAGAGTTCGCAGACGGGGTGGCCTTCATCGAAGATTACGTTGAACGGAAGAGCCTTGCGAGGCCTCCGGAGAGCTTAGACTTCGAGAAGATTCTTGAAGAGGCTGAAGGGGAATGGCGTAGGTCTCGAATTCCATCTGCCGGGACGTTAATGCGATTCATGCTCAGACACTATGAAAGAGTCTATGGGGCTCTGCAAATAGCCTACGGGAAGCGTGGGGATTTGCATATCGATCTGCCGCAACCTATGTTGGAGCGGAACGAGTTTCTAGCGAAAGCTGAGAAGACTGGAAGATTCAAGGAAACCATTCTAGAGGTTGAAGAGAAGAAAGGTGAGGTCGGTGGAAGAGATCCGGACGGATGGGCTTTCGAGACTCAATACGACATCTTGAACGCTTGGAAGCCAGGGTTCGAGCTGCATCTCGCAGACCTATTCTTCAGCGAGGAGAGATGCGGAAGCTGTGGACGGCAGGATAAGAGGGAAGTTGAATGTGAGGAAGGTCGTTCCAACTGCATATTTGATGAGGAATTCAAGCGCTTCCAGTTTCAGTACGTGAGAAAGATCGTTGATCAACTGAAGAAAGATGTGGAACCGAAGGAGTTGGAGATTCCTGAACATCTACGCAGCATGGAAGTGAAGATGAGAGAGCTTGGTCGGAGGATGAGGGAGAGTCCGAGGCAGGAAGGGTGAATAAGCTACTGCATGTTGAGGATGCTTGAATGAAGTTTCAGCTTTCAGACAGCATCGTTCTTGACACGGATGATGTTAGGGTTAAGAATCAGGGTCTTCGGATAGCGGTCATAGGAGAGAGCGGCAGCGGGAAAAGCTGGACAATAGCCGTTCTTGCTGAGCAGGCGATCGAGCAGGGGTTGCAGGTTGTCTTCATCGATCCTCACGGTGAATACTGGACTTTCGCTGAGAAGTTTGACGTCGCGATCGTAGGCGGTGAGAAGGGTGACCTCATGCTGGCTGAGGAGTGTATGCCCGTATACGGCGAGGTCTTCAAGCAGGGAAAGAGCGTCGACTTCAACCTCCGCGAGTTTATGGATGACGAAGTAGCGTACAGCCGCATTGTTGAGAAGATCCTTCGAACATTATGGAAGATTCTGGTGAATGATCCCAGAGCCTGCCTGATCGTCTTTGAGGAAGCGCAGATGGTCTGCCCTCAGGAGAGAAGCTACGACGTTATGCGTAGGGTCGGACTTGTGAAGAGCATCGTTACGGGTGGAAGGAAGTTCGGCGCCTCATTCATACTTGGTTCGCAGAGACCAGCGGAGCTGCATAAGACTCCTCTCAGCCAGTGTTGGATACGCTTCTTTGGCAAGACTACGGAGCGGCTTGATCGAGAAGCGGTTGAGGACTATCTGAAACCCTTCAAATCCGATGCGCTGAAGAACCTGAGGACAGGGCAGTTCTACGTTTACGGCTGGTTTGAGCAGCCCCTCCTCGTCGATGTGACAGGCCAGAGGCTTACAAGGCATGGAGGGGATACGCCTCTCATCACGCAGATCCGACGAAGCGAGAAGCAGCAGGCCTCCATCGAAGAGTTCAGGCATAGGATAGAGGAGCTGCTCCAGAGGAGGAAGACTGAGGCGGACGAGTTGGAGAGGCTGAGAACCGAAAAGCGAGACTTGGAGAGACGTTTAGCAGAAGCCGAGACTAGGATCGTGGCGATGGCGCAGAGGCTTGACGAGCTGAAAGATATCCGTGATATGCTCACGCCGCTGACAGAGAAGCTTCAAACGGCTCAGCAAAGCGGTGTCCAAGTGGACCGGTCCGTACTGGCCTCGCTTGAGGAATTGAAGATGAGAATGGGGACTTTAGAGAGGGATACCGCTACAGGAGCCGATCAGGAGCCAATCCTTGATCAGACCACAGGCTTGGTGAGAGGCGACGCCCGTACCCAGATGATGCTCAACAAGCTCAACCCCGAAGAACGCATCGTATTCCTAGCCCTAGAACGGAGGCCATGCAACACCTCCGGTTTGGTTCAGCAGACCGGACTCCCAGAGAACCGTGTCAGATATCTCTTGGAATGTTTGCATCGAAAGAAAGCTATCAGAATACTAGGCAGAAGGGAGAGGAGGCATACAGCAGTTCATGGTAGAGGCATATTCTATGTGACGGTCAAATTAAACTAACCATCACCCGAACTGACTGTAATGCGGATGGTTTGAAGCACGGGAGGCTTCTGGCGATGTTTGGTGAAGGTTTAGGGAAGAGATGGAGCTTCGAGGAGGTTCGACTGATGACGACTGACGGAATCATCGATAAACTTGCTTCCCTCAACATTCCTGTGAACGAAACATCCTTCCTCGATGTTAAGGATCATTATTCTGCTGAAGCATTAGCCGAGACATGGCTGAGCCGCCATAAATGTAGAGCAACCGGCTTTGAAGCGGATTTCGTCTGGATGGCTGCCACCGTCCTCTGGGAACGCCTCGCCCCGGACGTGATCAATATGGAGATATTTGAGGAAACGAATTCGATATGTCAAGAGTTCTACACACAATTCCCAGATGAAGATCGGTTGACGCTGGGGAACTCCTACCGTGCGGAAGCAGAATCTTATGGGCGTCTGGGAGATACTGAAACGACTGAAAAGAAATTCAAGGATCTTACTGACAGGTACCCGAACTTCGCTTGGGGATACATCGGTTGGGCAGACAGCTACTGGCTAGACCCATTCGATAGAGCTGCACCCAAAGACTATGCTAAGGCCGAAAGCATCTACCTGAAGGCGCTTGAGAATCCAAAGATGGAAGACAGACCCGACATCATACAACGCCTAATCATGCTCTACGAGGAAAAAGCCGATCTAGGTAAGGCTGACCGGTACAGCCGCATTTCTGAAGGGTTGCAACGGAAGATTGGCCGCAACGAACGCTGCCCCTGCGGAAGCGGTAGAAAATACAAGAAATGCTGCGGTCTACGCAGGTGATCGAGGATTATGCCAAGCAAACCGGTCATCCCCGATGAGGTGAGAGAGAAGGCGTCACATCGGCTAAAGAAGTTGGTCAAGAAATACCGTAAACACGGAGTTGCCGACATTATCGGGATCTTCAAGGGCCGTTACCTATACATCGAGTGGTTCGATGAGGCAAGCATGTTGATCGCTAGTCTCAGCGAACGTAAGCCGAAACCATCCAAGCTGTGCCGCCTGAGATACGAAGGTGACATCAATAAGTGGGAACTGGAGATGTACAAGTATAGTGATATGTGCTACGATGTGGAAGGCGACTACATGTTCGGCGGAGGCACCATCGAGGAGTGTTTTGACGCCGCTGCCAGTGTCTATATCACCGAAACCATCGACCAGTAAGCCCCGCAACAGGCAAACCCACAAATTGTGGCATGAGACGTATCAAGTTGAACGTTGTCCCATCAGAACGTTAGAATTGCGGATGGCTCATGCCTAAGAAAGTGAAGATTGACTGGGAGGAACTCATCTTAGCGTTTGGGGCTTCTGGGTTTGACCAGAGTAACTATCTTGATTTGGAAACCGGAGAAGTTGTCTCCATGATGAGAGAGATTATGGATAGAGATGAGATAGATGAGATTGAGCGGAGAGTGAACTTGGAACCTGAAAGATACAGATTCATACCATCGATCGACTCAAGCGAGGCGTACGATGACATGGTCAAGTTCATCGATACAGTTGAAGATAGGCATCTGGCAGAGCTACTGAGCGTAGCGATATGCGGTAAAGGAGCATTCAGGAGGTTCAAGGACGTACTGCTGTCGTATCCAGTTGAAAGAGAGAGATGGTTTGAATTTCAAAGAGACCTCATGGCGAGGAGAGTTGAGGAGTGGCTCCAGGAGATAGGGATTGCACCTGCCTCTCAGAGACCTAGAAGGCACAACGTGCCTTGGCATTCGGGAGAGCCTCCAACCTGAGTTTCGCTAACTTCCCGATAGCTGAAATGCGCACTATTTCAGTTTGCGTCGATGGCGCGGGAAGCCGTTCTCCCGCAAGCCCCGAGCTATACCATTCCGCTAGTAGGGTTAGGTGTAGTCCTTGCCCTCGTGCTTGCAGTCATAGCCGCGAGAAGGAAGAGGAGAAGCACAAGTGAGCATTGATGAAACTCTTCCGAACAGTCATCTATCAGCCTCCTGCGACGGGTAGTCTGTGAAGCTTCGAACCCAGAATTCGAACCGATTCTAGTATCGGAAACGTCGAGTCCCACAGGCCTCACACCTTCTTCCGGCTATCTGCGGATGTCTTGTGGAGCTATGGCGTATTTTCTGTCCGCGCCGGATTTCGTTGGTTCAAAACGTGAAATGTCACCTAGCCGGCCCCGCCAGACTATACCTGAGCGAGTCCTTTGTTGCGGAATTTCGACACTGCCTCAGCGCGGATATCAGCGACATAGCTGCGACATGGATTCCCGAATGGGAGATCGGGCTGGTGACCCGCTCTACACTACGGAGCCCGAGTATCTCTACGATTCCACTATAGGTTCTTCGTGTTTCTCACTTGTTTCACGCATGGGATGCAGCCGGCTACCATTTCGTGATAGTTCAAATCGTGGGCCTTCACATTCTGACGCAAGAAGCTGAATGTGTATGCCTCCCAGTACAGAATCAATATCACCAAGAAACTTGAGCAAATCCAAGAGAAGCGAAGTGTGAGAAATCTAGAGCAAATCCAAGAGAATCTTTCGCAGCCAATAATGATGCAATCACGCCAAGAACGAATATTCCACGGGCTTCTTCCCTGTGTCTTTGGTTGCCATGAGGAACATGTGACCCGGGTCGTCCTAAGAGGCTTCCCCCTAGGGTTCGCTAGGCTCGTGGGGGGACCCAGAGAAATATGCCCATAACCTAGATTTTCTCACTTAAGATACTGCCCATTACCATCAAGAACGAAACCGAAGCCCACTACGTCTGTGCCTTGCTCAATTCTACACCTCTGAGAACATTCGCATACAGCATAGCGTTAGCCAAAGGTGGAGTTCCATACAAACGATTCACGAACTGGACAATAGCAGCGCTACCGCTTCCTCCATTCCAACGAGATCTCGAAATCTGTAAGGAACTTGTCAGAAAGTCCAAGGAAGCCCACAAAGCAGCAGCAAATCGAAATCTGTCACATCTGAAAGAGTGTGAGGCAGCCATAGATGAACTGGTCTTTCCGCTCCTCGGGTTGACAAGAGACGACCTGGAGGCTCTTGGAGAGCATCATCAGCTTCTCTCTGGTATCGTTTCCACATGATCTCCTTGGCTGGAAGATCCTGGCATACCGATACTACCACGATAGACCTGAAGAGCGGGCGCCTGTTAGCATTCTCTTATCCCGAAATCATTTCACCCCCACCCATAGGCGGTTCATGGCTAAACTGAACGAACGTAAGATACGCTGGATCATCCACGAGAAGTTGAGGGGAGGGGTGGGGGCGGATTGAGCAACGGAACCATAGCCATGATCCAGCAAACTCCACATGAGCCTCAACTGGAAAGAACTCGAAACACCAATCAAAGCCTTTCAGAGGAAATACCCACCATGGAGAAGAAACACCGTTCCACCAGAAGCAATGGTGAAATGAAATCGGGATACAACACACAGAGCCCATGACGGTAAGACTATTATGCGCTACTCGTACTTGACCTATCTAGGCGTTACCGGTTGAGGACAGCCATCCCGGGTCGAGGCAGATACGTTTCCGTCAGCATCCCGGAGGAACTGATCAAGGAGATAGACAAGATCCTCGCGAGCCACAAGGGAGGCTACGAATCTCGACCGGAATTCATCAAAGAGGCAGTGCGCAAACGCCTAGAAGAGATCAAAGCTCTCGCCAAGTGAGGCACACACAAGTCAAGGGTTCAAATTAGGTCGCCCGTACCAAGGAAACGGGGATATTACACAAGGGCTGGTTTTTGGTGTCCAAGTGGAGGTGTCGGAGAGGATGTGGAAGTCCACGTGTAACGTGGGACCTGGAAATCTATCTTCGAGGTGGAATCAAGAGGGTAAATGGAACTCCAAAGACTTCTTGTAGCGGCTTTTGAGGGCAAGAAATGTTGCGCTCAAAGTTGCCATGAGGGCGAGAAGGGCAAACCCATGCGGGAATTCCGGTATTGCTGTCTGCGAGATGTGTAATGGTACGTTGAATGAGGCAACTCCCACCGCGCCTCCTCCGCCACCGATAGCATTGGCGACGATCGAGACCGATGCCGACCAATCTCTGATGGGTGTATTCGGATCAAATTGGAATGTGACTGTGAAGTGCCGCCTCTCACCTGGGTTCAGGGTGAAGTTATTGTCGGAGAACGTGACCGTGAAGTACTTCTCGAATTCTGAATCTGCCGCGAGTGAGAGGGTGAAGAGCGCCTGCTCGGTTCCCGTGTTGCCCGTCGTACCACTATTCGCCAGCAGATGAGGTTGCCCGTCAATAGGCTTCGGCTCCAGAGGGTAAGGCCCCAAGTACTCTAGACCGACAGACGCCTGTGCAGGCACAAGCAGCCATGAAGCCACCACAGTAGCCAATAGCAGCAACACAGCCGCGGCCAATGCGGTTGAACGGAATCTTTCTCCCACATCATCCAGCTCCGCTTTTCGCATTACCCAAGAGCGTACAAGAAGCGTCTACGTGGCCCAGGTTTGCAAGTCCACGTTGATGTAGTACGTGAAAGTGTAGCTGCCAGCTGGGAATGGGTCGGGCGTCGTCACAAACCAGTACATCGGCTGCTGCGAGTCCAAGGCCACGCCGAGACCCGTCTTCCAGTCTTGAGCGGATGTTGTGAGCTTCTTCCCATCATTGTTTGAGGCAGGGGTTGTTTGGCCATCGTAGATGTTCGAGAGCGGGAAAGTGTCCCCATACTCGTTGGTCGGATCGCCACCGCCCCGAATCTGTATCTTCACTATGGCGTTTGCCGTGTAGGTTGTGTAGGCGGGCATACTCAGCGCCGACTGGTTTGCGACACCCGCCGCGACGGCCCCGAAATCTATGGCGCTCACGATGACGATTGAGATGTAGACGTTCACGTCAAGCAGGCCTGTTCTGGAACCTGAACCGCCCGCCCTGTCCCGCACGTTAGCCTCGTAGTTCCAGTCGGTGTTGGTGCTTGTGTAGTGGGCGAGCTTTGAGAGTTTGGCGGCGAACCGCCATTCACCCTCCTTAACCGTCTTGGATACCGTGTCGTGACTCGAGCCAGCCGCGTTCAGGTATGTGTAGCTCGTGCCCCAGCCAGCTCCAGTGAGCTCCTGCCACACATCCCCTACTCGAAGCCACCTGAATCCATAGCTACGCTGTTCATCGAATGAGCCCTTCGTGGCACCTGTCTTGTAGACGTATATCGTGACGCTGTCAATGTCTGTCAGTGAGTTATCATCGTGGACGGTTGTCCGCCACAAATACTGAGTGTCAACATCCACAGCAGTGTAGTTGCTCGGGGCGGCACCAATACTCCTGCTCACGACGTAAGGCGCAACGTTGGCCGCGGCAATCGTGGCTGTGCCCGAATTGGTAACAGCGACAACGAAGTTGCCAGAGCTAGCGCTTCCCCCCCCCCCCCCCGAGCGAGGAAAGGGCTAGGATCGTTACGATGAGGAGAGCGAAGAACGTGTCCGTCCAAGCAGTCCGATTGGCCATTAAGCATCAACGATTCTTGAGGCTTATTCTGTATTCAGACTATCCGCAGGATAAGTTTGACCGTGCAGAAACAACGCAATATCCACTATTTCACGATAATGTAATGATCAAGATCCTCCACCCTTTAGGACATGTCCTTCTGTCAGAGCCGTCATCTGAACGGCCAGAGGGCTCCAGAAATTGAGCACAGTATGCGATTGACAGATTGGATGCCCCGCTACTTGACAACGAGAGGCGTCCCTAGGATTCGACAGAGCCCTCACGGGATAGAGAAAGGGAGACCTTCACTTGGAGCATCTAAGCCGACTGCTCTCGTACCTACGCCTGAAGTATCTCATGTGGAAAGCTAACCGCACGGGCTCTATCGAAGACCAACTCAAGGTCTGGGACGAAATCAACAAACGCAAGAGCTAGGCTACAAGACTTCATCGAATAGGTCTGCGAATATTTGGTTCGCTCGGGCGTCTCTAGACTTGAGTTGGCGGTTCAGGAATCGCCACTCTGAGACGCTTCGGATAGGTACGCCCGAAGTAGCAGTTCCAGCTTGT
>Ga0315280_10001256_pt1 | contig 44016 bp, 39 predicted proteins | sample YL17G06_40_MG_FD_203697 | JGI IMG/M metagenome (GOLD analysis project Ga0315280, IMG submission 203697) | Sediment microbial communities from Yellowstone Lake, YNP, Wyoming, USA - YL17G06_40 | ecosystem: Environmental > Aquatic > Freshwater > Lake > Sediment | place: USA: Wyoming | collected...
AGTACTACTCCGGCGTCATGAGGAAATGGAAGAGGGGGACCCCGATCCTCCTCGCCAAGAAGGCCGGCGCCTCAGATTGCTTCGTGGGCTACGGCGTCGTCGACAAGGTCGAGATGCTCTGGGAGATGACGCCGGAGGAGGAGGAGTACAGCAAGGGGCACAGCTGGAGGTGCAGCCTCACGTTCAGGGGCCTCACACGATTAGAGAGGCCCTACCCGATCAAGGAGTCCATCCTGAAGGAAGATAAGAGGAGAGGGATGCTCCTCCATGGAGCGATGCTCACAGAGGAGCAGGTCGACGCCATCCTGGAGGCCGCCGAGGACTACCAGGATGCAGCCAAAAGGGTAGAGCAGGCAACTCAGTAAGCTTTACGATAACCCCTTATTCCTTCAGCCCCTCATCTCCTCGAATGAGCCTCATCGCCGGCCTCATCAGCAAGAGAGACGAGGACGTCACCTCCGAGCTACTGAGGATGTTGAAAGGTTCTCGGGGTGTCATGGGCGACGCATACGGCATCGCGACGCCTGACGGAGTAGAGACTTTTGACGACTCACCTGAATTTGCCTCAAACCCGAGTTCGATAGCCCTGGGGTACAAGTTCAACAAGGTGATGCCGACAGACCAACCCCAGCCAATTCAGCAGACGGATATGTCCCTAGCTATCAACGGCAGGATTTGGGGATCAGACGATCCGACGGAATTGGTTTTCGCGGACCTCGTTGAAAAAGACCCCGAGAGAGGCTTGCGGAGCCTGATCGAGGGCTATGACGGTTCGTGCGCCGCCGTGGTGCTGAAAGGCGACGATTTCATTGCCGGCAGGGACAGGGTCGGCGTTGTCCCGTTGTACTGCGGCGAGTCTGACCGCCTCGTGGGGATAGCATCGAACAGGAAGATGCTCTGGATGCTTGGCTTGCAGCCCATCCGTGTCGAGCCGGGCCACATCGTTGAGTTGAGTACCACGGGCTTCAGGGTGAACAAAGTAAAGGGAATGGAGTGCCCCTGCTCCGTCGCCATGAGCCTCGACGAGGCCGTTGGTCTGCTTGATAGGCGTCTGGCTGAATCGGCCAGTAGGATGAGCAGGGGCTTGGTCAACTCCTCCCTTGGCTTCTCAGGCGGCATCGACAGCACACTCTTGGCATACTACCTCAACAGGGGAGGGACAAAGCCAAGCCTCGTCTGCGTCGGGGTCGAGGGATCGGCAGATTTCGGAGCAGCAGATGAAGCCGCCGAAAGCCTCGGTCTCCCCATCGCCATCGAGATACATGGAGCTGATGAAATCAGGGAAGATCTAGACGAGGTACTCCTCAGCGTAGAGGAGGCGGACCCAATGAAGGTGGGCGTCGCCCTCCCCCTCCTCTGGGTCGCCGAAAAGGCGTCCGGGGCTGGATCAAGGGTAGTGTTCTCGGGCACAGGAAGCGACGAACTCTTCGGCGGCTATGCCAGATACGTCGAGGAGTATGTCTCTACTGGCGATTCGGTGAGGGAGACCATGCTACGGGACCTGATCTCCGCCTCCGAGGTGAACTACGAGAGGGACTTCAAGGTGTGCGCTGACCTCGGCGTCGAGCTGAGGCTCCCATACACGGACGGAGACCTCATAAGCCTTGGACTCTCCATGCCCACAAGCCTGAAGCTCCCCAAGAAGACCGATCAGCCGAGGAAAATCGTCCTGAGGGCCCTCGCGGAACGGCTTGGATTGCCGAGGGAGGTCGCGAACAGGCCTAAGAAAGCCATCCAATACTCGACGGGGGTGGCGAAGGCCTTGGAGAAGCTCTCCAAGGCGGAAGGCCTCAGCGTCCCAGGTTACCTGAGGGTGAGGTTCGAGAAACTACGGAACTCCTTGTAGGTCGATAACCATGAGAGAATCGAAGAGGGCGGAAGGTATAATTGAAGCTCTGAAGGCCTACTACGCCTTCGAGGCGACTCAGAGAGGTGATGAGAGCCCCTTCAGGGTGCTCATTGGCTGTGTCCTCTCCCAGAGGACAAGAGACGCCAACTCCGAGAAGGCTGCAATGGCTCTCTTCTGGGTTGCCAACGACCCGGAATCTGTTCTCAACTTGGGCGGCGAGAGGCTGAGGCAGCTCATAAGGTGCTCCGGCTACTATAACCAGAAGGCAGACCGCATCCTTCGTATATGCTCTGAGCTCCTGAGGAGGTTCGACGGAGAGGTCCCAGCCGACAGGGAGAAGCTTTTGAGCTTGCCCGGCGTCGGGCCGAAGACCGCCGACATGGTCCTCAACTACGCATTCCTCAAGCCGACGATAGCCGTCGACGTACACGTCCGTAGGACGGCGATAAGGTTAGGACTAGCGGAGAAATCCTCAGGGGTAGAAGGGGTCAAGAAGGATCTTGAGCACAGGATTAGGGAGGACGATAGGAGATTCATGGACAACGCTCTCGTCCAGCTGGGCAAGGACTTCTGCAGACCAAGGAGCCCCCGATGCAGTGAATGCCCCGTCGAAAATCTTTGTCCATCAAAAAGAGAAATGAACCTCTAATATTGGAAAAAAAGGTCTAGCGGAGACCCACGTCACCTTTTGCGAGCTTGTCGCAGAACTCCGCGAGGTGCTCGAACTCGTAGGCAATGACCTCTTCGACCTGGGGACTGAGGGATTTGACGCTGACTCCTTTCTCGGGTATTATCTGGGCAGAGGCGACGCTTGGCTCATTGATCGGGCGCCCTATCTGGCTCAGTAGCCAGACGTAGGTCTCCTTGACGCCGCTCACCTGCTCCACGATGCGGTTCGCTATCTGGTAGCTGAGCAGGTTGTAGATCTTGCCTACGTGGCTAACCGGGTTCTTCCCCGCGGCGGCCTCAGATGACATGGGCCGTAGAAGGGCGATGACGCCGGCGACGTTGTTGCCGCGTCCGACCTGACCGGAGTCCCCGGCCTCCGCCGATGTGCCCAAGACAGTGAGGTAGCAGCCGTCCAAGCCGCGGCCCCTTTTATCCAGGGCGTTGAGGCTGAGGTTCACCTTCTTGAATTTCGAGTTCTCCTTGATGTAGGTCTGTATGGCGTCGGTTATCTCCGCTCTCTTCTTGAAGTAGTCGTCCTCGCTATGGACGAACCTGTCGACGAAGGCCATGGCGACGGTGAGGTTAAGCTCCCCATTCTTCCTGAGACCCATCAGCTTTATGTCCTCACCGGACTCGGGGTAGCTCTTCTTGAACTCCCCCGAGTTCAGGTGTCCTTCGAGATCGAGGATCAGCCTCTCCATCGGTGTATACGGCGCGAAGCCGACTGCGGCCGATGTGTCGTTGGCGCCTAGGAACTTCCCCTTACGCTCGAAAATGTCCTGGAGCGCCTGCGATCCGGGCTTGATCTGGCTCTGGTAGGTGAGGTGGATATCAGGGTCGACGAAGCGGAGGTTCTTCTTCATCCACGCCTTGGTGCTCCTGATGGCTATCTCATTGACTGGTATTGCCTCTCCCTCGACCTCGAAGGTCGCCCTATCACCGTATATGATCAGGATTGGTTCAATCACCTCGCCGCCACCGAACTTCACACGCGTCTCTCCGGCGGCGAGTAGCCCCTTGTCAAGGTTGTGGTGAAGGATCGTGCCGAAGCGCTTCAAGTACTCCTTCGAAAGCTCCACAGACACCTGGTTCATGATGGCGTCGCACATCGTGTCTGGGTGGCCGAGCCCCTTCCGCTCACATATCTCGAGGGGCCTCTCCTCCAACGGAACCTGTCCGAGTTCGGCTATGAAGACATTCTTCAAAATCTTCACCATGCACGTATAGGTTGCCAAATAATTCCCGATCCGACTTAAAACAGTTCTCCTTATTCTCCTAAGGTTAAAAGAAAAATATATCAAGGAATATCCTTGAAGGAATTTCCTCACGAAGAAAAGAATAAGTGAACAAGTTATAGTAAGCTCCCTAAAATGCCTCATGTTTCATTAATACCTGTACCTGAAGGGAGAAAAGGCTAAAAACGGATGCCTCAGTTACCTATCAGAGAGGATGCAGGGTTGAATGATAAGAGCTTAGGTTACACAATCATGATCGTGACTCTGGCTATCATGGTCGGCTACTTCGCGTGGGCCTTCGGCCCCTACTTTGGGTGGGTGCCTGTCTGGCTGGGGGAGTGGGCTTTCAAGCTCCCGATAGTGCTGGCGGTCTACCTCATGCTGTTCATAGTCCTTTGGATAGGCTACACGATGGCTACGACGCCGCCCCCGATACCGCTTGAGAACCCACTCGAACTCGAACGGGAACTTGAAGAGGACAAGGAAGAGGGAGAAAAGGAGAAGAAGGAGCCTTAGGGACCAGCCTCTTCAAAACACCCTGTTTTTCTTATAAGAATCAGTTTACCGCGACGTCCAGGCACACCTTCCAGACCCTGGGACTGTACTGTGAGACCTTCACCTCATCCAAGATCTGCGTCGATCTGCCCTGGTTTGCCGCCGCCTCGGCGACCAGCCTCTCGGCCTCGGCGAAGAGGGAGCTCGCCGGCGCCCAGTGGTAGAAGTGGAGGACACCTCCCCCCTTGATGGAGGCAACGGCGACATCGAGAAACTGGTCTGCTCCCTTCGGCAGAGGCATGAGTATCCTGTCGAACTTTTCGCCGAGCCTCGGGCAGACCTCCCTCACATCGCCGAGGATCGCCTTAACCCTGCCATCGACCTTGTTGAGGCTTATGTTCTCGACGCACAGGTTGTGGGCGTATGGGTTCAGCTCTACGGCTGTCATCGTCGCTCCGGGGCGACGCCTGGCGATGCGGATGGGGAATGGCCCCACGCCGCTGAACATCACGAGGACATTTTCGCCGTCTTTCGCCTGCGCCGAGATGCGGTCCCTCTCCGTCGACTCCCTGGGCGAGAAGTAGGCCTTCATGGGGTCGACCTTGAAGACGCATCCCGACTCCCTATGGAGCACGACCGTGTCAGAGTCGCCGTAGATGATCCGCATCTCCCTGACCCTGAACTCGCCCGTCCTCTCGGAGCCCTTGGAGAGGACGCTGACGACGTTCCTGTGGACCCTCATGATGGCCTTGGCGAGTTCCACCTCGTACTGGGACAGCTCCTCAGGGACCTCGACTATGGCCACCGACCTGCCCCTTGAACCTATCACGTCGAATGATCTGGGGACGAAGCCAATGAGGGTCTCCGGGATGATGCCGGCTAACTCGCTCCTGATGTCGTGCTTCATGTATGGTAAGAATGGGCTTATCCGGTATATTTGGCTGCGGTGGGGCGGCTAAAAGATCGTCCGGTCTCCTATCTTCTTCGCGAGCTTGCCCCGTGCCCTTATCTCCAGCACCTTGAAGTCCTCCGGGTTGGAGTCATCCTGCGTCCTCCGCTTGATGGTGAGGCCGCATACGCCGCTATCCAACAGCTGCCTCTTGGAGCAGACGGCGTAGGTGCACTTCGTCGGGTCGCACTCCTCCTCGCCCCATGTGCACCATGTCGACCTGCCCCTGAAGGACATCGCTCTCTTGGTGCAGCTCAAATCACGGCACCGTGAAAAACAATTTTTAACACTCGACAAGATGCTAAACCCCTGTCTTCTTGGAACGAAGTAGACTGAATCTTTAAGGCATTGAGGGAGCTGAAATTTAAACCTTTTCAGGCGACCATGAAATTATACAGTTTAAGGACAGCATTGGTCCTTTTCCCTAAATTAATTCTAAAACCGGCAAAATTCTATTTCTAGATGTTAAGCGTCGCCTCTGATCCGTGCAACCTTATATGAAAAAAGGGGGGGTTCAACCGTTTACAGGGGTCGTTATCCGTGTCCGTGTCATCTTCCCCGGCCTTCTCAGGGTGAGCGCGGCGACGGCGATCATCGCCGCCATGAGACTCATGAGCGCCACCCTGATGGCCGTTAGGTCCGGCTCGAGCACCTCTCCCCCGACAGGCGCCGTTATCAAGACGCCTGCTGAGGCGGAGCCGCCGACTAGGCTCCCATCCTTCGCCAGGGCGTCGACGACTTTGGCCGCGTCGATCGTCGGCTCAGGGTAGGCGCCCGCAAGGGCCTTGAAGGTGACCTCGACCTGCACCGAGCCGCCGGGGGCGAGCTCGCCTGGTCCGGTTAGGTCGTTCCAGCTCAGTGTGCCGGTCACCTCATCAACGGCGTCCGGCGCCGGGGTAGCAGACTGGTAGTCGAGCTTCGTCGGGTCGTACGTGTCGCTCAGCGGGACCGTCAGCAGGGGTACCTCGCCGGTGTTGGTGATCTTGATGTTGAACTTCACGGTGCCGCCGACCGGGGCGACGCCGCCCGGTGGCTGTGTCAGGGTCTTCTCGACCTTGATGCCAGGCACTAGGATCCTGACGCTCCAGCCGGCCTCGTTGTTCGACGGATCCGTGTCGACGCTCGTCGTGGAGACGTTGGCCACGTTTTCGAGGGGGCTGACGTCCGTCATCTTCACGATGTACGTGCACTGGAAGGTCCACTCCTCGCCAGGGTCGAGCATCTGGTTGAGGTTATTGTCCCCGGAGACGTAGGCGGCCGCTCCGCAGAGGTCGTCGATCACCTGCACGTCCTTCGCGCCTGTGTAGCCGAGGTTCGTCGCCTTGTATGTGTACGTTATCTGCTCTCCTCGCATCGCTGTCGCCGGGCCCGTCTTGGCGAGGGCCAGGTCGACGGGGAGTATCGCCTCGAAGTCGTGTGTGTGGAGGCTCGCGGGGGGAAGCGTGAAGTTCGCCGAGGAGACGAGGGGGTTCGCCGGCGGCTGGGACGGGTCGTCGTCAGAGTATGGGACGAGGGGCCCCATGTCCGGGTCGAGGTGGTCGTACTTGACGTAGTAGTCGCCGGGCGCGGGGTCCGTGAACTTATACAGGCCGTTTCCGTCCGTCTGCGTCGTCTTGACGAGGGCGTTGCTCGTGCCGTTGTAGAGCCAGACCGTCATCCCCGGTACCGGCACCGGTACCGCCTCGGTGACGTCCATCAGCGTCCCGGAGACGACGGCGGCCGCGGAGACCGTGACGAACGCCTTGGCTTCTGGCGAGAGGACGTTGCCGAACGGGTCCCTACCGTCGGCGACGACCAGGTCCATGTAGTTGACGCCGGGCGTCGATGAGGCGGTGGCATCGAAGGCGATGGTCAGGGTCTGGTGTGCGTTCAGCGTCTCATCGAGGCTCCAGGTGAGTGTGGGTCCGGATACATCCGGGTCTTCGTGTGTCTGCGAGCCCCCTGGGTGTGTTATCGTTGTGGTCCCAGGCTTGTAGGTGAAGCCTGGCGGCAGGGTGTCCGTGACATTGACTCTACTGATGGTCACGTCCTCTGAGTTGACGGTGATCTCGTACGTCACCGTGCCGGATGCGGGCACGACCGGGGGGGAGGCGCTCTTGACAACCTTGAGAGCCGTGTTGAAGTTGGTGATGTCCGTTGGGATCAGCGTATATCCCCAGTCGTAGCCGGCGAGGTTTCCGCCGATGTCGGCGTACTGAGATTCGCCGTAGATGACGGTGAACGGGAAGTCCGACCAGAGGTGTGTTCCCGTATTGTCCATGATGCTGGGGTTGTAGAAGCCGTGTGCCTCGAGCCTGTTCAGTACTACGCTATCGTCGACGACGCCGTCCTGGTTGTAGTCCACGTAGATGGTCGTGCCGTCGTATATCGGCGTCACGTAGAGCTGCTCGTCCTTGCTGGACTTCAGCCCACTAGGGGCGTAAGGGATGTAGTAATCGTTCCCATATGACTTGCTCTCTGTGGGCTCGTAGCCCCAGTCTCGGTCTCCGCTCCCGGTGTCTATGGAGACAAGGATGACGATGATCTGGTCCTCCTCTGCAAAGATATGGACAGGCGTCTGACCGGTGGTGGTGAAGCTCGTATCAACGGTTCCACCCACCAGGGCTTTGCCATTCCATCCAGGTGCGATGCCTGTGTTCGTCTCGATGGTCACCGTGGAGTCCGTGACCGCGTAGATGTGGAATCTTATGCTCATCGCCGGGAAACTGGCTGGGAAGGTTGGTATCCAGAAGTCGCTGCCCTCCGTCGCGGCGCCCTGTAGGCTGAAGAACCTTACATCCCACTCTTTTCCGCCGCTGGCGATCATGCCGACCTGGACTTTTTTGTTGGAATCTACAGTGTCTCCTTTCCAGACATGTGGGATAATGAAGCTCTCTCCACGGCTTAGAGCCTGGTTGTGCGGACTACCCTTCACCGTGTAGTCGACGCTTGTCCCGTCGTCCATCGCCTGCACGACGAGATATGTTCCGCCCCTCCGTTGGACGGTGCCGTTGAAGTCCCCTGTCCCAGGCGTGTTCTCGCCGACAGGGACGATGTAGTGCATCTGGGAGGACGGTCCTCCCTGCTCCACCGGGAAGACGTTCCACATATCGGTGATATAGTTCCCGTTGGGGCCGGTTCCGGGCTGCCTGTCAGTGACGCCCCTGACGACGTTCACCGGGCCGCCCGCGACGAAGACATAGTCGCCGCCGTCGACCTTCCCGAGGGCGCCGGATAGCAGGCTCCCCTTGCCGACTGGGACTATGCTGTAGTATGGCGCCACCCAGTTGTCGAGGGTGAGGACACCACCCTTGTCCAGCTCGAAGACGGCGTCGGCGCCGGTGAAGTCGGCGGGGTTGAAGGTATAGCCGTTCGCCTTCTGGTCGATGTAGATTCTGGCCCTGTCCTGATAGGATACTAGGCTGAAGACGCTGTAGGGCTGCGCCGTCGCCGGCGGGAAATCGGTCGCGATATCTATCGCCTGCTTCACGATCTTTGTGCTATCCCCGAGAACATAGTATGACTGGTAGCCCGCGGGCACGAATGGTGCACCGGAAACACCGAACTGAGGTGAGAAACTTGTCAACACCATTGATGCTAGGAGGATTAGTATAGTTGCGATGCGTACCTTTCTAAAATGATAAATCTTTTTCATGCGTTTCCCATGTAACTCAGCAGGTAGCTGTAACTATAACAGTAGAGTAACTGGGACAAGGTGATTGGGGGTGACCAGCCTCTTTTAGGTTCACTGGATCAGCTTAAGCCCACCCACTCCCCTGGGGTAGAACACCATGGATGAGTTGTAGGGGATAGCCGGCCCAACCTTTTCTTCAGCATAGTGGATGGCGTCTTCGACACTCATCCTAAGCCCAGCCAGCCCCTCGACGAATGCGAGAGTCGCGGCGTCCGTGTGGGGTAGCGTAACTAGACCGTCCCAGCTCACGTAGGCTGCCGCCCCGGCCCCTATGAAGGCCTCTGCGAGGTCCTGCGCGGCGAGCCCGTCGCAGCCCATCAAGACTACGATAGCGCCGCTCAGCCGGCCCTTCATGTATCGCTGGACGAACCTCGCCCCTACGGCGAAGGTGTAGTTGGCGTCCCTGGAGGTTCGCCCAATGTGGACCTCGTTCGCCAGCTGTTCGAGGACATAGGCCGAGTTGCTGTATGGTTCGCCTGTGAAGAACCAGACACCGTCCTCGAAGACGGAGCTGTGAACCCTGTATATGACGAGGCTCGCAGGCCTGGGGCTCCTTATGCTCTCGACGGTGACGGGTCTGCCGGAGACTACCTCGACCCTGAACCCCGCCGTGACGAGGAGCCTGGAGCATGCCTCCGTGAAGCCCGTCGACGCGGGGTTATCGATGAGCGGGTCGTATATCAGCGCTGTTGGTTGAGGCCGTTGAGCCTCCTCCTGAGGGTGGTTGGACATTACGAAGATGACAGCCGTGAACATGGCTATAGCTAAGATTAGGGAGAGGTTCCTCCTCCAGTTGCTCTTCCTGCGTTTGGGAGCCATTAGTCTAGATGAGGATAATAGCCCCGCACCGGAAAACGGAAGAGTAACTCCTTTCGGCTGATGGAGAAAACATTCAGGCTAAAAACGGTTTTCAAACAGATATGAAGTTATGATGTGGCTTCCTCGAGCTCCCTGAAGGCCCTTCCGATGTCCTTGCTACTGATGATGTAGGAGCCCGACGCGAAGATGTTCGCGCCGGCCTCTCTCGCCGCCCTCGCATTGTCTGGGTTCATCCCGCCGTCCACCTCGATGGTCACGTGGTCATCCATCATCTTGAGTGCCCTGACCTTGTCCAGCGTCCACGGAAGGAAATCTGCGCCATACTTTCCCGGCTCGACGGTCATGATGAGGACACCGTCGATCTCCCTCAGGTAAGGGGCCACGAATTCTACCGGGGTTCCAGGTGATATTGCGAGCATGACCTTGAAGCCGGCCCCCCTCGATGAGACGACGGCTCGCCCGATGTCATCGAGGGACTCGATGTGCAGGATCACCGTCTCAACCCTACCGGTGAGCCTTGCGAGGTAACTTAGGGGGCGCCTAACCATGAGGTGGGCCTCGTATGAGAAGCCCTCCGGGAGGTGCAGATCAAATTGGAGTGATGTGCCTGACACAAACTCGCCGTCCATGAAGTCCAACATCACCCTGCTCGCGATGCCCCTGAGCCTGGAGAGAAGCTCGACTAGCTCACTTGGGTTACCGGCGATTACCGCAGGCACTATCATGGACCCCATACAGGTGTAGAGCCACCTGCCCATCCTTTTAAATGAACTCGGGGCGAGGATGATGCCCACGATACACCGGGGACATAAAAAAAGGTGGTAAGTTACTGTGCGTAGGCCTCGACAAGGTCCCTGGCGGTTACGATGCCGATCAGCTCGTCGCCCTCGTTGACCAGCGGCAGCCTCCTGATCCCCTTGGTTGACATCACGAACGCGGCGTCCAGGACGCTTATCCCCGACGGGACGACGAGGAGGGGAGAGGACGCGACTTCGCCGACGCGGCTCTCAAGCGATCTCCCCTTGGCGACGAGGGCCGTGAGAAGGTCACGCTCCGTGAATATCCCGGTCGGCCTCCCCCTCCTTGTGACTACGACGCTCCCGATCCTCTCCAAGCCCATCAGCTTCGCGGCTGCGCGGGCCGTTGTCTCGCCGTCAACGGTGACGACTTTCTTGGTCGCATATTCAATTACCTTCCGAGTGGTCTCCTCGGTCTCCGGCAGGCTCTTGATGAGGTCCGAGGCTGTCACGATGCCGAGGAGCTTGTCTCCATCGACGACGAGCCTGCCCCTCCTCCTGATCATCGTGCGGGCAGCCTCCTTTATCGTGGCGGAGGGGCCGATGGTTATAAGTGGCGAGGACATGGTGTCGGCGACTCTCGCCCTCAAGGGCTCCCTGTCCAGTGCTATCACCTGGCTGAGCAGGTCCCTCTCGGTCACTATGCCGACCGGTCCTTTACCCTCCTTCACTACGAGGCTGCCTATGCGCCTCTCGCCCATGACCCTGGCGGCTTCCCACATATTAGATTCCGGCGAGATAGTGATGACAGGCTGCGACATGATGTCCTTGACCAGGTACAACTTCTTAGAATGCAGGATGGCCCTGTCCAGGACGCTTGGGAAGATTCTCCTAAAGTCTCTCTGAGTCTCCAAGCAGATCCCCGAAGATTAATACAAACACTGATTTTTTAATGTTTCAAAAAGGTAAGAATAAGGAGGCTGACCTCCTCGACGACCTCGATATGCACCAGGGGGAAGGCTTCAGTTAATGCTTCGATCCATTCATAGCGTTACATTTCATCAAAGGTTCTTGATTGTAGCACGGGGAGAAGTTTATTAAAAAAAGAGAAAGATGACCGGTGGAGGCTCATCCGTCTCCGGATTCAGTAAAACAGAGGGTGGATAGGCTCCAGTTAGAGGACCCTTAAGTCCTTATTCGGTTAGCCCAGTTTGTCGGAGGCAAATCGTGCCACCCTTGTCGCTTCCTCCAGCGCATCCGAGACGATGTTCCTCGCCCTTACCAGCTTTGTCTTCAGCGCCTTGTACTGGCTCGCGTCTGGGTCGAGCGCAACCAGCTCCGAGACGGGCTGGAGGAGGGGTATCGGCTTGATGTACTCGGCGCCGTAGTGGTCCTGCCCGTACCTGCCGTGGAGGGTGTAGTTGATGGGGTTGAGGACCCTGCAGATCCTGAGTAGGCTCTCGTTGGTGAGACTCACATCCTTCTCAAGCCTCTCCGCCTCCTTCGGGTCCTGGCACCTCCCGGACAGCAGCTCGGTGGCACCGTCGAGGCTGGAGGCAGCGTCCTTGAAGACCTCGGCCTTTCCCACGAGTCCAGTCAGGTCCAGCGCTTCTCCCGCGCTCGCCCTGAGCTGTTTCAAGGCGTCGAGGGTCCAGTCGGCGGTGGCCTGGACCTTGTAGGGGAGCACGGGGAGGGTGCAGAGCCTGAGGATCACCAGGATCTGGGCCTTGTTGGCCATGTGGAGGGTGCAGGGGTCGCACTTGTCTAGTGTGTCTTGGTCACTGTGGTACCACCATCCTCCTGGAGGTACCCTCTCCTCGGGCGGGTGAACGGTGATTACCCTGACGGAGGGCACGCCTACGCCGTAGAAGGACTGGTCTCCCGTCTTGTTTGGGAGATACTTGGTCGGAGGCTTCCTGATGGGTGCCCCCTCCTCCTCCGCTAGCTCCGCCACGGTGGACCACACGAACTGCTGGAGGGCGGGGTCTGCCTCGGCTGAATAGACGGTGGTGCCGATCATGCTTGGTGTGTCGTTGTTTAGGTAGGCGATGCAGCCGGTGTGGAGCCTGTCCCAGTTGTTGTCGACGTACCATGTTGATCCTGTCATGATGCCCGTCTCGTGGCCCTGGAACCAGAGGAGTTCGACCCCCCTCCTGAGGCTTGGCCGGAGCCTACTGAGCACCCTCGCGGACTCGAGGGTAGAGGCGCAGCCGACCGCGTTGCAGCTCGCCGCCCCTCTCCAGGCGTCCAGGTGGCTGCCGAGGAGGACGAAGCCCGGCTCCCTCCCGCTGACGGTGGCCATTGGTTGCCTGGTCGCGGCCCAGCCCCTCCGGCTCCCTGCCTTCATGCGGACACGGACGGCCCCCTTCCCCAGGAGACCCCTCAGCTGCTGGCCGTCCTCGGCTGAGACTAGGAGGGCTGGGACCCTGCCTATCTCGTCGATGTCATCAGGCGTCGGGTTCCCCCAGACCGATTTTACTGTGCCCCAGTTGTAGACCACCGCAGGACCGGTGTAGCCGATGACTACCATGCCGACGGCCCCCTTCAGGATGCCTGCGACGTAGTTCTTCCAGGGGCGGGCCGGAGGCCTGCTGAACTCGGCGAGGACAACCTTGCCCCGCGCCTCCACCCCCTCGTAGTCGCGGAGGCCTCCGCCTCCGACGTAGACCAGCTCCCCCTCCACCCCCCCAGGAGGCGTAGGGGCGGCCTGGGCGAGGGGCATCGCCTTAACAACCTGTATCTCCGGCGAGAGCACCCTCAACTCGGTCTCCGAGGGGTTCGGGAAGTCTAGCCAAGCTTGGAAGGCCGGGGCCGAGGCTTCTACGCCGTACCCCTTCAGCCTGTCGAGGACATAGTCTACGGTCCTCTCGTTGGCAGGTGTGCCGGAGAGCTTCTCCCCGACGCCGGCGAACCACTCGACGTGCTCCCAGCACCTCTCCTTCGAGACCTCCGCCAGGGCCTCCCTCTCGAAAACTGTCAGAACCATGTCTGGTAGAGACAGGGTGAGCTCTGTTTATGTCATTTTCCCGATCTTAGCTGGCGACGTGATGGATCATTCGATGTCCGGGAACTTCTCGGGCGGGTGCCTGTGGCGTGTCGCCTGCTCGTAGGAGTAGGCGATCCTTATCATCTCAGGCTCGGCGAAGAGCCTCCCTACCATCCGTAGCCAGGATGGGAGGCTGCCGTAGGTGAACCCCAATGAGATGTTCATCCCCGGGAGCCCCGTGTGGGGTGGTATCTTCTGGCTGTTATCGCCGTGGGGATTTTTGAGGTCGCCCACTCGTCTCCCCCCCGGGGATGGACTTTTACGAGGGGAGACCCGCAGTTACATTGATGTGAGATCATGGAGGCTTTGGAGGCTATACTGACCAGGAGGAGCATGAGGAGGTACACGGAGAAGCCTGTCTCTGACGAGGAGGTTCAGCGGCTACTCGAGGCGGCGATGGCGGCGCCATCGGGCCACAACAGGCAGCCCTGGCACTTCATCGTCGTCAGGGACAGGGCCACCCTCCTCGAGGTCCCTAAGTTCCACCCGTACTCGAAGATGCTCGGCCAATGCGCCCTGGCCATAGTCGTCTGCGGCGACCTGGAGCTTGACGGCGGGACGGGCTTCTGGGTCCAGGACTGCTCGGCCGCGACGCAGAACATCCTCGTCGCGGCGCACGCGATGGGTCTCGGCGCGGTCTGGCTCGGCGTCCACCCCCACGAGGACCTCGTCAAGGGGGTTAAGGAGCTGCTGGACATCCCGGAGAAGATCATACCTCTCAACATAATATCCGTGGGCTACCCGGCAGAGGAGAAGCCACCTGCGAACAGGTACAACGAGGAGAGGGTACACAGGGGGAAATGGTAACCCAGCCACCAACAACGTATGCGCACCACCTTCTCGGAGTTCATTCCGACGCGTGGAGCCGGTTTTATAGGCAGGCTCACGTCCCTGTTTATTGATGTTCTATGGGCGAACCCGCGGGGACGAGCTGGGAGAGGTTCGGACGCGCCAGCAAGGCCGAGGCGCCTGAGATTTCGGAGCTGAACCGGTGGAGGAGGAGCCCGACGTCCTTCGACGTGGCCTCATACTACTGCCAAGTCCTGATCCATAGGGCCCACACTGTGATGCTCGCAGAGGAGGGGATGATTGGACGGGATGAGGCCGCCGAGATCATCGCTGGAATCGAAGAGGTTGCGAGGAGCGCCGAGGGAAACCCCTCCCTGGTCGGCTACATGTCCACGGAGACGGCGCTGATCAAGCGGATCGGCGAGGTCGGGGGGAAGATGCACGTCGGGAGGAGCAGGAACGACCTCGGCCACGCTCAGCGCAGGATGTACTTCAGGGATCAGGGGGAGAGGCTCATAGACGCCATCTTGGACTTCCAGAGGCTGCTGCTGCGGAAGGCGGAGGAGAACGTCGAGACCGTGATGCCTGGGTACACCCACCTCCGCCAGGCCCAGCCAGTCTCCCTCGCACACTACCTGGTCGCCCACGTCGACGCCGCGGCTAGGTCCGTGGAGCGCCTCGAGGACGCCTACAGGAGGACGAACCTGAGCCCCATGGGGGCCGCCGCCCTAGCCGGGACGGGCTGGCCGATCAACAGGCGCAGGGTGATGGAGCTCCTAGGCTTCGACGCTCTCTGTGAGAACTCCCAGGACTGCGTCGCCACAATCGACTACGTCGTCGACCTCGCCTCGGCGGTCGCAATCCATACGTCGAACCTAAGCCGGCTGGCCGAGGACCTCCAGATCTGGTCCTCCGACGAGTACGGCATGATCGACCTCGATGAGGCCTACGCGGGCACCAGCAGCATAATGCCCCAGAAGAAGAACCCGCTCATCCTCGAGTCCGTGAAGGGCTACGCCGCCGAGGCGATAGGGGGCCTAGTCTCGACTCTGGCCTCGGTCAAGGGGGTCTCATACTCGAACACGGTGGACCGGGTCCTCCTCGAGCCTGTCAGCCTCGACACCGCCGTAGGCAGCACGAGGATCATGGCCGGGGTCGTCTCGACGATGACGCCGATGAAGGATGTGATGCTTGAGAGGCTGAGGGAGGGCTACTCGACGGCTACGGACCTCGCGGACACCCTCGTCAGGCTACATGGCGTCTCCTTCCGTCAGGCTCACGACGTCGTCGTGGACGTCATCACGGATTCCTTGGCGCGGGGGAGGAGGGCGGCAGAGATAACCCCGGGGATGGTCGCCGAGTCCTCCGAGAAGGTCGTCGGGAGGAGGCTTGAAGTCTCTGATGAGGAGCTCAGGTCAGCAATCAACCCCGTCCAAAACCTCTTGCGGCGGAGCTCCGTCGGCGGACCGGCGCCGGACTCGGTCAGGAGCATGATCAGGGATAGGCGGGAGAGGATCATGGCGCAGGAGGAGAGGCATCATAGGCGTGTCGATAGGCTGAAGAAGGCGTATGACGAGCTCGCCGGGGCGGAGAAGAGGCTACTCTAAAACTTCTGCCGGCGCCGGACTCGTTTACACATTCCCGGTGACGTGGGGGAGAGGAAGAGCCTCCATCAAGACTTTAAACCTATCCCGCGATTTGATGCTCATGCCGAGGCGCGGTGGAAGACGGGGGTACCCCCTCGCGGTACTCATCGGGCTTGAGGAGGGTCAGGCCTTCGTCTGGAGCGTATTCAGCGAATCGGTTAAGCCGGGTGAACGAGTGCTGGGAGACGACGAGTACAACTTCTACGAATCGGTTGTGGACGTGTTGCGTCCGTTCATCAGGCGAGGCGTCAAGAGCGTCCTGATAGCTGCGCCCGATGAGAAGGACTACAAGAGCCTCATGGATCACATCGGTGAACATCAGGGCTGGCTGTTGAAAGGCGGCCTGAACACGACGGCCTTCGAGCACCTGCCGAAGCCTGCGACGAACGCCGACCAGGTAAGAAGCTTAGTTAAGTCGCATGGCTTCAGGGAGAAGCTCTCAGAGGTTTACGAGGGAGACATCAGGCAGGTGATGGGCGTCCTCGAGAAACGCCTGAACGGCCCCGAGGGCATCGAGACGCTTCTCTTCACCCTGAGAGAGGTAGAGGACGCGGTCTACCAGAACGAGGGACCGGGGTACATCTTAGTCACCGAGCCTTTCAGAGCCCGGAACGGGCAGAGGATCGACAGGCTTCTACAGGTAGCCGCCAATAAGGGTATCAAGACACGGATCATCGGACCAGACGCACCTCAAATGGTCAGGCTTGAACAGTTCGGCGGCCTCGTATGCATGATGTAGAGGCAGGCCCCGTATGCCTCTTCGAAGACCACGCGACAGGATTCGCGGGTCGCCGCGAGGCTACTCATTTTTTGTTATAATAAGCCACTTGTTATCTGGCGAAAAAATTCCATCTTCTTCCTCAGGATTCCTCTCCACGTTTCTCAGGCGGTCTGTTGCAGTGATGTTTATCCCCCCCCTTTTTCCGCGTCTACTCGAATGCGCCAATGGACGGCGGACACGCGAACTCAACCCAGAGTTAATACTTAAGCTGAGCTGAATAGCTTCGTTGTGTTTGAGAGACGGGGCTTGGTAGTTTAGAAGGCGCGGGACGGGTTTCGAGCCCATCAGTAACCAGTGCCATCATCACCTAAAAATTTTCCATAACACATGTACTCTACTCAAAAGGCGAATGATGCGAGGATAACGAGAAAAACGAGAGATAATTATTCTTGTTCATTGTACGATGAGGAGGGTAGGGGAAAAGATCGTTTTAATCTTCTCATTATTTCTACACAATTATTGATGCGTCTGATGATGCAGAAAACATATTTATAAACAAAGTGATAAATAACCTTCATGTACGCTGACAGGCCCCGCAGGCTCGGTAGACCTTCGCCTGTAAAAGAGGGCAGGATGCGCCACGTCTGCGTCGTGACCGTGCTCCTTCTTCTGATGATCTCTTCGTTTCCGCCTTCGATCAAGGTGTCCCCCCTGCCGGCGGTTGCAGGATCTGAGGTTGCGGCTAAATACGCTGTGGAGATAACCGACGCCGGCGCGGCCAAGCACGAGCTCAGAGTTAGGGCAGTACTATCGCTTTCAGGCGCCACCGACCTGTCGGTCTCGCCCGAGGGAGACAACAGCGACCAGTGGATAACGATAGAGGACTGCTATGACGCTGAAGGCTCCGTGCCTGTGGCGAAGATCGATAACAGGACCTGGAGGGTCGGCCCGGGCTCAATCGACGCCGTCACGGTCGAGTACCGCGCCTACGTGAACATGCCCAACCGCATGACGGAGGGCACCTACCTCGCCTATCTCTCCGGGGAGTGCGGCCTGATATCCGCGAGGAGCATACTCCTCACGCCCAGCACAGCGATCACCGCGACCGTGAACTTCGTGATGCCCGCCGGGTGGACCGTCATAACCGACGAGAGGTGGACGCGCCTGAACGCGACCTCGTTCTCAGTCAGCACAGGCGACCTCGACCTCATAGCGCCGGGGAGATGGGACGTCTATGACGAGACCTTCGGCGACGGGCAGAGGCTGAGGGTCGCAATATGCGGCGAAACAATGCACGCGAAGGGAGAATACGTCACGAACATCAAGGCCTGCCTCGACTACTTCCACGAGCACGTCGGTAGGCTCCCACAGAGCGAGATGAATGTTGTCCTAGCCGACCTGCCCATCCCAGTGGACTACATGAGCTATTCTCCACGGCTCGCCGTCAACCGAGCCGGGAGGGACTGGGGGATGTTCGAGGGGATGCTCTGGCACTACTGGTTCCTGAGATCGGCCCGCTACGACAACCAGGTCGACGCGGACAGGGCGTGGTGGTTCGGGGAGGGAGCCAGCCCCTTCATCCTGTACCCGGTCTACGAGTCGATAGGCGCCGCGGAGGAGGTTGCGGCCGCCTGGGGGTTCAAGTACCCGGGGCTGACATGGGAGAACTGGTACGCCGTCTACGAGCCGTACATAGGTACGGAGTTCGACATACCCCTCGTCGACTACCCCGAAAGGAGCAGGGAGACTAGCGACATCAGGTACTACACGCCGATGCCGTACATGAAGTCACATGTCGTCCTCCAGATGTTGAACCTCTCCATCTCGGAGTTCACACAAGGCGAGAAGGACCTTAGGGACGTCATCGGGTACGTCTACGAGAACTACGCCGACAAGGGGATCGGGTACAGTGTCGAGGATATTCTTGACGCCGCCAACCAGGTGTCAGGCAACGACTACACGGGGTTCTTCGACGCCTACGTGTACGGTGACGAGCCGCTGCCCGTCGTCGAGGACGGCGAAGATCGCCTCTTCGACTGGGCCACGCTCGGCGACAAGGTCTACCCATCGACCCCGAACACTGAGAAGGTCCGCCCCTGGACCCAGCGCTCGGTCCCATCTTCGGAGACGGCGACCCTCCTGGAGATGAAGAAGGAGAGCAGGCACTTCACGGTCTACTTCCACGGTCAGGACAGCAAGATGGCCGCCCTCCTCCTGCTCGACTCGGAGAAGGCCCACGACGCCGTCGCCAAGCTCTACGGGGGAGACGCAAAGCTCAGGATCAGACTTTTCATGACCTACAACGGGACCGAGTACGCGGTTCTCGGCGGGAACCCTGAGGCGGTCTACGACGAGGGAGCGAGCGCGGGAGGCGTCGCCGTCGAGGCGGGGGACGAGATCAACTGGCTCAGGCCGATCCCGCTGAGCGCGACCCAGGTGACCGACATCGCGGCCCCCATCCATGAGCTCGGCCACGCGATGCTCCGCCAGCTCTACCCGGGCATCTACAGGAACTGGGAGCAGTGGTTCAACGAGGGGATGCCCCTCGCCAGGATGGCCTGGCTCGACGAGGAGTGGGCATCGCCGAATCGGACGCCGTTCGACCCCTCGCCGACGGCGCAGCTCAGGAAATCCCTCCTAGGCGGGTCACCGGCGGTCATCCCCCTCACGACGCTGGCGAGTATGGACTACGGCTCACTGAACGCCTCACAGCGACTGCTTAACTCAGGCGAGGGGACCTCGTTCCACTTCTATGTCTGGGCGAGGTACGAGGACGGCTTCAGGAGACTCCTCGTGGAGTACGACAAGGGCGTCCCCCTGGCGACCGCAGTCGAGCACGCCTTCGGACTGACCTACGCGGACCTGGAGAGGGACCTGTGGGCCACGGCCCTCAAGGCTGCACTCAACGACAACGCGACCGAGGCGGTCGTCTCCAAGGTCCGCAGGGAGGGCGTCAACGTCACCCTCGCGGATAGGCTGACGGATGAGGACCCGTTCCTCGCCTCGCTGGTCGCCTACGCGTTGGAGGCCAGGGCAGGGGCGGGCCCCGTGCGCCTCTCCCTCGGCGCCCTCGACGCGGGGACCTCGGCGAGGGCTGACCTGCCCACGACACCGGTCGCCTCAATCAGTGTCAGCGCGGCACAGAGGGTCGAGAACCTGACGATCACGGTACAGGAGATCGAGCCGACGGGGATCAGCCCCCCAGTCGGGGGGGAGTTCTACTGTTACCTGTCGATCAACTGCTCCACCGGCTCGATTGGGCCGGTTACATTGACGCTGAGGATCGAGAACACATGGCTCACGGGCCACGACGTGAACGCCTCATGGGTCGTCCTGTCAAGGCTGCAGGACGGCGCCTGGTCCCCTCTGCCCACGAGTGTGATCGGTCGAGACGCCTCCAACACCTACCTCTCAGCGGAGTCGCCGAGCCTATCCACCTTCGCCATAACTGCGCAGCGGGTCGAGCGGGAGCAACCCTCCCCCAGCATCGACTGCTGGGTCTCGCCGTCCGCCTTCGGCCCACCGGCGACCTCCTTCCTCCTGATGGACGGCGTCCATCCGACCGTCACCAACTCAGGCTACGACGGGCCGCTCATCAGGGTCGCCCTCACGGACCACGAAGGGGCCGTATTGGTCGATAGGAGTTACAACGTTGGGCACGGGATGACTGGGTACGGGGACTATAACCCGGAAAAGTCTCTCACCGCCGGCTCCTACGCCGTCAAGGTCTGGAGCGGCTCCATCCTGCTCAAACGCATCGACATCTCCCTCTCGACGCCCCCGCCGCCGAGCAACCAGACGAAGCCGTCAGAACCATCAGAGCCCAGCAACCAGACAAAGCCTTCACAGCCGCCGGGTGACCAGACCACGCCCGGTCAGAAGTCTGGATGCATCATCGCGACGGCGACCTACGGCTCCGAGCTCGCCCCCCAGGTCCAGTTCCTCAGGGGATTCCGAGACGACCTCGTGATGAGGACCCTCGCCGGCCGCGGCTTCATGACCGTCTTCAACGCCTGGTACTACTCCTGGAGCCCCGCCGTGGCGGCGTCGATCGCCTCTGACCCGTCGGCGAAGGCCGTGATGCGGGCTGTACTACAGCCCCTCCTCAGCATCCTCGAGCTCTCCGCGGCCACCTACAGGCTCTTCCCGTCGAACGGCGAACTGGGCGTAGTATCGGCGGGGCTTGTCGCGTCGTCGCTGATAGGACTCGTCTACGTGGTCCCTCCTGCCACGCTGGTATCCGTGGCGGTGCGCAGGCGCAGAGGCTCCCTCCCCCCTCCGAGGAAGGTGGGGTTCCTGGCGATCCCCTGGGCGGCGAGCATGGCCCTGCTGGCGATAGGCGAGGCACTTTCCCTGCCAGCCGTGCTTATGGCGGCGACGGCTTCGCTCGTCCTCCTGACCGTGGGGATCGTGGCCGGGTCGGTCTCATTGTGCGTCGCCCGCCTTTTTCCACATTTTCCGAGGCAGATTGAACAGCCTGAAGCATGAGATGGGGTTCGAACCCATGGAGGACTAGCCATCAGGTCCCAAGCCTGACCCCTTTCGTCGCTTGGAGGATTACTTATATACTGTTTTTCTGTGCCCTACCCTTAATAGCGTTAAAATTTTCTCATCTTCATCTATCCTGTAGATTATCCTGTAATCCCCTATCCTCAGACTCCAATTACCTGAAAGCTCTCCCCTCAGGGGCTTGCCCAAGTGAGGGCTGGTCTCAATATCCCTGATGACGCGATCCAATCTCCTTTTCAGGGGTTTCCCGAGCCTGCGGAAGTCTCTTTCGAAGCTCTGCGTGACTTCGATCCTATATTTCGCCAGACTTCTTCAGCTCCCCGATGAATTCGTCGTAGCCTCTGACCCTACCGGCCTTCAGGTCCTCCTCCGCCTCTCGGATGGCCCTCATCGCCTCTTCGTCCTTCAGTATGTCGAAGGTCTCGACGACCTCCTCGAGGAGCGAGCTCACCCTCAGAAGAAGCGCCCTGTCATCTTCGGTCAGGAGTGCGCCGTTCTCAGAAGTCCTGTCCATCGATTATCTCTATCTCGATCCCAATATTAAACTAATTCATGACACCGGTAAAACCATTGAGGAAATCAAAGCCATTTGAAATGAACTTATTCCATAAGTTGGTGCGGGGGGTGGGGTTCGAACCCACGGAGGACTAACCATCAGGTCCTAAGCCTGACCCCTTTGGCCACTCGGGAACCCCCGCACGGCGAAGATAGTAAGAAGCCGATCAGGATTAAAAGATTGCCCGACCACCGACGCCACCGACAGCCGCGAGAGAGAGGCAAATTAGATAAGGCTTACAGGACCCTCATCCTACGGGTGTCTCAAGTTGGAACTTAAATGGCTCGGCCACGCCAGCTGGAAGCTCAAGGCCGCGGGCAAGGTCATCTACCTCGACCCCTACGAAGGAGAGTACGACGAGAAGGCCGACGTGATCCTAATCAGCCACTCCCACAACGACCACTGCAAGCCTGATAAGGTCAAGGCCGCCACGGGCCCCGGCACCGTCATCATCGCCCCCACCGACTGCGCCGAGAAGATAGGGACGAAGGTGAAGAGCCTGAAGCCAGGCGCCAAGACGAAGATCGGCGACGTCGAGATAGAGGCCGTCGAGGCATACAACTATAAGAGGTTCAGGAGCCCCGGAGTGCCGTTCCACCCGCAGGGGCTCGGCGTCGGGTACCTCGTCAGGGCCGAGGGGAAGACGCTCTACCACACTGGCGACACCGACTTCATCCCCGAGATGAAGGACCTCAAGGGGATCGACCTGATGCTCGTAGCCAGCGGCGGCACATACACGATGGACAACGACGAGGCCGCGGAGGCGACAATCGCAGTCAACCCGGAGACAGCCATCCCGATGCACATGTGGGACACAGACCCCAAGGTCTTCAAGAAGAGGGTCGAGGCCGCCGGCAGGACGAATGTAAACATAATGAAGCCGGGGGAGACCTGCAGGCTCTAGCCTATCGACCCCAGGCTTCCACCATTTTTAGGGAACCGGCTCCTCACTTCTCCCACATGTCGAGGGGCGGCTTCGCGTCGGGCGGCAGGGGCGAGACGTACTTCTTCCCCATCGTCCTCTCCCTCTGCTCCTCCCAGGCCCTCTCCAGGAGCGCCGGCTTCGTAAGCAGGTCCACGGCGGAGGCGGCGATGACCTTCGACGCGAAGACGAGGCTCTTATGGCCGACGCCTGTGCCGGATTGGGCGACGTTCATCCAGTGGTGGCCGGGCGTGCCGAGGACCCAAGTCGTCGTGGAGAACTCCATCGTGGGGGCCATCCAGCTGACGTCGCTGACGTCCGTTGAGCCGTGGCTCACCTCCCCCTCGTCCCAGGCGTCAGGGAAGCTCCAGTCGAGGAGCGTGTCCATGAGCGTCTCCCAGCCCGGGCGCTTCGACTTCCGCAGGGTCTCCCTCTTGGACTCCGGGGTTATCTGCTCAGCGATCTTTTCCGCGAACTCGAGCTCCTCTGCCGTGTACTCCGGGGCGCCTACGAGCCTCATGTTCTCCGAGACGAGCCCGCTCAGCGTCTTGTTCGGCAGCTTGTTGTAGACCGCCTTTATGAACTCGACCTCGAGGCGTGTCTCAGTCATGAGGGCTGCTCCATCGGCTATCTTTAGGACTCGGGCGTATATCTGGTCGACCTGGTCCCTCTCGGGCGCCCTGATGAGGTACCAACTTCGGGCGTAGTCTGGCACGACGTTGGGCTGGCCGCCCCCCTCCTCTATGACGTAGTGGATGCGGGCGTCCTGGACGACGTGCTCGCGGAGGTAGTTGACCCCAACGTTCATCAGCTCCACGGCGTCCAGGGCGCTCCTGCCCTGCTCGGGGCTGCCGGCGGCGTGGCTCGTCTTCCCGTGGAAGTGGAACTTCACGCTGTTGTTCGCCAGGCTGCTGCCGAGGGAGCCGTAGTTCATCGTGCCGGGGTGGTGGCTGAGGACGGCGTCGACGCCGTCGAATACCCCGTCTCGGACCATCCAGACCTTGCCGCTGCCGCTCTCCTCGGCCGGGCAGCCGTAGAACCTGATAGTGCCCCTCAGGCCGTGCTCCTCCATCGCGTGCCTGACGGCAAGGGCTCCGCCTAGTGCAGTCGCCCCGTGAATGTTATGGCCGCAGCCATGGCCCGGGCCACCTTCTACGAGCGGCTCCTTGACAGGGAGCCTCTTCTGGGAGACGCCTTGGAGGGCGTCGTACTCCCCCATGACGCCGATGACAGGCTTCCCCTCGCCGTAGGATGCGACGAGGGCGGTGGGCATCCCCGCGACTCCGCGTTCGACCCTGAAGCCGTGTGACTCGAGCTCGTCTCCGAGGAGCTTCGCCGACTTATACTCGATGAGCCCGGGCTCCGCGTACTCCCAGATGGCGTCGCTGACCTCGATCAGTCGCCTCTTGTTGGCCTCGACCCACCCCAACGCTGCCGTCTTAACCTTCTCTGACAAAACGCATCCTATATTGTTGTGTGAGGTTGTTTTTAACAGAAGCGCCGTCTAGGCGCCGATGATCCTCTCGACCGTCCTCCGCCTCACCACCCTGTACGCCGGCTTGTAGGCCTCCCTGTACTCCTTGGAGTGGTGCCTGGGCTGAGGGTTGACGCGGTTAAGCTCCCTGTCAAGCCTCTCGACCTCGAGGAGGCTGAACGGGAGCTCCCTCCCCCTGACGAGGTTGACGAACGCGTTCCACTGGAGGAGGAAGGCCGCGGGCTTCCCCTCCCTCAGCCTCGTCTCCTTCATCGCGTCGAAAAGCCTGTCGAGGCTCAGCCCCCTCCCGAGGTAGGGGCGGAGGTTGACCCTGACGACCGAGCCATCCAGTGAGACATCCTCGCAGAGGGGGTCACCGGGCTGGTCTGAGAGGTTCAGCCTCCCCGCCTCCTCCTGGAGGTATGTCCACGCCTCGGGCTTCAGGATGTGGCTGACGCCAAAGACACCCTGGAAGAGCAGCTTGTAGACGTCCACCGACCTCATGAGCGGCCGCCTCTCAAGGTGCCACCTGACGAGGTCGGCGACCTTACCCCTCTCAGCCATACTAGATGAGATCCAGCTCAGGGTGTTATAAGATCGTCGAGGGGGTTGCACCCTTTTATCACCGCCCGATCATAGGGTCATCCATGACGCTGACCTTGTTCGGCAGGCGTATAGAATCCGGCGAATCCACGGTCCTCGACGCCAAGGTGGCTGAGTACCCCGACGGCACACCGATTGGGCTGAAGATAAGGGCCGCCGTGGGGGCGGGGGAGGGTCCGAGGGTCGCCGTCCTCGGCGTCCAGCACGGCGACGAGTACGGTGGCATGGAGATCACTAACAGGGTGATGGACGGCCTCGACCCCGGTAGCCTCTCGGGCTCGGTCGTCGCCGTCCCTGTCTCCAATCCCATCGCCTTCAACACGGCGGGTCGGGAGACGCCGCCCGAGATCGGCTACGAGAGCCTGAACATGAACAGGGTCTGGCCTGGTGACCCGAGGGGGCTGCTCATGGAGAGGATCGCCGCCGCCCTCTGGGAGGATGTGATCCTCGGCTCGGACCTCGTCCTTGACCTCCACGAGGGAGGCAGGGCCTTCATGGCCCGGTACATCCACGCGAGGGGGACGCCTGAGACCGAGAGGCTCGTCGGCGCGGAGGTGAGGAGGCTCTGCGGGCTCTTCGGGCAGGGGGTGCCTGTACTCGGCGGCGTAAACACCCGCCCCTCCATGATGGGTAGCCTATCCATACAGGCTGGGCTGAAGGGCATCCCGTGCCTCGGCCCTGAGCTCGGAGGGGGCGGCAGGCTCTGGGATGACCTGGTCGCGACAGGGGTCCAAGGCGTCAAGAACATCCTCATAGGCTACGGGATGCTCCAAGAGGAGCCGGTCGGTCAGGACGCCGAGCAGCTCGTCTCGGACGGTAGCAGCTGGCCTAAGACTACTCATGGTGGCGTCCTCTACAACACCTGCGAGCTAGGAGCCGTCGTCGATGAGGGGACGCGCCTCGGAATCCTGAGGGACACGACCGGGAGGACCATCGAGGAGCTCCGAGCGCCTTACAGGTCGGTGATCTTCGACACGAGGTACCAGCCCACCGTCTACCCGGGCGACTGGACCTACCATTGCGGCAGGCTCACCTAGCCTCATTGTCCGACCGACTCGAAGCGGACCCATCCCTTGGTCTTTAGGTCGTAGAACCATGCAATGTCGGCGCGCGCGTATAAGTTCACTGATAAGAATTAGTTAGAGATGAGGATAAGATCATGGAAGATAGCTAATCCGCTCTGTTAATTGCGGTGTAGATTCAGAAATTTGAGTTCAAAATGATTTAAAGGATATTTAGTAAATTATGAGTAAAAAGAGGCTTAGAGGGTAGCCTCCAGCTGGTCTATGAACTCCTCGGCCTGCCTCATCCCCTTCGCCCAGAACTCCTCCGTGGTTATGTCGAAGCCCAGCTCGGCCGCGAGCTGAGCAGGAGACTTGCTTGAGCCGGCGGCGAGGAGCGTCTTCAGCTTGGGCACGAACGCCCTCCCCTGCTCCCTGTAGAGCCTGTATAGGGCGAAGGTGAAGAGCTTAGCGAAGACGTACGGGTAGTTGTAGAACCTGAAGTTGGGGATGTAGTAGTGTAGCTTCATCGTCCACTCCCACTTCATCTCCGGGAGCCACTCGACGGCGTCGCCGTATATCTTGTCCCTGCCCGCGACCCAGAGCCTCGACACCGTCTCACCATCTAGGAACCTCCCGGCCTTGATGGCGTCGTACATGCTCTGCTCGAAGAAGACCCGCGCTGAGACCTGAAACGCCGTCATGCCGAAGCCGTCCAGGACGCCTACGAGGATAACCTGCTTCTCCTCCCTCGATCCGGCCGTGGAGAGTAGCCTATCCGTGAGGAGGAGCTCTCCGAGGTTGCTCCCGCACTCCGCTATGCACATGCCGATCTCGAAGTTGCTCGGCCGCTGGTGCCTGCTGCCGAGGTAGTCGTGGACCGCGTGGCCCAGCTCGTGGGCCTGCGTGTTGACATCGGTCCGCTTACCGTTGAAGGTCTGGAGGATGTACGCGCTCCTGCCAGATAGCCACCGCGAGCAGAAGGCGCCTGACCTCTTCCCGATCCTCGGCTCCCCGTCGATGTGCCTCCTCTCGTACATCTCGTCAATCCAGCCGCCGACCTCCCCGTCGAAGCCCTTGTAGGACTCCGTGACGATCCTCCTAGACTCACCCCAGTTGTACTCCTTCGCCGGGATGTTGGGCAGAGGCGCGGTGATGTCCCAGCTCGCGAGCTTCTTCAGCCCCATCAGGCGGGCCTTAAGCTTAAGGTACCGGCGGTAGAGGCCGACATTAGCCTCGATGGTCCTCATCAGGCTGTCTATGGTCTCTTGGTCGACGTCATTGTCGACGAGGCTCTGGGTCATCGGGCTGGGGTACTTTCTGAGCTCACATACCTGGAGGTGGTCGGCGCATACAGACCTCACCGCGCTCGCCCAGACTATCTCGTCTCTCCCGAGCCCCTCGTAGACGACCTTGTTCGCCATCCTCCTCAGCTCCCTGTCCGGGCTCTCGTAGAGGCCTATGATCTCGCCGTAGCTCATCCTCTTCTTCACGCCGTCGACCTCGATCTCGAACATCCGTGTGCTGAGCCAGTCGCCCTGGAGCTGGGACCATGCGTTGATACCGTTCTTGTCCTTGGCGATGACGAGCCTCTCCTCGGCCTCCGAGAGCATGTAAGGAACCCTCATCAGGAGCCTCTCAAGGTAGTGCCTGTACTCGGCGAGCCCAGGCTCGTCAAGCAGCGAAGGGTTACCCGCGAGCAGCTTCCCGACCTCGATGTCGATGAACGCGAGGGCCTGCCCGACCTTCACGAGCGCCGTCCTTGAGGCATCGTTGAGGTGCTTAGCCACCTCGTCGGTCGAGTTGGCAGAGTAGATCAGCCTGCAGTACAGGGTGACTCCCTCGTACTTGAGGGTCAGCTCGTCGCCCTTCTGCAGTAGCTCGAGGAGCCCGCCCGAGTCTAGGCCGCCGATCTTCACGTAGTACCTCTCACGCAGCCTGAGCGCCTCCTCGACCATCCCCTCAAGCTGCTTGACAACCCACGCAGGCTTCGTGTCGTCCACGAGCTGGGAAAGGTCCCAGATCATCTCCTCCTTACCCAAGTCGATCAACCCAACTGCTTCAAAACACGGGCTAAGCCGTATTAAACAGGTATGCTCCAGAAGAACTAGGTATCGATCTGTCTCATGGCGTGGAGACCGGGTCTATGCCCTTTCCTTGAGCCCTATCGCCTGCTTCGGGCAGGTGCTGACGCAGAGGCCGCATCCGAAGCACTTCGCCGTGTCGTAACTTTTCTTGCCATCGACCAAGACGCGGGCACCGAAGACGCAGCGCTCGACGCATTTCCCGCAGTCAATGCACTTCGAGTCGTCGTCCTCCGCCACGAACCTGGATGTCAGCACCTGGGTGGATATGCCGAACCTGGTGAGGCCGCCGAGGGTGTGGCAGCAGCACGGGCAGCAGCTGCAGATGGGCGACACCTTACCAGAGCCCTTCAAAACATATGCCATGTGGACGAGGCCAGCCTCGTGGCTCCTCCTGAGGGCGTCTAGGGCTTCCTTGACCGTCACGAAGCGTGGATGGTACTGGCTGTACTTTATCACATAGTCGTCTTCGACGTCTAAGGAGATGCAGGTATCCAGAGGGGAGCCACAGTTCCTCTTATCCGTGCGGCAGCCGCAGTCCTGCAGGATTATGTTTTTGGCGTTTCTGAAGAGCTTCTCGACCTCACTCAGGTCGAGGACCCTGTGCTCGGCCTCGACCTCGACGTTGACCGGGATGGTCACTGCCTTCTCGATCGAGGCGGCCTGCTCCTTAAGCTCCTCCTCCGTGTAGTCCCGCGGGTATCGCTGCATTCGCCCTGAAATCATGGATTATCCCTCATTCACAGTCGGCTTAAAGGCTTGGGTCTCAACAGGCAACCGTAAAAAGGAGTTGCACGCGCCCTCATGAGCGTGTTCAAGACTTCCTCAAAAAAGGTAAACTGTCAAGATCTGCCTCTCCTAAGGCTCTAACGATGTCAGGAAGACTACTTTACGATGTGTCCATCTCCCTGATCGCCTCCCTCGTCGTCTCCGGGAAGATGGTGAGCAGCTTCTCGATGATGCCTCTGACCAGCGCTCTCCTCAGGCTTTCCTCGTCCATGGTGGGCTGGAATGTGATCCTGCCTCTGCTCTTGACCTCGAACCTGAGCTCGAGCATCCCCCTCGCGACGAGCGACTCAGTCGCCTCCTTGGCACTTCTCCTCGCCTCACGCGGGTCCACGAATCCCTGGCCCTCGAAGTAGGCGCTGATCTTGTCGATGTCCGAGCCCTCCCTCGGTCCTGCCCAGAGGCAGCGGAGGACCATCTCCTCCGCCTCGCTCATGAACTTCTGGAGCCCCGGCCTGTCCGGGTTGAACTCTATCATCTCAAAATGCATGGATACCCCCCTCGATCGCACTCCCTAAGGCTGATATCCTTCAGTTGCTACTGAATGTGAACGTTTTATAAAAACTTTGGTTAGATGCCACAGATCTGGTTTTATCAAGGGTTATCGGCCCCTGAGTCGGAACCCGCGCTCCTTTCCCGCTTCGTGGAGGTCGCACACCAGTTGGGGCATTCCTAACCAGTGTTTTTCCATGCCCTACAGGAGCCCTTTCCGAGACGCCTCCGAGGTGGCTCCCCGCCGCTACGATGTCCGTGCCCTCGATCGCGGAGCCGTCCTCGATGAGCCTGGTCCATCACCGCACATCGTGAGGACGAGGCCGTTTCTGACGAGTATGTCGGCCATGATTGCCGTTTTGGGCGCACACACAAATATGTGGCCTTCGAGGAATCGGAGCCTAGACTCAGTGGTTCCTCTCCCAGAGTGGTAGCTCGGAGAGCCCCGTCATGGCGACGGCGACGAAGAACATCGTCGTGAAGAAGGGGGCTGATACGGGGTGATGCCCCCAATTGTACAGCAAGAATAATATAATGAGGGGAGGTGGAAGCCTCAGCGCCTCGACCAGCATCTTGCGCGGATTCATTATGCGTCTAACTTTTACTTGTAACTAGGAGTGTTTATTTCTCTGTCATATGATTCTATCTGCTAACGTTGATGAGCTTCAGATTCAGCGCCGCGACTTCCTCGGCTCGGTAACCGAGCAGATCCTTAAGGATCTCCTCATTGTGCTGCCCTAGCATCGGTGCGGGCTTCGACAGTGTTGGGGCGGTTGAGAACTTCAGGGGGAAATTCGGTTGTCTCAACTTTCCCGCCCTTGGGTGGTCGATCTCTACTATCATGTTACGCTCTCTGATATGGGGATCAGTAACCACCGCATCCAGCTGGTAAACAGGCGCAACCGGCACGTCGGCGCTCACCAGCATATCGACGATGTTCTTGACGGTTTCGCCACTCGTCCACACAGCCAACTCTTCCTGGCCCTCCAAGTCCCTGCCGACTACCTTCCTCAGCCTGTCCGTCTGACCCCCCTCGGCCGCTATGTATACGTATCCGTCGGATGCCTTGAAAATCCCGAATAGTATTGCGCTCGTCGGGCGATCCCTCCATATCTCCCATGCGAGCTTCCCCGTGGCAAGGTAATTCGAGATCGGTACGCCGAGATGTGAGACCATGCAATCGAGCTGCGCCACGTCGAGGACCTGACCCTCGCCCGTCCTATCCCTGTGCTGGATGGCGCTGAGGATCGCGATGACGGCCCACAGCGCCGGATCGAGGTCGCCGTGGTACTCGGCTGGCCTGATGGGTGGGCCCTGCGGGTCTATGATGTCGCCGGTCAGGCGCATCCATCCGCTCATCGCCTCCGCTATCGGCGCGAAGCTCGGCCGATCCCTGTAAGGCCCGTCCAGACCGAATCCACTGAGAGCCGCGTAGATGATGTCAGGTTTTACCTTCTTCATCTCCTCGTAGCCGAGGCCAAGCTTCTCCATCGTGCCGCGTTTGAAGTTCTCGACGACGACGTCGGACTTGGCGAGGAGCTGAAAGAAGATCCTCTTGGCCTCCTCGTCCTTCAGATTGAGGACCATGCTCCTCTTGTTTCTGTTGAGGAACATGAATGGCGAGCTCTCGCCGTTGACGAGGGGTGGATAGAACCTCGCCATCTCACCCCAAGGCGGCTCAATCTTGATGACATCGGCGCCCATGGACGCCATGATCATCGTGGCGTAGGGCCCGTAATAGACGTGGCCAAGGTCGAGAATCCGTATCCCTTCAAGCAACCCGCTCATCGAAACCAACTCCGATTAACGTGATAGACTTCGTTTCTAAATGCCGAGCCAAGAGGAGAGGAGTAAGAACTAGCATATCGTGCCACCATCCATTGAGAGGAGCCTCTCCCAGTTTTCCCTTGTCTTCGTCTGGATAGCGTAGACGGTTTCATCGGTCAAGTGCCTGAATCGACCCTGCAGTTTAAGGGCCTCAGCAACGGGTTTAAGCTCCTTCGGCTTGTATGTAAGCCGCAGACGCCTTCCCTCCGTGATCTCATATAGGGGCCACAGCCCCGAATCGACGGACAGCCTCGCGATTTTAATGGTATCCTTAGGATCGTAGTTCCAGCCCGTCGGACAGGGGGCATGGACGTGTAGATATCTGAAGCCACGGATCCCTTTCCCGTAAAGAATTTTGGCCGTCAGGTCCTCTGGGTAAGCGACGGAGGCCGTGGCGACGTAAGGTACATTATGCAGTGCCAGTATGAAGGGGACGTTCTTCTTCTCCTCCACTTTCCCCTGACTCAGCTTGGCGACGGGCGTCGTTGACGTCTGCGCGTGCGCTGGGGTGGCTCCGCTGCGTTGCCCTCCCGTGTTCATGTAGGCTTCGTTGTCGTATGTGAACCAGAATATGTTCTCGTTCCGCTCCGCCGCGGCTGAGAGCCCCTGGAAGCCTATGTCCACGGTCCCGCCGTCCCCGATGAGCCCTGCGATAACGATGTCCTCTCTGCCCATGAGCTTATAACCTCTCGACAGACCCGTCAGGAAGGCGGCCGCCCCCTCGAACGCGGGACCGAAGAAGCTGGGTACGCGTATGTTCATGAAGCCTGGGGCGCAGGAGGCCACCTCGACGCGGACCGAGTTCCTCCCAAGCGCCTTGTACACCAGCCGACCGACGAGGGATCCGGCGCATCCCTGGCATGCTGGGTTGCCCGGCCAGACGACCTCTTCCTCGGGCAGATCCATGATGCTCATCTTCTTACTCATTTCTTCTCACCTTCACACCCACTTCACAAGCGAGTCGAGCTTCTCGCCATGGGCCGCCCTCAGCGTCCTGTTACCGATCTGCTCGATGTCGCGCACCCGGACCTCCTTGCCGGCGAGACCAGCGTAGTAGCCGAGAACGGCGGGGCGGTCATCTAGGTCGTAGACGGCGTTCCTCACGGAGCCGAACACGATACCCCCCTCGCCGAGTGATATGTTCCGATCGACGACGCCGATGGCCCTCACGCCGTTTCCTATTCTTTGGAATTCCTCTGAGGGGAACGGTCTGAACGACTTCAATTTGACTAAACCGACCGGCTTACCCTCCTTCCTCAGTTTATCTATGGCCACGCGCGACGTACTCGCTATCGTGCCCATCGCGACGATGATGGCCTCCGCATCATCGCATCTATACTCTTCCAGAAGACCACCATAGCTCCGTCCGAAGAGTTTGCCGTATTCCGTATCTACCTCCTTAATCACTTGTTTAGCCCTCGTAATCGCCTCCTCATGCGCCCTCCACCTCCACTGCAGGTCGTGGCCCTTCCCCCAGCTCACCATCGTGAGATGCGAGAAGTTCTCATCGGCGGGGTACGGCGTGAAGGGCTCGTCTATGCTGTGGCCCTCGCTCCAGTGCTTCTTGTACTCCTCAAGCTCGGCGTCGAAGTTCTCGGGAAGGACCGGGTAGTGGCTCCTGTAAGGAGGTAGGAAGCTGTCCACCTTCTCCTGGTCGGGTATTTCGACGGGCTCGGCGGTGAAGCTTAAAACGTACCCATCCAGGCTGAACGCCACGGGGATCCTGATCCTCTCATCCTCGGCGATCCTGAACGCCATTATCCCCATGTCAAGGACTTCCTGGTTGTTCTCGCAGTAGAGGTGGATCCATCCCGTATCCCTCTGGGCCATCAGATCTGTGTGGTCCGGCTGCATGGTCCTCACCCCCCTGTTCACCACGGCCATGACGATGGGCGCCCAGTACCTCGCCGTGTGGTGGAGGGCGTGATGCATGTAAAGCAGCCCCTCGCCCGAGGTGGCCGTGAAGGCCCTCGCGCCGGCGATGGAGCCGGCCAAGCAGGCGAGCTGGGCGGTGATTTCCCCCTCGACGTTCACGAACTCGGCCGCGAGTTCCCCCTTGGCCACGTACTCCGACAGGTACTCGACGATCGTCGTCTGTGGCGTGATCGGATAAGCGGCTATCAGGTTCGCCCTCGCAAGCTTTACGGCTTGGGCGACCGCCTTATTCCCAACCATGACCTCCGACTTCAAGCCTAAACCGCCTCCCTCTCCGACCTTATTGCACCTACCCTGCACTCCTCGATGCAGATGCCACAACCCTTGCAGTAGTCGTAGCTGACATCAGCTTTGCCTTCCTTCATCGTGATGGCTGCCTCTGGACAGTAGATCCAGCACCGCTTACAGCCCACACATTTGTCTCCGTCGATGACGGGGTGGAAAACACGCCAGTCTGCCACCTCCCGTGAATATGAAATCATGGGTTTGGTAGATGCCTTCTTCACTCTTTCTATCTTAGGAAGGTTCGACACATCGTGTGGCTCGGAGACTTCCTCAAAGGCCCTGCGCGCGGCTTCGATGTTCGATGCCACGATCCGGTCCGGCAACTCGTTTTTGATGGCTTCTTCAAGGGACTCGAGCTTGAGCTGCCCGAATGCCTTCGTGAATGCCCCGAGGATCGCGGTATTTGTGATGGGCCTGCCTAGAACCTCAAGGGCTATCTTTGTCGCGTCCACGGTGGACACTCTGAAATTGCCTGATAGACCCGTTTCTTTGTAATTACCCGGATTGTTGATGAGCACTAACCCGCCCGGCTTTAATCCCTCGGTCACATCGATGGTCTTCGTCAGGAGAGGGTCAAGGACGACCACCATGTCTGGTTCATGAACCAGGTCCCTTTCCCTTATCCGCGAGTCATCGATCCTGCAGAAGGCGACCACTGGAGCTCCCCGGCGTTCGGTGCCGTACATCGGAATAGCCTGAGTGTATTTACCCTCAAGGTACACTGCAGAGGCAAGTATCCTGACAGCGGTCACCGCGCCCTGTCCTCCCCTGCCATGAAACCTTACCTCAATCAAATTTAATCGGCTAATTCGCGTGCACAGGCGATAGATATCTTTTTTGATGGATCGTTAAAGCCCCAATATTATAGTTGAAGAGATCGATGTACGCGCGGTTGGTTGTTTAGAGATTCCTTGGCATAGAGATCACGTGTATAATAAATGTCTATCAGAGTACGAAGCCCCGCACAGCAAACCCGCTGCGACGCTGTTCACTAAACGTGGCAGAGCCCTGCTGGCTAGCCTAGGCATAGACGCGGTCAGCCAGATGCTGCAGGTCACGGCGGCGCTGGACCGTAGATGGGAGGATGCTGCTCAGAGAGCCCAAGAGAGTTCATCGGAGGAAAGGAGAGAAAAAGACGGTGTCGAAGAGTAGATTGGAAGAATAAATCAACATGGGAGGCTAGCGCCCGCGGCAGGATCAGCCCCTGCGCCCCGTCAGCTCAAGGAGTGCCGAGGCGCATAGGATGAGGCCGAGCCAGACGACGAGGTCTAGGGTGAGGGCGGTGATGTTGACACTCCACCTGTCGACCGGCCCAGCGATGGTGTTCAGGGTGTGGACACCCCAGACGAGGGGCAGCCCGTAGTCTACGTGAACATTGTCGGGCCAGTTGTACCCGAAGCCCCAGCAGATCGCCGCCACGGCTACGACCGAGAGGAGGGCCAGCGCCCCTAAAGCCTTGAACCTTCCCATGGGTTAACCACTCCCCCCTATGCTTATCAACCTTGAGAGAGGCGCCTCAGACATCCGTGTCAGGGCAGATCGCTCCTCCCGCTCAGCCACTGGTAGAGCTCGTAGAGGTTAAGCTGCTTCGCCTTCGAGTCGAACCTGCCCAGCCTGAAGAAGAGTTGAACGGAGTAGCCTGTGGTCAGGGCGGTTATGACCGTGCCGACGCCGACTGGGCCGCCGAGGAGATAGCCTAAGATGAGGACCGTCCCTTCTATGCCGGCGCGGACATAGGCCACCTGTTTATCTAGCTTCTTCACGAGGCCAAGCATCAGGCCGTCCCTTGGCCCCGCCCCCAGCTGGACGCCCATGTAGAATAGTGAGCCTACGCCGAGGACGGCGACGCTGAGGATGAGAAGCAGATACTGAAAGACAGGCTCCGTGGGGATCGGGATGAGCCCCCAAGCGACGATGAGGTCTATGAAGAGGCCGATGAAGTACATGTTCATCAGGGTGCCGAAGCCCGGGGCGAAGCCGAGGACCCAGCCGACGGCTATGACGACTAGGCCGATGACCTGGGACGCCTGGCCGAGGGTCAACGGTGTCATGTTGGAGACGCCGACGTTCAGGACGCCCCACGGGCTCATGCCGAGGCCCGAGTTGAGGTTGGCCACGACGCCGGCTGCGAAGAGGAAGAGGCCGATGAGGAGAGACGGGAGCCTGCCCAGGAAATCCCTCAGGTTGTCGGTCGAGACGGACACCATCTCCTGCGACTCCGATTGCCGGGTTAATAGCCAGTAAGAGGAACGGGGCGAGGATAAAAGGTTGCCCCCTAGAGGTGCTCGTGGAGCCAGCCGAGGATTTCAGCCGTGAGGGGCGCCCTGTGCGCCGTGAAGTCGTGGTCCGCGCCCTTCATTAGCACGAACCTCTTCGGCTCGTTCGCGGCGTCGTAGAGCCTCCTGCACGAGTCGTGTGGGATGACATTGTCGAGTGACCCTATGACGATCATCACCGGTGCCTTGACTGATCCGATGAGCTTGATCGGGTTCTGCTCCCTCATGAGGACGCCGAGGTCGGCCCTGAGACGCTCCTCGGTGAGGCCGACTAGCTTTCCCTCGGCTTGGACTATGTAGTTGAGTATGAAGGCCTCGGCTGAATCCCCCGTCGCCAGGGGCGACAAGTCGGAGGCAGGGGCTATGAAGACGCCCGCCTTGAGCCTGTCGTCTGCGCTCAAATTCTGGGCGACGGGGACGGCGCCCAGGCTGTGGCCCACGAGGCCGACCCTGTCGGGGTCGACGTAGTGCTGGCGCCTGAGCCAGGCTACGGCGTCCCTGGTGCTCGGCGCCAGCCCTGTCACGCGGAACGTTCCCCCACTCCCCCAGGCGCCCCGGTAGAAAAAGACGAGGGCGACGACGCCGTTCATGGCCAGATCCTCGGCGATGTCCATGTTCTTGGTGTTTCCAATGTAGCCGTGGCAGATGGCGGCGGCGGGATGGGCACCGGCGGCCTCGGGCCTGTAGACCCTACCCCTGAGGCTGAACCCCTCGTGCGGGATGCTGACCTCCTGGACCGTGATGCTCAATTCGACCGAAGCCATATTTACCCACCTCCCCCTTAAGCTGAGCGCTCGTAACCCATTTAGGCAACCGCGCCGAAGACGTGAATGAGTTGGGGAAGCGGATAGCGAAGAGGTTCAAGCCCCAGAACACGTGGGTCAGGGAGCTGATTTCAGCCGACCCCGAGATAGGCGGAGGGCTCGACTACACGACGGAGTCCCTCAAGCTCAGGGCTTCCTCGGACAGCCTCTGCAGCGTCTGCAAGGGGTCGAAGATGCTCTGCGGCAAGACGAGGTGCCCCGTCATAGCGAGGGTGGCGAGCACGACCAAGCTATTCAGAACCGTGAAGGGGGTGAACGTCGACGGCTCCTCTCCGCCGAGCGTCTTCGTAGGCCGCTTCGGCTACCCGTACGTCCAGATCGGACCCATGACGCCTACCTACTACGGCGACACTAGCATCCTCGACGACACGGAGCGCTGGTTCGGGAGGAGCATGGACGAGATCATCGACTTCAGGAGCCAGCTCGTGAGAGGCATGAGCCCGGTCAATGTGAGGAAGCCGGCTAAGGCAGGGCGCATCCTCGACGCGACGCGGGAGCTGAGCCTCGCGGAGCACTACGTGGAGACCGAGCTGAAGCTGACGAAGCCCCCGGTGGGGAGGCTCCTCGTCGACGGAGATGTCCAGCCGATGGGCCCCACGGCCCCGCTGGAGAGGATAGACATCGGCTACATCAGGTGGAACCAGCATATGGAGAAGGCACACTACGACTCTGACCTGAAGGCGGCGCTCGCCGCGAAGACCCTCTACAGGTCGGGCGTGCCGGTGGGGAGCATCATGCGCGCCTTCAGCATGGGGAGCTTCGGCGTCGAGAAGAACAGGAGGCTCGTTCCGACCCGGTGGAGCATCACCGCCGTGGATGACCTTCTCAGCAAGGACATGGCGCAGAGGATCAAGGCGTACCCGCTGGTCAACCAGTACGAGGTCTACGAGTCTGACTACCTCGGGAACAGGTTCGAGGTCCTCCTCGTCCCCGACGCCTGGAGCTACGAGGCCTACGAGGCGTGGTACCCGCGAACCCTCTGGAACCCCTCCGAGACCCACGTCAGCATCGTCACGGACTGGGAGGGATACAACGGCCGCTCAGCCTACGCCTCGATGGGGGGCTGCTACTACTCCGGTCGCCTTGCCGTCCTCGAGCATCTGACGAAGGAGAGGAGGCAGGCGAAGGTCTTCATCTTCAGGGAGGCCTACCCTGACTATATTCTGCCCGTGGGCGTCTGGCAGGTCCGCGAGAACGTGAGGAACGCCATGAGGCAGCAGCCCTCCAGATATGACACGATGGAGGAGGCCCTGGGCAGGGTCATGGGGCGCCTGAGCATCCCCCTGAGGCGATGGATAGAAGCCGGCCCCCTCCTCAGGCTGACCCTCACGCAGCGTAAAATCACCGAATACATGTGAACTTTTTAAACGAAGACGCCCGCCTCTATGGTAGGTTAGTGGGACCGATGAGACCGGATGAGGTAGCCGAGGGGCTGCAGGAGAACGAGCGTAAGATACTCCTCGCCCTCAGGGACAAGGCATCTGCGACAACCTCGATGCTCAGCGCCGAGACCGGGCTGAGCAGGGACGCCGTCGAGAAGGCGTCGGCATGGGCAGAGACCAAGGGCGTGGTCTCCTTCATGGAGGAGGTCTCACGATTCTTTAAGCTCACTGAAGAGGGCGCCGCCTACGCGGATGAGGGGCTCCCGGAGAAGAGGCTCGTCAAACTCGTCGCCTCAGGCGAGTCCGAGATATCCAAGCTCAGGGGGAGCCTCCCGACGCTCAGCATCGCCCTCGTATGGGTCCGGAACAACGGCTGGGCAACCATCAAGGGCGGACTGGTGACGCTGACGCCGAAGGGGGTGGAGGCCACGTCTGGCGAGACGCTTGACGAGCGCATCCTCTTCGACCTAAGCAAGTCCCCCCTCGACGAGGACCAGCTGGACGGACCCGCCTCGGACAGGATCTACGTTCTGGTGAAGAGGGGGCTCGTCGAGGAAAAGGCGACGACGGAGAGGTGGGTCGAGCTCACAGACTTCGGAGGGGAGGTCGTCCCGTACGTCGAGGCGATGGCGGATAAGCCCGTCATCACCCAGCTGACCCCTGAGATGCTCCAGAGCGGCTCATGGCGCGGCGCTACATTCCAGAGGTACGACGTCGGCCTCCCAGTCCCGAGCCTCGAGCCTGGGAAGCGCCACTTCATCAGCCAGGTCATCGACTACATCCGCAGGTTCTGGGTCGAGCTCGGCTTCAAGGAGATGAAGGGAAACTACCTGGAGCTCAGCTTCTGGAACTTCGACGCCCTCTACCAGCCACAGGACCACCCGGCCAGGGACCTCGCCGACACATTCTACATGAAGACGCCCCGCTTCGGCAGGCTGCCGGACCCTGCGCTCGTCGACAGGGTAAGGCACACCCACGAGAACGGCTGGACAACCGGCAGCACCGGCTGGCAGTACAGATGGAGCCCCGAATTGGCGGCACGCAACTGCCTCCGCACCCACACGACGAGCCTCAGCGTCAACCAGATAGCGAAGCTGAGGCCGGAGGACCTGCCGGGGAAGTTCTTCAGCGTCGGCCGCGTCTTCCGCAACGAGACCATAGACTGGAACCACCTGGCGGAGTTCTACCAGACTGACGGCATCGTCGTAGGCGAGGGCGTCACCTTCCGGGACATGCTCGGATACCTCAAGGCGTACCTCGATGGGCTCGGGCTGAAGAAGTTCAGGTTCCGCCCGGGCTACTTCCCCTACACGGAGATGAGCACCGAGGCCGAGGTCTGGATAGAGGAACGCGGCGCATGGATGGAGCTCTTCGGCGCAGGCATGTTCAGGCCAGAGGTAGTTAAGCCCCTCATCGGCGTGGACGTCCCCGTCCTCGCCTGGGGACCCGGCTTCGACAGGCTCGTCATGCAGAGCTACAAGGTCTCCACCATCAAGGAGCTGTACAGCAACGACATCGGCCTCCTCAGGAAGGCGAGGCTCTGGACGAGGTGACTTGGATGCCAGTCATAACGATCAACCTCGAAGACTTCAGGGAGCTGCTGGGCAGAAAGGTTACGATGGAGGAGCTGCAGGAGAGGCTCCCCATGATGGGTAGCGGCTGGGAGGGCGCCACCGAGGAGGGATTCAACCTCGAGGTCTTCCCCAACAGGCCGGACCTCCTCAGCCTCGAGGGCCTCGTCAGGGCCTACTCCAGCTTCACGGGCGAGAGGCCGGGCCCACGAAGATACAGGGTGAAGCCCTCAGACTACGTGGTCAACGTCGACAGGAAGGTCGAGAGGGTGAGGCCATACTTCGTCACGGCCGTGGTGAAGAGTGTCGAGTTCGACGACCCCCTCATCAGGAGCATCATCCAGATGCAGGAGAAGCTCCACGTCACACACGGCAGGAAGCGGAGGAAGGTCGCCATAGGGCTCCACAACCTCAAGCCCATCAAGTTCCCGGTCACCTACACGACGAAACCACCTGACTTCAAGTTCAGGCCCCTCGGGGAGAGGTTCGAGAAGAGCCTGAAGGAGATACTCACGGAGACGCCGAAGGGGCAGGAGTACGCCTGGATCCTCGAGGGGGCCGATGAGTACCCGATGATCCTCGACGCCAAGGGGATGGTCCTGTCGATGCCGCCGATAATCAACGGCGAGTACACGCGCATAGACGAGGCGACGAACAGCCTCCTCATCGACATCACGGGCACGGACCTGAAGGCCATCACCGAGGCCCTCAACGTGATCACGACCACCTTCGCCGACAGGGGCGCCGAGGTCTACTCGGTGGAGAACAGGTACCGCGACCACGTCGCCGTGACCCCGGACCTCTCCCCGAGGACCATGAAGCTGGACAACGGCTACGTGAACAGGACCCTGGGGCTTGAGCTGAGGCCGAGGGAGACCGCCTCCTACCTCAAGAAGATGGGCCACGGCGCTAAACCAGGTGAAGCCCTCGAGGTCTCTGTGCCCTGCTACAGGACCGACGTGATGCACCCGATCGACCTGGTCGAGGACGTCGCCATCGCCTACGGCTACGACAGGATGGAGTCCGTGATACCGCCGATCAGCACCGCCGCAGGCGAGGACCCGCTGGAGGTCTTCAGCCGGACGCTCCGCAGCTTCATGGTCGGCTTCGGCTTCCTCGAGGTCGTCACCTTCATGATGACGAACGGGGAGAAGCTCTTCGCCAGGATGGGGATGCAAGAGGAGCCCGTCGCAGAGGTCGAGAACCCGAAGATGGAGGGCTACACGACGCTCAGGAACAGGCTGATCCCGAGCCTGATGGAGGTCCTGAGCTTCAACAAGCACCATCCGTACCCACAGAACCTCTACGAGGTCGACGACGTCATCCTCCTCGACCCTGAGACCGAGACCGGCGCGCGGACCGCGAGGCGCCTCGCCGTCGTAGTGTGCCACGCCAGGGCGAACCTCTCCGAGATCAGGGGCGTGATGGACAGCCTCCTCGGAAGCCTGGAGGTGAAGGCTGAGGTCGAGGCCGGCGGACCCGACTGCTTCATAGATGGCAGGCGGTTCCTCGCCAAGGTGGGCGGAGAGACGTTGGCCTGGGGCGGCGAGATGAAGCCCGACGTCCTCTTGGGCTGGGAGCTGGAGATGCCAGTCGCCGCCCTCGAGGTCGACGTCGACCTCCTCCACCGGCTGATGAAAACCTAACTCCCGTTTTCTACTGGGTCTAAGACTTCGAGCCCTTCCCTCTCAGCGACCCTCTTCAAGGCCTTATCGTGGGATACGAGGGTCTCGACGCCGCAAGTCTTCATCGTCGCGATGATCGTGGAGTCCCTGCCGCCCAGTCCCTCTGTCTCGGCGTATTTTACAAGCTGCTTGAGGGACTCGTCCATCAGGGGCCTGCTGAAGTCGATGATCCTCATGCTTTTCAGGTTGATGAATGTCTCTATCTTTTCCCCTAACCCTTCACGGGGCAGGTACCTCGTGAGGTAATGTGCCACCTCCATCACTATGATGGTGTTTACTACGACCGTATTCCTGTTTATCGAGTCCCAGATGAACTCCTTCACATCTTCGTGCTCTGGCGCGTTCATGTCCAGATAAGAGCACCAGATGCTGCTGTCGATGAAGATCATTTTCCCTGCCTTTTCACCGGCTTCTCCCAGATCTCCTTGAGCTTCAGTGGGTCCATCCTCGGTTGATCTCCAGTTATGCAGCCTTCGAGCACCTCCCTGAACCTCTCGGGGGTGACGGGGGGGATGATCACTAGCCTGTTGTCCTTGACCTCGTAGGAGGCGTCGCTCCCAGGCCTGAGGCCGAGCCTCTCCCGCACCTCTTTGGGGACGAGTATCCTGCCACGGTCGTCGATGGCAACCTTCTCCATTTTCCCACTTCCCATTATACGACTCTTTTCCCATCAAGATAAACAGTTCGGCGTCTAGGCCTTCTCCCCCGCCCTCTCCATGACGGCGTCTATGAAACCTGTTTTAGATTCGGTGTAGGCGACCCTGTTCTCCCTGTACTGGGTGGAGAGGCGTTTCTTCAGCTCGTAATACTCGGCGGCGGCCTCGGGGTGGCTCCTGAGGTAGTCGCGGAAGACGATGTGCTTCAGTTGGAACGGGCTCCCCTCGAGGACGAGGTGAAGATGGTAGCCGACGCTGTGCGGCCCCCTGCCGAGGCAGTAGAACCACTCAGGGCTGTCCTCAGGCGTGACGTCCGTGTAGCCGACTGGCTTCAGGAGCTCGACGCACTCGTCCGCGGCGAGTTTAGAGTTGACGCCGGCGATGATGTCAATTATCGGCTTCGCCCCGAGGCCGGGCACGGAGGTGCTGCCGACGTGCTCGACGGAAAGTATCTTGTCCCCGACGGCATCCAGTATCCGCTTCCTCTCGGCCTCGTATAGGCTCGGCCAGGCGGGGTCGTAGTCGACCACGATGACGGGGGCGGGCAAACTTTTTCACTCCTTGGTTCAGCCGCGGAAGGTTTAACTTTTCGCCGCCCCGGGCGCTGCGGGTTTTATACGCGTCGGGCCCAATTTATCTGGGATCGGTTTGACCGAGAGGTCCCCTTTCCCGCCGAATCTGGCGCTGCTGGTGAGCATCGTGGCCGTCTCAACGGCGTCGATCCTCATCAGGTTGAGCGCGGCGCCTCCGATGGCGATAGCGACGTGGCGGATGGCCCTGTCGACGCTCATGCTCCTCCCGTTCTTCGCGTCTGGCAGTAGGCCGCGGCGGCTTGTGGCGATGTCGACGAAGGAGAAGCTGACCCTTGCAGGCGTCGGCGTAGTCCTCGCGGTCCACTTCGCGAGCTGGATAACGAGCCTCAGCTTCACCTCGGTTGCGAGCAGCGTGATCTTCGTCCACGTCGACCCCATCTTCGTCGCCCTGGTGAGCCACTTCATTCTAGGCGAGAGGGTAGGTAGGCGGGTGGCGGTCGGGATAGCCGTCGCCTTCGCCGGGGCAACCGTGATCGCCCTCGGCGACCTCGGCGTCGGGCAGGGGAACCTCGTCGGCGACCTGCTTTCGCTAGTGGGCGCCGTGGCCCTCGGCATCTACATCCTCGCCGGGAGGAGGCTGCGGCAGAGCCTCGACCTCGTCAGCTACGTGACGCCAGTCTACGCGACCTCGGCCATGGTGCTTGCGTCGGGGAGCCTGGCCATGGGGGTGCCGTTGGTCGGATACCCGGGCGGCGAGATGCTCCTCTTCTTCGCCATCGCCCTCGTCCCCATGATCTTCGGCCACACCGTCTACAACTGGGCGCTGAGGTGGATATCTGCGCCCGTGGTTTCGATCAGTCTCCTAGGCGAGCCCGTCGGGGCCTCTATCCTGGCCTACATCGTGCTGGCTGAGTCGCCTGGGCCCATGGTGCTCCTCGGCGGCGCTATGACCCTAGCCGGCATCCTGATCTGCGCCTACAAGCCAGCCACGGGGCATGAATAACGACTTATACAGATTAGTTTCATACTTGATCGATGCTTATGAGCGGTAAGAAGGGTTTCAAGGGCATCCTGTGCCTTCCGGTTACCCCCTTCACGAAGGAGGACGAGGTGGACGAGGAGGCGCTGCGCCGGATCACCAACGTCATCATCGAGGACGGCGCGGACGCCATCGTGCCGACGGGCGCGACCGGCGAGTTCCCGTACCTCCTCCACGACGAGAGGGTGAGGGTCTGGGAGGTCGTCCTCGACGAGGCGAACGGCAGGGTGCCGGTCTTAGCCGGGACAGGCGCCGTGAGCACCAAGGAAGTCAGGATATTCACGCGGGAGGCCAAGGACCTCGGCTGCGACGGCGTCATGCTCAGCCACCCGATCCTGACCCGTGCGACGGATGAGAAGGCGTACAGGTACTTCGAGGAGATAGCGACGAAGGTCGACGTCCCCATCCTCGTCTACAACAACCCGGGCTTAGGGACGTCCATGTCCCCGGGCCTCGTCGCCAGGCTCGCGTCGAACTTCGACAACATCGTCTCGTACAAGGAGGACGACTTCAGCTACATCCGCTTCGCGGAGGTGATCAGGAGGACGAAGGACAAGATCACCCTCTTCACCGGTAGCCCCGCCGCGTACCTCGCCTTCCTCACCCTCGGCGCCCACGGCGCGCTGGTCGCCGAGTTCCAGGCGTTCCCCCACCTCGTCAAGGGGGTGAAGGAGAACTTCGAGAAGGGCGACATGAGGAAGGCGCTCCACTACCACGAGCTCATAATGAAGATGTTCAACATCATCGAGACCTACTTCGTCGGCGCGAGCTTCTGGGGGCGCTACAAGGCGATCTGGAGGCTCCGGGGCGTCGACATGGAGCTCTCGGTGAGGGGCCCGTGCACCCCGGTGACGCCTGAGCAGCTTGAGAGGGCCGCGCCGGAGTTCATGAAGCTTGAGATCGAGAAGGTCTGGTTCAGGGGCTAACGCCGCCTCCATTTTTCCGGGT
>Ga0315280_10001257_pt1 | contig 44015 bp, 45 predicted proteins | sample YL17G06_40_MG_FD_203697 | JGI IMG/M metagenome (GOLD analysis project Ga0315280, IMG submission 203697) | Sediment microbial communities from Yellowstone Lake, YNP, Wyoming, USA - YL17G06_40 | ecosystem: Environmental > Aquatic > Freshwater > Lake > Sediment | place: USA: Wyoming | collected...
CAGCAGGTCGCCCTCACGGTGACCTGAGGGGCGATCTCTACCCCTCGAGGTAGCCAGCCGCCTTGGCCCCCTCCGTTGGCCGCCTTCGTGTCATCAGCACAGCGGGGGCGGCCGCCAGAGCGGCCAGCCCCATAATCAGGAAGGCGGGCCGATAGGTATCCAGCGTGTCGTAGACGGCCCCAGCGAAGATCGGCCCAACAAGGGGCGCCAACGTGCCCATGCCCCACATCAGCCCCTGAATGGTGCCAAAGGCGCGCAGGCCGAAATACTCCGCCTGCAGAGTGGCCAGTACAGTAATGGCACCACCGAAGGCCGGGGCGAACACCACCAGGAACACAACGGCCTGCCAGGGGCTATTAACAGCAGCGAAGATCAAGATGCCCAGGCCTTGCAGGGTCCAGGCCGCCGCCAGCAGCCAGCGCTTGCTCAGGTAGTCGGCCAGCCAGCCGAAGCCGACTCTCCCCACCAGGCTCCCGAAGGGGATGCCCATCGCAATCAGGGCAGCCCCTTCCTCCGTGAAGCCCCCTGATTCGTCAAGGTAAGCTATCACATGGACGATGACCGCCAAGGCGCCTATCCAGCCCAGGATCAGCGCCAACGCCATCAGCCAGAAAGAGCGCGTATGCAGTGCCTGGCGTACGGTTAGCCCTTCTTCCTGCCCCATACTATTGCTCCCGCCTTCGCCGTCCACGGCCTCCGGCGGCGGGCTCCCCGACGCCTGGCTCAGGGCAGAAGGCTCACCGTCTGGGAGGAGGCCCATCTCCTCCGGCCGCTGGCGCACCGTCGAGGTCAGACAAATGCAGATTGCCAACTCGCCTATGCCCAGGATCATCAGGCCAGTGCGCCACTCGAAGAGAGCTATGAGCAAGGCCGTCAGCAGCACCATCAGGCCGGCTGCCCCCTCACCCGCGCCCAAGATACCCACAGCGCGTCCTCGCCTCTTCACAAACCAGTGAGCGATGGCTACCGTGCACACCTGTAGACTGGCCATGCTCATGCCGACGGCGATAACCGACACGGAGATGTAGAACTGCCAGAGCGCCTGAACCTGGCTAAGGGCCAGGAAGCCACCACCCACCAGCGTCGCGCCTGTCACCAGCAGGGGGCGCACACCGACACGGTCCACCAGATAGCCAGCCACGGGCACAGTCAGCCCCGCCATCAACGCGGCGATGGAGGGGCCAGCACCGATAGCCGCGCGCGACCAGCCAAACTCCTCCTCCAGGGGGTCGACCAGGGTGCTGAAAAGGTATAGCGGCCCGGCGCTGGCGACCAGTATGATGGTGGCCGCGGCGATGACCACCCACCAGCCGTAATAGAAAGGCACTACCCGAACCAGCGCAGAAGTTGGCCGCTCCATGTTCCCAGTCCCCGTCGATAATACCCGTCGCGCGCCCTTAGGCCAAACCAACCCTCGCCCTGTTCACCGCACCGCTACTGTGCCTCTTTTCCCGTCCCGGTCGTAACAAGCGGGGCCAACCTATCGTCATTTCTATTAGCCAGGCATTCTCTCAATCATGACCTCAGCCTGTACCTGGGCGGAGGTCATGCTACAAGGGGGGCTGCGATTCTCTCGGCTGCTCACATAGGAAGAGAAGAAATAGCATACCTGCGCAGGGTCTGCAGGCAGAGCGAGCGGGCCAACAAGGGAGCGATCCTGGATGTCGTCGAGCCCCGCGCCCACGGCCGTCTTCTGGACTGCGGCTGCGGCGACGGCGAGTTCACCGCTCAGGTTGCCTGCCGCGCCCGCGTGTCGGAGGCCTACGGCATCGAGTGCGTCAAGGACTGCATCAAGGAGGCCGCCGATCGGGGGATCATCGTCACTGAGGGCGACCTAAACGATCCGCTGCCCTACAAGAGCCGTTTCTTCAATATCGTTCACGCCGGCCAGATTATCGAGCACCTGCTCAACATCGATCTCTTCCTGAAGGAGATCAAGCGGGTGCTGCGCCCCGATGGCTACGCTATCCTCTCCATCAGCAACCTGGCTAGCTGGCACAACCGTTTCTCCCTGGCGCTGGGGATGGAGGCTGTGCCCTCGCGCGTGTCCAATGACGCCATGGCGGCCAGCGCCGTCGACCCGCTGCAGGCAATGCGTCATCCCTCCGAGAGCGATAGCCGTCTGCTCGCGTTTAGCTTTCAGGGCTTGACAGAACTATGCCAATATCACGGCTTCTGGGTAGAGCGCCTGACATTCGCCGGCTACTATCCCCGTCTGCCCCACCTCATGGACAATCTGGACAGCGTCCACGCTGCCTTCTTGATCGCCAGACTCCGCCCCAGGCCGTAACAGAAACAACAGCTAGAGCCCAGGCTGTTCTATCACCGAGTTGCACGGACACCCAGGCGTAGCATGCCATCTGGAGTGAGACCCTTCGCTACGCTCAGGGTGACAGCATGGCCTAGTGTCATTCTGAGCGGAGCGAAGAATCTCAGCGGCGATGTGGGCAAAGTGGCAAGAGCCCGCCCTGAGCAAAGCGAGGGGACGCGTCGCCACATCTTGGGCATAGTACAGCCTAGGCCATCACTAGGCAAAAAGGTATCTGCCGGCGGACTATCCCACCGGCAGACACTTTTCCCCGGCCAAGGGAAGGGGACCCGACGTTATGGCTGAAAACGGTTCTGTCTGAAATAGAAGACGGGCGATGCCTGAGAATGTTACAGAGTTTTCGGGGGATTGTTCGACTAATGCGGCGGGCAGCCGGCGTCGGGCTGAAAGCAACGAGCGAACGCGGCCTTGCCGTTAGCTCTGGCCCGAAGGGCGGGCCAGGTCGGCGGCGATTCTGCGGACGATGGCGGGCAGGGCTTGCCCGAGCTGGGGCGTCAAGCTCTCGCCCAAGGTATGGGTATCGGCGGCAGCGATAGCATAGATCAGCATTTGCTCTGGCACGGGCAGGCCCGTCAGCCGGGCAAGACGCAGGGCCTGCCCCAGGCCGATGCCATGACTGGAGGTTGACAAGCCACCCTCCAGGTCGTCGCTATCCAGGCGCCAGACCTCTCCCACCCTCGTCTCGTCCTGCACCACATCGATGACCACCGCCCGGTCGTAGCCAGACAGAAGCTGGACGGTCTGCATTCCCGCCAGCGACGCCTCCACCAGATCGACGTCCTCGTCCCCCACCAGCTTATATAGCTGGCGGGCAGCCTGAAGGCCGGCGGCGTCGTCGCAGAGGATGGGGTTGCCGAGACCCAGGATGAGGGTGCGCAATCGTTAGTCCCTCCTGAGGCGCTGGCTAAGGTTACCCTGGCTGTCGTAGATGCTGACGATGAGGGGCATCTGGCCGGGCAAGGAGTGGGTGGCACAGGCGAAGCAGGGGTCGTAGGCCCGAAAGGCCATCTCGATGGTGTTGAGAAGACCCTCGCTGATCACCGTACCCTTCTTGATCAGGCCCTGCGCCGCCTTCTTGATGGACATGGCGATGGCACCGCTGTTGTGGCCCGTCCCCACGATGAGGTTGACCTTCTTCGCCAAGGCGTTCTCGTCTGCCCAATAGTGGTGGATCAGCACCCCCCGCGGCGCTTCCACCACCCCCACGCCCTCGCCGGGGGTCTCGCTGGGGATGGTGCGGATGTTGGTGCTGGTTATCTCCGGGTCTTGGCTCAGCTCCAGCAGGCGCTCGGCGGCGTACACCAGCTCGACAACGCGCGCCCAGTGGGTGGCCAGGGTAGCGTGGACTGGCTTGCCCCCCAGGGTGGAGTAGAACCGCTCGTACTCCGCCTGAGCCAGGGGGGTAGCCATGCCGTCGGCGACGTTGAGGCGAGCCAGGGGAGCTACCCGATAGATGCCGCTGCCGGGCCCGTCCGTCAGGCCGTGCCAGCCGACGCTCTTGAGGTAGGGGAACTTGATATACGTCCAAGGCTCCACGTGCTCGCCGATGTAGTTCAGGTACTGAGAGACGGGGAACTTGGCCACTTCCTTGCCCTGCTGGTCGACCACCCGCAGTTGGCCGTCGTAGAAGTTCACGCGGTTGTTTTCGTCCACCAGGCCCATGTAGTAGGTCTGGTGGGTGAAGGTGTCGCTGAGGATCATGTCCACGTAGGCCTTGTTGGCCAGCACTATGTCGTCTAAGATCTTGATGGTCAGCTTGCCGAACTTCACTGCCGCCTTGGCAATCTCCTCGACCTTGGCCCGCTCCTCTTCGGTGAGGCCCTTGCTTACGCCGCCGGGCAGTCCGCAGGTAGGGTGGATGTACTTGCCGCCGAGCATGGCCACCACCTCGTGGCAGGCAGCCAAAGCCCTCAGCACCTGGCCCCCTACTTCCATCCCCACCTTGCCGATGACCCCCACGATGTTGCGCTCGGCGGGAGGGGCGTCCGGCCCCACCACAAAGTCGGGGCCGCTGAGGGCGTAGAAGTGAGTGGCGTGGTCGGCCACCATGAACGCGCTGTACAAGAGCTCCCGCAGCTTCTTGGCTGGGGAGGGCGGATCCACCTTGAAGACGGCATCGAGGGCCTTGGTGGAGGCCATGTGGTGTGCCTCGGGGCAAACCCCGCAGATGCGGGCAGTAATGACGGGGAGGGTTTCCAGCGGCCGCCCTTCGCAGAACTTCTCGAAGCCCCTCAGCTCCGGCACCTGGAAGTAGGCGTTTTCCACATCCCCCTCATCGTTGAGGAAGATCTCGATGCGGCCGTGTCCCTCCAGCCGGGTGACGGGATCAATGCTTATTCGCCGCCTCTCCACCTTGGCCTCTGTCATCTCTTCTTTGCTCCTGGCTCCCCGTCACCTCGCTCTACGGCCTCGGAAGGCCCTGAGCCGCTAGTGCGCGCTCTCGGCCGTCGCTGCCTCGCGCTCCAGCCTCAGGCGGCGCAGAAGGGATACGGGCAGGCCAAACATGTAGAAGGCGGCGATAGCGTCGGGAATGGCGTCCAGTATCCGTTCGATCTCCTCTGGGTCGCGGGAATCGATATTGGATGTCACTGCGCTCAGAAGCTTGGCTCCCTGGTCCACCGCCCCGGGCGCTGGCCCGTAGCAGCCGATGCAGGGCATGTTGACCTGGGGACAGGGCGCGCCACAGCCGCCGCGGGTGGCGGGCCCAGCACAGAGGATGCCCTGGTTCAGAAGACACTTCTCGGGTTCGGGGATGATCTGGTAGGTGCGGTATATGGCTTTGATCGACTTGTCCTCCTTGGTGCGAGGGCAGTCATCGCACACCGTCTTCTCTGATGCTCCGATCACCGAACCGGGAGGAGGCAGCTCCGCCCCCTTTATCAGCGCCTGAACCACCGCCTCCGTCTGCTCCTTCACCGGCGGGCAGCCGGGAACGTAGTAGTCGACCGGCACCACCTGGTCGAGGGTCCGCACCGTGTCGTAGAACTCCGGCAGGGTAAGCTCGCCCTCGGGCACCTGGGAGCTTAGCTGCGGGTAGGTGCCCTCCTCGTTGGCGGTAGAGGGCGTCTCGCGGTAGACGCGCTGGAAAATCCCCTGGCGGTTGCTAACGTTGCCCAGGCCGGGGATGCCGCCCAGGTGGGCGCACGCCCCGTAGGCCACCAGCACCTGCGACTTGTCGCGCAGCATGCGAGCCATGTGCTCCTGCTCGGAGTTCCTGATGGCGCCATTGAAGAGAGTTACCATGATGCTCTTATCCGGCAGAGCCTCTACATCCTTGTACTTGAAGTCCATGATGCACGGCCAGAGAACGATCTCGAAGGCGTTGGCCAGGTCTAGAATCTTCTCGTAGAGTCGCACCACGGCTATCTCACAGCCGCCACAGCTAGCTGCCCAGTAGAGGGCCATCTTAGGCTTTGCCATACTAGGCCTCTCTAACGTTCTCCCACCAGTGGAGTGGGCCCAAGGCTCTCACCTGCTCGGTCAGCTCCCTGCATACTTTGGTCCACTTCGTCCCCTCGCCGGCGGAAACCCACTCCAGGCGGAAGCGCTCCGGCTCGATTCCAAACTGTTCCAGCATCCTGCGCAGCATAGTCATGCGGCGAATGGTCTTGTAGTTGCCCTCCAGATAGTAGCAGTCGCCGGGGTGGCAGCCGCCAACCAGCACGCCGTCGGCTCCTTCGGCGAAGGCCTTCAGGATAAAGGTGGGGTCAATGCGGCCCGTGCACATCACCCGCACCGGGCGCACGTTGGCCGGATACTCCATGCGGGAGGTGCCAGCTAGGTCCGCCCCCTGGTAGGCGCACCAATTGCACAGGAACGCCACAATCGTCGGCTCGTGGTCGCCTGATACCATGGTCAACTACTTATTCGCCGTCCGTTTGCGCTCCAGCCAACCGGAAGCTGGAGCCTGAACGACCACACAGGTTCCCTCTTTAAATCCTACACGCAATAGATAAGAGCACGACTTACGCTCGGTAACAGAACGGTTACATTCGGTCAACCGAAGCCTCGAGTCTCTATGCGGACGAATGGGGAGGGAAGGGAACCGTGGCTGGCCTGACGAAACGGTAGCCCAGCCCTCGTTTGGTGAAAATGTAGCGGGGGTTGTGAGCGTCGTCGCCCAACTTCTGCCGCAAGCGGGCGATGTGCACCTTAAGCATAAGGATGTCATTATCGCTTTCCCATCCCCACACTTCGGCCACGAGCGTCTTTTGAGCGACGACGCGCCCGGCGTTGGCCACAAGCTGAGAAAGAATGCGACACTCGGTGGGCGTCAACTTGACCGGCTGGCCGCGGAGGATAGCCTCGCGGCTGTCCAAGTCCAGGGTAAGTTCCTCATCGACGATGATACGGTAGGAGGCGGCTAGGGGCGCTGCCTGGGAGCGGCGCAGCACCGCTCGGGTGCGGGCCACCAGTTCCAGGGGGCTGAAGGGCTTGACGATGTAGTCGTCGGCCCCCAGCTCCAGGCCCTTGAGGCGTTCCTTCTCCTCGCCCCTCACGGTGAGCATGAGGATGGGCACGTCGGAGATGGCCCGCAGGCGACGGCAGAACTCGAAGCCGCTCATCCCTGGTAGGCCCACGTCTAAGACGACCACATCCGGCGACCTTGCCTGGAAGAGCTTCAGGGCTGACTCGCCATCGGCGGCCGCTATTACTTCGCTCCCCGGCCACTGAAGGCTGAAGGTGAGCTCGATGACCTCCACCACATCGGGCTCGTCATCGACGACCAGAATCCTCACCACCGTCCCCCTTAGGAAGGGTGAAAAAGAAGGTGCTGCCGCGACCGCCCTGGCTCTTCACCCAGATCCGCCCGCCGTGCAGCTCCACCACCGTTTTGGCGATGGCCAAGCCCAAGCCAGCGCCCGTCTTCTCCCCTGGCCCACGGGAGTTGGAGTAGAAGCGCTCGAAGATCCGGCGCTGCTCTGCCAGGGGGATGCCGGGACCATCGTCGGCGACGCTCACCAGGTACTCTCGACCTTTGTCCTGGAGGGTCACCTTAATGTGACCGTGGCGAGGGGTGAACTTGCAGGAGTTAGAGAGCAGGTTCATTAGCACTTGCTCCAGGCGCCCCCGGTCGGCCAGCACCGGGCAGGAGGAAGGAGGGGTTTCCACCCGCAGCGCCTGTTCCTTGCCCTCGGCTAGGGGCTCGATGGCTGCCACGCCGTCCTCCACGATCGTCTTCAGGTCCCAGGTCTCGCGCCAGAGACTGGCTTCCCCCCTGTGTAGACGGGCCAGGTCCAGCAGCTCCTCCACCAGGCCCTGAAGGCGCTGGGTATTGCGGGCTATGCTGCTTGTCAGGCTGTCCGCTGCCTTGCTCCCCTTACCTGGCGAAGCCGTAAGCAGGTCGGCAGCGGCCTTGATGGAGGTGATGGGGGTGAGAAGCTGGTGAGAGATGCTGGCCAGGAATTCGTCCTTGAGGTGGTTGGCTTCGGCCTGGGCCTGAGCGCTGCTGACCTGCGACCAGAGGCGGGCGTTCTCCAGAACAATGGCGATCTGGTGAGCCACTGCCTGGAGGAAACGAAGGTCGGCGGCAGAAAACGCTCCCTGGCGGCGAAGGTTCACCAGGATCAGGGCTCCCAGGACAGAGTCCTTGGCGATCAAGGGGGCGCACATGGCGCTGCGGGGTTGGCGCACACCGGAGCGGGCCCCTTCGAAGTAGGCTTGATTTTCCTTCTGCAGGTTGGCAATGTTCGAGGCTATCTCTTCGGGGTTGGCACAAAGGAGGGCCTGCCTTCGCTGAAAGACCTTGCCCGCGATGGCCTCTCCCGGCTTCAGCCGCACCCGGGACAGAGGCTCTATCTCGTAGCCAATGGAAGCCCTGGCCATCAGGCGATCCTCGTCGGGGTTATAGAGGAAGAGAGCAGCCGCATCCGCCGCCTCGTAGAGAGCGATGCTGCGGGCAAGAACGGTCTTGAGGAGGCTATCCAGGTCGGTGGCCTGGGCAAAGGCCTCGGACAGGTCGAGTAGGGTGGCCAGCTCCTCTGCGCTCTGCCGCGCCATATCGGCGCGCGTCTTTGGCTCGTCTGTGGTCACCGTCGCTCCTCAACAGATGCGCGGCAGCATCTCCCCCACCAGCATGTGAACGATGCGCGTGCCGCCAATGGTGGTCTTCATCAGAACCTTTCCCTCAGGCTCGGCGACTACCTCCCCGATGATCGCTGCCTCTTCCCCGTACCTTGTCTCGCGCATGACGGTCAGGACCCTTTCCGCATCCTCAGGTCCGACGATAGCCACCAGCTTGCCCTCGTTGGCCACGTACAGGGGGTCAAAGCCCAGCATCTCGCAGGCACCCCATACGCCATCCTTGATCGGTATCTTTGGCTCATCGACCTGGATGCCGACCCGCGACTGCTGGGCTATCTCGTTGAGAGAGGTTGCCAGGCCGCCGCGAGTGGGGTCGCGCAGGACGTGGACGTTGGCGCTGGCCGCCAGCATGGCCGCCACCAGGCCGTTCAAGGGAGCGACGTCGCTGGCCACCGGCGCCTCGAACTCCAGCCCCTCCCGCTGGGAGAGCACGGCGATGCCGTGGTCGCCGATGCTCCCCGAGAGGATGATTGCGTCGCCGACGCGGGCACTGTCGCCGCCGATCTCCACCCCCGCCGGCACCAGGCCCAGGCCGGCCGTGTTGACGAACAGGCCGTCGGCGGCGCCCCTCTCCACCACCTTCGTATCGCCGGTCACGATCTGCACGCCCGCCTCAGCCGCCGCCTGGCGCATCGACTGCACCACCGCCCTCATGGTGGCCAGGGACAGACCTTCCTCGATGACGAAGCTGGCCGAAAGGTACAGGGGCTTCGCTCCCACCATGGCCAGGTCGTTGACCGTGCCGCAAACCGCCAGGCGGCCGATGTCACCCCCCTTGAAGAAGAGGGGCTTCACCACGTAGGAGTCGGTGGTGAAGGCCAGGCGGGGGCCACTGCCGTCTCCGCTCAGGGCGAACACGGCCGAGTCGTTGAGTTGATCGAGGATGGGGTTGGCCCAGGGCGGCAAGAACTCCTTGGCCACCAGCTCGTGGCTGAGGCGGCCGCCGCTGCCATGGGCCAGGAGGATCTTGCTGGTTCTTGTCATGGTTCTTTTTGCCATAGCCTCCCTTAGCGTGACCCGTATTGATACCAGCCGGCGCAGGTGCCCTCGCTGGAGACCATGCAGGGGCCTACCGGCCTCTCGGGGGTGCAGGCCCCCGCGAACAGGGGACATTCCGGCGGCGTCTTGACCCCGCGCAGGATATCGCCGCATAGGCAGCCCTTGTGCTCCTTGGCAGGCGGAGGGTTGACGGCAAAGGCCTCCTCGGCGTCGAAACGCTTGTACTCCGGCCGCAGCTTCAACCCGCTGCCAGGGATGCATCCCAGCCCCCGCCAGTCGGCGTCGCTGGTCTCGAACACTCGCGATAGCAGCTCGCGCGCCAGGGGGTTACCCTCCGGTCGTACCCCTCGCCGATACTGGATCTCCACCTCTGCCCGGCCCTCGGCGATCTGGCGCAGCAGCATCTCGATGCCCTGGAGGATGTCCAGCGGCTCGAAGCCGGTGATCACGCAGGGAACGCCGTACTGTTGGGGGATGAACTGGTAGGGCTGCGAGCCGATGACCACGCTCACGTGGCCGGGGCAGATGAAGCCGTCGATGCGCACCTCTCCTGCCGCCAGCAGAGCCCGCATGGCGGGCGGGATCAGCTTGTGCACTGAGATCAGGTAGAAGTTCTTGAGCCCCAGCGCCTCGGCCTCCAGCAGCGCGGCGGCGATGGTGGGGGCGGTGGTCTCGAACCCCACAGCGAAGAATATGACAGGCCGTCGGGGATTGTCGCGGGCCATGCACACGGCGTCGCGAGGAGAATAGACCACCCGCACGTCGCTGCCATCGGCCTTGACCTGCTGGAGGCTCTGGTAGCTCCCTGGCACTTTCATCATGTCGCCGAAGGTGGCCAGGCTTACCCCCGGCTGCTCGGCCAGGGCGATGGCCTTGTCGATATCGGCGTTGGTGGTGACACAGACGGGGCAGCCCGGCCCCGAAAGCATGCTCAGCGGCGGCGGCAGGAGCTGGCGAATGCCGTGACGGAAGATGGCTACGGTGTGGGTGCCACACACCTCCATCAGGTTCACCGGGCGGCTGGCGGTGCGCTCGATCGCTGCCACCAGCCCGCGGGCGGCGGCAGCGTTGTGGAACTCCTGCACGTAGCGCACCATTATGCCTCTGCCCTCCCGGCCTCGGCCATCTCAGCCAGGAGGCGCAGGGTCTCCTCGGCCTCCGCCTCGTCCACCTTCTGGAGGGCGTAGCCAGCGTGGAGGAGGACGTAGTCGCCCAGGCGGACATCGGGCAGGAGCATGAAGCTCGCTTCCCGCACCACTCCCCCCAGTTCCACCAGGCCCAGGTTCTGCTCGCTGATCTGGATGACCCGCGCCGGTATGGCCAGGCACATGGCTAGCGCTCCTTGCTCCGCGACAGGCGAGCGTTGGCGACCAGCGCCTGGCCCAGGGCGATGCCGCCGTCGTTGGTGGGCACCTGGTGGTGGCTCAGGGCCTCGAAGCCGTGGCGCTCCAGTTCGTCCAGGGTGCGGCCAAGAAGATAGGTGTTCTGGAACACGCCGCCGCTGAGGGCCACCCGGTTGATGCCTGTCCTTTCCCTAGCAGCGCGGCTCACGCCGACGGTGATGTCGGCGATGGTGTTGTGGAACTTGGCCGAGATCACCGCCACCTCCACGCCTCGCCTCAGATCCGACACTACTCCTCGCAGCACAGGCGCTGGATCGATAATTATAGGATAGCCTGAAGGTGGGCTCCAGTCGTAGACTTCATCCACGCCCTCGGCGGCCAGCATCTCCAGCTCGATGGCCGCCTGCCCCTCATAGTTGACCACGCCGCGCACGCCCAGCAGGGCCGACACGGCATCGAACAGTCGGCCGCAGCTGGAGGTAAGGGGGCAGTTCACTTTCGCCGCCATCATGCGGCGCACCAGGGCCAGCTCCGTGGCTTCAATCTGCGTCCACAGCTCCAGGGGCAGGCGCAGGGCCTCCTCACCGAAGGCGCTCAGAAGATGGCTTACCGCCATACGATAGGGCCGCTTGATGGCCGCCTCGCCGCCGGGCAGGGGCACGTACTTGAGGTGGCCGAGGCGGCGAAAGCGGCGGTAGTCGGCCAGGAGGAACTCGCCGCCCCAGATGCAGCCATCGCTGCCGTAGCCGCTGCCGTCGAAGGCCACCCCGATGACCTCTTCGTCCACCCCATTCTCGGCCAGGCAGCTCACCACGTGGGCATGGTGGTGCTGCACGGGCAGCCGCCGCAGGCCCTTGGCCTCCGCCAGCTCCAGGGCGTAGCGGGTGGCCAGATAATCGGGGTGAAGGTCGTAGGCCACCGCCTGCGGATTCACCCGAAAGAGCTTCTGGAAATGCTCGACGGACGCCTGATAGCTGGCGAAGGTCTCGTAGTTCTCCATGTCGCCGATGTGTTGGCTAAGGAAGGCATAGGTGCCCTTAGTGAGGCAGAAGGTGTTCTTGAGCTCGGCCCCGCAGGCCAGGATCTCCTTCAGCTCCAGGTTCAGGCGGACGGGGAAGGGCGCATAGCCGCGGGAGCGGCGGCTCATCGCCTCCCTGCCTCGAAACAGGCGGGTGACCGAGTCGTCGCAGCGGACGTGGATATCGCGGTTGTGGAGGAGGAAATGGTCGGCCAGGGGGCTCAGGCGCTCCAGGGCCTCCTGGTTGTCGATGGCGATAGGCTCCTCGCTCATGTTGCCGCTAGTCATCACCAGGGCCAGAGGCGCAGGTGTTACCCCATCGCTCAGCAGGAGGTAGTGGAGGGGCGTGTAGGGCAGCATAACCCCCAGGTAATTGTTGGCAGGGGCTACCTCAGCCGCGATGGGCGAGCCCGGCTTGCGCCGCAGGAGCACGATGGGCCGCGCCGGCGACTCCAGGAGCTGGGCCTCGCCTTCGCTCACCTGACAGTAGCGGCGGACGGTGTTCACGTCCAGGGACATGACGGCAAAGGGCTTATCCACGCGCTGCTTGCGCTCGCGCAGGGTCGCCACCGCCGCCGCATTGGTGGCATCGCAGGCGAGGTGGAAGCCACCCAGCCCCTTCACCGCCACGATCGTCCCCGCGGCTAGCAGGCGGCGGGCGCCCTCGATGGGCTCTCCTGGCGGCGACGGCTCAGCGGGGCGAGCGCCATTGCTGGCGAGCTCCAGGCGAGGGCCGCACAGGGGGCAGGCGTTGGGCTGGGCGTGGAAGCGCCTGTCGGCAGGGTTGTGGTACTCCTGGTCGCAGTGAGGGCACATGGTGAAGGTGCTCATCGTCGTCTTGGGTCGGTCGTAGGGGATGTCGCTGATGATGGTGAAGCGAGGGCCGCAGTTGGTGCAGTTTATGAAGGGATAGGCCCAGCGGCGGTCCTGGGGGTTCCAGAGTTCATCGAGGCAGTCGGCACAGATGCAGATGTCGGGGGAAATTAGAACGAACTCATTGCCCTCGCGGCTGGCCTCGACAATGAAGGACGAGTAGCCAACAGGCGGAAGGAGGTTGGCCTCCACCCTTTCGATGACGGCCTGGGGAGGGGGATCGGCCCTGAGCGCGGTGATGAAGCCATCTATCCTTTGCCTTGGCCCCTCCACCTCGATAACCACGCCCTGGGTGGAGTTGAGGACCCAGCCATTAAGCTGATGCTCTTGGGCAAGGCGATAGACGAAGGGACGGAAGCCAACCCCCTGAACGACCCCTCGCACCACCACCTGCGCCCTGACAGCCACGGCAACCTGCTATTCTATCTCTATGCTCTCAACCCGAATGTCGGGACCGGGCACGGGTTCGACATCCAAGCGGGCCCCCTCGGCTATAGTCCCCTTGGCCTCCATGGCGATAAGTTCTCGCATCTGGTCAGCCCCGTAGAGGCTGCCGATCTTGAGGGCAATGGCTACTATTCTTTGAGCGCCCTCCGCTTCGGCTGCTGCCAAGGCAGCCCTGACAACATCCTGGGCTGCCGCCAGCTCATGCATGAAGGCCTCCAGCTAGTTAATTTTACTATAAGGTAATCTTTTGCCGCAAACGTCAGCGCCCCGATTGTACAAGCTGCCCCCTAGCTTGTCGATACGAGAAGAGGGCCTGCCCCGCCGCTCCTTGACCATATCTGGGCAAACGTGATACACTCCAGGCGCTGGCATTGCGATGATGCCGGCATTTTCCTCTGTCTCCTTGTGGTGGGCGTAGCGTAGCGGTTAACGCGCCAGGTTGTGGCCCTGGAGATCGAGGGTTCAAATCCCTCCGTCCACCCCACTTGCTTGCCTGCCGTCCATCGACCTGCTACCCTGAACGTGCCGTCGCCTGCGGTGCTCTTCGTGTAAGTCCGGTGGTGACGAAATGGCTCGGGCGAGCATGCTTATTGCTCTTTGCCTTCTTGCGTCCCTTGCGTTGGCCGCCGGGTGCGGTGGGGGCGAGGAAGGAGGGCCCGGCGGCGTCGAGCTGCCAGCGGGTTTCCCGCAGGACTTCCCTGTCTACGCGAAGGCCACTGTCGAGGCCGCTACCGTTGCTGCCGAGGGAGGCAGATTCCTGGTGGAGTGGCAGTCCAGCGACAGCCCTGACCCAGTGCGAGCTTTCTACGAGAGGGAGTTGGACAAGGATCCCTGGCAGGTGGAGAACGTCCAGGACATCGCCGAGATGGAGACGACGGTCATCACGTTTGCCAGAAGGGATAACGGCGGGGAGCAGGGCACGGTGGCCATCGCCCCAGTGCGGGAGGATGGCCAATACGTAAGGATCGCTCTCTCCCTCACCACTCCGCAGTAGCTAGGTCAGCCGGTCGATCATCAGGGTCGCCAGGCCCAAGAAGATCACCCGCGATCCCAGCGAGTTGAGGGCCGAGGGCGCCGAGACCAGTTTGGGTTTCTTCTGCACCCGGTTGACGCGTCGCCACCAGGGACGTACTCTGAGGGGTGGACAGACCTGGGGGGCTTTGTGCCGCTCAGGTGTCAGCGAGCGAATATGGACAGCGACGAAGACGGCTGCCATAGCCGTCATGCAGACGAGAGCGGGGGAGGTGCTTCGCTTCTGGTGAGTCGCCGCTGACGCGGACTTCTCGCGCGGCCGCGGCTCGCCCGCGGTGGACCACCTCCCGGATAAGCGCTCCTTGGGAGGTGGTTTTCTATGCCGTTCTTGAGTCAAATTCTGGGTCGTCCCGTCCTTGATCCTGACGGCACGCGCGTCGGCACCCTCCGCGATCTGCTTGTCCTGACGGAGGTTCCCTACCCTCCCATCCGCGCCGTGGTTGTCCGCAGCGCGCGGCGTCTTTACGACGTCCCCTGGGGCGACGTGCGTTCCGTGACGCCCCGCGGCACTGTGCTCCGTCGCCCTTTCGACCCGGGCGCGTACCGCGAGCCCGGCAAGGATCTCATCTGGCTGGCACAGGACGTGCTGGACAAACAGATCGTTGACACCCACGGGGTCAGGCTGGTGCGCGTCAACGATCTCGTGGTCACCCCCATGAATGATGACCTGCGCCTGGCGGGCGTCGATGGCTCCACTGCTGGCCTGCTCCGGCGGCTCGGCCTGGAATGGCTTGCCCGCCTGTTCGGCCAGGGTCGCCCGCGCCTCATCGACTGGGAGGAGGTCGATATCGGGCCCGCGGTCGAGGAGGTGCGCCTCAAGGTCCCGTTCGACCGGGTGCGCCGCATGCGCTCGGCCGACATCGCCGCGGTCATCAGCCAGATGTCGGCCGGCGAGGGCGCCGACGTGCTAGAAGCGCTGCAAGATAAGACTGCGGCGCGCGCCCTCGCTGAGCTGTCCGAGGATCACCAGGCCGCCGTGCTGTCGGCGATGGAACCCGAGGAGGCTGCCGACGTACTGGAGGAGATGCCACCCGACGATGCCGCCGACGTTCTGGGCGATGTCGAGAAGGAGCGGGCGGAGGAGCTCATGAGCCTCATGGAGCCGCAGGCTGCGCAGGAGGTGCGGTCACTTCTTGCCTACCCGGAGGACACGGCCGGCGGCTTGATGAATAGCCGGGTGATCGTGGTCCAGGAGACGGATACGGCCGACGAAGTCATCGCGAAGCTCCGGTCTATCGCGCCGCCCGAGGACGAGATCTACTACCTCTACGTCGTCGATGATGCTGGCCGCCTCAGCGGCGTCCTTTCCCTGCGCGACCTTATCGTCGGGCAACCGAATGAGCGGATGGCGGCGATCATGCGGCGCGACATCAAGTACGTGCGGCTGGACGACTCTCAGGAGGAGGTGGCGTCGATGCTGGTCCGATATGACTTCCTCGCCATTCCCGTGGTAGATGAAGAGAAACGTCTCAAGGGGGTTGTTACGGTCAACGATGTTGTGGATCTGGTGGCGCCCCGAGCCTGGCGCAACCTCCCGCGACGGATGCTGGGTTGAGGTATGGCGGAGCGAGCCGAGCGCAAGATCCCGGCAAGGGCTCTCGCCGTCACCCGTCTGAGCGGGCTGCTGCGGCTGGCGCCTTTCCTGGCCATCATGGGCCCGGGCATCATCACGGGCGTCGTCGACGATGACCCGACGGGGATCGCGGGCTACGCCATCGCCGGCGCGCGCTTCGGCTATGCGCTCCTGTGGGTCCTCATCTTCACCACCCTCGCCTTGGCGGTGGTGCAAGAGATGTCGGCACGCATGGGCGCCGTCACCGGCAAGGGGCTCGCCGACTTGATCCGAGAACGTTTTGGAGTGCGCATCACCGTCCTGGCGATGGTGACCTTACTCGTGGCCAATGCCATCACCACGGTAGCCGAGTTCGCGGGTGTGGCCGCTGCATCGGAGATCTTTGGGGTGTCACGCTACATCACTGTCCCCATCGCGGCAGCGCTAGTCTTCCTGGTGGTGGTGGTCGGGTCCTATCGGCGCGTCGAGATGGTGCTGCTGACGTTCTCCCTGGTCTTCGTCTCTTACATCATCACCGGTTTCATGGCGAAGCCGGACTGGGGCGCGGTGGGCAGCCACTTGGTCGTCCCGAGCTTTCACCTCACACTCCCCTACCTTACAGTGACCATCGGCCTCATCGGCACGACGATCGCGCCTTGGATGCAGTTCTACTTGCAGTCGGCTGTGGTCGACAAGGGCCTGAGCCCGCGCGAATACCAGTGGGAACGCCTGGACGTGTACGTCGGCTCTCTCTTCACCAACCTGATCGCTTTCTTCATCATCGTGACTACAGCGGCCACCCTCTTCGTCCACGGCAAACCTTCGGACACCGTCATCGATGTAGCCCAGACTCTCCGGCCGCTAGCGGGGGATTTCGCGGCCAGGCTCTTTGCCATCGCGCTGCTCAACGCGGCGCTCATGGCCGCTGTGGTGCTGCCGCTAGGCACGGCCTACGCTGTGTGTGAGGCCTTTGGCTGGGAGCACAGCGTCAACCGGCCGGTTCGAGAAGCGCCTGCTTTCTTCGGCCTGTTCGCGGGTCTCATAGCTCTGGGCGCGGCTGCGGTGCTTATCCCTGGCGTGCCGCTGCTGACGTTGCTCTTCGTGCCCAACGTGGTCGGCGGCATCCTTCTGCCTGTGATCCTGGTCTTGATGATTAAGCTGGTCAACGATCGAGGGATCATGGGCCAGTGGGTCAATTCGCGCTGGCAGAACGTCATCGCCTGCGCCACCACTGGCGTGCTGATCGCCCTGTCGGTGACCTATCTCATCATCGCCATCTTGGTGGCCGTGGGCGTGCTCACCGGGTGAAAGCCGCCGGCGCCGATTTAGGCCAGGCGCCCTCGTTTTGCCCTCTTCGACTCGACACAACCGCGCCGAATCCCCCAAATGGTTGTGAGCTGGCGTGCGTGCCGACAGGCAGGCCAACGGTTGAGGCCGCACGGGGCCTATGATAAACTCTTTAGGGCTTGTTGAACACTCCATAGCTTGGTTTGATTCAGCCAACGGGTCGAATGTGCCCCCGTAGCTCAATTGGATAGAGCACCTGGCTTCGGACCAGGTGGTTGTGGGTTCGAGTCCTGCCGGGGGCGCTAGCTCTTGGCTTTTTCGGGGTACTATGGCGGAGAGGATAGCGCAAAGGCCGAGGCTGGACAGGTCGCGCCTGTATGGGGTCATCATCTGCGGGACTACCCTGGCTATGACTGCTGCCTTGCTGGAGGGAGTGCGAAGGCGCAGCTACTGGGCGGTGGCTGGCCCTCTTCTGGTGGGCAGCCTGGGGGTTCTTTCGGTGGCCTTCTGGATCGGCTGGACCCTTGCTATGACGCGGCTAGAGGCGCTGACGCCGCAGACAGGCTCGGCTCGCACACCCGCTGGTAGACGGCCTCGGTCTGCAAAGCAGCCTTCCGCCAATTGAACTTCTCCAGGATCCTCTGCCTGCCTGCCTGCCCCATTCGCTGCCGCAGGGGGGCATCTCTCATGAGGTTGTCCATGGCCTCGGCCAGGGCACGGGCATCGGCTGGCGGCACGAGGATGCCGGTGACGCCGTCCTCCACCACCTCGGGTAGCGCGCCGCCGGTGGTGGTGACCACTGGCAGGCCGCAGGCCATGGCCTCGGCGGCGGGCAGGCCAAACCCCTCGTACAGGGAAGGGCAGACGCTCATCTGAGCGCGGCAGTAGTGACGCACCAGTTGGGGCGTGGTAACTCGCCCGGTGAAGCGAACGCGGGTGCTCAGGCCGTAGCGGCGCAAGAGACGCGGGGCCAGCTTTAGCTGCTGCCGCGGCCGATCGACGAAGGTCAAGCGGTAGTCTGTGCTGTCGCGTAGGTAGCGCAAGGCCTGGAGGAGATAGAGGGCGCCCTTGTTCCGGTCCTCGGAGTTGCTCACGTAGATGATGTCGTTGGGCTGTTTGGCCACCCTGAGAGGGCGGAACACGTCGGTATCGATTCCGTTGTAGATGACGTCCATCTGCTGCCTGGGCACAGCGAAGGCCAGCTCCACCATGCGGGCGGAGGCCTCCGATACGGTGATGATCCTATCCAGACGGCGGGCGACGAACTCCTGCATGAAGATGGGGTAGTAGATGAGGCGACGGGCCTTCTCGATGGGGCCTGTGGCCTGGGCGACAGCGTTGCGTACATCGATGGACAAGGGGTGGTGAATGGTAGCCACCATGGGCACACCGCAGCTCTTTATCAGCAGCAGGCCGATACCCAGCCCCTGGTTGTCGTGAACGATGTCGAAGGGGTGGCGGCGATGCAGTTCCTGAAACTTGGCCACCGCTCGCAGGCTGAAGGTGAACATCAGGGAGAAGATGCCGGCGCGAGTGCTGGCGAACTCGAACAGGTTTAAGGGATAGAAGAACTGCAGCGGGTTGGGCCGGTCAAGAAATTCTCGGCGCGCCTCGACGAAGCGGAACCAGCTGAAACTCTCCAGGCGGTGCACCTGGACGCCCTCGTCCATGATGGGGTAGGGAGGGCCGGCGATGACATGCACCTCATGGCCCAGGCGCATGAGCTCGCGGGTTAGGTAGTACAGGTAGATCCCCTGGCCGCCAGAGTACATGCTACCGTGATACATGAGGAAGCAGATGTTCATCCTGTCTCCCTGTGCTGCCGCCCGGCCCGGCGAGGCGCCCTTCGTCTTTTGACCTCGGCCGTGGGCGACCAGACGGATATGACGACATCGCTCATGCTGGGCATGAGCCTGGCGATAGAGTCGGCCGTTCTGAGGATGCCGTAGGCCAGAGGATGGGGTAGCTTGTCGAGGAAGCTTCCCCAGCCGGGGAAAAGCCATAGCAGGGAAACGCCGACGCATCTTCTGAGCTTGAGCCATCTGCCGCCCAGGCGGATTATCTGGTGGTAATGGCCCTTGAAGGTGTGGTCGGGGGGTATTACCCAGTAGGGGCGTTCGTCTCTGGACATCCAGCCCAACCGCAGGAAGAGGGGGTAGAGCCGGCGGCCGAGCTTGCAGGAGAGGCTCTCGTAGTTGGTGAGGGCGATGACGGCCCGGCCGTTGGGCTTCAGTACGCGGGCCACCTCCCGTATGAAGGCCTCAGGGTCGGCAAAATGGTCCAGCGAGCCCTTGCAGATCAGGCGGTCGAAGGAGGAATCGCGGAAGGGGAGCCTCTCGGCTAGCCCCCTCAGCAAGGAGATGGCGACCTCCTCCTGCCGGGCATCGCGACGGGCCATTGCCAGCATCTTGTCGGAGGAATCGAGGCCCCAGGCCTCCCAGCCCTCCCGGGAGAACTGGATCATCTCCTTGGCGGTACCACAGCCCACATCCAGGATCCGTCCCCGCTGCAGCTGCCTGGCTGCCTGTATCGTGGCCTCGCTCAGGCGATCGATGTAGAACTGCGTGTCCGGGTGGTAGGGGCCGGGGAAGACATCCTCCAGATGGTAGTCGAGGTCGGGCTGCTGCTGAGCCAAGGCTGTCACCACCTCAATCTGATTCTGAGCCTCTTGCCGGCCGGCGAGGCCGGCGCGGTGGCCGCCGCTCCTTCACCGCCCTCAGGATGACGAAGGCCTCATCGAAGCCCACCCAGGGGCCCCACCAGCGCTCGCAGCGGTACTGGGCGGCGCGGCTGCGATTGGCCAGAGACTCCAGAACGTCGCTCAGAAGGCGGCGCAGGGGGCTGGCTCGGCCCCTGGCGGCGGCGGTGATGAAGCGCAAACGGGCGTACTCTAGCTCGAAGGGGGCCCGCTCGCTGATGCCAAAGGAGGCGAAGGTCTCGATGGTCAGGCCGCGCCTGTGGCTGGGGTCCACCCAGGTCACGTAGGGGGAGGAGGCGTGAGGCACCCGGATGTAGACCAGACTGCCCTCCTTGCACACCCGCCAGATCTCCTCCATGGTCGCCACCAGATCCTGGGCGTGCTCCAGGACGTGGTATGCATAGATCTCGTCGGCACAGTTATCCCTGAAGGGCAAACCCACATTCGGGTCGGCCTTGACGCCAGTCCTGGGGACGAGATAGGGGTCGATGCCTATGACATCCCGACGCTGGGTGCGGCAGCCGATGTCCAGTCTGATCATGGTTCCCTAAGCATCGCCAGTCGGCGCCGCCCCGGCGTGGCCGAAGACCTGGGCCAGGTACTCGTCTACCACGCTCTGGGGGTCGCCCTGGGCGGAGATGACGCCGTGGTTGAGGAGCAGCGCTCGGTCGCAGAAGCGTTTGACGCTTTCCAGGTCGTGGCTGACCAGAACGATGGTCACCTGCTCCTGCCGCAGCTTATCGATGTGGGCAAAGCATTTGCCCTGGAACTCGGCGTCGCCTACCGCCAGCACCTCGTCCACCAGGAGGATCTCCGGCTTGACATGCACGGCCACGGCGAAGCCCAGGCGCACATACATGCCCGAAGAGTAGGTGCGCATGGGCTGGTCGATGAATTCCCCCAGCTCGGAGAATTCCGTTATCTCTGGCAGCTTCCCCTGGGCTTCCTTGCGGGATAGGCCCAGGAGGACGGCGTTGAGAATGGCGTTCTCCCGCCCGCTGAGCTGGGGGTGGAAGCCGGCCCCCAGCTCGAGCAAGGGCGACACACGCCCTCGCACCGTGAGATTGCCCTGGGTGGGCGGGGCCAGGCGGGCCATGATCCGCAGCAGGGTGCTCTTGCCGGCGCCGTTGGGGCCGATGATGCCCACGCTCTCGCCCTGGCGGACGGAGAGCGATATGTCCCTGAGGGCCCAGAATGGCTCCTTGGCGCGGCTGGCTTTGAGGAAGGTGGGAAGATGCAAAAGGGCCGTCTTCAGCTCCCTCGCCCGTTCGTGGTAGAGGAAGTAGCGCTTGGAGATACTATCCAGGGCTATGACCTCTCGATCGTTATAGGGCGTCCTCAAAGCGTTCCTCGAGAGTCTTGAATACAACGATGCCCGCCACCAGGGCGACGGCTGTAAAGACAAGGGCCGGCCAGATATCGGCTCCGGGGAGCTTGTTGTCCAGGAACAGGTTACGCCAGGCCTCGATGAGAGAGGTCATGGGGTTGATGAGCATCACCGGCTGCACCTTCTTGGGAACGCGTTCCAGAGAGTAGAGAATGGGCGTCAGATAGAACCAGAGGTTCAAGAACACCTCCGCCAGGTGCTCCAGGTCGCGCAGGAACACGTTGAACGAGGCCACCACGAGGACAGCCCCCGCCAGCAGCAAAAGCTGTATGGCGATGAGGACGGGGATGCCTAGCAGCCACTCGGGCCCAGGGTAGCGCCCGGAAGCTATGAGGAGCAGCATGAGTATAGGGATCGATAGGCAGAAGTGGAATAGCTGATTGGCAACTGTCGACAGGGGCAGGACGAAACGGGGGAAGTAGACCTTCTTGAGCAAGGGGGCGTTATTGGAGAAGGAGGCGGCGGAGAACTGTATCGAAGCCTGAAACCAGCCCCAAGGGAATAGGGCAGACAACAGGAACAGGTGATAGGGGGCATTTCCTACCTTTACGCCGAGCACTTTGTTGAGAGCGAAGTAGAGAACCAGACCCAGGAGCAGGGGCTTGGCCAGGGTCCAGAGGAGGCCCAGGATGGTGCCCTGATAGCGCAGCTTTAGCTCGCGGGCGGTGAGAAGCACCAGCAGCTCCCAGGTGTGGGTGACCTGGGAGAGGTTGATGCCAGTCGGCGGAGGGATGGACAGCACGCGCACAGAATTTCTCCAGAACTGGCGAGAATTTCAGACAGTAGACTAGCAGGACGAGGGTCGTAAATCAAGGAACGGGCCGCCGCCGGGCGGTCGCAGCCGTTTGCCTTGACACTAGGGGAGGACTAAAATACCCGTATCCCGGTCCTGGGCGAAGGTCAATGCGGAAAGAGAACCTCAAAGGGCTGATCCTCAGCGGCGGCAAGGGCGAACGCCTCCGCCCCTTCACCTATACGGGTGCCAAGCAGTTGGTGCCCATCGCCAACAAACCCGTCCTTTTCTATGCTATCGAGGACTTGGTGGGCTGCGGCATCATCGACATCGCCATCGTGGTGGGCGACACGCGGGCGCAGGTGGAGAGTGCGGTGGGCGACGGCGATCGCTTTGGTGCCAGGGTGACCTACATCCAGCAGGAGGCTCCCCTGGGCATCGCCCACGCTGTCAAGATCGCCGCTGATTTCCTGGCCGGCCATCCTTTCGTCCTCTATCTGGGGGACAACCTGGTGCTGGGCGGTGTGGCCCCCTTCGTGCAGCGCTTTCGCAGCGATTCCAGCAACTGCCAGCTCCTTCTCAGCCGGGTGGAGAGCCCCCAGAGCTTCGGCGTGGCTGAGCTGATGGACGGTCGGGTGGCGCGGGTGGTGGAGAAGCCCCGCCAGCCCCTCAGCGACCTGGCGGTGATCGGCGTGTACATGTTCGACCAGCATGTGTTCGAGGCGGTGGAGCAGCTACGGCCCTCGGCCCGCGGCGAGCTGGAGATCGCCGACACCATCCAGTACCTCATCGATAAGGGGTTGGCCGTCCAGGCTCAGGAGCTGGACCGATACTGGCTGGACACCGGCAAGATGGGCGATATCCTGGAGGCCAATGTGGTCGTTCTCGATGCCTTGCCAGCCAGGAAGGAGGGCAGCATCGACAGCGCCTCCCAGGTGCGGGGCAAGGTGATCGTCGAGCGCGGCGCCCGGGTGACCAACAGCGTCCTAGAGGGCCCGCTGATCATCGGCGAAGAGAGCCGCATCGCCGATTCGCAAATAGGGCCTCACACCTCCATCTATCACCACTGCCAGGTGAAAGGCAGCCGCATCGCCAACAGCGTGGTCATGGAGCACACGCTGATCGAGGACGTGGGATACTGCATCCAGGGCAGCCTCATCGGCCGCTACGTGGAACTGAGAGGGGAGGGTGGGATGGAGGACCGCCGTTGCGCTCTCACCCTGGGCGACCATAGCCAGATTCGGGCGGTCTAGGGGCGTTTGTATGCGCAGGATTCTGGTTACGGGTGGGGCAGGGTTCATCGGCAGTCACTTCGTGCGCCGCCTGCTACGAGAGCACCCTGAGTATGAGGTCATCAACGTCGACAAGCTTACCTACGCTGGCAGCCGCGACAACCTGCGCGATATAGAGGGCGACCCTCGCTATCGTTTCGTCCAGGGCGACATCTGCGACCGCCCGCTTGTGGACGAGCTGGTGGGCGAGGCCGACGCCATCGTGAGCCTGGCCGCCGAGACGCATGTTGACCGCTCGCTCCTGGCAGCGGACGCCTTCATCAGGACCGATGTTCATGGCACCTACGTGCTCCTGGGCGCTGCCCGCGAGCACGGCATCAAGCGCTTCGTCTACGTCTCCACCGATGAGGTCTACGGCGAGGTGCCCGAAGGCTATTCGTCTGGCGAAACGGACCCCCTGCGGCCGCGCAACCCCTACGCTGCCAGCAAGGCGGCTGCCGATATGCTCTGCCTGGCCTTCTTCGCCTCCTACGGCCTGCCAGTAATCGTCAGCCGTGGCGCTAACACAATGGGGCCTTGCCAGTACCCGGAGAAGATGATCGCCCTCTTTGTCACTAATGCCCTGCGCGACGAGCCTCTGCCCCTGTACGGCGACGGCCGCCAGGTGCGCGATTGGCTTTTCGTCGAAGATCACTGTGAGGCCCTCGACCTGCTCCTGCATGAGGGAACGCCGGGCGAGGCGTACAACATCGCTGCCGATAACTACCGCCACAACATCCAGGTGGCCGAGGCCATCCTGGAGCTAGTGGGCAAGCCGCGCAGCCTGCTTCGCCGCGTGGCGGACCGCCCCGGCCACGATAGGCGCTACAGTCTGGACTGGTCGAAGATAAGGGCCCTGGGCTGGTCGCCACGCCATGGCTTCGACGAGGCCCTGGCCAAGACGGTCGCCTGGTATAGCGACAACGAGTGGTGGTGGCAGAAGGCCCGTTCGGGTGCCTATCAGGACTACTACCAGCGCCAGTATGGCTGGCGGCTGGAGGCAGCCGCTCGCCGGGAGGGAGAAGAGTGATCGAGGGCGTAGAGATCAAGCAGCTCACTAAGCACGCGGACGAGCGGGGTTACCTGATGGAGCTTCTGCGCTGCGACGATGCCATCTTCCGCAAGTTCGGTCAGGCTTACGTGGCCCTGAACTATCCCGGCGTGGTGCGGGCCTGGCACTACCATAAGAAGCAGGACGACTACCTCGTGGTGGTGAAGGGCATGGTGAAGGTGGCCCTCTACGACGCTCGCGAGGGTTCGCCCACCCAGGGGCAGGTAGACGAGTTCTTCCTGGGGGAGCAGAGCAACATCCTGCTGAAGATTCCGGTGGGGGTCATGCACGGCTACAAGACGGTGGGCAGCGAGCCCTCCCTCCTTGTTAACTTCCCCAGCGAGCCCTACAACCGGCAGGAGCCGGACGAATATCGTCTTCCTTGGGATACTGACCAGATACCCTACGATTGGGACATCAAGATGGGCTGAGGGGGTGGTGGTGTGCGCATCCTCATCACTGGCGGCCGTGGCCAGCTAGGCCGCGAGCTCCAGCAGGCGCTGGCCTCGGAGACGGTGCTGGCCCTGAGCCGCCAGGAGCTGGACGTCACCGATGCGGCGGCGGTTGGCCGGGCCATCGGCCAGTTTCGGCCGCAGGTGGTCATTCACGCCGCCGCCCACACCGATACCGCAGGCTGCGAGGCGAACCCCGAGCTGGCGATGAGGGTGAACGGCGAGGGCACCCGCCAGGTGGCCCTGGCCTGTCGCGAGGCCGAGGCCGCCATGCTGTACGTGAGCACCAACGAGGTCTTCGACGGCCAGAAGGGTGAGCCCTACCTGGAATCGGATGAGCCCAGGCCCATCAACGCCTACGGCCGTTCTAAGCTGGCGGGCGAGCGATATGTTCAATCCATCCTCGATCGCTTCTACATCGCGCGCACCGCCTGGCTATACGCCGCCGGGGGCAACAATTTTCCAGCCAAGGTCCTCCAGGCCGTTGCCAGCGAAGGCGAGCTGCGCTTCGTGACCGACGAGGTCGCCTCCCCCACCTGGGCGCGCGACCTGGCTCAGGCCATCGTCAGGCTCATCGGCCAGCCGACCTGCGGCATCTATCACCTGACCAATGGCGGCTGCTGCTCCCGCTACCAGTGGGCCCAGCGGGTCCTGGAGCTGGCGGGCCGCGGCGATGTCGCACTGCGTCCGGTCGTCCAGGCCGATTATGGCGCGCCCCACCGCAAGCCGCCCTATTCGGAGCTGGCCAATCGGGCGGCGGCTGCCTTGGGCATCGTCCTGCGGCCCTGGCAGGAGGCGCTCCAGGAATATTTCCTCACCGCCCCAGCCAGGGCCGGTCGCTAGGGGGCCGCCCATGGCCGCCCAGGAGAGGAGTCTTCCCTCCGTGGCCATCCTCACCATCAACTACAACAGCAGGCCCTACATCGAGGGCTTCCTGGCTTCGTTGCAGGCGGTCGCCTATCCCAACTACCGGCTGGTGGTGGTGGACAACGCCTCTGACGACGGCTCGCCCGAGGAGATATCCTGGCGGTTCCCGCAGGCGGTGCTGATGCGCAACGGGGAGAACCTGGGCATCACTGGCGGCCACAACGTGGGCATCCGCTACTGCCTGGAACAGCGCTTCGATTACGTCCTCTTCCTGAACAACGATACGGTGGTGAGCCAGGACTTCCTGGATCGCCTGGTGGAGAGCGCCGGCGAGCGGACGATGGTCGCCCCCAAGACCTATCTCTATGGCCGGCCTGGCTTGCTCGACGATACGGTGGGCGACTTCGACTGGTGGCGGGGCGTTTGGCGGGGTTGGCTCTACGGCAAGCCGGAGCCACCCGGCTTCGAGCGGCCGCGAGAGGTGAGCATGGCCAGCCTGTGCTGCCTGCTGGTGCCGGCCGCCGTCTTCCGCGACGTCGGCCTCATGGACGAGCGCTTCTTCATGTACTACGACGATTTCGACTTCGTGGCGCGGGCCAAAGCAGCAGGCTATCGCCTGCGCCTCAATCCGGCGGCGGTCATCCACCACCGTAAGGCAGCGTCCAGCGGCGGCGTGGAATCGCCGTTCAAGGTCTATTACGCCAGCCGCAATCGACTCTATCTCATGAGGAAGCACTCCTCCCGCCTGCGCTTTGCGCTATTCCTGGCCTACTTCTTGGCGACTCGTGCTGGCTACTGCGTGGCGTATCTTGGCAGGGGCCGGGGGCGGCAACTGAGGGCCATGCTCTTGGGCATCGCCGATTTCTTCCGTGGCCGCCTGGGGCGCACGCACGAGCTGGCCCATTTTCGGTAGGGGGCATTCGAGCGTGCGTATCGCCGTCGACGCCACCTCGGTTCCCCGCCAAAGAGCGGGTGCCGGCACCTACATCTACAACCTGGTGCAGGCTCTGGCCCAGGTGGACAGGGATAATACCTACTTTGTCTTCGCCAAACCCAGTACCTTCGATCGGCGCGGCCTGGAAAGGGAGGGCTTCCAACTGGTGCCCGTGCGCCTTCCCTCGCGGCTGGCCAGAATGCTCTGGGAGCAGGCGATGCTGCCCTTGCATCTTCGCCGCTTGGGGGTGGATGTGCTCCATTCGCCTCACTACACGACGCCGCTCGCGCCTGGCGCCCGGCGGCGGGTGGTGACCTTCCACGATGTGACGTTCTTTCTCTTGCCCCGCCGCTATCCGGTCCTGCGTCGGCTTTACTTTCAGGGAGCAAGCCGCGCTGGCGCCCGCCTGGCCGATTTGGCCATCGCTGTCTCCGAGACGGTGAAGGGCGATGTTGTGCGCCATCTGGGCCTATCAGCAGAAAGGGTGCGGGTGGTGCCCCTGGCGCCGGGGCCTGGCTTTCGCCCGCTGGAGGATTCGGCTAGGATGGAGACGGTTCGCGACAGGTACGGGCTGCCGCCCAGGTTCATCCTCAACGTAGGCACGCTGGAGCCGGGCAAGAATCAGGCGACGCTCGTGCGCGCTTTCCACAGGCTCAAGGGTCAGGGCCTGGAGCAGGGACTGGTCATCGCAGGGCAGAAGGGCTGGATGTACGAGAAGCTGTTTCGGTTGGTGGATGGCCTGGGCCTGAGGGAGGACGTGCACTTCGTCGGCTACCTGCCCGACGACGATCTGGCGGCGGTCTACAATATGGCCGACCTGTTCGTCTTCCCATCGCTGTACGAAGGCTTTGGTCTGCCGCCCCTGGAGGCGATGGCCTGTGGCCTGCCGGTGGTGGCCTCCAGCGCGCCCGCCCTGGCCGAGGTCTTGAACGGGGCTGCCCTTCTGGTGAACCCTTTGGACGTGGATGCCCTGGCCGAGGCCTCGGCCAGGGCATTGGGTGACAGGCGCCTGCGCTCCCGCCTGCGCCGGCAGGGCCTGGAGCGGGCCAGCCAGTTCTCCTGGCAGCGGACGGCGCGCGGGACGGTGGCCGCCTATGAGGCGGCCCTGAGCTCAGCGAGGGGCTAGCCGGTGGACCTATCCGTCGTCATCGTCAGCTTCAACGCCAGGGACTATCTGCGGCGCTGCCTGGGCTCGCTGTTCGAACACACGCAGGGCATTGCCTACGAGGTGATCGTGGTGGACAACGCCTCCTCGGACGGCAGCGCCCAGATGGTGGAGAGCGAGTTCCCCCAGGCCATCCTTATCGGCTGCTCCGCCAACCTGGGCTTCGCCGCCGCCTGCAATCGGGGCATCGCCCAGGCCAAGGGCGAGTTCATCCTCCTCCTGAACCCCGACACGGAGATCGCCAGCAACGCCTTCGCCCCTATGGTCGCCTACTGCCGCCAGCAGTCGCAGGTGGGCATCCTCGGCCCCAAGCTGCTCAACAGCGACGGCTCCTTGCAGCTCTCCTGCCGCCGCTTCCCCAGCCATCTGACCGGCCTGTTCAATCGCCAGTCCATACTCACTCGCCTCCTCCCCCGCAATCGCTTCTCTAGCCGCTACCTGATGTCCGACTGGAATCACAGCAGCATCGCCGAGGTGGACTGGCTATCGGGGGCCTGCATGCTCCTCCGCTGCCAAATGCTGGATGACATCGGCCCCCTGGACGAGGGCTTTTTCATGTACATCGAGGACGTAGACATCTGCTATCGGGCCCACCAGGGCGGCTATCGAGTGGTCTATTTCCCCCAGGCGGTGGTGACCCACCACATCGGCAGGAGCAGTGACACCCTCCCTAACAGGAGCATCCTCCAGTGGCACCGCAGCATGTGGCGCTACTACCGCAAGCACATGGGCAGCAATCTTCTGGTGGACGGGCTGACCTTGGCGGGCATTGGCGCCCGCTGTGGCTATCAGTTGGTGTTTCAGAACGGACGACGCTTGCTGGCGGGGAGGGGACGATCCTCGTAGGCGATGTCCCGCTCGTCTGACTCAGACGGCGAAGGGTGGCGTTGGAGACCGACGGCGGAGGCGAGGGCAGCCCGTAGGCTCGCCACTGAGGCGCTGTTCCACAGGGAGTGCGCGTAGCCCAATCGGAAGAGGACAGCAGCGATGGCAGCGCCGAAGGCAAAGAAGGCCAGGAACTCGGCCGCGGTTGCTTCGACATAGTGGATGGTGAGTGCCGCCCCCGAGAAAAGGATGCACAGGGCATAGAGGGAGAGGACGACGGTCCTGTCGCTCAATCCCCTTTGCTCCAGCCGATGCTGGATGTGATCAAGGTCAGCAACGAAGGGGTGTCTCAGGTCCGCCAGCCGCCTCACAAAAGCGAGGAGTGTGTCCAGGATAGGGAAGCCCAGGGCGACAACGGGCACGCTGATGAACATGCTCCCGGTGACACCGACGGAGCCCTCGATGGCCAGGGCCGCCAGCAGGAAGCCTAGCAACAACGCCCCTGAATCTCCCAGCAGGCGTGAGGCCACCGGCAGGTTGAAGGGGAGGAAGCCGGCACAGGCTCCCGCTACCGCCACCAACTGAGCGGCCACCAGGGGGTTGTCCACGTCGGCGGCGATGAAGGCCAGGGGAACGGCCACGATGATCGCTACACCCGCTGCTATCCCATCTTTGCCATCGATCAGGTTCATGGCGTTGGTCAGGAACACCAGCCAGAGGATGGTCAGCACGGGGGCGGCCCATCCCAGGGAAAAGGTGGCGCCCCAGGGCAGGGACACATCCTCTATGCGGTAGCCGATCACGAAGACCAGCGCCGCCGCCGCCGTCTGCACCAGGAACTTGATCTTGAAATTCACCTCCCGCAAGTCGTCCAGGAGGCCCAGGAGGAGGATCATCAGGGCGGCACCCAAGAGGCCGGCCGTCTCCCCTTTCTGGGAGGCCAGCAGGTCGGTGAGGTCGCTTGAGACTAGGCAGACCAGGAGGGGCGCGAGGAGGAAGGCAGCGAAGATGGCCAATCCTCCCACCCGCCGCCTGCCCAGGCGGGCCTCGGCCGGCCGCGCCAGGCGGTGGAGGGGAAGAAGGGCTGTCAGGCCCCAGGCCCCTGCCGCAGCTAGCACGAAAACAAGAACGTAAACGTCAAGGCCAAGGCTGGACATAGTAACAGCTTACTCTAGCAGTTTGGCAACCACTACACCATATCTTGCTCCGGCAACGGTCAAGAAATCAGCACCAGCCCCGAGGCCAGGAAGTAAGTGCCCAGCCCCAGGAGGAAGAGGCCACAGACGACAAGAATGCCCCGATAGACGCCGCCGCTCATCATCCGCCTGCCGCTGGCCAGGACGAAGGCCAGCAGGGTGAGCCAGAGTATGTCCGACAGGATGTGACCGATGTAGAAGGAGGCCACCCCGGCAGCACCTTGCTCCAGGGATTGGCTGATGAAAGCAGAGCCTACACTAGCCCACCAGACCACCCAGGCCGGGTTGAAGACGCTCACCAGGATGGCGGCAGACATCAGCACCGCCGCCATTCTCGGCAGAGACTTGCTGGCTGCCTCTCCGCCAGCTAGGGAGCGCAGCCAGCGCCGTCGCCAGGAGCCATCGTAGGCGGCGGCCCCCGGCCCGTCTGATAGGGGTGGGGGTTCGACGACCAGTGGTGGTTCGGCGCGGCTGATGGCGATGTGCAGGCCCATCCACAAGAGGAACAGCCCTCCGGCAATGCCCACGCCAGCCTTCACCGGATCTTCGACCAGGAAGCGGTTGAGGCCCAGGGCCAGCCCAACCACCAGGGCCAACTCGATCAGGCTGTGACCGGCGGCCAGCAGCGGTCCGGCCCAGAAGCCGCGCTGCATGCTCTCGCGGACGGCCACGGTGGTGAGGGGTCCGGGCATGAGAGCGCCGGTGAAACCCACCCCGAAGGAGGTGACGAAGATGGCTGCTAGGGCTGCTGCGGGCATCCCTTTTAGTGTTGCATTGTTCTGAAAGGTTCGTCAACGCGGGGCAAGAAAGCTTGACTAAGGGGTTATTAGGATGTAGAATCCGCGCGATAAGCAGACGTTTGGCTTCGCGGCTCTTCTCCAAGCCAGCGGAGGTTCTAGGGCGGGCCAAGGCGAGGGCCCGTGCCGAAAGGAGGCACAGATGCGAAAGTTTGGAGTGGCACGATACTGGCTGCTCGGGTTAGTGATACTTCTCGCGGCTGCGTCCCTGGCTCTTCTTCCCGCCTGCGGGGGCGGGGAAGAGAAGGAAGGGAGTCCCACCCCAAAGGCAACCGCGGTGGGCAGCCCGAAGGCAACGCCAACTGTGGCGGGAAGTCCGACGGCGGCTGGGGCTCTCAAGATAGGCGTCCTGGTGCCCTATACGGGGGCGCTATCTGACTTCGGAGTGCCATTTGAGAGATCGGCCAAGCTGGCGGTCAAGGAGATCAATGAAGCCGGCGGCGTGTTGGGTAACGATGTGGTGCTGGTCACAGGGGATAGCGCCACCGAACCCGTAAAAGCGCAGGAGGAGGCCCGCCGACTCATCGACATTGAGAAGGTGTCGGCCATAATCGGGGCGGCGGCCAGCGGGGTGACCCTGCCGGTGGCGGAATCGGTGACGGTGCCCAGCGAGATCGTTCAGATCTCGCCGGCGTCGACGTCGCCCGCCCTCAGTACTGTCGAGGATAACGACTTCCTGTTCCGGACCACTATCTCGGACGCGGCTCAGGGAGTGATCCTTGGCCGGCTGGCCCACGATATTCTGGGCTTCACCAGTGCCTGCACCATGTACGTAAACAACGCCTATGGTCAGGGGCTCTCTGCCCAGTTTTCTAAGACCTTCGAGGAACTGGGCGGCACGGTGACGGCGGAGGTGTCCCACGCGGCAGAGGAGCAGGTCACCTACACGTCGGAGCTAAACAAGTGCGTCGAGGGCAACCCAGAAGTGCTGGCGGCCATCAGCTACCCGGAGCACGCCAAGGTCTACCTGAAGGAGGCCCTGGAAGGAGGGCTGATCGACCACTTCATCTTCTGTGACGGCACCAAGTCGGACAAGCAATTCGAGGCGCTGGGCTGGGACAACTTTGAGGGCATGTACGGCACGGCGGCCGGTGCGCTGAAGGTGGCGGCGGGCACGGCCTTTACCGCGGCCTACGAGGCCGAATACGGTGAGAAGCCGCCGATGCCCTACATGCGGGAGTCCTACGACGCGGCGTACGTCATCGCTCTGGCGGCGGAGAAGGCTGGCACCACTAACTCCAAGGCCATCCGGGATGCCATCCGCGACATTGCCAACCCGCCGGGAGAGGTGGTCAACCCCGGGGTTGCCGGATTCACGAAGGCGGTGGAGCTGATCAAGGCCGGTACGGACATCGACTACCAGGGCGCGGCCGGCCCCCTGGACTTCGACACGAACGGGGATGTGCTCCAGGGTGCCATCGAGGTCTGGGAGGTTACGGGCGGCAAAATCGTCGAGGCGGTTCGCACCTTTGCCGTAGACCTCAGCACTACGCCGCCGACTGTTACGGAAATAACCGAGTAAGGCGCGGGAGCATCGGCAAAGGAAAGGGCTCAGGAGGCCAGGCCTCCTGAGCCCTTCGTTTTGTCCGGAGGGTCATCTGTTTGCGAGCCAGTTCGCTCCGAGTCGGGCTCGCCGACGGGGCTAGGCTTCTTGTTCTCACGCTCGATGAACAGCGATATCCTCCGTTCCTCGGGCAGGAGGCCAGCCGGTCGCAAGAGAAGGACGATGACGATCAGAGCTCCCACTACGAAGTCCCGAATGTAGCTCATGCGGAGCTCCAGGACGTCCACGCCCCAGTCGGCGAAGTAGGCTCTCAGCAGGCCGGTTATCGAATAGAAGCCCCAGACGATGTAGGCGCCCAGGATGGCCCCCTTGTTATTGCCGCTGCCGCCGACGATGAGCATGGCCCAGATGAGGAAGGTGCCGAAGAAGTGGGTGAAGGCGTCGGGGGAGACAGAGCGGCTATAGTAGGCGTAAGCGGCACCGCCGATGCCCATGATCATGGCCCCCACCACAAAGCTCTGCGTCTTAAAGGCGAAGATGTCCTTGCCGGCAGCGGCCGCTGTGGTTTCGTCCTCCCTGATGGCCTTAAGAACGCGTCCCCAGGGAGAACGGATACCCCACTCTAAGGCGATGAAGAGGAGGATGACAAGGGCGACGGCTATGCCGAAAAAGATGAACTTGTACTCAGGGGGGTCCACCAGCTTCTCCAGGGGGGCTGGGATGCCGATCAACCCGCGGTCGCTGTTAACCAGGCCGCGCTCCTCGATGGTGACGCGGCGCAGGAGCTCGGCGATGCCGATGGTGGCGATGGCCAGGTAGTCCTCCCGTAGGCGCAGGGTCGGTATGGAAAGGAAAAAGGCCAGGGCGCCAGCCACGATCGCCGCTCCAGCCGTGCCGAACAGGAAGGGGAGCCATTGTTCGCTATCTAGGAAAGGGATGAAGTCCAGCTTATCGCCAAAGCCGCCCACGTAGCGGACGTACTCGGTGGTGGCGGGCCCTTTAGTGATAATGGCAGCGGTGTAAGCGCCTACCATGAAAAAGGCCACGACGCCGAAGTTGAAAATGCCGGTATAACCCCACTGAACGTTCAGGCCCAGGGCCAATACGGCAAAGATAGCGACTAGGGTGGCAAAGCCAGTCAAGAAGCTGATGACGCCGCCCAGATCGGGCGAGCGAGCAGCAGACAAAGTGACAATTGCCACCGTCACGAGGGCCCAGGCTGCCGGGGTGATAAATCTATCCGCCTTCATTAGGCTTTCGCTCCAAACAGGCCCTGTGGCCGCAGCAAAAGGATGAGGATAAGGATCACAAAGGCAACGGCGAACTTGTAGCCCGGGGCCACGAACTCCACCGACACCTCCTGGGTGACGCCGACAATAATCGCTCCCACCAGCGCTCCCTGGGGGCTCCCGATGCCGCCCAGGATGGTGGCGGCAAACAGGGGCAGCAAGATAGTAAAGCCCAGCTCGGGCTTGAGCTGGGCCTGGATAGCCAGCAGCACCCCCGCCACGGCCACCAGGGCACCGCCAATAGCCCATGTCCACCTGATCACTTGATCAGTGTCGATGCCTGACACGCGTGCCAGGTCCGGATTGTCGGAGGTGGCCCGCATCGCTTTGCCGATTCTGGTTCGGAAGAGCAGAAGGTATACCACGGTTGCCACAATGGCGACGGTGGCGAAAATGAATATCTGATCGGCTTTGAGGGTGATGCCAAAGGGGAAGTGGTGAGCGGGGTAAATGCCTTTTACGTAAAACCTGGGCTCGGCCCCCCACAACATGAGGATGACGCTGCGTACGGTGATGGCTATCCCTAGAGAGGTCATGGCAAAAATGACTATGCCGCTGCCTCGCTGGCGCAGGGGCCGATAGATGACGTAGTCCAGGGCGATGAAAAGGGCAACTGTAGCGATGAGCGCCACCAACATGGCCAGCAGAAGGCCGTAGCCAAAGGATAAGGGACCAAGTTGGGTAGTGGCACCTGGCAGGCGATCCAAGCTCCAGCCGAGATCGACCTCGGTTCTTTCGCCCACGATGCGACCGGTCAGGGCGAAGAAGGCCAGGTAGGCAGCGAGCATCATCATGTCGCCGTGGGCGAAGTGGGCGAATTTCATGATGCCGTAGATGAGGGTGAGGCCCATGGCGCCCAGGGCGATGATGCTGCCGAAGATGACGCCTACTACGAAGAGCTGGGTATAAAGGATGAGGGCTGCTATGAGCAGCCCAGCGAAGAGAACCCACAGGCCGGCCCCGCCAAGGACATCGAACACGACGGGGTATCTTTCGCGGGTCTTGTTCAGCAGTTCAGCGGGGCCTGCGATAGCTCGGACCACAAGAGTACTCCTTAGCCGCCGAGGTAGAGCCTGCCCACCTCCTCACTCTCCAGCAGGCTTTCGCCGCTACCCTCCAGACGGTTCTGGCCCATGGCCAGAACGTATCCCCGGTGGGACAGCTTCAACGACTCTCTGGCGTTTTGCTCCACCATAACGATTGCCACTCCGGAGCGATTTATATCCAGGATCTTGGCGAAGACCAACTGCACCATGTTGGGAGCGAGGCTGGCCGAGGGCTCATCGAGCAGGAGAATGCGCGGCTCCAGCATCAGGGCGCGGCCGAGGGCCAGCATCTGCCGCTGCCCCCCCGATAGCTTGCCTGCCCGGGTGTGGCGTCGTTCCGTCACGTCGGGGAAGAGAGCTAAGACTTCCTCGATCTTTGAGCGATAGTTGTCGCGGCGAATGAAGGCTCCCATCTCCAGGTTCTCCTGGACGGTGAGCGAAGGGAAGACGTTGTCGGACTGAGGTACATAGCACATCCCTTTGCGCACCATGGCCTGGGGAGGCTGGCCGGTTACGTCCTCGCCGCCGAAGAAAACCGTACCGCGCTTACAGGGAAGCAGGCCGAAAACGGTCTTCAGAAGGGTGGACTTACCTGCCCCATTGGGCCCGATGATGGTGACAATCTCTCCTTCTTCCACCTTGATGGAGACACCATGCAGGATCTCCACCTCGCCGTAGCCTGACACCACCTCGCGGGCCTCCAGCACGGTCACCGATATTGCCCTCCTAGATACGCCTCCAGGACGCGTTCGTCGGCCTTGATCTCTTCAGGCAGGCCTTCGGCGATCTTCTCACCCTCGCCCAGGACGATGACCGGGTTGCACAGGCGGGTCACCAAGTCCATGTCGTGCTCGATGATGAAGAAGGTGATCCCCTTCTCGTAGCACAGCTCCTCGATGGAGGCCACCAGGCGCTTCATGAGGGTAGGGTTGACCCCTGCCCCCGGCTCGTCCAGGAGGACCAGCTCAGGGTCGCACATGAGGGTGCGGGCCAACTCCAGGAGCTTCTTTTGCCCTGAGGAGAGGTTTCCGGCGAATTCGTTGCGCAGGTGCCACAGGTTGACGAACTCCAGCACCGCCAGCGCCTTCTCCTGGATTGCCCGCTCCTGCCTCCGCACTAGGAAGGGCAAGAACCAGGGGCCCCAGAGCTTCTCGCCCAGCTGATCCCCAGGCACCAGCATCAGGTTCTCCAGGACGGTCATCCACTTGAGTTCCCGCGGCACCTGAAATGTGCGGACGATTCCCTTCTTAAATACCCTGTGCGGGGGGAGGCCGTCAATCCGCTCTCCCTTGAAGAAGATCCTGCCGGCGGTAGGCTTCAGGAAGCCGGTAACAAGGTTGAAGAGGGTGGTCTTGCCGGCGCCATTGGGCCCGATGAGGCCGGTGATTGTGCCCTCGGACACCTGAAGAGAGCAGCGGTTGAGGGCTTTCAACCCGTCGAAGCTTTTGACTACTTCCCGTATCTCCAGCAGTAAAGCCACCGTAGTGCTCCCGGCTAGGTGAGCATTGTCAGGAGTGCAGTCCTTTCATACGCACAGTATAGCGAACTTGGCCGTATAGCGCCAACGGGTGTGCCAGCCTCAGGCGAGGAGGGCCGGCCAGGGGCGTCTTTCCCCGCCGATCAGCGCTATGCTATGATCATCCTGTGTTGGGGGGAGCTAGGCGTTGATTTTTGCCTATCTGGACCTTCTACGGGGCAGCGAAAGGGCCTTCTTTGTCTTCTTTGGGGCAGCGGTGACTGCCCTGCTGGTGGGCATCTCCTTTCACGAGTTCAGCCACGCCTTTGCTGCCGAGAGACTGGGCGACCCGACGCCCCGCTACCGGGGACGCCTCACCCTCAATCCGTTTGCCCATCTGGATCCGATGGGCACCCTTCTCCTGTTCATGGCGGGATTCGGCTGGGGCAAGCCGGTGCCGGTGAATCCCAATCTCATGAGGGGCACCAGCCCCAAGGCGGGCATGGCCACAGTGGCGGCCGCGGGTCCGATTTCCAATCTGGTCATTGCGGGCATAGCCGGCCTGCCCATAAAGCTGGGCGTGGTCGACTGGCACACGCCCTTCTTTGCCATCAACAAGTCGCCGGAGTACGTCAAGCAGGTGGTGGCGACCTGGGGCGTATCGGACTACCTGGGGCTCTATCTGGGCTCGATCATGATCTTCGGCATTATCCTGGCGCTATTCAACCTTGTGCCCCTGTGGCCGCTGGACGGCTACTCCGTGGCCGTTGGCATCCTGCCCCGCGACCTGTCACAGGAGCTGGAGCGGCTGCGGCTCTGGGGCCCCCCTCTCCTTCTACTGTTCCTCTTTGGCATACCTTTCCTCACGGGCTGGCGCGTGAATCCCTTCTTCGACCTGCTGCAGCCGGCCGTGAACGGGCTGGCCCATTTGTTGACGGGTGTTAGTGATCCCAATGTCTTCGGCTAGGGTAGCCTACCGCATACGTCAGTTCTTCGCCGCTCTGGGCGCTGGCCTGAGCGCGCAAGAGCGGCAGATTGTTGCCGCTCGTCTCAGCCAGGAGCAGCAGCGGCTGTTCCACGCCATGACCACCCGAGACCAACGACACTGCCTGGACGTCTTCCACGCGCTCCGACGGGGAGGTTGTGAGGACGGGGAGGTGCTGCTGGCCGCCCTTTTGCACGACGTAGGCAAGGGGCCCGTCCGCTTGTGGCATCGAGTGGCTTACGTTCTTCTGAGGGCGATATGGCCGCGCCTGCTGGCTCGCCTGGCCCAGCCTGAGGGTCGGGGCTGGCGGCTGACCATGGCCTCCTTGGGGGACCATGCTGCCCGCGGTGCCGCCCTGGCGGAGGCCGCCGGTACGCCAACGCCGGTGGTGGAGCTTATTCGCCACCACCAGAGGGCCGACGCCAGCGACGGGCGCCTGGCCCTCCTGAGGGCGGTGGACGATTCCTGCTAGCCAGCCTTAGGGAGAGCCCTATGGAACGTATAACCATCATCGGCTTGGGCCTCATCGGTGGCTCCCTGGGCCTGGCGCTGAAGGCGGCCAAGCTCACGGGCATCGAGATCGTGGGCTACGACAAGGATACGCTGGCTGCTGGCGAGGCCCGGCGGCTGCGGGCCGTCGACAAGTCGGAGCCCATCCTGCAGAGGGCGGTGCGCGATGCCAGGCTGGTGATTATCGCTACGCCCATCATGGCCATCCGCGGCGTGATGGAGGAGATAGCAGGCGAGCTGGGGGAGAACTGCGTCGTCACCGACACCGCCAGCACCAAAATCATCGTCATGGAGTGGGCCAGCCAGCTTCTGCCCGCCACGGTCAGCTTTGTGGGAGGCCATCCCATGGCTGGCAAAGAGACATCCGGTGTCCAGAATGCCGAGGCCAAACTGTTCGCTGGCAAGCCCTACTGCATCATCCCCACCCCTGACGCCAGCGAGGGGGCGGTGCGGGTGGTCACCGGCATCGTCCAGCTCATGGGCGCCCGCCCGTTCTTCATTGGCGCCGAGGAGCATGACCGCTATGTAGCGGCGGTGAGCCATCTCCCTCTCATCCTGTCCAGCGCCCTGTTCACCCTGGTGCGCAGCAGCCCCGCCTGGCCGGAGCTGGCGGCTCTGGCCGGCAGCGGCTTTCGCGATGCTACCCGCCTGGCCTCCACCGATGCTGAGCTCAGCCACGACATCTGCCTGACCAACCGGGAGGGCGTCCTTCACTGGCTGGACCGCATGGTGGAGGAGCTGGGACGCTACCGAGAGCTGCTCCAGCAGGGGCAGGAGGAGGAGCTGTTCAAGACCTTCGCCAGGGCCCAGCTAGATCGCGATACCTACATGACTGCTGGGCCGCCCGTCCGCGAGCCGGTGGCGGCGGAGGAGCTGCCCACCAGCGGCGAGCAGCTAGCCGCGCTGCTGGTGGGCGAGCGCTTGGTGCGGCGGGTGAAGGACATTAGCAAGCTGCTGGATGAGAGGCAAGAACGTGGACGCCGCCAGGGCGTGGAGGGCCGCGACTAGCCATGAGGAAGACGATCCATTCACTACGTAGGCTTCGGGGAAGCATCGAGGCGCCAGGCGACAAGTCCGTCTCGCACCGGGCGCTCATCCTCAACGCCATCGCTCGCGGCGAGGCGGTGGTGGAGAATTTCCAGGGCGGCGGCGACTGCCTGGCCACCCTGCGCTGCCTGAGGGCCCTGGGCGTGAAGATCGACTGGGATGGCCAAGGAACCCTGCGCATTCAGGGTGGCGGCCGCTTTGGCCTGAGGGAAAGCGCCGATGTGCTCAACGCCGGCAATTCGGCCACCACCATGCGTCTGCTGGCCGGCCTCGTGGCTGGCCAACCGTTCTTCTCGGTGCTAACGGGCGACGCCTCCCTGCGCTCGCGTCCGATGGAGCGCGTGGTGGAGCCCCTGCGGGCCATGGGGACACGCATCCAGGGGCGAGAGGGGGGTGCTCGCCCTCCCCTGGCCATCGCGGGCGGTCCTCTCAGGGGCATCCGCTATCGCCTGCCGGTGGCCAGCGCCCAGGTGAAGTCGGCCCTCAGCCTGGCCGCCCTCTACGGGGAGGACGAAACGGTCCTGACGGAGCCGGCGCCCTCGCGCGACCACACCGAGCGGATGCTGAGGGCCATGGGGGTCGAAGTCCTGGGAGAAGAGGGTGGCGGCCTGCGGATATCGCCCCCGCAGCGGGAGCTGACGCCCCTCAGCCTGCGGGTGCCGGGCGACATCAGCGCTGCCGCCTTCTGGATGGTGGTCGCTGCGGCCCACCCCGACGCCGAGATCAGGCTCACCGGCGTGGGCGTAAACCCCAGTCGCAGTGGCATCATCGACGCCCTGGCCAGCATGGGGGCCAGCATCGCTCTGGAAGAGGAACACATGTGGGGCTGTGAGCCGGTGGCCGACATTGTGGTTCGCTCCTCGTCGCTGCGGGGAACGGTCATCGAGGGGCCTCTCATCCCCCGCCTGATCGATGAGATCCCGGTGCTGGCGGTGGCCGCCTCCTTGGCTCAGGGGGAAACGGTCATCCGCCAGGCGCGCGAGCTGCGCCTGAAGGAATCCGACCGGATTCGCACCACCGTCCTGGAGCTGCGGCGGCTGGGGGCGAGCATCGAGGAGCTGCCGGATGGCATGGTTATCCAGGGCGTGGGCTGCCTGAAGGGCGGGGTGTGCGATAGCCACGGCGACCATCGCCTGGCCATGACCATGGCCGTGGCCGGTTTCCTGGCCCAGGGAGAGACAGTGGTGCGGGGTGCTGAGGCGGCATCTGTCTCCTATCCCGGTTTCTGGCATGATTTGGAGCAGCTTTCCTCACATCGCTAGATGGAGAGCAATGCCAAGCATTGGGGAGGGGGAAGGGAGCAAGCCGTGACGACAGAGCTATTGGCCGTTGGCTTCAGGAACTTCATAGCCCTCAACCGGGTGATCGCTATTGTGTCCGCGGGGTCGGCACCTATCCAGCGCCTGGTGCGCGAGGGCAAGAAAAAGGGGACGGTCATCGACATAACCAGCGGGCGCCGCACCAAAGCGGCCATCTTCATGGACGACGGCCGGATCATTCTGGCCGCCATCACCCCCGAGACCATTAGCGGGCGGGTGGCGGCCGTCGGTCAGGAGGGTGTTCATGCCAGGGCCGGCGGGGAAGGGGAAATCTAGGAGACCTCGCCCGCGGGGAGGCAGGGCTGCCGCCGACGCATCCTCGCGCCATCCCCTGCTGGTGGTGATCTCGGGCCCCTCTGGGGTGGGGAAGGATTCCGTCCTGGCTCGTCTGAAGGCCAGGGGAAAAGGCTATCATTTCGCGGTCACTGCCACTACTCGCTTCCCGCGGGCCGGCGAGGCGGACGGCCGCCACTACCACTTCCTGACGCGCCAGCGATTCGAAGAGATGGTGGCGGCGGGCGAGCTGCTGGAGAATGCCGTCGTCTACGATGAGCGCTACGGTGTGCCCAAAGCGGAGGTACGGGAGGCCCTAGCCCGCGGCCAGGACGTCGTCATGCGCACGGACATCCAGGGGGTAGCCACCATCAAGGGGGCCGTGCCCCAGGCGGTCACGATCTTCCTGGCGCCCGCCTCCGTCGCTGAGCTGGAGGAGCGGCTGCGGCTGCGGGGGGCCGACTCGGAGGAACAGCTTCGCTTGCGCCTGGCCACGGCCCGGCGAGAGATGGACGCTGCCTGCCACTTCGACCACGTGGTGGTGAACGCCGAGGGCAATCTGGAGGAGGCGGTGGCCCAGGTCGAACGCATCATCGCCGCCGAGAAGGAGCGGCCCGAGAGGGGGCCGGTACACATACCCTGACGGGCCACCGACACCTGCTGTTGGAGCGGGCGCGAAAAGCGCTTGACAGAACCCAGGCAAAGTGCTATTGTTCTGGCAAACCTCATATCGCAGCGGCTGCGAACAGGGCTAGTAGGCCGCAAAGCGGGGCTGAGAGAGCCGGGATAAGGTGGGAGCCTGGCGTCAGCGCAGCGGCTGAATGGGCCTGGGAGCCGTCAACCGAACGCCCCGACTGGTCGGGGTCAGTAGGCTTGGCCGCAGGGGCAGCGTTATCAGAGCCCAGGGTATCCCTGCCTGAGGCGGGCGTACCTGCAAGGAGATTCCCCGACTAGTCGGGGAAAGAAGGGTGGCACCGCGAGAGGAAGGCCCCTCGCCCCTTTGGGCGAGGGGCTTCTTGTTGTCGGCTAGAACCTATGGCAAAGGAGGTACGATGCAGACCAAGTTTCTCCTGGGCGAAAGAGATATCCCCCGCCAGTGGTACAACATCCTGCCCGACCTGCCCTGGCCGCCGCCGCCGCCCATGCACCCGGCTACGCACGAGCCCGTTGGGCCGGAGGCGCTGGCGCCCATCTTCCCCATGGCCCTTATCCAGCAGGAGATGAGCACGGAGCGCTACATCGACATCCCGGAGGAGGTGCTGGACATCTACAGGCTGTGGCGGCCCAGTCCCCTGCAGCGGGCCCATCGGCTGGAGCGGGCCCTCGATACCCCCGCCCACATCTACTACAAGTGGGAGGGTGTGAGCCCTGCTGGCTCCCACAAGCCCAACACGGCGGTGGCCCAGGCTTACTTCAACAAGCAGGAGGGAGTGCGCCGCCTGACCACCGAGACGGGAGCCGGCCAGTGGGGTAGCGCCCTGGCTATGGGCTGCGCCTTCTTCGGCCTGGAGCTGAAGGTGTACATGGTGAGCGTTAGCTACCAGCAGAAGCCCTACCGCCGCGTTCTCATGGAGACCTGGGGTGCCAAGGTGGTGCCTAGCCCTAGCCCCGAGACCCAGGCCGGCCGGGACGTGCTGGCGCAGGACCCGCAGTCGCCGGGGAGCCTGGGCGTCGCCATCAGCGAGGCGGTGGAGGATGCCGTCGGCCGCGAGGACAGCAAGTACTCCCTGGGCAGCGTTCTCAACCACGTCCTTCTCCACCAGACGGTGGTGGGCCAGGAAGCGATGAAGCAGATGGAGATGGCGGGCGAGTACCCGGACGTGATCATCGGCTGCGTGGGCGGCGGCTCCAACTACGCCGGCCTGGCCTTGCCCTTCATGAGGGACAGGTTGGCCGGCCGCAGCAAGACCCGCTTCATCGCTGTGGAGCCCGAGTCGTGTCCGAGCATCACCCGCGGCGAGTACAGGTATGACTTCGGTGATGTGGCGGCCACCACGCCCCTGCTGAAGATGCACACCCTGGGCCACACCTTCATCCCGCCCGGCATCCATGCCGGCGGCCTGCGCTATCACGGCATGGCGCCCATCATCAGCCAGCTCTGCCACGAGGGGGTGATGGAGGCCAGGGCCTATCACCAGACCAAGGCTTTCGCTGCTGCCATCCAGTTCGCCCAAACCGAGGGCATCGTTTCGGCGCCGGAGACCTCTCACGCCATCCGCTGTGCCATCGACGAGGCCCTGGCCGCCCGCGAAGCCGGCGAGCAGCGGGTAATCCTGTTCAACCACAGCGGCCATGGCCTTCTGGACCTGGCGGCCTACGAGGCTTTCTTGGCGGGCAAGCTGGAGGACTACGCCTACCCAGCCGAGAAAGTGCGAGAGGCCATGACTCACGTGCCGAAGGTATAAGGATGGCAAACCAGCAAAACCAAGGAAACCAACAAACCAGGGCAGCCCAAAGCACTAGCTACAACTATCGGAACCTGGCGATATGGCGACAGGCGCAGGATTTGGCCATGGAAGTAATCGAAGTGGCTGGCCGGCTTCCCAAGGCTGGGGCGGGGCCTGTCATAGCGCGACAGCTAGTGGCCTCGGCGGCGTCTATTGGCGCCAACATCGCAGAGGGGCACGGTCGCTTTTCGCTAGCCGCCTACCGCAACCACCTATCCATAGCGAAGGGCTCTGCTTGCGAGACAGACAGCTGGCTGGATCTCGTTCGGCGTGCAGGTTACATCAATGACCAATTAGAGGCGAGGCTGCACGAGAAGTGTCTCGCTATCATAGGTACCCTGACCCTAAAGATTCGCGATTTGGAGAGGATGGAGCGCGGCCGGCATGAGGCTAAGGCTCTCAGAGAAGATGAAGAGGTCTACTTGTGACAGGTTTGTTGGTTCGCTGGTTTACTGGTTCGTTATGAGGCTATGTACTATCCAAGCCTAGCCGAGGTCAAGAAGCTGGCTGGCCAGGCAAACCTTGCCCCTATCTATCGCGAGGTGACGGGCGACCTGGAGACGCCGGTGTCAGCCTACCTCAAGGTGGCTCAGGGCGACCACTCCTTCCTCCTGGAGAGCGTGGAGGGAGGCGAGCGCCTGGCCCGCTACAGCTTCATCGGCACCGAGCCCTATCGGGTGCTTCGCCTGGGGCCGTATGCCGACCTTCGACAGGGCTCCGATCCCCTGCGGGCCATCGAGGAGGAGCTGGGCCGCTTCCGCCTGGCGCCGGTGGAGGGCCTGCCCCGTTTCACCGGCGGCGCCGTCGGCTATCTGTCCTACGAGGCGATTCGCCACTTCGAGCCACGGGTGCCCATCGGGGAGAACGAGGTGCTGAAGCTGCCGGAGGCCATCTTCATGTTCGTCGACACCATGCTGGTGTTCGACCACCTGAAGCACACCATCAAGGTGGTCACCCACGCCCGCCTGGACGGCGACATCGACGCCGCCTACCGCCAGGCGGTGTGGCGCATCGATGAGCTGGTGGAGCGGCTGGCCAGGCCCTTGCCGAGCGTGGCCTACCCCGTGGAGGCTGCACCAGGCCCCGGCGACCAGGCCGTGCGCTCTAATATGAGCCTGGAGGAGTACCTGCTGAAGGTGGAGCGCTGCCGGCAGTACATCATCGCCGGCGACATTATCCAGGTGGTGCTCTCCCAGCGCTTCTCCCGCCCCACCAGCGCCCATCCCCTCAGCATCTATCGGGCCTTGCGGGCGATAAACCCTTCGCCCTACATGTACTACCTTCAGACGGCCGACTGCCACATCGTCGGCGCCTCGCCGGAGATGCTGGTGCGGGTGGAGGACGGCGTCGTCTCCACCCACCCCATCGCCGGCACGCGGCCGCGCGGTCGCGATGCGGAGGAGGACAGGGCGCTGGAGGAGGACCTGCAGAGCGACGAGAAGGAGAGGGCGGAGCACATCATGCTCCTCGACCTGGGGCGCAACGACATCGGCCGCGTGAGCCAGCCGGGGACGGTGCAGGTCAGCCAGCTCATGGAGGTGGAGCGCTACTCTCACGTCATGCACCTGATCTCCCACGTGAGCGGCCGCCTGCGGCAGGGGATGAGCCACTACGATGCCCTGCGGGCCTGCTTCCCCGCCGGCACCGTCTCGGGGGCGGCCAAGATCCGCGCTATGGAGATCATCGCCGAGTTGGAGGCCGACCGGCGGGGGCCCTACGCCGGGGCTGTCGGCTACTTCAGCTTCTCGGGCAACCTGGACACCGCCATCACCATCCGCACGCTGGTGGTGAAGGACGGG
>Ga0315280_10001258_pt1 | contig 43983 bp, 48 predicted proteins | sample YL17G06_40_MG_FD_203697 | JGI IMG/M metagenome (GOLD analysis project Ga0315280, IMG submission 203697) | Sediment microbial communities from Yellowstone Lake, YNP, Wyoming, USA - YL17G06_40 | ecosystem: Environmental > Aquatic > Freshwater > Lake > Sediment | place: USA: Wyoming | collected...
CTTCTAAAACCTCGTATTCTTCGCTTCGTTTATCCTTCATTAACTGTTCGGTTTCGTATTTTTTTTCCTTTTTGTAAAGCCTTTTTTCAATGCGCTTCCTAAAAGCCACAGACATTTCTCCACTCATAAACATAATTTAGATAGTTAAGTAGCCTTTTTTGCGGAGCATCTCCGCTTGGGCTCTCGTATAACGCCAAATCAAATCGCCACGTTTATCAGATTGAAAATCCCAAGGAGAAACCAAAACAACGTCTCCTTGACGTACCCAAACTCGCCGTTTCATCTTACCGCGTATGCGGCATAAACGTTCATGCCCGTCTTGACATTTAACCAGAACACGATCATAACCGAGCAGTTTAATGGCTACGCCTAACATATCATTTGCGGATGGAAGCATCATCTCGCTTAATTCTCCCTCACTTAACACCTTCTTTTTACCCATCGAAATGCCTCAACTTTCTTGTCTAAAGAATATTGGTTTCCCTTTAAAAGCATGCTGATTACAGTTTAACAAGATTTGGAACAATTTGGAAAAAGGCGAAAAGAATTTGCCCAAGTTATGGCATATGAGTAGATGTGAGCATGAAACTCTGTCCTAAATGTGGAAAGTCTAACAGACTTTATCCATCTTGACATGTGCATACCCAATTGAAAGATAAGCGTTTGCGAAAGAAATAAGACTTGAACCTGTGACATTTGAACTACGCTTAGAAGGAAGAGAATCCCTTGACTATTTGTCCTAGATTTTCACTATCTGAGCGTGCGGTATGCCCTCTATTCTTAGCACCGCTTCCGGGTGGACATACCCTTTTTCTATTGCTTTTTTAACAATGTTCTTACCTACCATGTTCACAATTGTGGAGTTTGCTATCATGGCTACGGCTTCTTCAATAGTTACTCTTGGGCCTTTGTAGAATTCTTCTTTTATGTTGAAAACTATTTTGCCTTCGCGTAATGTTTTGCCCAAAATTTCAGCATCGCAAATGGCTAAAAGCATGTTGTTGCCAATTTTTCTAAGGTTCATGTAGACTTCCAATTTTTAGACGCTCATGTTAGAGTTGCGGCACGGAGGATTTTGCTCCACACGCCTCACATATTAGAAATGATAGGCGTTTCTCCTTTACAATCTTTGTGTCTGGACGCTTACAAACTGGGCATACAACAAAGTTTTCCACATACCGCTGTAAGAGTCTTCCTAAAGTTTCCTGCGAAAATTTTCCTTGAAAAATAACCCTTGATTCTTGCACGGTTGCTGCCGTGGCCATTTCACGCGTTAAATACTTCAATAAGTGCTGCGGGTCACGGTTTAAGGCATCGGCAATTTCCTTGAAATTGTAGATTACTGTACGCATACCAATAACTGAATGATGCAGCCTAGGCAGTTCTAGCCTTTCATGTTTCAAAGAAACTTCTGGAATTTGGGAACGCGCTCTCTTTAACAGCTCCTCATAGTCATATTTCATCTGCTGATTCTCCAGGGGAAACATGGGGCATAATCCTATTAAAGCCTTGTTTTTCACAACTAAATCTGCACCAATAATTTTCCAGTTTCATTTATTCCTGCAATAGTGTGAAATTCGAAATATCGGTTAAATGAGATCAAAAAGGATAAACTAATTGTCAAAAAGAGCGAGGAGAAAGGCAATATGGCTACAATAAAGTTTAGGAAAACGTACCTCTCTATAATGATTTTAGCTTGCACAATATTCCTCATCCAATCAACAGTCTATAACATTTCCACAACATCTGCATGCGGCACGACAACGGCTCCACTAGACGTTGAGGCAGACGTGGGTTCAATACATTTCAGGGGAGAAATGGCTGAATTCTACATATTAGTGTCTTATGTGGGCAAACCTATCGACGCAGAAATCAGCGCTATGTTATACTATAACGGAACCTTACTTGCAAACTTAACTGCCTCTGTAGAACACGTTACCGCAGGGCTGTACATGGTGCAATATTCCATACCAATGGAAGCCTCAGCTGGCACCTACGCGCTTGTTGTAAACGCAAGCCACTGCACACTTAAAGGAACTACGCTCAAAAGCTTCTTATTAAGCCAGACATTGACAAACTGGAATGCTTGGATAATCGATATACAAGGGAAAATGGCAATCATAGAAACTGACATTGGAACAATCAAAGTATCTCTAGAAGCTATCAATGGAAGTTTAGTTAGCATCGATGGGAGAATAGCTACCATCGAGACTGATCTGGGAACCATTAAGACTGATATAAACAACATTGAACTAAGGTTAACGAGCATCGAAGGAAACATTGTTACCATAAACTCCACCCTAGGGGAAATCCAAGGAACTATAGTTTCAATTCGAGAAGACATCGCCACAATCAAGACGGACATAGGTCTTATTCAAATAGACATAAGCGCCATAAACGCTACTTTGCATAGCATCAATGGCACGTTGGTAACAATCCAAAGCAACATAGGCGAAATACAAGTCAGCTTAAGCCAAATCAACGCTAAATTAACCGCGTTGAACGGAACAGTTGCAACCATCCAAACCGACATAGGCATAATAAAAGCAAGCCTTGAAGATATTCGGCTAAATATTACAAGTATTCAGGGAAACATAGCAAACATTAATACAACCTTAGGCAACATCAACGGAACCCTAGTTTCCATCCAAGGGAATGTTACCACAATCAAAACAGAGCTAGGCAACATCACAGTGTCGTTACCGCCAACGCAAACCACTACGCTTGGCATACCGATTGCGGCAATACTTGCCGGCATCGCTGCATGTGGGTCAACTATATCGGCGACAGTGCTACTTAGAAGGCGCAAAAGCAAGTAACAATTAAATACAAGTCAGTGCTAGGGCTATCATTATTTCAAGAACCATTTTCTTAGACAACTTTCCTATTTTTAGAATGTTTAATCACCAAAGTATCATTTTAAGCCTTGTAGGGAGAAGTACCCACTTGCTGAGTTAATTCTATTTAAAACTTATAATAAGCCTAATCAACCATAAAAGAAACATCGGGAAAAGAGGGAGTAAAATGGGCCATATCTATCTTTATACTGGAACTGGAGCAGGAAAGACTACAAATGCTTTGGGTTTGGCACTGCGTTCAATTGGACATAAACGAAAAGTCATTATAATTCAGTTCTTAAAATGGTGGAAAAACACTGGTGAATATAAGATTCGCAAGATGCTTGCACCCTACTACGAAATTTATCAATTTGGCCGGAAGGGATGGCATGGACTGAGCAATTTAGGTGAAGAAGACAAAAAACTAGCTCACAAGGCCTTAAGATTCGCTGAAAAAATTGTGAAAGAGAAAAAGCCTCATCTGCTCGTCTTGGATGAGATCAATTTGGCTTTACACTGCAAACTCCTAGACATAAAAGAAGTTCTCGAATTTCTTGACAGAATTCCAAAGAAAACCGACGTCGTCTTAACAGGAAGATTCGCACCTGAAGAACTTTTAGAACGGGCAGAATTTGTGAATGAAGTTGTAGATGTTAAGTATCCGAAAGAAATGGTTACAACAAGAGGAATACAATATTAGCGTTGTTGAGCGAGAGAACCTTGAGCAAGGATGAACCCTTATTTACACCGTGTCTCTGATGTTTTAACCGAGAATGGATGGATGCAAGCCTTTGGACATCAGTCACTGCGAGAGATACGGAAATTCTTTTGAGAGCCGTTTTAGAGGTTCTTTCAAAAAGCTGAAAAAGCTTAAAGAAGCCACCGCAATTTAGTGTTAATTCTCAGCGGTGAAACTATTGGGCAAGCATAATCATCCCTACATACCGAATTCCCAGCCAGAAATCAAACAAGAAATGATGCAGGAAATAGGCATAAAAAACATTGACGAACTGTATGGGGACATCCCTGAAAAATACCGTTTAAAAAAGCCTTTGAACCTTCCCGAGGGTTTATCGGAATTTGAAGTTAAGAAGCACGTTGAAAACTTGCTTTCAAAAAACAAGACATGCAACGACATGCCCGTATTTTTGGGCGCTGGATGCTGGCCCCATTATGTGCCAGCGGTCGTGAAGGAAATTGTCCAACGAAGCGAATTCCTTACAGCCTACACGCCCTATCAGCCTGAAATTTCGCAGGGCATGCTTCAAGCCCTTTTCGAATATCAGAGCATGATTTGCGAGTTAACAGGTATGGATGTTGCCAACTGTTCCATGTACGATTGGGCTTCAGCTTTGGGCGAAGCCGCCCGCATGGCAACTCGTATAACGGGACGAAGGGAAATTTTGATTCCAAAAATTATTCATCCTGAAAGGGCAGCAACATTGCATGTTTATACTGAACCCGCTGGATTAATGATTAAACAACTAGCCTATGAAAAAGGAAATGGACAAATAAGCCTTGAAGACTTAAAAAGTAAAATTTCTGACAAGACAGCAGCCGTTTACATTGAAAATCCATCCTATTTAGGCTTTATTGAAACGCAGGTTGATGAAATCAGTAAAGAGGCGCATACGCACGGCGCAATGGTCATAGTAGGTGTTGATCCGACTTCGTTAGGAATTTTTAGGTCACCAGGCGAATATTGCGCGGACATTGTGGTTGGAGAAGCTCAACCGTTGGGAAATTCTATGAATTTTGGCGGTCCGCATTTGGGAATATTCGCTTGCCGTAGCGATATGAATTTGATTAGGCAAATGCCTGGCCACATAATTGGATTGACAACAACTATAGAAGGTAGTGGGCAAGGTTTTTGCATGACTTTGCAGACACGAGAGCAGCATATTAGACGTGAGAAGGCAACATCTAACATTTGTTCCAATGAAGCCTTATGCGCTGTTGCTTCTGCCGTCTACATGGCTTTACTCGGCCCTCAAGGTCTACGGGAACTTGGCGAAACAATAATGTACAGGGCTAACTACACCCTACATTTACTCTCAGAAATAGACGGCGTAAAGGCACCAATTTTCAAATCTGCCCACTTTAAAGAGTTCACAGTTAATTTTGACGGGACTGGATTAAGCGTTAAAGAGGTTCACAAAAAGCTTCTGCAGCATAAAATTCATGGTGGCAAAGACATTTCAAAAGAGTTTCCAGAGCTCGGCCAAACAGCCATCTACTGTGTAACTGAAGTTCATTCCAAGGAGGAAATTGAACGTTTGGCAGAGGTTTTAAAAGAAATTCTTGCTGGAAGGTGAAAATGGAATGTTTAAGCAAGCAAACTGGAATGAGCCGGTAATCTTTAACCTTGGAAGGAAGGGGAGGAGAGGACACGTTTTACCCAAAGTGGAAGAAGAAATCAAAAATGTTGTTGGAGATTTTAACGCAATAATACCGCTGAACATGCAACGTAAAAGCCGACTTGGGCTTCCGGAGCTTTCAGAGGTTGAAGTTGCCCGCCATTTCATACGTTTGTCAGAAATGAACTACGGGGTTGATTCTGGTTTGTATCCGCTTGGAAGCTGCACAATGAAGTATAACCCCAAAATAAATGAACAGCTCGCGAGCATGCCAACCATGGGCATGCTCCACCCTTATCAAGATGAAAGCACTGCACAAGGCATTCTTGAAGTACTTTATAAGCTTGAACGTTGGCTTGCCGAGATAACGGGCACTCATGAGGTTTGTTTGCATCCTGCTGCTGGAGCCCACGGCGAGTTTTTAGGAACTTTGCTAATGAGAGCATATCACAAGTTTAACGGGGAAGGTGAAAGGCGAAGCGAGGTCATTGTTCCAGACCCAGCCCACGGCACAAATCCAGCAAGCGCAGCCATGGCTGGATTCAACGTTGTGGTTGTTCCATCTGATGATGAAGGATGTGTTAGTTTGGGGGCTTTGAAGGCGGCTGTTTCTGAACGAACAGCCGGTTTAATGCTTACCAATCCAAACACGTTGGGCATTTTCGAGAAGAACATTGACGAAATAGCAAGGATTGTCCACAAGGCTGGCGGATTACTCTACTACGACGGCGCAAACTTAAATCCTATATTGGGTAAGGCTCGACCAGGCGACATGGGCTTCGACATAGTCCACATAAACATCCACAAAACTTTCAGCACGCCTCATGGTGGCGGTGGTCCAGGAGCCGGACCTGTTGGCGTTTCTGAAGAATTGGCCAAGTTTTTACCTGTCCCCTATATCGTCTTTGATGGTAAACGTTATCGATTAGACTATGATCGGCAGCATAGTATTGGAAAAATTCGTGGTTTTTATGGGAACACTGCGGTTTTGTTGAAGGCTTATGCTTACATTTTAAGTTTGGGCTCTGAAGGATTAAAGGAAGCGGCTGAAGTTTCTGTTTTGAATGCTAACTACCTAATGAAGAAGCTTAGGGGGATTAGGGGTTTGACACTTCCGTATAACAGTGAAAAACCAAGAAAACACGAATGCGTCTTCAGCGCAAAACCTTTAAAAAACGAGACTGGCATTTCAGCCTTAAACATTGCTAAGCGTTTGCTCGATTATGGATTGCATCCACCCACTATCTACTTTCCACTCATTGTTGATGAGGCGTTGATGATTGAGCCTACGGAAACCTTTGAGAAGGAGGAACTTGACCGCTTCGCTGAGGTTATGAGAAAAATCTGCGAAGAAGCCTACACAACGCCTGAAACTGTTTTGAAGGCACCGCATAACGCTGCTGTTTCGCGGCTGGATGAAGTGAAGGCTTCACATCCGAGAACCATGGCTCCAAGCTGGCGCATGTATCTTAAGAGAAATGAACAAGATTTTTAGTTTTATGGCAATAGTTTATATGGTGCATTCGCACTTATCCAAGGAAACGGTAGTGAATGTGAAAAGATTTGACAGAATTAGAGGATAAAGTTCGCGAAGCTGTCGGCAAAGTTGTTGACCCAGAAACCGGTCTAACTTTCGCTGAGATGCAAATGATTACAAACGTTAAAGAGGAAGAACCGGGCTTAGTTAAAATTGAATTTATTCCTTCAAGTCCCTTCTGCCCAATCGCCTTTAAACTAGCTATGGATGTTAAGAACGCGGCTATGATGGTTGCTGGCGTCAAGAAAGCCTTGGTTCATTGCCGTGGACACATGATGGAACAGCAGATCAATGAAATGACGAATAAGGAAGAGCAGAAGCAATAAACTTCATTTCTTCTCTGCAGAGGGAATTTGAACTATTTTAGAGTTGAACATGAAATCTTTGTTGAGAGAGCTCTAGTTTTTAATCTAGTGACTATTAATAGGTAATAAATGCGAAATTTAATTAAAAAGTAAAATCTAAATGAAAATGGGGAGAAAATATGCGAAAAAAACTTGGCATATTGGTTCTAGCAATGATTTTATGTGCAACGCTATCAGTTACTACTACAGCACTGTTTTTTCAACTAAGCTCATCAAACACAACACTTTACGTTTCTCCGCCGAGCATTGAAGACCCAACAATTTTGCCTAATCAAACTATTGTTATACGTATAATGTTGAGCAGCGTCACCAACATGAAGTCTTGTGAGTTTAACCTAACGTTCAGTCCAAGCGTACTTTCATTTCAACGTGTGACCAAATTAACTGTTCAAGGTCAATATCCAGAGTCAAACATAGATGTAGATGATATTGTAGGATACATTTGGGTTAGCCTATCATATAAGAATGCTTTAACAATAACAACTGATACAGGACTTGTAGAAATAGAGTTTTTTGTAAAGAACTATGGATCAACCCCATTACATTTCGAAACCTCAACGCTTCTAAACAATTCTGGGCTACCTATTACTCATGAAACCCAAGACGGTTTTGTACATATATTCATAAGAAACATTGCAGTTAAAGAAATTCACCTTCCATGCAACGAAACTTATGTCGGACGCATAATCCCCATAAACGTCACAGTCCTCAATGATGGAGACATCCCAGAAAACTTCAATGTCAGCCTATACTATGACACAACACTCATAGAAATTAAAAACGTGCCCAACCTCTTGCCCAAAGAAAACACTACAATAACCTTCAACTGGAACACCAGTTCTGCGGCTCCTCGAGCTGAACCTTATACCATTAAGGCTGAAGCCAGCACAGTTCCATACGAAGCAAATGTAAATGATAACAAACTAGGGGATGGAACAATAAAGCTCAAAATTGTAGGTGACGTAAACGGGGATGGAGCAGTAAACATAGATGACCTTTCTGCATGGAACAATGCCTACGAAAGCCATGTTGGAGAACCTAAGTGGAATGAACAAGCGGACATTAACTACGACGGTGTTGTTGACAAAGCTGACGCAATGATAATAATAGAACACTACAAAGAGACACTATAACTTTCCTTTTTTCTTATTTATCTGTCCCACAATTTTTGGGAACCGTTATCTTATACTGTTTGGTGCTCTACTAGTTTCCAGTTTTTTGTTAAAAAGTGCATTTCATGAATTTTTCCAGAATTTACCGGTAAAAGAAAATTACAATAGCCAGGCGTAAGCATAATTTATGCCGTTCATATAGCATTGCAGGGTGTTGGATCAAAATTTGGAGCGAAGCAAAATGCCAAAACTACCTTCATGTCCATCTGGTGAGCATGAAATCTATTGCTGCGGAGCCCGCGTTCGAATTTCAGAAGGGAGCGTAGAGGTTTTGAGCGAGCCTTTGGTTGAGTATTGTCCTTTACATGAGGCTTTGTATGGAACCAAAAAGATTGACGCTGAAACTGTCCGGAAAAGCGTGGAAATGAAAATTGCTGGTTTTGGCTTTTGTTGTAGAAATCGCAGTTTCAACGCTAAGCCGATTGTGGCTTATGGTGCTTCTGAAATGATACATGTTTGGCTTGAGAAAAGGCTCATTGACTGTGCAGTTGTTGTTTGTGAGGGAGCAGGAACCATTATAACATCTAACGGAAAGCTTGTACAATCCATCGGCGCCCGTTTAACGGGCATAATCAGAACTTCGCCAATCCAAGAGATTATTGAACGTATTGAAGCAGACGGCGGAGTTGTTTTAGACAAGGCTAGTGCACGAATTGATCAAGTTGAAGGTGTTAAACGAGCTTTCGATTTAGGTTTCAAACGTGTTGCCGTGAGTGTTGCAGGCTTCCAAGGGAAAGCCATAAGTGAAATCAGAAAATTTGAGGCTAGTGCTGGCTTGGATGTTTTGGTCTTTTCTGTCTGCAACACATGTGTGGGCGATCCCGATGTGAGACACATAGCAAAGGCTGATATTGCTTGTGCAAGTGCTTCGAAATTGCTTCGAACTGAAATCGGCAAAAAAGCAATGCTACAGTTAGGTGTTACAATTCCAGTTTATGCCTTAACTGACAAGGGAAAAAGGCTTGTTTTGGCTTACTTAGCCGAGTTTAAGGACAAACTTGTTGTTTTCAGAATCAGCAAGCTACCATATCATGCTGAAGATAGGGGTCCAAAGCTTAAGGGCTATGATGATAACCAAAAGCCTTAAGTGTTAATGTAATGTTATGTTTTTTGTCAAATATATAAGGTGTTGAAAAGGCTTGGCTGTTGAAGGTTTTTCGAGAAATAGACAACCCGTAGACGCAAAAGTAGGCGAATTGACTCCGGCTTCTAGAGCCGTAAATGTCATAGCAAAAGTAGTTTCAAAAAGTGAAGTTAGAAACATTGCCGCTGGAAGAGACGGATCACCACACCGTGTTTGCGACGCTTTAGTCGGCGACGAAACGGGCTGCGTTTACCTAACCCTTTGGGACGATAACATTGAAAAAGTGAACGCAGAAGACACCATAAAAGTAGGAAACGGCTACGTAAGCCTCTTTAGAGGTAACATACGTTTGAACGTCGGCAGATATGGGACCATAGAGGTTGCAAAAGAAGCATTGGCAGGCGAAGTAAATACAGAGAATAACCTGTCTAACAAGGTGTATGAGCAAGAGAGACGCCCATTCAGAGGAGGCGGACGAGGCTACGGTGGTCGCGGAGACTTCGGCGGAAGAGAAAGAAGAGGCGGCTACAGACAAAGAAGATACTAATCGCTTTCCACTTCCAAAAGAATCCCCAATTATTTTCTTTTAAACAATATTGTATGTCTGCTTATTTTCTTGCGTTTTTTCGTATGATTTCGACCCAGCGAATTTACAAATTGCAATCTCTGCCTCCCGACTCTAAAATATATATTATTTGTTTATAGTAACTGAGCACTGGAAAAACTTTGAAAACGCATTTCCTTTGAAGTTTTCTCTTAAAGCATACCGCAACATTTTAAAACTCTAATATCTAAAACAACAACATCTCGTTAAAGGAGAAAATTATAATGACTCAGTCAAAAAAAGAGGGAAAAAAACCAACAGTAGAAGAGTTGTTGGCGAAAGCCAAAAAACCATCACAGATGGCTTCGCCAATGCACAAGTTTTATGAAGGAAAAGTGCAAGTGATGCCGAAATGCGCCATAACAAGCGCTAAAGATTTTGCAATATGGTACACTCCAGGCGTCGCTGTTCCATGCAAAGAAATTCAAGCAAACCCTGACAAGTCCTTCGAACTTACAAACCGTTGGAACTATGTAGCGGTGGTATCAGACGGTACTCGTGTATTGGGTTTAGGTGACATAGGTCCAGAAGCAGCCATGCCCGTCATGGAAGGAAAAGCCCTACTATTCAAATATTTAGGCGGAGTAGATGCCTTTCCAATTTGCCTAAAAACCAAAGACCCAGAAGAAATAATCCGCACATGCGAACTTATTGAACCCTCATTTGGCGGTATAAACCTAGAAGACATAGAAAAACCAAAATCCTTCCATATTCTGGAAAAGGCAAGAGAACGCCTAAAAATCCCCGTTTGGCACGACGATCAACAAGGAACAGCCACAGTAATTCTTGCAGGTTTGATAAATGCCTTCAAAATAGTAGGCAAAAAACCAAAAGAAAGCCTCATAACCTTAGTAGGCGCAGGCTCAGCGAACCTTAGAACAGCCTATGTTCTGATAAGATGGGGAATGAAACCTGGCAACATAATAATGGTAGATACCAAAGGCACAATTTACCCGAGCAGGAAGGACATAACAAAAGAAGAAGACCCATGGAAATATGACTTAGCCCAAAAAACAAACGCGGAAGGCAGGAGAGGCGATATATCTGAAGCCTTCAAGGGCGTAGACGCAGTTGTAGCCGCATCAAAACCAGGACCAGGTACAATCAAGAAGGAATGGATAACCACAATGGCTGACAACTCGATAATCTTCGCCTGTGCAAATCCGATACCTGAAATATGGCCGTGGGAAGCCGAAGAGGCTGGAGCCCGCATAATAGCCACAGGTAGAAGTGACTTTCCAAACCAAGTCAACAACAGCCTAGGTTTTCCAGCCATATTCCGAGGAGTCCTAGACGTTAAAGCAAAAACTGTTACAGATGATATGTGCATAGCAGCAGCCTATGAACTTGCAAAATTTGCAGAAGAAAGAGGAATACATGAAGAGGATATTCTGCCAAGAATGGAGGAATGGGAAGTCTATCCACGAGAAGCAGTGGCATGTGCATTGAAATCCATAGAACAAGGCGTAGCAAGAGTCAAGCCGAGCAGACAGGAACTTTACGAGAGAGCCAAGGCAATAATCCAAAACGCCAGAGAATCTGTAAAAGTGCTAATGAAAGAGGGCTTGATAAAACAGCCGCCGCCAGAAGAGGAACTACTAAAGTAGAACAGACAAAATTAAACAGCAGACAACATAAAAAATAGTAAATTTCCGCCTTTTTACCCGAAAAATTCAGAAAATTATTTAAACTCCTTCCATAGAACATAAAAGGGTTAGGGAGAAAACCAATATGCGTTCAGACTATGCACTCTACACGGTGGCAATAATATTCTTTATCTTAACAGCGATAACTGCTTTTACACTAGCGGAATTTGAAAGAAATTTATGGGTAGTCACAACTGCTGTTTTGGGGTTCCTCTTCATAGGGCTAGGCTATAGCCAGAAACCAAGACCACAATCCATAACGGTTGAAGCACCACCACAGGCACCTGCACCAGAGATGCCAACATCCCCAACAGTTACAGAAGTTATGAAAGAAGAAAAAGTGGAAACTGTTGTGGAAGTTACACCACCAAAAATGGAACTTACCAACGTAAAGGGCATTAAAGAAAAGCGATCAGAACAATTAAAAGCTTTGGGAATAAGCAGCGTTGAAGATTTAGCGAAGGCTTCAGCAGAGGATTTGGCTTCAAAATTGAAGATTTCGCCGAAGATCACTGTAAGATGGATTGAAAACGCAAAGCAACTGCTCGAGAAATCTTAAGAAGACACAAGTAAGGCTCTAGTTTACAATTCTTAGGATTCTTACTATATTCCTTCGTTCCAACCTTTTTATAGCATCCAAAAACTCGTTCTTTTTCTTGCCAGTCAATTTGAAGTTTTGGAGCATATCGTTTACTGGCATTTCCGGCTTTCCAAAACCTTCATTTCTTTTATGGAGATTTTTCACTATCAACCGTTCCAGTTTCCCACATCTCCAAGTGGTGTTGCGAATGAGAACTACTATGGCTTTAACAAGTCCTTGGGTTTCACTTTTTCTTCTTCCAGTCAAGATTTCTCCACAATCTATATTTTTATCAACAAGCCATTTAGGGTTTGCGTTCAAAAACTTTAGAAGCTTCAGAGCACACATGAAAAAAGTAGGCTAAAAGCTGGAATTAACATGTTAAAAGGACACGTTGGCAAGATGTGTTTCGCCCGTATACTTGAAGGCGAAGACTTGGCTGAAGCCATCAAGAAAAGAGCGGAAGAAACTGGCATAAAAGCGGGAATTTTCTTTCTAATCGGAACCTTAAAAGAAGCGGTGCTAGGATACTACAAGGAAGGACAATACAAGTACATTCATTTAGATGGTCCTTTAGAAATAGCTTCATGCATAGGGAACATTGCGGTTGACGAAAAAGGGGAAGTAATAATTCATGCACACTTGGTTGTTTCAGACGAGAAGGGCGAGGCCTTCGGCGGTCACTTAATGAACGGTTCTCATGTTGGCGCCGCAGCAGAGCTAGTAGTGATTGAAGGAGTAGGTGTGAACTTACTGAAGGTTTTTGACGAAAAAACAAAGTTACGATTGTGGAAGTTAAGTTAAATCCTTTTTAAGGTAGATTCCATGAGCGTTTCCATAATAGTTTTTAAGTCTTGCAATTTTTTTGTATCCAAGTTTTTGATAAAGGCTTAATGCCGCGATATTGTCTTCCTTTACTTCAAGACGACATGCTTTAACACTTTTTCCTTTGAAGATTTTTTCAATTTCTTGCAGTAGTTTCTGGGCGATTCCTTTTTGGCGCTGGATGGGCGAAACGTCTATTGTTAGTATGTGTCCAATCAACGAGTTTCTTTCAATGTATACCATGCCTATAATGAAGCCTACGATTTCGCCGTTTACTTTGGCAACTAAACTTACAGAGTTATAGTCAGTTAGCAGGTGGGCAATTTGCTGTTTTGTGAAGGCTTCTCTTTCAAAGCATTCCATTTCAATTTCATACAGCCTGTCCAAATGTCGAATTGATGCATCCTCTATTGCCAATGTCATCTGAGACATCTTTTCAACATGAAGCCAAAGGGAAGATTTAGGCTTTTCCGACACAACTTAAAACTTTGAACTCATTAAATTTTTTCATCCTAAGATTTAACTATGTTTACACATTAATGTCTAATTGGTGTTGTTATTGGAATTGAAAGGCGTCCACTTTCTCCTAACATACCGGTGCGACTTGGAATGCGACCACTGCTTTGTTTGGGGAAGCCCTAAGGCAAAGGGCGTTTTCACCCTTAAGCAAATAAGAAATATCTTAACAGAAGCAAAAAAGTTGGGAACAGTAAATTATGTTTCAATAGAAGGCGGCGAACCCTTCCTTTACTATCCAATCATGATTAAGACTGCTGAGGAAGCGGTGAGCCTTGGTTTCCACGTGGAAATTCTTTCAAACTGTTATTGGGCAACTTGTCCAGAAGATGCCATAGAATGGCTCCTTCCAATAGCCAAAGCCAAAAACATTGAACTAAGCTTAAGCAGCGACTTTTATCATGGAGAAAACTGGGAAACCGCGGAAGTCAAAAATGCTGTGAAAGCTGCAAACTCCCTAAACATGAAAGTTGGAATACTCGCTGTTAAATATCCGAACACCGAAGTTCCATGTCCAAATGAGATTGAAGGGGCAAAAGTCGATTTATCCGAATTAATGTACAAAGGCAGAGCTTTTTCAGAATTAACGGAGAAAGTAACTAAAAAGCCTTGGCGTGAGTTCACAAAATGTCCATACGAAAATTTTCTCAAACAAGAAAGAGTACATGTAGACCCTCTCGGACACGTTCACGTTTGTCAAGGCATTTCAATCGGCAACGCTTGGCAGAAGCCATTCTCAAAAATAATTGAAGAATACAATCCGTTTGAAAATCCGATTCTTGAACCTTTGGTTCGTGGCGGTCCCGCAGCATTGGTTGAAAAGTTCAGTCTACCACACGATGAGGTTTATGCTGATGCGTGTCACCTATGTTGTGCTGCACGTTTGATGCTGCGAAATAAATATCCAGACATACTAATTCCAGACCAAATGTACGGAAAAATTGAATAATTAACGTAAGAAACCTTAAAGAAGCGATGTTTACGATAAAGGGTTTAGGCGATATCCTATGTTAACTCGGGATGAAGCCCTTAACCTAGTCAAAAAGAATGTTACAAAAAGGAATGTTGTCTATCATATGCTTGCTGTCGAAGCAATAATGCGAAGCGTAGCAAAACACTTCGGAGAAGACAAAGACAGATGGGGATTAATCGGCATACTTCATGATGTTGATTATGAGAAAACTGAAGCGACGCCCGAAAGGCACAGTCTTCTGACTGAAGAAATTTTAAAGGGATTTATGCCCGACGAGTTTATAAAAGCCATAAAAACCCACAATTTCAAATACACGGGCGTGATGCCAGAAACTCGCATGGAGAAGGCACTAATTGCTTCTGACGCGATTTCGGGTTTGCTGGTGGCATGTGCCTTGGTTATGCCTTCGAAGAAGTTGGCAGACGTGAAGGTTGAAACGGTCTCCAAAAAGTTTAAGGATAAAGACTTTGCAAGGGGAGCGGAAAGAGAAAGAATCCTTTTCTGCGAAGAAATTGGAATTCCGAGAGAGAAGTTTTTTGAAATCGCTCTAAACGGACTGAAAAGTGTCGCCGCAGAAATAGGTCTATAAAAACTACCAAACACGTTGCGTAAACGTTTTTCATAAAGCGCACGTAGAGCAAACTTCATAAAAAAATCGGAAAAAGCATACAAACCCCTGAGTTCGGGCTTTAGCATAAAGTTCTTAAATTCTTCGTAAACACACGTCAATAAGAAGTGATATTGAAATGAGCATATTTGTCAATGCTCCTGAACAAGAAGCTTTTCTTTTGATTACGGATTATTTTGCGTCAAAAGATATGAAAATAGTGAACTCAAACCCTCCTTCCTACATCAGAGCAGAGTTCGGTTCATGGACTTCGATTTCTCTTGATAATGCAAAGGGAGAAGCTGAAGCTGAAATAACGGAAAGGAATGGTGGAAGCTATGCTAATCTTAATTTTAACTTTTTTAAAGAATACCTGTTCGCTTTAATAATCGCAATTTTCGGAACACTGTTTTTGTGTGTGGTTATGTGGTGGAGAGCAACCACAGACATGTCGCAAATAAATCCGGTAGATGTGGGAAACTTTCTTTTTAAAGTAAGTTTGATTACGGTTGGGTTGTCAGCGGTTATGTTTGTAGTTGCAATCGGACTTGTTGTATACAGCACTTCGCTGACAAGAAGAAGATTTATTGAAGACTTTAACATGTTTGTTCAATCGTTGCCTTCCAAAAAAGACTGAGTGTATGTTCCACGAGTAGCCGTTAAACTGGTGCCTCCAAAGCCTTAATCAGTTTTATAACGTCAAAATCTATACTAAACTAGTTAGCATGGAAAGATTAGGGTGTCGGGATTCATGTCAGAAACGCTCAAGGAGATTGAACTTAAAAAGATTCGTCCGAACAGACTTAACCCGAGGTTAGAGGTGAATATAGAGCGTCTCAATGAGCTTGCTGCTAGCATTCGAGAGGTTGGGTTGCTTGAGCCGATAATTGTTAGACCTGTGAATGGCGAATATGAGGTTGTTGTTGGTGAGAGACGATATAGGGCTTCGCAGCAGGCTGGACTTGAAAAGGTTCCGGCCATAATAAGGGAATACAGTGATGATGAAGTAGTTCAGTTGAACCTCATCGAAAACGTTCAAAGAGAGGAACTCAACGCAATTGAGAAGGGGAAAGTGTGCAAATATCTCTTGGAGAATTGTCCAGAAAAATATCCTTCACCATCTGCAATAGCAGAGAAAATTGGTATTGGCAGTAATACAGTGTCTCTTTGGTTGCGAACGGTTGAAGTTGTCCCGCAAGAGGCTCAGAAATATGTTGCGCCTTCAACCATTTCGGGGCAGGTGCCAGAAGGCAAAATTGATTATCAGACGGCAGTTAAGGTTGGTCGTTCTGTTGAGGAGCCAGAAAAGAGAGTAGAGCTAATTAAGAAGCTTGCGGAGAAGCGACTTCCCGTCAAAGAGAGAACAGAGGTTATTAAGAAAGTGGCTCTTGAACCAGAAAAGCCCATAGAAGAGGTTTTTGAAGAAGTGGCTGAGACTCCTTACGAAATGCATTTCGCGGCTGACGATAAGAAACTTTTACTTGAGGGTATCAAGACTCAAACTTCCAGAACTGATATGCCTGATCCCAAAGTTAAAGTGGGAGCAACCGTTCATGCAGCTATTTGGGAACCTCACGTTGTAGACTTGCGTATTACGTCCATCGAAAGAAAAAGGTTAAGATATTTTGATGAAGAGGATGCAAAAAGAGAAGGCGGCTACACCTTGGAAGAGTTCAGGAAAAAGTGGAAAGAGACGCATGGAGAATGGGACGAGAATCAGCTTGTTTACGTAATACATTTTGAAAAAGTGAAATAGTATTTTTGTAAGCCATCACCTATTCAATGCTTGAAGATTCTTCCACGTTTTCTACATGCTTGATGTCAGTAAAGAACCATGATAATGTTAGTACCAGTATCCCCATTACCGCACATCCCAGAAACAGGTTAGCTGTACTTATGAATCCTACTATTGTTCCAGAAAGAATCATGCCAAACGGCGTTGCGGCAGAAGCTAATGCCATAACAACTGAATTTACTCTACCTTGCATTTTTATTGGAACAACAATCTGAAGTATTGTTTGCAGTGTCACATTGGCTACTGGCAAACAAAGGGTCATGATCATTGCGCTTATTGCCATAAACCAGAACCCCTGTATGGGAGTAAGAGCTACGAGGGCATATCCTAAAAAGACAAGATATATAGAAAGTGCAGTAACGACCATTTTATTTTTGAACCCCTTTGTTACCGACATCACCAGTCCACCAGCAAGAATTCCTCCTTGGAAAAACGCCATAACAAATGCTAAATCGGGAGCTTCTCCTAAATGATCAAATTTCACATAATATGGAAGCAAAGTAGACAGTGGGACAAGCAAGAAATTCAAAGCGGTTGCTAGGGTTAATAAAGGCAACAAACCTTTCGCATTTCTAATAAAAGTGAAGCCTTCAAAAAACTCTTCTCTAAACGAAGACTTGTCTTGTTTCTTTCTCACAGACGGTATCTTGATTATCATGAGAGGTATGAAAGCCACGATAAAAGTTGCCACATCAATCCAAAGAATTTGGTGAATCTTCCAGAGTCCCAACATGAGTGCCGCAACAAGTGGTCCAACTAGAGTGACAGCGCCGGAACAAAGGTAGTTTAGTCCATTCATACGGCTCAATTTTTCCTTTGGAATCATTATGGGGATAATGGCTGATACTGCAGGAGAATGGAAAGCTTGGAAAATGCCTCTTATAGTAAGCAATATCAAGATGTGCCAGATGTGAACGACACCTAACCAAAACAGAAAAACGAGTATTAAAGTGGCTAAAGCTTGCAAGAAGTCCGCAATGAAAATCAAAGCCCTGCGGCTCCATCGATCCACGAATACGCCAGCGAAAGGAGCTAAAATCACCATGGGAGCTAAACCCAAAAAGGAAGCAAGAGACAGGTACAAGGCACTTCCAGTTTCCAAGGTTATCCACCAAATTATGACAAATTGTGCAATAGACGACCCTAGCAACGAGACTAATTGTCCCGACCAGAAGAACAGATAATTTCTAAATGTTGTGTGACTAACCTGCACTTCCATGTGTTTCCCTTTCTCTCGTCTTTTTTATTTCAGCGCTTTATTGGCGTCGATGAAGAATTAAGAGTTTGGATAATACGTTTATTTATTATGGAAAAAAGTGGACAATATTTTGATCACTCAGCAAGTTCAAAGTTTCCATAACCTTCAATCTGTCACATACTTACAACCTTGTATTCGTCTTCCTTTCTCACACCTATCTCAAGTTTTACAGCTCTGTGAATCTGAGTGTAGCTCCATGGGTCAGCCTCTAAATTGGAAACTTCAAAACTTTTAATCACTTTTATTGCTTCGACATCCATGGCTATTCTGTCTGCAGAAGCCAGTACAACATTTGGGTTACGCAATTCGCCACATGCTGGCCCGCCCGAAATGAAGCATTTTCTTCCATCCATAATTATCAAGTCTGGATGCACAACCAAGTTTAAATCCGCAATTTTCTCTTCTAAATTCCTCGCATGCAACATCATCCTTTCACTAGGCTTCATAAAACCCACAGCCAACTTTAGGCTTAAAGTAAACTTCGCCCATCTATGCGTTTTCATGCAACAAACATAAACAAGCTTCTTCGCTTCCAAAGCCCTCTCAGGCAGGCTCACCGTTCTAAGATACTTGCCGCCAGTGCTGACTTTAACCCACTTACCCCCGTCAAAAGGCACAATTTCTGCTCCAGCCTCTTCTGCCTTGCGAAGCATGCCTGTGTCTTCCAAAACCTTGCGCGTAGAGAGCGAAAACATAGAAGACTCGCCTAAAATTACCTTAGAAGCTCCATGCTCATACAGCAACTCAATAACGGCCTTGACAAAATCTGGATCACTCGAACCTGGCGGAGCATCACCCGTGTTAAAATTCGGCTTCAGCAAGATTTTATCGCCCTTCTCAACAACTTTGCTGAATCCGCCAATTAAGTCAACAGCCTTCAAAATTTTTCCTTTCAAATCCTGTCCATCGGAGGCAACTTTGCTAACTAAGACCTTATCATCTCTCTTGAATGGATTCTCTCTAACTCTGCCAATTCCTACTTCGGCACTCAAGCAGACCACTAACTAATGCAAATTGTTGCTCGAAAATTTAGCTTTTACCAACACGTTTAGAGCCTACTAGAACTCCTTGCAGAAACCTAAAGTTGAATCTATATATAAGGGGGGGTCTAGTCTCAGCAGAGAGCTTCAAACTAGAAGTTTGCCATTTTTGTAGAATAGCTCCCCGTCCGTGTAGATTTCCCCGTCTTTCTTCATGTCTTTTAAGATGTCCCAGTGAATCGCAGACTTGTTCAAACCTCCAGACTCTGGTATGGAAGCTCCAAGTGCCATATGTATCGTGCCGCCCATCTTCTCATCAAAAAGCATGTTCTTCGTAAATCTTGTTATCCCATAGTTTGTTCCAATAGCAACTTCTCCAAGCCGAGCCGCACCTTCAACCTTAATAAGCTCCTTCAACAAATCCTCACCCTTAGCAGCTGAAGCCTTCACAACTTTGCCGTCTTTAAATATGAGCTTTATATCTTCAACTTCTCTGCCTGAATAAAGTCCTGGATAGGTGAATCTTATCGTGCCGTTAGCCGAGTTTTCAATTGGTCCAGTGAATACTTCACCATCTGGCATGTTTTTTTCTCCGCAACAGTTTATCCATTTTCTGCCTTTAACACTAAAAGTCAGATCTGTATCTTCGCCTACTACGTGAATTTCGTTGGCTTTGTTTAGGAAATTGCAGATTTTCTCCTGTTCCTTGCGGATTTTCCTCCACTCGGCAATAGGATCATCTCTGTTCACAAGGCAGCTACCATAAACAAAATCTTCATATTCTGGCAACGCCATCGCAGCTTCCTGCGCTTGAGCATTTATAGGATAAGGCAACCCCGTCCACCTCAACTTTCCTTCAGCCTCCCGCCGAAGGCGAATTTCCATGATTTCCTTTCTGGAAGATGCACGCATACGCATCTTTGTCGCATCTATATTTGTCAAACTTTTCGGGTTCGGTTCACAGAATATACCTATTAGCACGTCAATGTTTTCAACAATGAACTTTACGATAGGTGAAACATATTTGAGTTGATGCTCTTTCGCGTACTTGTAAAAAGTATATTGAACATCAGAGTTCGGCATAATTTGTGGGTAAGCATCAGCTAATAAACATTCTTTATAGATTTCATGCATCAACGGAAATGCCAACTCACTTCCTTCAATGAACACAATTTCTTTGGGTTTCACATCAACGCTGTAATGGACGCAAAGCTTTGCTAGTTTTTCAACTCTCTGATCAACCATTTAATTTTCACCATTTGAAAAAACCATAAATAGAATAAACTTAAAGGCTTAATGGTCAAAAACTCCCAAAAAAGCTAGACTATGTATTTGTCTGTTTTCTCAAAATCCTTAACAATTTCCATAACACTTTTAGGCGCATTAACCGCTTCAAGCGGAATCCCCTTAAGCAAGGCCCAAGGGCTTTTCTTCGCAATATCGGTGGCAACGTAGTCTTCGCCAAAACATTCTTTTGCAACCTCATAAACCAAATGTCTAACTTCCATCTCAGAATACTTACCCAACGCATGCAGATATTCATGCAAAAGCAAATTATAAATCAAAGCATTAACCGCACGCTTCGACTTAATCGACACCTCAACAATTTGAACCAAACGCCTATTCAAAACAATATTGTTTGTTCCCAACGGATGATAGGCGCCTAGCTGAATTGGCAAATCATCCAAAAAAAGCATCATTCCACCTCTGCGCCTATGCAACGAAAACTCTACACTGTCTTTAACAATCTCCCAGACTTCACCATAACTTTTAGCATCTTCTAAACGCTTGCGAAATCTTTCAGCAACTGAAGATCCACCTTCGGTCATCGCAACTCTCCTTAATAGTTTCCACATCACATCATACCTTATATATAATACGGAGACCCCAACCATTAAGTGTGCCAAAACAAATAAAGGACCGAGCTTGAAATGGTTAGAGACAATTTGGAGGCAAAGTGAAATGGCGGGCATAGTTCTTGTTAGAGACGTCATGTCAAAAGAAGTAAAAGTAGTGCGACCTGACACCAGCGTCAAAGAAGTGGTAGCCACTATGAACAAGTTCGACATAGGCTCCATAGTAGTTGTCCAAGGCGACAGGCCAGTAGGCATCATAACAGAACGCGACATCCTAAGAAGATTAGTGGAGCCATGCCTAGCGCCAGAAACCCTAACCGCAAGACAAATCATGACAAGCCCAGTGCTTACCATAAGCGAAACAGCCAACATAGAAGAAACAGCCAAACTCATGGCAAGAAAAAGAGTCAAAAAACTCCCAGTCATAAACAACGGTAAACTAGTCGGAATGATAACATATACAGACATCGTGGCTAAAGTGCCAACCCTACTATCCATACTAGAAGAACTAGTAAGACCACAACACCGTTCTTACTAAAACTGCTCAAAAACCTCTCTATTTTCACCATTTAAAACTCAGGTTTAGGCTTGCCCAACTTTCTATCTAGGCCTGCTTTAACAAAACCGTAATATTCTGGATCTGGCCTTCCTGGACGGCTTTTGAATTCTCCGTGAAATTGCGAAGCGAAAAAGAAGAAGTGGTCTGGCATCTCTAAGATTTCCATTCTCCTACTATCAGCACTTTTTCCAGAAAACATCAAACCGTTTTTTTCAAGCGCTTCCAGATAGTCGAGGTTAACCTCAAATCTGTGACGGTGGCGTTCGTAGATTTCCTCACTTTTATAAAGTTTATGTGCCATGGTGTTCGGTTTTATGATTATTTTGTGCGCACCTAAACGCATGGTAGCACCTTTAATTTCTATCCCCCTCTGCTCCGGCATCAAGTCAATCACTGGATAAGGCGAGCTTGGGTTAATTTCGGTGCTGTTTGCCTCTTTCAATCCGCAGACATGACGCGCGAACTCTATTACGGCTAGTTGAAAACCGTAACATATTCCAAGAAATGGAATGGCGTTTTCCCTAGCAAACTTGATCGCCATTATTTTTCCTTCAGTACCCCTTGGACCAAAACCGTAAGGCACAAATATTCCATCAAAATCTCTGAGAATTTCTATGCCTTTTGGATTCTGTTCAAACTTTTCAGCCTCTATATAATTGATACAAACTTTTGCTTTGCAGGCGGCTCCTGCATGACGCAACGCCTCGGTCATGCTTACATAGCTGTCTGCTAATCCAGCATACTTACCAACCAACGCAATTTTTACTTCATGCTCCGGATTTAATACGTTATCTACAAAATTCCTCCATTCTTTAAAGTCTGGCTTTCGATCTGAAAACCCAAGTCTTTTACAGATGAAGTTGCCCATTCCCTGCTCATCCAAAATGAGTGGAACCTGATAAATTGATTCGACGTTGTAGGAGCAGAAAACAGCATTTTCAGGAATTGTGCCAAACAAAGCTATTTTCCTCAAAGATTCGGAATCTATCATTTCTGGGCATCTTGCAACGATAGTGTCTGGTTGAATGCCGATGCGTCTCAGCTCGTTGACGCTGTGTTGGAGAGGTTTTGTCTTCATCTCTTTCGTAACATCTAAAATTGGGACTAGGGCAACATGCACGTACAAAGTGTTTTCGAAACCCTCTTCCAAACGCATCTGGCGAATAGCTTCTAGGAAAGGTAGGCCTTCAATGTCGCCCACCGTGCCGCCAACTTCAGTTAAAGTTACGTCAACATTAGAACGTTTTGCAACGGAGCGAATGCGGCTTTTAATCTCGTTAGTCACATGTGGCACAATCTGGACACATCTTCCTAGAAAATCGCCTCGGCGTTCTTTTTCAATAACCGCCTTATAAACTAGACCAGTGGTGATGTTATTCTCTATTTGCAGGTTTAAATCGAGAAAACGTTCATACCAACCCAAGTCAAGGTCCGTCTCGCCTCCATCGTCTGTAACATAAACTTCACCATGCATGTACGGATTCATTGTTCCAGCGTCAACGTTCACGTACGGGTCGATTTTTATGACAGTGACTTTCAAGCCTCTTGCCAGAAGCATCTTGCCAATCGAAGAAGTTACAATACCCTTTCCAACAGAGCTTAACACGCCTCCAGTAACAAAAACATACTTAACCATGTGGTTTAGCCTCTGCAATACCAAATCCATAAACTTGAATCAGCATTTAAATTTATTCTAAAAGAATCTTTGAAGAAACAAGCAGGGAGGCTATGGTCTTAGAACGTTATCTAAACAACTTCACAACACTGCTAGTGAGAAGTGCCAGTCCTGCAGAAATTATGATTCCGCCGACAAAACCGAAAAAAGATAATCCACCTGTTAGCATGTGCAGGAAAAAGCTGATGCTAAACCAAAAAGCTATGCCTGAAACGGTTTCAGCCTTTCTATTTGTCGACTCGTGAAATGCGAACCTCAGAACGAATATGGCAATTTGCAAAACACCAAAGATGAAACAAAATTGCATTGCTGCCGTATAAAGAATTGGGTGGCTATCTTTTGGCTCTGGGAAAGCTATATTTCCAGTCACATTTTCAAGACGCCAATTTTTGGGATCAACAAAAGTTCTGACGTCTTCTGTGAGGTTTGGTGTTGCAGTCCAAATTGCGCCTAATAGCATCAGGAATAATCCGAAAGAAAGAAGACTCAGCCAGTTTGTTTCTTCTGGACGCCTTTTTACACTCTCAACCAATGCTTACACCTAATCTAAACATGAAGTTGCGCTTCGTTCTTAAAACAGTTGCCATACAAATCAATCAGCATTCTTAAAAGATGAAAAGACACATAACCTATTTGTTGGAGAAACAACGAAATGAAAATTCTCTTTGTAGAACCGCCAAAGGATATATGGTTTGTTATGGGAGAGTATTTGCCGCCGCCGTACGGAATTATTCAGTTAGCGGCGTATCTTGAAAAGGAAGTTAAAGACGTTGAAATTGAAGTTTTGGACTGCAACGCTCTACAGGTGGATTGGAAGGGAATGGAAAAACGGATTGAATCTTTTAATCCCGATGTGGTGGCTTCAAGCGCATTAGCCACGTGTAATGCTTACGTAGTTGCCAGAACCCTTGAAACTGCTAAAAGGATAAACCCAAATGTTCTCACGGTTACTGGTGGTCAACATTTTACAGCCACAGCCCAAGAAAGCCTAGAAACATACCCTGAAATTGATGTTATCGTACGAGGAGAGGGAGAACAAACTCTTGTAGAACTTGTTAGAAACGCAAATAAAAAATCATTCTTTCCCAAAATAAAAGGAATATCTTTCAAGTATAAGGGAAAAATCTTTCATAATCAAGCTGCACCGTTAATTGAAAATTTGAATGACCTGCCCTATCCCGGATACCATTTCGTTAAAGATATTGTTCATAAATATCATTTTGCCGCCATGGCTGGCTTCAACGCCCCCTATGCACTAATTGAGGGTTCGAGGGGATGCACACACACGTGTACATTTTGCACGCAGTGGCGACATTGGCTGGGAAAATGGCGCGTAAAGTCGCCTGAACGTATTGCTGATGAAATGGAGTTTTGCTACCAAAATTATGGAAGCAGATTCATTTGGCTGACAGACGATAATCTTGGCTCTGGCGAGCGTGTAAGCGAAGTCGCTGATGAAATTCTTCAACGTAAAATGGCAGATGATTTAATGTGGTTTGTGCAGGCAAGATGTGACGACATTGTTAGAAATGAAAAGTCTTTGCCTAAACTGCGAAAGTCTGGGCTTCGCTGGGTTCTTCTCGGAGTCGAGACCCCCAAACAATCGACCCTTGAGAGTTTCAAGAAGGGCATAACTGCGGAAGATGCAAAGAAGGCTGTGGGGTTGCTAAAGGAGAATGGCATTGCTGCGCACACGATGTTCATTATAGGTGACAGAAAAGATACAGCCGAGTCAATCGCAAGTTTGAGAGAGTTTGTAAACGAATTGGATCCAGACTTCGCTATATTCGCTATACTTACACCATTTCCCGGAACCGAGATTTTTGAAGAAGCGAAACGGAATGGATGGATTGAAGATTTCAGTTGGTCACATTACGACATGGTTCACGCTATAATGCCGACTGAAACATTATCAAGGAAGGAGGTTCAGGAAGAACTCTACCTATGCTATAGAAGCTTTTACGGGTCTTGGGGGAGAAGGCTTCAAGGAATATTTTCCAGAAATGAACTGAGAAGAAGGGTTTACTGGTACATGGCTGGTCGAGGCATACTGGCACAACTTAAAACGTTATTTTAGGCGAATGTTGCATGCCTCTAAATATACGACTAAATTTCTTTTTGCCATTTGCTGTAGGTGTTTCCCTCTTCGGATCGTTTACAACATTGATGCTTGCCACGTATCCGCCAGCCGCTCAAGAAAATTTTTTCTGGCGAAAACCGCTAACTGGTTTACTTTTCGCTTTGATTTGCGTATTTGGAATTGTAGCTGTTTTCTTTCCCAAAAAATGTTCAGAAACTTACTCACATCAAACAGAAAAACCAACAATTTCTGAGACTGAAAATTCCGATTTTCACGAAATTTCCATTAATTTCAAAGGGCATCATCCCGACTGTGGAAGATTTTCCGCCCATGTAGCACATGTAGATGGACATGTTTTTTGTGCAGCGTGTACAGGCTTGCTTCTTGGGGCGCTTATTGCCCTTACCGGAACTGCTCTTTACTTCTTCGTTGAATGGAACATTGTAGAGGTTGGCTTATCAGCTGTTTTGGTTGGGCAAATAGGAATTCTTTTGGGTTTCGTTCAATTTAAATTCAAAGGCTATGCTCGATTAACCCTTAACGCTTTCTTTGTGTTCGCTTGCTTCCTGACTTTAGTTGGAATTGACAAACTTGCGGAAAGCATATTCATCGACTTATACATTATTGCCCTAATCACTTTTTGGCTTTTAACGAGAATTTTAATTTCGCAGTGGGATCATTGGAGAATTTGCCATACGTGCGAGCATTCTTGCGAACTAAAATAAAGTGGGGTGTTAATGTCTGCGGCGTAACCCGTAGAGAGCGCCTACAACCATTAATATGCCGAAGATTATTATTATGAAGGACCACCATGGTATTGGCGGTAGCTCAGGATATATTGCCTGCAATAATAGAGTGGCCCCAAAAAGGATTATTATTAAGCCAAAAACTATGCCAGCAATTGCGCCGCCTCTGGGAATCCCAAAACATTCATCTTCAACTCGTCTATAGGGTTCTTCACGCCTGCGAGTTCCGAAGCATTCCTTCTCTGCTTTTCTAGGTTGTTCGCCTTCTCCTATTGAGTATAAGGGCGCTCCACATTGAGAGCATACTTTAGCGTCGTCTGGGTTCTTGGCACCACATTTAACGCAATAAACCATTCTATGTTCTCTCCGCACTACATTTCATGTAGAATGTTCTTAAGACTTTTGGTGAGGCATCATCTAAGGTTTCTGAGACTGCAACTGTTCAGCCTGACCTATTATCAAATTTAATTGCTCCTTATTGAGCGGAAAACCTTGGAGAGACCTGCCGCGAAGTTTCGACCTTTTAAGAAATGTCTCCTTTATGGGCAAGGGCTTGTCAAATCTTATGACATATTTGAATTCTATGGCCTTTTTCCATCTCCATTTTTCACATTCGCGCCTTTCCTCTTCGGAGAGTTCATCTGAAGCGTAGATGTTTCCTATTTCACCATAGCCTATGATGGCGTCGCCTATGTTGGTCTTGTGCACGAATATTATGCGCTGTTCCGTCTTCCACTTTCTACGAGTACTAGTGTAGTAAATTGCGAGGTTGAAAACTTGGTCTACCCACTCTTTTTGTGGATATTCTTAGAATGTAACCGTCAGCTTCAACCATTAGAGTAGTCCCTATTGTTACTGTTTAGGGGTTTATGGCTATTTTAATTTCGCTTCTCGATGTAGAAAGTATCTCAAAAGCCTCGTTTATGTCTTCCAATCTCATTTTCCTCGTTATGAGCGGTCTCACATCAATTGTCCTCGACGCTATTAAGTTTAGAGCCTTTCTAAAATGTAACGGAGTCGTGTGAAAAGTGCCTAAAACTGTTACCTCTCCATAATGAAGCAGTTCTGTGCCGAGTTTGACTTCTGTTCCAGGCGGGCATCCGCCAAATTCTAGGACTGTTCCGCCTTTCCGGACAAGTTTTAGGGCTTGCTCCCATGTAGAGGGTAATCCTATGGCTTCAATGGCAACGTCTGCACCGTAACCGCTTGTGAGTTGCTTAACCCTTTCTACAGCGTCTACTTTTCCAGCGTTAACTGTTTCATCTGCGCCTAACTTTTCTGCAAAGTTGAGCCTTTCTTCCACAAGGTCTATTGCTATCACTTTTTCGACGCCCATTTTCTTGACGGTTAATAGATGCAGCAAGCCTATTGGTCCAGCACCAATTATCACTACGGTATCGCCCAGTTTCACCCTTGCCTCTTCAACTCCATGCAAAACGCATGCCAAAGGTTCTGTGATTGCAGCTTCCTCGAAAGAAACATGCTGCGGAATTTCTTGCATGTTCACTAGAACCATGCGGGCTGGAACTTTTATGTATTCTGCGTATGCTCCCCAAAGCCAAATCATGTTTTCGCAAAGGTTGTACTTGCCTTTCTGGCACATTGTGCAATGCAAGCATGGAGTGCTGTTTCCTGCACGGACGCGCATGCCCTTTTCAGGCCACTCTAAACCTTCGCCAACTTGAGCTACTTCGCCTGCCCATTCATGCCCGAAGATTGTTGGAAGTTTTATGACCTTTTCAACGTAGCCTCTTTGGAAGATTTTCAAGTCTGTGCCACATGTTGTGGCTGCTTTAACCTTAACAAGAACCTCGCCAGCCTCTGCCTTTGGCGCTGGAATGTCTTCGATTCGTAGGTCTTTTACGCCGTAAAGCATGGCTGCCTTCATTTTTCATCACTCGTTTAAAACTACAACTTTCAAGCTTTGCTTGCTTTCTGAAGCTGTTTTGAATGCTTTGGCAGCATCAACAAGCCTAAAACGGTGGGTTATCAATTTCTTCACATTCATTCTACCAGACTTTATGAGTTTCAATGCAATTCTTGTTTCTAAATGTGAGGTAGAGTAGGAGGGGATTATTTGAATTTCCGAGAAAAACAGTTCTTTCGGACTTATCTGCAAATATTTGCTAGGCTCAATGGGTGCGAAAACGCACAATTTTCCGCCTTTTCGGCAAACACTTAACCCAGCCTTATACGCCTCTAAACTTGGCGCAGTGACAACTGCAATATCCACGCCTCTGCCATCAGTTTCAGCCTTAACAACAGCAGCCAAATCTTCCTTTACAGGATTAACTGCCACATCAGCTCCAAACTGTTTCGCCACATTCAACCGATAATCAATTAGGTCGCTCACAAACGTTTTTTCAGCTCCGAAGATTTTTGACAAGGCTACGTGAATTATTCCAATTGCTCCAACACCAATAATTGCCAAAGAATCGCCTGCTTGAATGTTACATTTTTTTAGGGCTCTTAAGCAACAGCCGACTGGCTCGATAAAAGTGGCTTCTTCGAATGACATGGTTTCTGGAATTTTTAAAGTGTCTATTTGGAGGTTTGGAGCTGGAACCTTGAAGTATTCCGCCAAACCGCCCGGTTCAATGTGTGTTTTGTGGAATTGTTCGCACAAAGTGTAATCGCCATGTAAGCAGTAATGGCATGTTAAGCAGGCAACGTGATGATGAACAAAAACTCTGTCACCAATATTGAAACCTTTGACTTTGCGTCCTTTTTTTGCAATCACTCCTGCCGGTTCATGTCCAAGAACCAGCGGAGCCCGGCTTTTCAGATACCAGTCCATAAGGTCTGAGCCACATATTCCACAAGCCTTCATCTCTACTAGAACTTCGTCTTCGCCTATTTCTGGCGTGGACATTTCCTCTGTCCGTATGTCTTCTTTGCTGTAATACATCGCGACCTTCATTTTGGTTTCAATCGTTCCTCTATAGAGGAAACTTCTATAAACCTTTTTATAAACGGAAAAAGAAGTATTTTCACATGAAGCCACAAGAGAAAGCAGAAAAAATCACTGGCTATACGCTGCTCGTAATTGGGTTAATTTTGATAATCGTTCCAGCGCTGCTAGCATTTTGGATGTTTTTAAGTGGAGCACAAATTCCTCAGCTTGTTCCGGTTCCAACAGGAGAAACAAGCGAATCAATCAAATCCATGGTTGTATTCAGCAATGTCTGCCTAATATTCTTCATCTTCATCATCATGGTGTGGGCAGGTTCCATAATTTCCAGCCGCGGTTTGACACTAATAAAAGATGTGAAGCTGAAGTTGGTCGGAAAAAGCCTTCGAGAAGCAGCTGAAGCCGCCGAAAAAGTAAAGGGCTAGAACTAGAAATCCTAGCCTAACCTTCAAGCTTTTATGTTTTCAATTTTCTCTTTAACTTTCAGCAAAAATCCCGCAGCCGGCGCGCCGTCCACAATTCTATGGTCATAAGAAAGGCTCAGCGTTATTATCGGCTTAACTTCAACTTTTCCATCAACTGCAACGGGTTTTTCTGTTATCTTCCCTACGCCGAGTATAGCGGCTTCCGGCGGATTAATTATCGGCGTGAAAAATTCAACTCCATACATGCCTAAGTTTGTAACTGTGAAAGTTCCACCTGTCAATTCTTCCTTGGCTAGTTTTCCCTGTCTTGCTTTTTCTGTCAACTCCTTAATTGCGATATCAATTTCCTTCAAGGATTTTCTGTCAGCATTATGTATAACTGGAACAACTAAGCCGTATTCTGTGGCAACAGCCAACCCTACATTTACATCTTCAAAAACTTTTATCTGGTTTCCATCCAACGTCGAATTTATTATGGGCTGTTCAAGTAGAGCCTTTGCAACAGCCTCAACAAGAATAGCCGTATAAGAAACCTGCAGTTTCTCATGTAAACCTCCGACTTTAGAAACGTCAACTTCCATCATTATCGTGCTGTGCGGAGCTGTCTTAAAGCTCGCAGAGACTCGCTCGGCAGACGTCTTTTTAAAACCAGTTAAAGGAATAATTTCCTTGATTTTTGGCAGAGTCCCACGGGCTTCTTCCATGAATCTTCTAACATCTTCTTCAACTATTCTTCCTTCAGGTCCGTTGCCCTTAACAAGTGACAAGTCTATTCCATACTCTCTTGCCAAACGCTTCGCAGATGGCGAAGCCAAAACTCTTTCTTCTGCTTCCTCAACTGCTTGAGGAACTTCAGCAAGTATCTGGGTTTCTGAAAATGCTTCGCCGGGAGATGTTATGACGGCCAAAACTGCATTCACCGAAGCATCAACGCCCGCCTCTACCAGGATTTTTGCAAGTATTCCAGAACTTGGAGCTTCCAAGTCGTATGTGGCTTTTTCCGAGATTATCTCCACTATTGGTTCGCCCTTCTCAACAGCTTCGCCTTCCTTTTTGTACCATTTGCCAACCGTGCCCTCCTTCATTGTTAGGCTAAGTTTTGGCATGACAACTTTTGTTACCATTTTAAACCACTTTCTTAACTGCTTTCATTATGGCTTTTTCGTCTGGAATCACATATTGTTCCAACGGCGGGCTAAACGGTATGGGAGTGTCTGGCTCGGCTACACGTTTTATCGGCGCATCTAAATAGTCTACGGCTTCCTCAGCCACCATTGCAGCGATTTCGGCACTTACGCCAGCGGTTTTGCAGTCCTCGCTTACAATGACTAATCTTCCAGTCTTTTTGACAGATCGTATTATCGCCTGCTTATCTAAGGGCGTTAAGGTTCTTGGATCAACAACTTCAGCATCTACCCCTTCCTTTTCAAGTTGTTTAGCCGCGTTGAGGGCTTTGTGCACCATGTATAAAGTAGCTAAGATCGTCACGTCTGCTCCTTCCCTTTTTACGTCTGCCGCTCCAAAGGGAATAGTATATTCTTCTTCTGGGACCTCATCTTCAACTGGATACAAAAGCTTGTGTTCGCAAAAGAAGACAGGGTTGTTGCCTCTTATGGCTGTTTTCAAAAGTCCTTTAGCATCATAGGGTGTAGAAGGCACAGCCACATACAATCCTGGAACGTGCATGAACCATGCTTCTAGGCTTTGAGAGTGATGCGAAGCTATGTTTACTCCAGCTCCGAAAGGTGTTCTAATCACAAGCGGGCACTTTGCTTGTCCACCGAACATGTAGCGTATCTTTGCTGCTTGGTTTGCAATTTGGTCCATGGCTAGGGCTGTTAGGTCTCCGAACATTATTTCGGCTACTGGGCGCATTCCAGTTATTGCGGCGCCTACTGCCGTTCCGATTATGGCTGATTCTGATATAGGCGTATCTCTGACTCTTTCGTCTCCGAATTCTTCTGCCAAGCCTTCTGTTACTTTGAAAGCTCCTCCCCAATATCTGCCAATATCCTCTCCTAAAAGAAAAACCGTCGAGTCCCGTCGCATTTCTTCTCTTAAGGCTTCTCGCAGCGCTTCTCTATAAGTTATTTTCCGCACATTTAATCCTCCCAAATTTAGGCGTAAACATCCTCTAAAGCCTCTTCTGGGTTTGGATATGGACTTTCCATGGCAAATTTGACTGTTTCCTCAATTTCATCCGAAACTTCTTTTTCAATTTGCTGAATTTCAGATTCTGTCAGAGTGTTTGTTTGCAAGAGCTTTTCTTTAAAGCGTTTGATAGGGTCTTTAGCCAGCCACTCTTCAACTTCTTCTTTGGGTCGGTATTTGGCTGGGTCGACTCGTGAATGCCCCTTATGCCTATAGGTTTTACATTCAATAAGTGTTGGTCCTTCACCTTTTCTGGCTCTTTCAACAGCCTTTTGCGTAGCTTCATAAACCGCTAAAACATCGTTTCCATCCACAACTACACCTGGGATTCCGTAGGCTACGGCTCTGTCTGCAACATTTTCGATAGCCATAACTCTTGATTGCCGTGTTCCCATAGCGTAAAGATTGTTTTCGCAGACAAAGATTACTGGTAGCTTCCATGTGGATGCCATGTTTATGCTTTCATGGAATGTTCCTTGGTTTGAGGCTCCTTCTCCGAAGAAACATGCCACCACTTGGTCTGTTTTTCTAAGTTTTGCGGATAAGCCCGCGCCAACAGCTATTGGCAGCCCAGCTCCGACGACTGCAGTTGCACCTAACATACCTATGCTAAAGTCTGCGATGTGCATGGAACCGCCTTTGCCTTTGCAGTAACCTGTCTTCTTGCCTAGAATCTCAGCCATAGTTCGCTTTAATTCAGCGCCTTTAGCTATGCAGTGTCCATGTCCCCTATGTGTGCTTGTAATATAATCTTCTTTTCTGAGGATGCTGCAGACGCCTACTGCTACGGCTTCTTCTCCAAGGTAAAGGTGGATTGTGCCTGGAACAAGGTTTTGACCGTAAAGCTCGAATACTTTTTCTTCAAAAAAGCGGATTTCAAGCATTCGCTTATGCATTTCAACGAGCTTGTCTTTCGTTAGTTTTAATGTCACCTGCTTTCCCATCCTTTGACCTGAGTCGGCTTACTTTTTATAGACTGGATACTTTTATATTATGCTGTTTTTGGTTGAAGGATCTTGCTCTCTGCGGAGACTAGACCCCTCCCTTATATATAGATTGAACCCCAAACCCAAACGACTCACAACAAGGCGCGGAAGTAGTCAAACGCCTGTTAGAAATAAGCGAAAACATAATTGCCGAAAAAGTCCGTGTTTGATGTAAAAACGGTCGAAAAGATCGACGGAACAGCACGCGCATATCAAGGCATAGGAATAGCGTTTGTTGCATTAGAATTCTTTTATTAACAACAAAAACGAAGCCGATAGCGTGCGCGATTAGGTTTAGCCTTGATATCGTTGAATTTTCCAGGAATTGAATGCGCGGTTTATTGCGAGGCTTTTCTGTTTTTATGTTTTCTTTTATACAGTGTTGCGATGGATGCTGTTATGAAAACTACAGATACAATCAGTACAGGCGTGATCCAGCCCGCGGACAACGTAACCTTTGTCATAGGAAGATCTATCGAGGAAGTTATGCCTCCAACGGGGACTCTTTTGAAAAATGCTTCTAATATATGATTGTTATCCATCTTAACTGTATAGGATATAGCCCTGCTCACTATAATGCCGTCCAGCTCCCATCGGTCAAACACCCACCCTGAGTATGGTTTAGCTGTAACCGTAAACAGTGTGCCTGGAAGGCAAAGATAAGATCCAGGTGCTGGGTCTGTCGTTCCACCTTCATGTGTGATTATCCATAACTCGTAAGGAGGGGGGTTTTCAGGTATTGAGCCGCCTGATATTTCTTTGTCGCTGACTGTAAAAGGCTCAGGCTGGTTGCGTTCTATAGTTAAGACGTTGCCTATCTCATATAAGGGAACAACATTGTCATCAAAGTATAGAATCTCGTAATGTGTGCCACCGATCCCTGTATATGTCAGATTTCCTAGCAGAAAACCGTTGAAATAAACTCTGTTATTGGGAGTCGTAACGTTATACGTACACATTGATATGAAAGGAGCATTCGTGGGTGTTACTTTCATGTCATGAATCATCCACTTCGGCAAGGAGAATATTTCTTCGTGGATCGTCTCGATTATTTTCTGGATGAACTTCTCTATGCAAAATTCCGAATCGCCGTGATCATTAGACCAAAAGAAAAACTGCTCAGTTGAATTCATCTTATCTCCAATTTTCTGGAGAGCTTTCTCTAATGATGCTAGAGTGGCATTGCCATCAATCCATGGTCGCCCTGTACCGTCACCACATAAAACTTCAATATCTCTATCGTCTTCGTAACCATACTTCTTTGTGAGCGTATCATGAATTTCATCGAGATTATTCATATGCCGTGGATCAGTAGGTTTTCCAACGAACAAAAGAGCTTTCCATGTTTTTGACGTACTTGCATTCCCGAGTTTTAGGTTATCTGCACCAGCTCCTTGAGACTTGTACTGTGGATGCTCAGCCCAGTCTGGCCCCTTATTGTGGTTTTCAGGATGGTTCGGTCCATACACATCTGCTTTGTTCGCTTCTTCAAATGCCTTTTTCAAAGTTGGTTTAGGATCCTTGTCAATCGCTTCTTTAAAACGATGTACGAACTCCGTCCAGTCCCACCCAGGTGGGCTGCCAGCTTTTGCTGTTTCATTCGACATGCATCCGGATATAGCAACCACCGGATGGGTGTCATTGCCAAACTGTAGGACTTCATCAATAAAACCACCACCATAACATTGTCCAAAAACGAATTTCATACTATGGTAACCTTTAGGCACTATGTACTTCTCAATAAGCTTCTTTAACTCCCAATCTTTTAATCCAGGTGCTTTACAATCAGCGCTATAAACTGATAATGTAGAGTTGAAATGGCTTGGTTGTGGCACGTAACCTTTGTCATCTGCTTTGACTGCGACCATAAATACGGGATTAACATAAATAACACTAAACATTAAAATTATTATCAGAACTAATACTACTTTTTTCATTTCCTCCCCCTCCTTTCTCTTAAATACTTGCATCTTAATCTTAATAATACTTGTGAAAGAATCTTCTATTGTTTTTGGGCGTGGCAACAAATGTACTCATCGAGTTCGCTGTTAGCGTTTACTAATTGCTAAATAATTACCAACTACTTTGCAACTATAACTAACTGCTAACTACACTACTCTGCACGGTGAATTAACAGCACAAACCATATAGAATCACTTCTCATAGAATATTATTGGGAGTCTAAATGCAAAAGTCCTATTCAAGACTGTTAGGCATAGTTGGAAAGCCCAACACTGGCAAATCAACCTTTTTTTGTGCGGCAACTTTGGCACCGGCTGAAATTGCAAACTACCCATTCACAACCATAAAGCCAAACAGAGGCATTGGATACGTGCGGACTCCATGCGTTCACGAAGAATTTAACGTTAAAGACAACCCCCTCAATTCCATATGCTTAGACGGAGTAAGACTAATTCCTGTAGAGTTTATCGATTGCGCGGGACTTGTGCCGGATGCATGGCAAGGAAGAGGCCTAGGCAACCAATTTCTCGACGAAATCAGAAAAGCAGACGCATTAATCCACGTTATCGACGCTTCAGGCGGCACAGACTGCGAAGGGAGACTATGCAAACCTGGTGAACATGATCCCTTAGAGGATGTGAAGTTTTTAGAACATGAAATAACAATGTGGATGACAAGCATACTAAAACGAGACTGGCCCAAAATCGCCAGAACCGTAGAATCCGAATTAAGCGATCTTTACGCAATGTTAGAAGAACGGTTAAGTGGCTTGGCAATAAAAAGAAGCCACATTTTTGAGGCGATAAGAAAGGCGGGTTTAAACGCTGACAAACCCACCGGGTGGAGTGAGGAAGATTTCCTACGATTTGTGGACACGTTAAGGCAAATTGCCAAGCCAATGTTGATAGTGGCAAACAAAATAGACATACCGGCAGCTGAAGAAAACCTGGAAAGACTAAAAAAACTAAATTATGTTGTGGTTCCTTGTTGTTCAGAAGCAGAGCTTGCCTTGAGAAGAGCTGCAGAAAAACAACTTATAGATTATAGACCTGGAGATTGCAACTTCAAAATAGCTAAGCCAGAAAAACTAACCGAAGGCCAAATCCGAGCATTGGAAACCATAAAAGAGAAAATTCTGCTCAAATTAGGTTCAACAGGCGTTCAAGAAGCCATAAACATGGCTTACTTTAAACTCCTAAACATGATTACTGTTTATCCCGTTGAAGATTTAGAGCATCTATCAGATCACAGTGGAAGGGTTCTGCCAGACGCTTATCTTGTACCATATGGAACAACAGCCCGCCAACTCGCCTACATAATACACACGGAATTAGGAGAAGGCTTCATCTACGCAGTGGAAGCCAGAGAAAGAAAAAGAGTTGGAGAAGACTACATACTCAAAGACAGAGACGTACTCTCAATCGCAAGCGCCAAAAAAAGAGCTTAACCTTGCTTACGCGCCAAAACGTCTCTTGCGTTTTTGAAAGGTTCTAACCGCTCTTAAAAGGTCTATTAAGCGGAAATCAGGCCAATACACATCTAAGAAGCAGAGTTCACTGTATGCGGACTGCCAAAGCAAAAAGCCGCTTAGCCTTTCTTCGCCTGAAGTTCTAATAATCAAATCTGGGTCTTGTTTAGCCATGTGGGATGTATACAAATATTTCTCGAACATTTGTTCATCAACTTTTTCTGGAATTATTTTCCCTTCTTGTACTTTCTCAGCAATTTTTCTTGCAGCATCCACAATTTCCGCCCTTCCACCATAAGCAAAAGCAATGTTTAAGAAGTGCTCATCATAACTCTGTGTTGCCTTTTCAACATTCATTATGAGTTGCTGCAACTCTTGAGGCAACAGATTTACTCTGCCAATAAATTTGACGCGTATCTTGTTTTTGTGTATGCGCTCGTCTGTCAAAATTTTCCGAAATTCTTCTTCTGCAATGCGCATAATTTCTTCAACCTCGTTTTTCGCTCGGGCAAAATTCTCGGTAGAAAAAGCATAGAGAGTTATGGATTTGACATTAAGTTTCAAGCACCAATCAAGAAGCGCATCAACTTTCTCGGCGCCTTTTTCGTGGCCAAACCATGTGTCAAGAGCCTTCTCAGAAGCCCATCTTCTGTTTCCATCCAAAATTATTGCTATATGCTCTGGTTTAAACCCGTTCCTTACTTGATGCCACAGCCACCTCTCATAGAGCTTGTATGCTCCGATGACGGAGAGGAACGTTTGAAACATCATTTAACCCTCGCGTTTCTAAGCGCATTGGCACATGGGCAGTTGCCTTCGCGTTGAAGGGGTAAAGCCTTTATGGTCTCAATTAAAACTTGCTCTAGTCTAGGCATGATTTCTTCGGAAACCTTCGTAACTTCAAAAGGTGTCAACCTTTCTTGTATACCAGCCGCCATGTTCGAAACAAAACAAAAAGCTGCATAGCACATTTCAAGTTCTCTTGCAAGCACAGCTTCTGGAACGCCTGTCATACCAACAACGTCGCAGCCCAAACGCCGAAATATTTCAATTTCTGCTGGGGTTTCAAAACGTGGTCCTTCGGTGCAAACCAGCACGGCTCTATCCTGCACAGAGAACCCAATTTTTCTTGCAGTTTCGATTAGCAACTTGCGTAGCTCAGGGCAGTAGGGCTGAGAAACATCAATGTGTGTTACTGGAGCTCCATCATAGAAAGTTGTATTGCGAAGTTTCGTGAAATCGACAAAATCGTGAGGAATAACAATGTCACCTGGTTTGAAGTCGCGGTTTATGGCACCAACAGCGTTTACAGCTATGATTCTTTCCACGCCCATTTCATATAACGCATAAATGTTTGCCCTATGATTTATCTTGTGCGGGGGAACAGTATGATTTGGACCGTGTCTTGGAAGAAAAACTGCTTCTTTATCATCTATTTTCCCAATTGATAGTTGTGGAGCAATTCCATAAGGTGTTCCTAACCGTAGTTGCCTAGCACTTTTAAACAAACCTTTGAAGCCCGTTCCGCCAATAACTGCAACTTTAGCCTTCTCCAAACTCTTCAACCTGCTCTTTAGTCTTCTCGAAGAATTCTCTTGCAGACCTATGGATGACAAGTACAACAAGAATTGAAGCTATGCCTATCAGAATGCCTACAATTACGGAGAAAATGAGTTTTTCATAACTCATTCCCTGTGAGATTAATGCATCAGCAGTTCCTTCGAGTATCCATCTAGACCACGCAACAGTGACTATCAAAGCTGCATTACGTAGCAATTTTATGTCATGTTCGAAATACCAACGTATAGCCCTTCCAAAAAGTGCTACACAAACGCCTACAACTAAAAGGTCCATGGAACCTTGAATGAAAGAACCAGCAATCCGCGGAAAATCACCAATCCAACCAGCAATGTCTGCGGGTATTGGAATTTTTGTAGATCCCAAATAAACGCCGACTACGATGCATAAAACTCCGGCAACTGTGGAGTAATTTGAAGTCTGTACTGAAAGCGGTGGTGGAGAATACTCCTTCATCCATTGATAGATGTTTTTAGCTGTCCTGTCAACACCAAAACCTTTCACAACCATGAATGCGCTTAAGACGAAAATGAAGGCAATCCAATAATAATAAAGTAAATTGAGAATTGAAAAAATCCCTAAAATCAAGAAGAGCAATCCTGGCAACCCCAATGCTATCCGGGAGTAACGTGGATTTTCCATAACCATTTTCAGGTAGCGTGTGAAAAGAGCGGCTGTTTCCTCGATTGATTCGCTGTGTTTTACGACTATTCTTCTGACCGATGACACAGGCACCCTCGACTCCACGAGTGGCAGAACCGCCTCATCTGAATATCCATCTGTAACTAGAATAACTTCATTTGCGGGAAAGGAACCTAATAATTCGCTGAGTTCAGCGACTATTTTTCTGTCTGCTCCAACACCCCCAAGTTCAGAGCCGGATATCGTTGCTATTTCAAAAACTTCCTCTGGTTTACCTTCGCTTTGCAGGCGGTCATATACGCGGATTGCTTCGAAAATCGCATTTGCGTCTGGCTCTTCGGGGTCCTGTAAAGCTAGGGCTACGGCAGCGTTAAGGTTTTCTCCTCTTCCAACAACCGGGGTTTTAATTCCCCCTTTTGTTCCTAAATCGCCATCTCTGTCCACGCATAAAATAAAGATTCTTTTTTGTGCCTTCTCTGTAGGTTCTTCCTTAGCCATTTTGGCTCTCTGTTCCTCAATATTTATTTATGGTGCCTCACTTTAATCTTGCGCTGTCATTCCCTTCTCAGCGAGAAGTTGGAACTCCTCCCAAGTTAATTTTTCGCCGCGTCGCAATTTTTCCCTTGCCTGTTTTTCAAGCTTTTCCCGAAGGGCTTCCTCGCTTTTTTTCTTCTCTTTCTCTTCTTCCTTCTGAGCTTCTTCTCTTAACTCTTTTATTTGATTTGAAATTTCCAAAATTTCCTCTTGAATGGGTCTCACTTTTTCTCTTGTTTGCAGAAAGAGTCTATGTAGGCCGTCGGCTTCCTCTTTAAGTTTTTTTGAGTCATTGATTTTTTCCAGCATTTTCTCATGAATCTGCTGGCTTCTTTGCGCGGTTTCCGTTAGTTTCTCATGGAACAGTTTGCTTTTGGTTTCAAGAGCCTTAAGTTCGGCTTTTAATTCGATTATCTTTTGGTTTGAGTGGCCAAGTCTTTTGTAAATGTTTAATTGCGTTTCCAATTGCCTGACTTGCTCTACAAGTTCCTTCTCTTCTTCTAGGCTTAGTGATGTGGTTTGAATTTTCCACTCAATTCGCTCAAATTCCATTTGCAAGGTTTGAAAGCTTCTTGATGGTTTTTTCTTAATCAAGACTTTGATTTCTTGATTTAGTTTCTTCTTCTCTTCGATTTTTGCATGGAATTCAGTTTTGGCTTCGTCTCTTTGTCGTTTTAATTCTTTAACCTCTTCGTTTAGCTTGTCTCTTCCATTCTTAAGCTCAAGTGTTTCGGCGCGTAAGCTTCTAAACTGCTCATTAAGCTTGTCTCTTTTTTCAGCCCATTCCTCTGCCTCAGCATTTAGCTTATCTTTCTGGTCTTTTAATGCTGAAAGTTTTTGGGTTAATTTCGCGATTTTTTGTTGCTGGGACAACTACTTTTTCCTCTTTTTGTCTTCGAGAACATGTCTTGCTTTAACCAGTTCCAATATTTATCCGTGTAAGGGGTCCGATTTAATCATATTTTCTACACAACAGAGTTACAATCTGGCACGGTGCGTGGTTTTAAATTTTATCGCGCCTGCACTATAACAAAAGTGGAAAAGAGGGATTTTGTTGCTTGAGCTAGCGAAGATTTTATCTGTATTGAAAGTCAAGGGGGTTAAGGGATTAAGTTGGATGATGTTGAAGAGTTTAGATGTTATCGGGAGCGTATGAACGCACGCATTCTTTCTGCCAATAATCTTGGAATTAAAAGGTTCTTCGCGTTGGACAGTCGTGCATACGAAAAGGGCGCTCTGGATGTTAAAACAAAGGAGTTACTGGGTTTAGTTGCTTCCACCGTATTGCGCTGTAATGATTGCATAACTTATCATGTTATCCGTTGTGTTCAAGGGGGTATTTCTGACCAAGAGTTTTTTGAAGCCTTAAACGTTGCGTTGGTGGTTGGCGGTTCGATTACGATTCCACACATACGTCGCGCAGTGGATACATTCGATCAATGCAGAAAGAAACAGTCAAAAGGCCAGTCTATCAAGATTTAGCGCGTGCTATTTCAATCTTAGTTTAAATAGTTGGATTGAATTCTTGGAGAATATCATTTCTTTAAGTTCTCTTCGGATTGCCAGTGATTCTATTAAAGCGACGTGTTTCTTGATGTTGCACATCGCGTAGTCTGTTCCGAACACGACACTGTTAGGGCGTTGTTCTACTGTCAAAGTTAGAACCTTCTTTATCTTGTCAAGTCCGGTTTCTTCGATTACTTCATCATCTGCCAGTCCTGAAGTGTCAAAATAGATGTTTGCATATGGTTTTGTTAGTTTATGGCAATATTCCACTTTAGGCCAGAAATAGTGTGCTATGACAATCTTTAGTGTCGGGAATCTTTTTGCCACTTTGACAATGTGCTTAGGGTCGTTGTATTTTGTAGGTTCTGGTTTTTTCGAATTTGCGCCTGTGTGGATTACTATTGGCAAGTCATACTTAATACACAACTCGTAAACTGGAACAAGCCTTTTGTCCGTTGGATAGATTGTATCGTGCCCAGGGAAGATTTTCACTGCAACTATTCTTCTTGTTTGAAACAAGTGATCCAGTTTTCGTATGTGAGGTTCTTTGTCTCTTTGAATGTCTATTGTTCCCATCACGAATAAGCGTCTATCATGTTCAACGAGACCCAAAACCTCGTCTAGGCTTCCTATCTCTGAGACTGGCGTATTGTCTGGGATTAGTATGGCATAATTTACCTTGTTTTTCTTAAGCTCATGAAGTAGCTCTTCTTTTGAACCTGCAGGAGTCTTGCCTCCTTTCAGCGCAGGCAAGTGTTGGTGGCTATCGATTATCATCAAATCATACCAAATGCCCGAAGGGCGTGATCAGGTTTTTGTTCAAGTCTACAGCGCGCGCACTTATGATAGAATGATTCTGGAAAAAAGCGGCTTATTCGAGGATGATTCTTGCATCTACTGTTTTTGCTCCTTTCTTATAAACCATTATGGGATTTAAGTCAAGCTCCTTAATCTCCTGATGCTCCATAACAAGTCTTGAAGTGTTCAGCAGAATCTGCACTATGGCTTCTATGTCCGCTGGAGGCTGATTCCTATATCCCTTCAGTAGCGGGTAAGCCTTAACTTCGGTAATCATTTCGCGGGCTTCATCCACGGTTATTGGTGCAACCCTAAAGGTTACGTCTTTGAGAACCTCTACAAATATTCCGCCCAACCCAAACATTAGTGCTGGACCAAACTGCGGGTCCTTAATAGCTCCCACAATGACTTCAGTTGAGGACGGAGCCATTTCCTGGACAAGTACACCAACAATCTTTGCGTCTGCCTCATGTTTTTTTACATTTTTTAAAATTTGTTTGTAGGCGTTCCGAACTTCCTTTGCAGTTTTTAGACCAATTAAAACGCCGCCAACATCTGATTTATGAATAATGTCCGGCGAAACAATCTTCAAAACTATAGGATATCCAACTTCTCCAGCAAACTTAACGGCTTCCGCCTCATTTTTAGCCAATTTAAACCTAGTAACGGGAATCCCATATTCCATGCAAACAGTTTTAGCTTCAGTTTCAAGCAGATATTTCCTCTTTTCACGAAGTACTTGTGAAAACATTTGCGAGGTTCTTGACGACACCATTTCAGGGACACCTTACGTATAATGAAACAAATAGTTCTATTTTCTTTTCAAGTATTTAACGTAGACTACAATGTTAAGATTCGATTTTCAAGAGTTGTTAATACTTTAGTGTTAAGTTGGTGGTGGAGGGGGAGGCCAGCCGCTTTCGTAATACCACAGGAAAGTTTCATCGTCAGCCACCGCGTACGCATCTGAACTTATGTCTATACGTGTCCAATTTAGCATATTAGTATCCCATTTCCACCATACCCAACCATGGGTGGTATTCAGGGCTAAACCGTTTATCGATTCTATATAAGCACCGAAACCAGTAGCTTCATCATAAGTTATGTTCGCTATGTTCTTGGTGACTCTAAAGAGCGTCATTCCCGTTAATGCCTTAGTGTCGTTGTTCCATACTCGCGTGGAGTTGCCATAGTCTATGCCCACGTTAACGTAAATCGCTATGCCGCCAATTCTGTAAATGATATCATTGTATTGAAGCCAGTAGTAGCCAGCGAAGAACGATGCTATTATAGCCCATAGTAGAAGTAACAGTGAAAGTATTCTCCACTTATTTTTCAGAAACGTCACAACTTTCACCCCCAACAATTTTTGATATTGCATTAATCGTTGGGACGCACCCTAACCCGAAGAAAAATGCGTTGCTCGCCATATGAACAAACCCGAAGGGGACGAAGCCTACTATAATTGCGAATAAAATGTTCCAACCGCTCACATACCCAAACACTATGTTTGTAATGATATCATAGATGAGCGTTAAGAACATTCCAATAATTCCAAAATAAATGCTTACAGCAACTCGTTCATCCTTGAATCCCTTAAGTCCCTTGGGACTTAGACTTCTTCTCATAAAAGCTCCTACAATTCCATAGATCACTTCTGAAAACATCGTTGAAAGCCATATTGGAAATGAAAAACCTAAAGGGTTCAATGAACCATAAACTATCCAAGACACTATCCCTATTAATGCCCCAACAAGGGGCCCGAAACAAAAGCCGCCAATGAAGACAATAAGGTCCATAAGTTTCACATTAGACAACGATATCATCGCATAGTTAGTGCCTATCGAAAGAGACGCTAAAATTGCAATTATCGCTAACCTTTTTGAGTCCATAGTGTTGGATGGATTATCCATCCATATAAGTTTTTCGAACAAAAAGAGTGAAATATCTAAGAAACTGCTAAGGATGCGAAAACTTTTGCGTCGTTAACGAGGTTTTCTATTTTTGCGTACTCGTTTGGTTGGTGGGCTGTTTCGTCTATAGTGCTCCAGACAACTGCTGGAACGTCTATTCTTCTGAAGAAAGCCGCGCATGTTCCTCCGCCTATTCCCCCAACCTTCGGCTCTACTCCCCTAAGTTTCTTAATTGCTTCCGTAAGCATACTTACTATTTTGGCGCTGGCGTCTGTTGGTCTTGGAGCAACACTTTTCTGCAAAACCTCAATTTTTATCATTCCACCAGTTTTCTTTTCAAATTCTTCTGCAAGACCATGAATGTCATTCAATACTTCTTCCATGTTATAGTTTGGCAGAACTCGGCAGTCAAAGCATGTTATGTCTTCTCCTGGGACTATGTTTACGGCATCGACGTTTTTGTCTTTCTTTGTCGGTTCAAATGTGCTTTCTGGTAGGTCAAAATATTCGTCTTTAAGTGAATATTTCGCGTGTAGCATTTTGTCAAGGGCTAGGGCATATTCCATTCCTATGCGATGGGCATTCAAGCCTTTATCAGGCCTGCTGGCATGAGCTTGCCTTCCAATTGTGCGCACCCTAAACCACAAGGCACTTTTCTCAGCTATTTCTATAAAGCTACCATTCTCGTTTCCGCCATCTGGAACAACTATCAAATCATCTTTATTGAAAAGCCCCTGCTTTATGAGATGTTGGATTCCATATTTGCTTCCTTGTTCTTCATCGGCAACAAAGGCTAAAGCGACTGTCCTTTTTGGTCTTATGCCCAAATTCTTTAGAACTTTAACGGCGAAAATTGAAGCAACCATCGATTGTCCATTGTCTTCACTGCCGCGTCCGTAAATCCGCTCTTCTTTAATTGTTGGCTCAAAAGGTTTTGTAATGGTCCAAAGAGACTCTTCTCCTGGTGGAACCACGTCTAAATGTGATATTATCCAAAGCTTTTCGGCCTTATTTTCTCCATAATAGTAAGCTATAACATTAGGTCGCTTTTTAGATG
>Ga0315280_10001259_pt1 | contig 43950 bp, 36 predicted proteins | sample YL17G06_40_MG_FD_203697 | JGI IMG/M metagenome (GOLD analysis project Ga0315280, IMG submission 203697) | Sediment microbial communities from Yellowstone Lake, YNP, Wyoming, USA - YL17G06_40 | ecosystem: Environmental > Aquatic > Freshwater > Lake > Sediment | place: USA: Wyoming | collected...
TAGATGAAGTAAAAGAAATAACTGCCGGCGAAATCCCGCGCCAATTCACTGGCGGCCGCCTGCTTGTCGCGATTGTAGCGGTTGAAGGTATCGCTGAAGCGTTTGATCCGCTGCTGGCTTTCCGGGCTGACCGAGAAGTCCCCCAGGGCAACGGGATGCCTCGTCGCATAGATCAAGGCCGCTTCCTGGTACAGCGGCGGAAGCGCCGTGTAGCCAAACTGAGGCAGTCGCCGCAGATTCTCCGTGAACCTGTCCAGTTGCTTGTTCAGCATGTACCAGGCCATCAAGTACTCGAAGGCCATGCGGTTTTGGTGATTCCCGAACGCGACGGATTGCGTTTGGGGACCCTGGCTCCCCTGCTCCGCCAGAGACAAGAGCATCGGCTCTACGTCATAGAAGAACATGGTCGAGTCTTTCCGGAGAGCCTGGGCGCGCAGTTGTTGCATCTCCCGATCCGTGGCGAGGGTCGGGTCGGCGGCCAGACGCGTCAGGTAGTCGTCCGCCCACCGGCCGAAGAATAGAGTCTTGTGCAGCGTCTCCAGAAAGATCCGGGCGGCCTCGATTTTGCCCTTGGCCAAGTTGACGAGCGCCAGGCGCTGGAGGATCATGGGATGCTCGCCGAACATCTCCACGCACTCCGTCAGGTTCTTCTCGGCCAGGTTCAGCAGCCCCAGATCGATCAGCGTGTCGAGCTTGTGCCAATAGAACAGAGCGTGGTCCGCGCCGGTGTAGACCAGGGCCTCCGGATGCTGCACGTAGGCGAACATGTCCTGGTTCAGACGGCCTGTGTGATACAGGGCGCGGTTGACCGCGTTCATCACCGCGTATTTGTCCATACAAGGACGCGACGCCTGGAGGACCTCCGGCCATCGACGCTGACAGGCATACCAGTGGACTGCCAGTAGCGACTTCTGGGAACCGTCGAGCGAGACGACAGCCACCGCCGCACCGATCCCCAGCAGCAGCGCCGATCCCAGCGTCCAACGGACCGCCGGGGCACGGAGCCAACTTGTAGGGTGGGCCGGGCCCCCAAACGCATTACTTGGCGTTTGGGGACCCCTTCTTAACCCACGCGTCTGCCCGGCTGGTGCGCACTTGACGCGTGGGTTAAGAACCCACCCTACCCACTTGCCCCGCGCAAGGCCCCGCAACACGCCCCAAACCAGGGCCACGGCCAGAGGCAACAGGTAAAGCACATATGTGGCCTCGACCATCTTCACCCGCGTGAACCAGTTGCCAATCCTCCAGGAGAAGGGCAGCAGGTCCGTGTAGGCGTCTACCCTACTGACATGGAAGAGAAGAACACCGATGAGGTACGGAAGAATGGCGGCCGGCACCAGATAGACCAGGCCCAATCCGTACCGACGCCGATAGAGCAACTCGTAGAGCACGCAGAAGGTGGCAAAAGGCAGGTACGACGCCGCACCGATGACATAGGAAACCACGGACAGGACCAGGAAAACGGCCACGTCGTAGCATGGGCGTCCCGCCCATGAATTCCGAATCACGGGCGAAGCCTGCCCTGAGCCGGTCGAAGGAATGCGTGTGCCACGGGAAACGGCACTGACATAGAGACACCCAGATAGCAGCGAAACCAGGGCCCCGGTGATCGTCGGGAAGTGATAGGTGTACCGGGCGTAAGGGACGAGCACAACCAAGGCCGGGACGAACCGCAGCAGCCGCCAGCCCGGCACGGCGAGAAGCCTGAGCAGCCAACCGGTACAGGCCGCGATGGCCCAAGCCTGCCCCGTAATGACCAGGGCACCGGCCCAGGAATAGTAGAACAACTGGGGCAGAAGGGCGCAAACGTACCGCAGAAGGCCGCCCGGATAGGACATGCACTCCGAAAAGAACGGCCAGCCCTTGTAGAAGGCCGGGAAGTTCGTGATCGTCGCGCACCCATAGATGAGGCACGGCTCAACCACCAGCCACAGATACAGGTAGAGCAGGCCGAAGAAAACGAGGCCCCTGCCCGTACTGGCCAAGCGTGACTTGGGCCAATCACCAACCATCAGTTACCCATCACAGGTTCCAACCTTACCCGTTTCCAACACACCACCACCCTGCCCCCAAGGAGCATGGTAGCATATTCCTGTCCGTGCGGGAATTGGCTTTGTTCTGCCGAAGCCTTTTGCGTGTCCAATTCGTCATAACTCTTTTCCCACGAGGTACTTGCCCTTCCCATCGCTCCGGAGGAATTGGCTTTGTTTGACGCCCACGACAAAAAGCCGGTTGTCACAGAAAAACGCGTTAAGTTGTTATTTTGTATATGTTTACGTTTTTTTTCTCTGGACAGGCGGTTTCCGGGGATTATACTGTAACTTGTTATCAGCCAAGGACTTGGAGCCCTTATGCAACGGATGGTAGATCCCCGACAAACCCGCCTGTTTGACCCCTATGCGCCGGTCCTGACCGCCACGAATCGCCAGTGGTTGGAGGAGCACTGGCCCGGCGTGTTCCGCCATGTCATCCTGGAATGGATGCCCGTGGACATCCTGCGGCAGCACTTTGACCCCGACCTGGGCCGGCCGACCCAGGAACTCTATTCCATGGCCGGTCTGATTCTGCTGCTGGAGTTTCACCACTGGACCCAGGAACAGACGGTGGAGGCCTACCGCTTTCATCTGGAAGTGCAGTATGCCCTGAACCTCGAGCCCGAGAGCCACGATCTGTCGGAGCGGACCCTGGAGCGGTATCTGGCGTACTTCGCGCAGGACGAGTTGGCCCAGCGCGTGATGCACGACGTGACCACGCGGCTGGTGACCGTGCTGGGCCTGAAGATCGATCAGCAGCGGCTGGACTCGACGCACGTGTTCAGCGACATGGCCCACTTCGGCCGCACCCGGCTGCTGGGCGTAGCGCTCAAGCGGTTCCTGACCCAGGTCCAACGCCATGATCCGGCGGCCTATGAGGCTTTGCCCGAAGCGCTGCGGCAACGGTATGCGCCCAGCGCTCTGCGTTTGTTCGCCGACACCGCCCGGGACCGAGAGTCGCAGTCTCGGCTGCGTCAGCAAGTGGCCGAGGATCTGTACCAGGTGCTGCGGCTCTTTGCCGCCCCGTCGGCCCATGCCCAGCGGAGCAGTTACCAGGCCATGGCGCAGATCTTCCAGGAACAGTGTGAGGTCCGGGAAGAGAAGGTGACCCTCAAAACCCAGGCCGGCAGCGCCGTGATGCAGAATCCCTCGGACCCGGACGCGACCTATGACGGCCATAAAGGGCCGGGCTATCAGGTCCAGATCGCGGAGACCTGCCATCCGGACAATGAGACCCAGTTGATTACCTGTGCCCTGCCCCAGACGGCGGCCGTGACGGATGAGAAGGCGCTGGTGCCGGTGCTGGAGGATCTCCGGGCGTCCCAGTTGCTGCCGGAGCAGTTGCTGGTGGATACGTTGTATCCCAGCGATGAGAATGTCCAACAGGCCGAACGTCTGGGCGTGGAGCTGGTCGGCCCGGTGCCGGGGGCGGCCCCGGCCGAGCGGCCGGACGATCTGAACATCGACGACTTCGTTGTCGACGAGGCCACGGAGCAGGTGACGTGCTGTCCGGATGGTCAGACGCCGCTGACCTCGGTTCACGACCCGGCGACGGGCAAGACCCGCACCACGATGCCCGCTTCGGCTTGTGCCCGCTGTGCCTACCGGAATCAGTGCCCGGTCGAGGAGGCTCCCGACGACGGCTATCATCTGGAGCATACGGCCAAGCAGCGGCGGATGGCAGGTCGCCGGCGGGAACAGCAGACGGAGGTCTTTCGCGCACGGTATCGCCGCCGCAGCGGGATTGAGAGCACCAACAGCGGCCTCAAACGACGCACGGGCCTGGGCCGCTTGCGGGTGCGGGGCTGGCGGCGGGTATTCCAGGCGCTCTACCTCAAGATTACGGGATGGAACATCCTGCGCGCCGCGACCTGCGCGACGATGCGGAAACTGGTGCAAACCAAGGCCCGTGCGGCCGTTTTTTGCCTCTGGGCCTGGGTCCGGACAGCGGTTGGCGCCCGTCCAACCTCGCGTCCGGCCCCCTCTCCGGTCACTGGGGCTTCTCACGGTTGGCTGCTTCCTCGCTTGGCTCTCCTCCAAGCCGCGTGAACTCGACTTCTGTCGTAGGCGTCTTGTTTAACACGATTGGTCCCAGAGGCGGCTGTCCCGACCGCCTTGCCGGCTCTCATCCATGCCTGTCTCTGGGTCAGATTGGCTTTGTTTGGCGCACTTGCCCCCCTGCCGGGTGGCATCGTCAAGGCCTCCGGCCTTGGCGATGGTCTTCCCTGCCCGTCTGCGGCGAATTGGCTTTGTTTGGCGCAATTGGCGCCAGCCGGAGTCCCCTCCCCGGCCCTGCGGGCCGGCGCCGCTAATTCGTAACAACGGAAAACCGTTTCCAGAACACTTCGCTTGGCCCCCATAAACCCCTCCGGCAGAAGAACGCATTCTCACAGTAGAGTAGGGAGGGACGCAGGGTCCCTCCCCCTCTTCAAACCGGACGTGCGGGTTTCCCGCATCCGGCTTTCCTGAAGATGTCGGCTGTCGGCATTCACAGGGGTCGCCTCGGCGGAGGCTTCCGGTAGATCAAGCCCAACCGCTGAAGTTGTTCGTAGTAGGTCACACCCGGCGGCGGTCGGTACGGTCGCTGGCTGCGGCGACGCAGATGCGTTCGCAACCGTTCGCGGACGTAGGTGTTCACCGCGCGATAGGTCATCGCCGGATACCCTTGGCTGAAGTATTGCGCCCAGCCGGTCAGCATCCGGTTGACGCGTCCGATCAACTCCGGGATCGGCTCGAAGCAGTGACGCGGGCCGGTCATCGCGTGAAGCTTCGCTTTGACACGCGTCAGGGACTTCTTCGACGGCTGCAGATTGAGGTACCGTCCGTCGCGTCCCTTCAGGTCGCGGTCGAACCGAAAGCTATAGCCCAGGAAGTCCAGGTGGGTTTTCGGCTCCTTGAGGTCCACGACCCGTGTCTTGTCGCGATTGATTGCCAGCCCAAATCGCTGCTCCAAATTCGTCTCGACAAACGCCACCAGTCGTTCACTTTGGTAGCGTGCCAGCACGACAAAGTCGTCCGCGTAGCGTACCAATTTGGCTTTGGCCCCAGAGGCAGGGCCATCACTGCGATGGAACAGCCAATCAAACCAGTGCAGGTACAGGTTCGCCAACAGGGGCGAGATCTCCCCACCAACAATATGGCAAAACATCCGGTAATCCTGGAGGTAGTTATATCCAGAGCCCAGTTGCGTGCCCCGTATGGAAGGGGTTTTGGCGAGAGTAAGTAGCTTTCGCTGCGAATGGACCAAGACCTTCAGGGAGGATGTTTTGGCCATGGAAGAGATCAGGAAAATGCTCGAGACGATCGGCATCCACCGGGCCTTTGTGCCCGGCCGTTTGGGACCCCAGCAGATGGCCGCTGCCTATGAGAGGCTGGTTCCCATGCACTGGATGCCTCTGTACCAGGAACCTCAAGAGAACCAGCACGAGGTCAAGGAGGAAGGCGTATGTGCGCGATAGAGATCCACCCCGGCGCCAGAGCGGCCTTGTATGCCCGCGTTTCGTCGGACCAGCAAGCGCAGGCCCAGACCATTGCCCGTCAGGTGGAAGCCCTGCAGGAACGGCTGCGCCAAGATGGCATTATGTTGGACCCTGAATTATCATTTATAGATGACGGCTACAGTGGGGCGACTCTCGTTCGTCCGGCCTTGGAGCGACTGCGGGACATGGCCGCCCTGGGGGTCATCGAGCGGCTGTACGTGCATTCGCCGGACCGGCTGGCGCGGAAGTACGCCTATCAAGTTCTGCTGCTGGAGGAGTTGCGTCACGGTGGGGTGGAGGTGGTGTTTCTAAACCATGCGGTCAGTGACAATCCGGAAGAGCAGCTCCTGCTGCAGGTCCAAGGGATGATGGCGGAGTACGAGCGTGCCAAGATCATCGAACGGCATCGCCGCGGCAAATTGCACGCAGCGCGTCACGGCTCGGTCAATGTGCTCAGTGGCGCTCCCTACGGATACCGTTATGGCAGCGCTCGCGCGACAGAGGGACACGCGGCCTAGGAGATCGTGCTGGAGCAGGCGCGTGTGGTTCGGCAGATCTTTACGTGGGTGGGCCAGGACCGGCTGTCGCTGCGGGAAGTCTGTCGGAGGCTGCAAAACCAGGGCCTTCGCACAGCGACGGGCAAATCCTGGTGGGATCCCGCGACGGTCTGGGGCCTGTTGCAGAACCCCGCCTACCAAGGACAAGCCGCCTACGGCAAGACCCGCTACGGACCCCTGCGACCCCGTCTGCGGCCTCAACGCGGCGCTCTCGCGCCGCCTCGGCGGGCCCACTCGATCTACGATGTCCCTGCCGACGAACAGATCCCGATCGCTGTCCCCGCCCTCGTAGAGCCCGACCTCTTCGCGGCCGTCCAGGAACAACTCCAGGAGAATCGCCGGCAACAACGAGAGCGACGGCGAGGGGCTCGGTATCTGTTGCAGGGCCTGCTGGTCTGCGGGACCTGTGGCCACGCCTACTATGGCAAACCCGTCAGTCTCAAGGCAGGCAAAGGCAAGAGGCGCTCGTACGCCTACTACCGGTGCATTGGCAGTGACGCCTATCGATTCGGGGGACAACGTCTCTGTTGGAATAAGCAAGTACGTACCGATCTGCTGGAACAAGCGGTCTGGCAGGACGTCTGTTCCTTGCTCCAGGAGCCCCAGCGAATCGCCCGCGAGCACGAGCGACGCTATCGTGGTGGTGTACAGATGCCCCTGCAGCGACTCCAGCGAATCGCCCGCGAGCACGAGCGACGCTTGACGAAGGACTCCGGTGACAGCAGCTTGGAGCAACTGAAAGCCTTGACGCAAAAAGGGAAACGAGGCCTGGGCCGTTTGATCGATGCCTACCAGGATGGGTTGATCGATCGCGCCCAGTTCGAGCCACGGCTGCACCAGGCCCAGGACCGTCTCCAAAGCCTCAATGACCAGATCACCGCCTTGGCGGCGGAACAGAATCGTCTACAGGATCTCCAACTGGTGATAACGCAAGTCGAGACCTTCGCCAAGATGCTGGAGGGCAGCCTGGAGCAGGCGGACTGGTCCACCAAACGGCAGGTGATCCGAACCTTAGTGAAGCAGATTGAAATCGGTGGCGAAGGCGTTAAAGTGGTCTACAGGATCGATAGCCTCCCTTTTGTCCAAGTCCCTGAAAGGGGCGTTTTGCCACATTGTTGGTGGGGTAATCTCGCCGTTGTTGGCGAATCTGTACCTGCACTGGTTCGACTACAAGTTCCACCGGGCAGACGGCCCGTATCGCTGGGCCAATGCTCGGTTGGTGCGGTACGCCGACGACTTCGTCATTTTGGCGAAGTACGTGGGAGGACGCATCGAGCAGTTCGTGGAGCAGACGTTACACGAGTGGATGCAGTTGCAAGTGAACCAGGACAAGACCCGCACAGGGCGATGGTATCAGCCCGGTGCGAGTCTGAACTTCCTGGGGTATACGTTCCGCTACGACCGCGATCGCTACGACCGCGAAGAGCGTTATCTGCACCTGACGGTCAGCGAGCCCGCGCTCCAACGAGTGCGGGATCGGCTCAAGGAGATGACGAGTGCCCACCAGTGCTTTACGCCGATTCGACCGGTGATCGAACGGATCAATCGGATGTTGCGGGGTTGGCAAGGGTACTTCTCGCAGGGCCACCTCAGCGATGCCTATCGGGACGTGGACAGCTACACTCAACGACGGCTGAGCACGCATCTGCATCGGCGCAGCCAGCGGGCGTATAAGAAACCGGCCCATGTGACGTGGTGGGACCACCTGCAACGCCTGGGATGGACCCCGCTGCAAAAGCGGCTGGTGAAGCTGTGACAGCCCAACGACGAACGATCCGTGAGAGCCGGATGCGGGAAATCCGCCCGTCCGGTTCGAGGAGGGGGGACTGAGCGGCTCTACGGTCGTTCAGTCCTCTACTCTACCGAGATTCAAGACAAGCAGGTGCGCAACGCGCTGTTCAGTGTCTTCTCCAGCACGCTTGAGTTCAACAATCTGTTCGCCTCCTACAAGGGTGAAGGGACAGGCGCGGTACGCCACATGTTCTCTCACCATATACTGAAACCGGAACGCACTCCCCTTGAGGCAAACGTGTGGGGCACGGAACGCAGTTCCGGTGCGTTCTCCACCCTTTTCAAGAGCAGGCTGCTGCGCTGCATAGACTATCGTGAGAACCCCTTTGAGGTCTCTCTTTCCTCGTCGCGAAAGGGAGCTTCCGGCTCTAAAGTCTTCGGGTGCAGCCGGCCGTTTGAGGGACGGGTCCACGCAGACTGGCCGAACGGGCAGGGACTCGACCGACATGGTATTTTCCTCTCGTGCGGCAGTTCCCACCACACGGGTCTTCGCAGCGGCAGCGTCGACTATGTGGTGACCGACCCGCCGTTCTTCGACAACGTCCATTACTCCGAACTCGCTGATTTCTTCTACGCGTGGCAACAACTCCGCCCCGACCGGGCCGAGGGCGCGGCCGAGACGACAAGACAGAAAGACGAAGTCCAGGATGCCGACCCGCGTTGCTTCACGAGAAAACTGGAGGCAGTCTTCCGAGAATGCCATCGGGTCCTTGCGGATTCCGGGATACTGGCCTTCACCTATCATCATTCGCGGCATGATGGCTGGCTCGCGGTGTGCGAGGCTTGCATGGGGGCGGGGTTCCGTTTTGTGAACGCCCATCCCGTCAAGGCAGAGATGTCCGTCGCTGCCCCAAAATCCCAGGCGAAAGAACCGATAGATATCGACATCATCCTCGTATGCCGCAAAGCCTCCGCCGACGAAAGGCCAAGGGAGACCGAGGAGGCCGCGTGGCTTCAGAGCGAGCAGAGAACGCGGACGAAAGCCGTGCAATATCTGCAAAAACCGCGCAGGTTCTCGAGAAATGACATGAGAGTACTCTTGGTAAGCCAAGTGCTTGTTGAGCTTTGCGCGGGTCGAGATGCAGGCGAGACCTCCGCTATCTTGACCGTAATGCTCCCACAGATCCAGGCAACCAGCGATTCGCTCCTTCGTGAGGTGGAGAAGTTGCTGAAGCATGTTTGTCGATCGCCTCGTCCGTCCGGACAAGAAGAGTTGTACCTGTTCAAGTGACGAGTCCCCAAGAGTGTTACTGATTCTCCGTAAGTCGCGTAGTTCGACCGACGAGCCGATGCGGATAGGGTCCTCATGGATGACATCCCAGACGTAGGATTCCCGGTTCCGCTCGAACGTCTCCACGAGTCTCGCCATCTCTACGGGCAATGTCATAAGTTTTCTCGGCTACCGCTTAACCAGGCTGAACCGTGCGAATCATGCACCACAACCGGTTTATCGACAAGTCGCAGGCGTGGAGATTGATTATTCACCCGGGGAGTTCCAGGAGGATTCCGGGGCCACGTCGCTCATTTCAGCCCACCCGGCGAATTCTATGTTCTTTTGTCCCACCGGGACGATCGACAACAGCCCGGAACAAGTCCGGGGGACGCGCAACCTGCAAAGGCGTTCCCCGCCGCCCGGCACCGGGCTACATTTTTCCGCGGGCATTCGTTAGTCCCGGCGGGACAAAGGTTTAGAAAACAACAAAATAATTGCATTGTGTTGCGATTCTTGTTGACATTGTCGAATGGCAAATATACCATACATGAGGCTACCCCTGTGGGGCACCAAATAGTGAATCGTAAATAGTAAATCTTAAATTCGGAGGGGTTCCTCATGACCACTGCCGCGCAGACCGTTGCCAATCGTGCCAACGCCGAGAAGTCCACCGGGCCGCGTACGCCGGAGGGTAAGGCCAAAGTCGCCCAGAACGCCGTCAGACATGGCCTCTTCGCGCGGGCGGCGGTGCTCCAGGGGGAAGACCCGCAGGAATTCGCCGAGTACCGCGAGCAACTGCTCGAGGAATTGTACCCGGACGGCACCTTGGAACAGGTGCTCGCCGAGCGGGTCGTCAGTCTCTCCTGGCGGCTGCAACGGGCCGCACGGAGTCAGAATGCGGCCTTCGAGGCGCTGTACGAGAAGCACACTGCCGGGCCGCAGACCGTGGTCGGGCCGCCGGAGCCGTCCCCCGGCCTGGACCCGGACGAGCCGGCCGATAGCGGTCCGACGCTCGGCAGGATGCTCGTGGAGGACTTTGCCCAGGAGAAGGTCCTGGAGCGGCTGCTGGTGTATGAGCGCCGGATCGAGAGCAGCTTGTACCGGACGATGGCGGAGTTGCGGAAGCTGCGGGGGCAGCGAGAGTCGGCGGGACGCAGACGACGCACGATCGACGAAGAATCGGTGCGTGATACGCACCCTACGTGGCGGCGAGAACCGGCTGGTAGTGTGCCTGCAGGCTACCGGGACCAAGAGCGATGGGAAGAAGGTGAGAAGGTAGGGGGATCAGAGGCCCGGAGCGTCTTGCCTGCTTCCGTTCGTACCTTTTCACCCTCTTCGATTCCTCCCTTCCCTGACGGCGTCAGTACGAACGGGCCGGAGGTCGAAGAGCAATCGTGTGAAACAAAGCCAATCTGCGTTGGTCCGGTGGCTGAACCGACGCCGGAAGCTGGCTCGCCACGTAGCACGGGCATCTTGCCCGTGAATGTGGATCATGGGCGGGACGCCCATGCTACTGAACCGCCTGACGGCGTGGCTACGAACGGGGCGGAGGCCCAGGGGCAATCGTGTGGAACAAAGCCAATTTGCGCCGGTGCGAATCGGGGCCGAGCTTCTTACAGACCCATTTTTCGCCGGCACGGGTGAGCGTCGAGCCCCTTGTGGCACAGGGGGGCAGGAGCGATTCGACTCAGAGCTAGCTTGGCGAAAACAAAGCCAATTTCTCCGGTGCTGGTCTGACGTATTCCGTTGAATCGGACGAAGCTGGCTCATATAATCTGGCACGTTGCGGGTCGTGCGTTCTGGCACGACATTCCCGGCGAACGGGGTGTGGCATGGGCATCTTGCCCGTGATCTGGAATCCATGGGCAAGGTGCCCATGCTACTGAAGGGTTGACTATGGCGAAGAATGAGAAGGTCGTGCTGGCGTACAGCGGGGGGTTGGATACGAGTGTGATTCTGCCGTGGTTGAAGGAGACCTACGGATACGACGTGGTCGCGTTTGCGGCCGAGTTGGGGCAGGGCGATGAGTTGGCCGGGATCAAGAAGAAGGCCCTGGCCAGCGGAGCCGTCAAATGCGTCGTCAAGGACCTCCGGCGGGAGTTCGTCGAGGAGTACCTGTGGCGGCTGCTCAAGGCCGGAGCGGTCTATGAGAACGGCTACCTTCTGGGCACCAGCATCGCCCGGCCGCTGATTGCCAAGTATCAGGTGGATGTGGCTCACGCCGAGAAAGCGACCGGTGTCGCGCATGGGGCGACCGGCAAGGGCAACGACCAGGTGCGGTTCGAGCTGACTTATATGGCGCTGGACCCGACGCTGAAGATTATCGCGCCGTGGAAGGACCCGAAGTTCACGCTGACCTCGCGTGAGGCCGCGGTGGACTATGCCCGCAAGCACAAGATCCCCATTGAGCAAAGCAAGAAGAAGATCTACTCGCGGGACCGCAACTTGTGGCATATCAGCCACGAGGGCGCGGACCTCGAAGACCCGGCGAACGAGCCCAAGGATGATCTGTTCGTGATCTCCAACCCGGTCTCTAAGACGCCCAATAAGCCGGCCTACGTGACGATCGGCTTCTATGAGGGCGTGCCGGTGAAGCTGGATGGCCGAGCGGTCAATCCGGTGAAGCTCGTCGAGACGCTCAACGAGATCGGCGGCAAGCACGCGGTCGGCCAAGTGGACATCGTCGAGAATCGCCTGGTCGGCATGAAGTCGCGTGGCGTGTACGAGACGCCGGGTGGTGCGATTCTGATGGCGGCCCACAGCGCCTTGGAGACCCTCACGCTCGAACGCGAGACCATGCACTACAAGCAGCAGGTGGCCCTGAAGTACGCGGAACTGGTGTACTATGGCCTCTGGTTCAGCCCGCTGCGCGAGGCTCTCGACGCGTTCATCGACGCCACGCAGCGCAACGTCACGGGCGAGGTCCGGCTCAAGCTCTTCAAGGGCCGCTGCACGCCGGCAGGGGTCAAGAGCCCCAATAGCCTGTACCAGATGAACCTGGCCAGCTTCAAAATGGGCGCGGAGTACGACCAGACGGACGCCAAGGGCTTCATTCGGCTATTCGGTCTGCCGACGAGAGTGGCCGGGGCGGTCAACCGCAGGGCACGCGGGATTGATTAAGGATTATCAATCATCAATGTGAAGGATTACTCTTGTCTCCACAGGAATGGATTCTGTGCCTTTGGATTTTCGCGTTGGGCTGCTGCATTGGCAGCTTTCTCAACGTTGTGATCTATCGTCTGCCCCGCGAGAAATCCCTGGTACACCCGGGGTCTTCGTGTCCGCACTGCGGTCAGGCTATCCGGTTCTATGACAACATCCCGCTGCTGTCGTGGATTCTCCTGAGAGCGAAGTGCCGCCGGTGCAAGGGACCGATTTCGCCGCGTTACTTCATCGTGGAGTTGCTGACCGGCTTGGTCTATCTGGGGCTCTATTTTGCCTATTTTCACACCAACGTGCGGCCCAGCACGCACCTTGAGGGTGCCTGGCTTGTCTATGTTATCCATGTTATTCTTCTCTCGACCTTCATCGCTGCCTCCGGCATCGATCTGGAACTGTGGATTATCCCGCTGCCCATCTGCTGGTTCGTTACGGCGGTAGGCATCATTGGCTCGGCCATGGCCGGGTATGTCATCTATCCACAGGTGCTCAAAGCCTATGCGATCTTGCCGGTGGCGTCGCCCGGGACGGGGGCGTTGGCACTGGGGGCGGCGCTAGGACTCGGTGTAGGCTGGGTGCTGCTCAGGATGGGCGTCCTGCGGCGGAGCTATGAGTCGGTCGTCACGGAGGACCAGGAGCATCCTGTGGCGGAGAAGGCCGAGGGTGCGGTGCGCGTGCCGGCAGGTCCCGGTCCCTTTGATGAGCCCCAATTCAACCACCGGCTGGAGGCCCTGAAGGAGGTCGTCTTTCTATCGCCGATCGTCATCTGCGCGGTGGTTGCCTACAAGCTGCTGGGACCCTCGGGACCGGCGGGCCCATGGTGGCGCAGTCTGCTGGTCCATCCCGCGGTGGCAGGTCTTTTCGGGAGCGTGTTCGGCTACTTCGTGGGCTGCGCCACCGTGTGGACGACTCGCATCCTGGGGACGCTGGGCTTTGGCAAGGAGGCCATGGGGCTCGGGGATGTGCACCTGATGGGGGCCGCCGGGGCCGTCGTAGGTCCGATCATGGTGGTAATTGCCTTCTTTATCGCGCCGTTCTTCGGTCTGGGTTGGGCACTTTTCCAAATGTTTTTCAAAAAAACTCGCCAGATTCCCTATGGTCCCTTCTTGTCAATTGCCGTGTTGACTGTTATGATCTTTCACGATTGGATCCTAAACCGCTTCGCCGTAGTGTTCTACCGGTGACGCGGCAGGGCAGGGTTTGCGTTTTGCAGGGAGGTACCGCATGCGAATCGTCAACAGAAGGCTCGTCATTCCCCTCGTCACCATCGTCGCTGTGTCTCTGATGTCCGGCTGCACGGACTACAAGAAGAAGTACGACTACCTCAACGTTGAGCACCAGAATCTCAAGGGCCGCTATGAGAATCTGGAAGGCGAGAGACAAGAGCTGGCCAACCGCGTGGCGCAGGACCAGCAGACGATCGACGAGCTGCAGCGGCAGATCACCGAGCTGAACAAGACGCCCGCCCAAGCGACCGGCCTCGAAGGTTTGGATGTGGCCTTTGATGCCGCCGCCGGCACGATCACCGTGACCCTACAGAACACGATCCTGTTCGATTCAGGCAAGGCCACGCTCAAGAGCGCGACGAGCAAGGAGCTCGACCAAATCCTGTCCGTCATCAAGCAGAGGTACGCGAGCAAGGACATTGATGTGGTAGGCCACACGGACACGGATCCGATTGTGAAGTCCTCTTGGAAGGACAACCTGGAGTTGTCGGCCCAGCGTGCCTTGTCTGTGACTCGCTACCTCATCGAGCACGGGATTCCCGAGAAGCAGGTGCGCGCCGCCGGATGCGGGGCAGCCCGACCGGTCGCTGCCAACTCCTCGGCCGAAGGCAAGGCCAAGAACCGCCGCGTCGAGATCGTGGTCAACCTGCGTCAGCGGTCTACTTCCACGGCTCCCGCTGCCGCTGAGACGAAGGCGAAGTCGACCACAAGCTCGGCATCAAAAGCCAAGACGACTCCTGCGTCGAAGAAGTAGAGAGACGAGCCCTTTTATGCCGCCGGGGCGATCGGGACCCCCGAATTCGTGACCGGCGGCGTTGAAGTGGTGCTTCTGACAATACCCAGACGGGCGCCAGGGGCTGCCCGTCTTCATTGGGGCCTTCCTGCTCCCGTCACCCTTGTCTTCATCACACCGGCCTTGTCGATGGAAACGATCACGGCGCCGTCCCGGGCGGTGAGATGCAACTCGGCTTCGTCGGTCTTTCTCAAGACGCGTCCTTGCTCGTAGTCGGTCCGGCCGCAACTGCAGATCAGAAGGCTTGGGTCGAGATGACGGATGAAGCCATCATCGAGCGTTCTTACCGAGCCGTGGTGAGGAACGACGACCACATCGACCTGCAAGGACGGATACCGCCTCAGGATCTCTCGCTGGGCGGGCTTCTCGATGTCCGAGCATAGTAGGACCCTCCGACCGGCGAATTCGATCAGGCATACGAGGGATTGGTCGTTTTCCTCAAGTCCTTCTCGCGCAGCAGGCTCACCCACAGGCCAGAACACCCGAACTTGCGCGGAGCCAGCGGAGATCGCCTCGGGGACGCGCTCCGCGTCGATGTGGCGTCTCGCCAGGTGCTGAATCAAAAGCTCCACCGTTTGCGGACCGGGCGATGGGGCAAAGAATGTGTCTCCAAGGTAGGCGTGGTCCACCGAACGGAAGCTGACGACTTCGGGGATGCCGTTGATGTGATCCACGTCATGGTGACCGGCCACGATGGCGTGCAGCCGCTCGATTCCGATGTAGTCCATGAAGGGCACGACGATTCTCGCGCCCACGTCCTTGCCATACAACGAGCCGGCATCGAAGAGGAGATTCGCGGTGCCGGGTAGCTGTGCCAGGATTGCCTGGCCGTGGCCGACGTCGAGACAAGTGAGAATCAGATGATCGCGGTGGGTTCGCTGCCACTTCAGGAAGCCCAGGGGGACGATCACCATCAGCGCGAGCGCCGTGCACAGGCCCCTTTTCAGGGCGGGGCGGCGCAGATGGACGAACGCGGCGAACAAGACCGCAGCGTAGTACAACACGATCAGCAGCAGGGGCACGTGGCCGATTTGGATGTAGGAAAAGTCGATCTGCGCCATGACCTTGACCGTCCAGATCAGCAGATCGGCAAGGAGGTGGAGGACATGGCCCAGGAACAGGCTCGCGGTGGGCAGGAAGAACGAGAGGACGATCTTCACGAAGCCCAGGACCGTAATGGCGGTCACCGGCGGCGAGGCCAGTGCCGTCCAGACGCTCGCCAGGGGGGTGATGTTGTAGAAGTGGTAGAGAAGAATGCCCGCGCTGGCGAGCCAGGCCGCCGTACCGACGGACAGCACGGTGATAATCCCGCTGCCCAACTTCTCAAGCACCCGGACCACGGGCTTGGATTCGCCGCTGGTGCGGTGGAACCAGTCGCGGGCGCCTTCGTGGACGAAGTCCTCGATGCGGCGGGTGAAGGCGAGAATCCCCGCGACGGAGGCGAAGGACAATTGCCAGCCGGCGTCGAACAACTGCGTCGGTTGGATCAGCAGGAGAACAATGACCGCCAGAGACAGGGAGTTGATCGCGTTGGATCGGCGCCGCAGGAGGATCGAGCCGCAATAGGCCCAGACGACCACGGCGGCCCGCAGGATCGGTCCGAGCGGTGGGACGATCATCAGGAAAACCGCGGTCGCCAACATGCAGACCAGGGCCCGGGTTCGTTTGGAGAACCCCACCGGCTTGCAGCACCACCAAACGAGGCCGATGAGGATGCTCAAGTGCATCCCGGACAGGCTGATCAGGTGCAGCAGGCCGGTCCTGCGGAAGGCTTCGTTCGTGTCGCGGTCGATGTTGTGCCGCTCGCCCAGCAGCAGCGCCTCGATCATGGCCTCATTCTCGGTTTCCGAGAAGGGATGGCCCAGCAGCCCGGCGGCGGCGGCACTCGTGAGGGTGCTGCGCAGGCGAAGCCACGTATCCTGGGGGCCGTCGTTGCGTGTCTCGATTGCCTCTCGCGCCGGCACCGAGGCCCCCACAAAGATGTTCCGGAGCCGCAGATACTTGGCGAAATTGAACTGGCCGGGATTGGTCGGCTCTTCGAACCGGTGAAGCCAGCAATAGGCCTGGATGCCGTCGCCGATCCGCAGGTTGGGAACGGGCTCATCCACCTGCACGCGAATGGTGCCGCTGACCTGCCGCCAGCCGAGGGAAGTCTTGATCCGATCCAGTCTCAGGTAGAAGGCACTGGAGGGGTCGGCCGGCACGAGTTGGGCAAAGCACCAGTCCTGCGAGTCCTGCTGGGGCTGGGTCAGAATGCGACCACGGACCGTGGCGAGAATCCGGTCCCGGCCGACGAGGTTTCGGACATCACCCGGCTCCACCTTCTCATAGGCCAGCAGACGAATGGCGCCAAGGCAGGTGAAACCCAACAGAAGGCCATAGGCAAATCCCTCGGGCTGGAGGTTGCGGCGGCTGCGGATGAAATGCACAGACACGGTTCCTACCACCACGGCGAGGGCGGCGAGCCCGAGCCACAGTTCCAACGCCGAATGTGAGCCGGATAGACCACGGAGCAGACCGTTCTGCACGACGATGCCCGCCATCAGGCCGACGGCGGGGAAGAAGAGGGGCGCGGTGCTCACCAGGCGGTGGCGCAAACCGCCGGGCGCAAGCTGCTCGTCAATCAGGGCCAGTTTTCGCTGGATCTCGTCCATTTTCCGGCGGTATTCTACTCCTGCACCCGGCAAAGAGCAAATCTGAACCGGCGGCCCGCGGCACGGTATATAGGAGAGTTCCGAATTCGTAGTGGGAGTGTGGAATGACGCGCGAATTGACTGCTTTTGAAGTCATAGAGATTGCCGAGCAGATGGAACGTGATGCGGCCAAGTTCTACCGCAAGGCCGCCGGCCTCTACCACGATCCGAGTATCAGCAAGCTGTTTTCCGAGTTGGCCCAATGGGAAAAACGCCATGTGCAGGTCTTTGCCCAGATGAAGGATCGTTTCTCGGAGCAAGGCTGGGAAGCGGGACGTTTTGACCTTGATCGGGTGCACGTGTCGCACCCAGAGGTGCCGTCCGCGGTCTTCAACGAATACAGCGAGCCGGCCAAGGAACTCCACGGCCACGAAACCCGGGAAGACGTATTTCGGCTGGCCCTCAAAAAAGAACGCTATACGATCGGCTACTACACCTCCCTGATGGAGTTCGCCCTTGGGTCGGACAACATCAGGGTAATCAAAAGCATCCTCCAGGAAGAGAAGAGGCACGTGAAGATCCTCGCCCAATCCCTCAAGCAAGCCAGTGGTTGACATCCGGCGCGCCCACAGGATAATGACCAGCGGCAAACAACGATTGATTACTGACGGTTGATGATCGACAAGTTGAACGCACATGCCCTACACCTCGAAAACGTGAGTGTCGTCCGCTGGGGGCATTCGATCCTGAGCAACGTCTCCGTGAAGGTGGCGCCGGGGGCTTGTTGCGCGGTTCTGGGCCCGAACGGTTCCGGCAAATCGACACTGCTGGCGGTTCTCAGTGGTTACACGTGGCCAGTGTCCAAGAAATGTAGAATTACGGATTGCGGGTTGTCGATTGCGGATTCAGGCCTCGGTGCTAATCCGCAATTGGGCGATTCCGAAACCAAGATGCTCTTGGAGAGACTCTACGCCAGGTACAACCATCGCGTTTTCGTGCCGCCGGACCCGCTGCAATTTGTCTATCGGTACACGGACCGCCGGGACATGGAGATTGCAGCGTTTCTCGCATCGGGGTTAGCTTACGGCCGTGTGCGGCAGATCGAGCGCAGCCTGACGCAACTCCTTGGCCGGATGGACAACGCCCCATTCCGGTTCACTTCGCATTTCGACGATCTCGGCCGGGCCAAGCTCCGCAGCTTCAAGCACCGTTTCACCACGGGCGACGATATCTCGGATCTGCTCGCGCTATTCCGTCGCGTTTTCGACGACTACGGCAGCCTCGAATCCTTCTTCGCCCAGGGCTATCACAGCGAGGATGATACGGTTGTGCCGGCGTTGGACAGGTTCTGTGATTCCCTGTGCCAAATGCACGGCGCGTCGGTCCCCGCCGGTCTGAACTATCTCTTGGCCAACCCCAGTCGCGGCAGTGCGAGCAAGCGGCTGAACCTCTTCCTTCGCTGGATGGTTCGCGGCGACGAAGTGGACCTGGGTCTGTGGAAGGGCATCGACCAAGCCAAGCTCATCGTCCCCATGGACGTCCATATGAGCCGGCTCTGTCGCATCCTGGGTCTTCACGATGACAAGACGATTTCCTTGTCCACCGCGCGGAAAGTCACCGGCGCCTTTGCCCAGATGAATCCCGGCGACCCCGTGAAATACGATTTCGCCCTCTCCCGCATCGGCATTCTGGAAGACTGCCACGGCCGGCCGCATCCTGCCTGCGCATCGTGCGAGCTACGCCGGATCTGCGCCATGCGAGCAGGTCATCTCGAATCCATGTGATCGTGTGGTAAACTAACATCATGCAACACGCAGGCGAACATCCCGATCCTTCGGTGCCTCTGAGTGCCTGGGACGAGGCCCAGCAATATGGTATCGACATGTCCGGCCTGCTGGCGAATCTCAACAAGACAGTCCTGGAACGCATGCGCAATCATGACCGGGCGCTGATGATGGTGTTGGCTCTCCGGCAGGCTATGACAGATCGATATGGCGGACTTCGAACATCTTCTGGCACGCCTGATTGAGCATCGGGTGGAATTTGTGCTTGTCGCCGGTCTGTCACGGCGGGGTGAGAGGATCCTCTGTCGAGGACACGCTGATCTTCAGGACCAGTTGCGTACTGTTTTCATCGGGATAGCTACCGCTGTCTGAGGACTGCATCAGCAGGAAACTCCCGTCTTTCTGCCTATTCCCATAATCTCCCGTTGCCCGGATCGCCTGCGCAGGATGTGCCTACACCTGATCGTTGCCGTCCGATGGCGGCCGGGTCGTATTGTCGAGGCCGGTGGAAAGCCTGTCAACGCTGTTTTCCCAGGCTTTCAAATGCCGTCCAGTATGTTAAACTCGTAGGGCCGGTCGAGCGTATAGAGGCCGAGATGGAAGCCCAGCAGGAGTCTTTGCACGAGGAAATGGATGGAAATGAAGGACATCGAGAAATACTCGTCGGCCTACACGCTTTCCGACATGGAGATCTTCGTCTTTCCGGAGTTGATGTACAGTCTCGTGCTGGCGAACATCATGAGCCCGCTCCTCTGGAAATGGCGCGAGCTGGAGTCGTTCCGCAAGCTCGACGGCAAGGGCACCTATAAGCGGCTGATGCGACTGCGGCAGTTCATCATGGATGAGTTCGACTTCAACCTCGACCTCGAGACGTGGGGTCTGACCGACCGCCGCACCGAGCTCAAGCGGTTTGCCCCGTACCTATCGCCGGAGCAGATCGCCCAGAGCAACGCCCTGTTCGGCTACGAGGGCGACAAGTACTACTTCGACGTCGATATCCGCAAGCACTTCGGATTGGATAAGTACACCAGCGACATCATCCCGTACTGGAAGACCGAGACGGTCGAGGCAATGGACGCCTTCCGGCTCAAGCCGGGCTACACGCGAGCGGCGGGGGAGTGCGTGTCCCTGGCGGCTCTTTACGCCGCGGCGGCGTTCATCGTGGCCGGCGTCCCGCTTGAAGACATCTACATGATCCTGACCCCGCTGCACTCACAGAATTTCCTCGACCTTCAGGACGGCATTCTGACCAACAACCGCCGGCTCGTCACGAAGTCAATGTGGTCCAATGGCACCGAGATCTCCGATAAGGCCCAGCGGGCCCTCCGCAACGAGCGCGTCACGGTCGTTGCCCACAACACCGGCTACATCCACTGCCTGTACGAGGGCGCCACGATCGATCCCAAGACGTACGCGCATTTCAAGTCCCGGCTGGCCGACTATCTCTCGACCGACGTGACGTTCACTGTCTTCGCGAGTTTCCTCCGCGCTGTGCCGCGGTACCAGAAGTACTTCCAGATCTGCCGGGATTGTCACGGCCAGCCGCAGTTTATCCCGGCCGAGTTGCTGTATCACTATGAGCACGGCAGCCCCTACAAGATCGGCGATACGACCCACGACAAGCTGCTGGCGGAGGTGTCGGACGAGGACTTCGTGCGCTATGAGCTGCCGGGACGTGTCCGGTGCGACCGGCTCTGCGAGTTGCTGACTCGGCAGAAGGTGGACGTTCGCGAGCCCCGCGGCCGCGAGACTCTGCGGGAATTCCTCGAAGGGACGGTGCCGGAGGTGGACAAATTCGTCGATGATTTGACGAAGTTCGTCCACGTCGAGGCCGAGTTGCCCGAAGTGGACAAGAACTTCGCAGATGCCGGCGTGATCCAGATCTCCGTCGATCAGAGCCGCGCGGAGATCATCGAGTATCTGCGCCAGATTCGCAGCCAAAACAGCGTGGCGGACCTGGCGTTCTACGCCTATCGGGACCTGGAAAGCTGCGATTGGCGGCCTTTCGTGAAGGGGGCCGTCGAGCGAAGTCCCGTCTCGCTCGAAAAGACCAAATCCATGTCTATCGGGGGCGTCTACGAATGGCTCAACCGCATGCCCGGGGCCTCGATCTACGACCGCAATCGCCTGGCCCAGCCCGATGAGCTGGCCAACTACGGCACCGGCGACGGCCTGGAGAAGGCCTTTCTCCTGGCCAACGTCCTGCGGCACCGAAATCCCGAACTGCCGCTCCAGTTGGAGGTAGACAACAGCCATGTTCTCCTGCGTGGAGCCCGAAAGGGTGTCGCGGGCATCCTGCCCGCGATTCGAGGGCGGGACGCCCTCGACACGTACGAATTCGTCTCCGCCAAGACTCTCCAGGGACAGGTGGACATCACGCCGGAGGGGAGCATCATCGCGCAGGGTAAGCCCGTCTACAGGTCATAGAGCCACAACTATTTGTCGCGCCACATGTCGATGGTCATGTCTTCGGCGCCAACGTATCCGGAGTGCCAGTCGAGGAACAGGACATTGCAGCCTTTGCGGTGCCGCTCCCGAGCGACTCGTTGCCCATCGTTGATGTCGTGGTTGTCTGAAAGCGGCAGATGCGTCCGCAGGAAGATGTCACAGCGGAAGACCTCCCGGCTGGTTTCGCTCTCAATGATGGGACGCCAGGAGGCGGCTTCGTTATCGGCCAGATAGATCGTCTCGCCCGGCCTTCTGAACGCGGAGAGTTTGGTGGGCTTTCCCACGCTGGTTCCCGTCTCGTCGGTCCGGCTGGAAAACGTCCAGTCGTTGATCACGTAACAGACCGTCTGCCGGGAATTGGGAACGTCATACAGACCATTGCCGGTCGTGGGGAAGCTTTTGCAGCGATAGCACTTCACGCTGCGGTAATCGCCCTCGTTGTACTTTGACCCGAGGTAAGGCAGGTACTGCATAAACCAGATGGGTGTGCTGCCGGTCGAGCCGCGTACGATGAACGAATCATAGTCTTGGGCGTAGCACATCGCCGCCACGCCGATCTGCTTGAGACCGCTCAGACACGTGGTGGCCTGCGCCTGTTTCTTGGCTTTGCTCAACCCCGGCATCAGGATCGCCATCAGCAGCGCAATGATCGCGATGACCACCAGCAACTCGATCAGCGTAAACCCTCTTTGGGACCGGCTCATAGGCAATCCTTCCTCACAAGATCACTTGACTCTTATCTATTGTACCCGTGCCGCCCCACAAAGCAACACCTATGTCCAAAGCCTGACCCCTCCTCCTTTCTCGTCTCGGGCTCATGCGGCAGACCGGCGATGAAGGGTGGACGCCCGTGACTCGCGACGGGGGCGTGGCCGAGGCCGGGGATTCGGGCGTCAGTGACGGGTTACCGCGCGTCTGACCTGTGGATGGCTGCGCTGAAGGGAGACGCGGTGATACGAAGGGGGCGGGTCATCAAGCTGAAGCCGCAGCCCGTCGGATTTGGCGCTCTCGCCTGACAAAAAGCAGGCAGGAAAGGTATTGACAAGGCCGGACCAGCCTGTGGATAAAGGGCTCAACCGAGCGTAAGGGTGACCTTCTCCAAACCCGGAAGGCCGCCCTCCGGGCCCGGGAGCCGAAAACTGGACTGCTTGAAAGGCTTCCAATGTGTCTGTTTGGGGTGGACGAAGAGAGGTGTGGTCTTTGCGGAGTCTGCGTTGCTGCATGCCCGGCCGGCTTGGTCAAGATCGGCGGCGCGCCTTCAGTTCCCATGCCCGCCAACGAGGCGTGTTTTGACTGTGGGCACTGCGTGGCGCCAGACTCCACGGCTCTGAAAGGAGATTGAAATGCCCATCAATCCAAGTGACGCGACGCGCACGACCAGGAAGACTCGTATCAGGATCAGCAATTCCCTCCTGTTTGCCTTGATTCTGGCCGCATCGGAAATGGCCCCAGCGGCTCCACCAGAGGTGACCGAGGCCCCGCCGCAGAAAGGTGTTATGGACAGCAACCAGACCGCCGCAGTCAACGCCAATGATCGTCTGGGAGAAATGATCGCCGTCCCGGCCGGAAGCTTCTTGATGGGCAACAACGGTCACGAGGGATTCGGAGGACCGGAGGAGTTTCCGCAGCATCGGGTGTACCTTCCGGCCTACCAGATCGGCAAGTATGAAGTCACGCGCGGGCAATACCGTAAGTTCATGGAAGCCGGTGGGTATGAGGACCCGCACTACTGGTCGCCGGAAGGCTGGAAATGGAAAGAGAGCAATGACCTCGTTTATGCCGGAATGTACGGCAAGTTCGACCGCGTCTTGAGGCCTGACAACGCGGGAAAACGCCGTGAGCCGGAGCATTGGGCCGCCGAGCAAGAATGGATCGGACACGGGCACGACCATCCCCGGTTCACCCAAACCGATCATCACCCGGTGGTCGGCGTGACCTACTATGAAGCCCAAGCGTACTGCCAGTGGGCTGGCGGAAGATTACCCACGGAAGCGGAATGGGAGAAGGCCGCACGCTGGGATGACCAACGACAGCAGGCCAGAACCTGGCCCTGGGGCGACACCTGGGATCCGGAAAGGTGCAACAATCCCGAGGACCACAATCCGGCCGGCGGCGGATACCGCGTGAATCAAAGCGCTCCGGTCGGCAGCTACCCCGCGGGAGCCAGCCCCTACGGATGCTTGGACATGGCCGGTAATGCCTGGGAATGGGTGGCCGACAGGAGCAAGTCCCATCCGGGCAATCCAGGACCATTCGATCACACCGATGCCTATCGTCTGGTGAAGGGCGGATGCTGGGATGACGGCCCCTCTGGGGTCCGCTGCAGTTCCCGAATCTGGTATCTCCCGCCGAGCAGCAGCGGCACCGGCCCAGGCGACAGCGACTACATTGGGTTTCGTGTGGCGCGCTAACCCGACTTCGCCGACCCCCATCCTCTGCGGGAGACTCGACCGTGAACAAGGACCGACGCATCAGTCTGGTAATGGCGCTCAAAATGGCCGGACGCATTCTGGAAGTGGTCCTGTTTGCGGCTGTTGTGGCCCTATGGCTTATTTGGGGGCCGCTCGGACCTATCTGCTATGTTGGTGGCTTGTTCAACTCAATGTTCGTCCGGGTCTTAATGCTTTACCTCTCGCTACTGATGCTTCCTGCAATCGTGCTTTTCTCGGTCTTGGTTGTGTACGCGCCGGTCACATGGCATCGTCAAAGCCCTCACGCCAAGCGATCTCTGATTCTCTGGATACTGGCGGTCGGCGGTCTCGTCGGCCCGACAGTCGTGGGTTTCACGGGTCTGACAGCAAGTTCGTTCGACCTGTATGTGCGGGGTTTTGCCAAGTATGTGGAGCACCGAGCAGACCTTGGGGCTATCCAGGCTTGGTTGAGCAAGCAGGACCCAAAGATACTCATCGACAAGAACGGGGTCGTGATGCAGAAGGACCTTACTGGGCCGGAGCAGCCGCCCGCGATAGCGGACCTGCATCCAAAGCGCGCAGCAATACTGTCAGATGACAAGGGGCGTTTGAACGTTCGCTTGCTCTGGGGCGGCGGGTTCATCGGTCATTGGGGTATCGTGGTGGGTCCCACAGATATGCCGACACCGCCATCCGATGTCTCCAAATCCGGCGTGCAGCATTTCCCTCTGGCCCCCGGAGCCTACATCTGGTCCAGCCAGTGAGAGGACACACTCCACATTCGTGTGCACGGTTACGCAGATTGCTTCCGTTTGTAGTGATGCCGCAAGGCGTTTCTTGGAGTTGCCAACCGCGACCCAAGTCGTCTGGACGCTCTCTGGATATGCCCTTACGGGCACACTACGAACGAGCTGCGCGACCGCAACTGATCCGAACGCCTCCCGATTCCGCGTGCTCTCTCAACAGGCGGGATTGAAGCCCTCACGCACGAATTCCAAGTCATCCATTCCATCCGGAGCGGGCCAGCGGATGGTGTCGGGATAGAGCACGTCCGTCATGGCCAGGGTGCTCTTCTGCAGTCACTGAATTCAGGGGACGTCTAACTTGTTTCAGTCTTGAATTGAGTATGGTGCCCCGATATCCGGCCCGCAGAAACAGCGGCTCTGTCACTGTTTGTCCGTGGCGGCGGTCAGGAGGGTAACGTTTCCTTTCGTGAAGAAACCCTCGAAGTCGCCATAGCGGTGGATATACTCGTGGACGAGGAGGGTGTTGACGGAGGGAACCGAAAAGGTCTGTTTGAGCCCCTCCTCCTCCGAACCCACCAGACCGATGAGGAACTCCATGCCGGCGTCTCTCAAGGCGTCAAAGAAAGGCATCCATGCATTTGGAACAAATCCGTTTGGCCATAGGTCCTCGGATATCACTCGATCTTGCCTGAGATTGCTCATTTGCGTCGGTCAGAACAGGAAGGCGTGTACCCCGAGAAGACTGGGTGGGCAACTGTCTTTGCGCGGCTGGCAGGGCAATTGCATGTGGACATTGTATCGACGTGGCATGGGCTTCCAGCCCATGAACCATCGGCAGGATGCCGATGCCACAAAGCCTCACGGGCAGGATGCCCGTGCCACAGGCATGCCCGACGCGCACATGCAATTGCCCTGGCGTGGCTGGCTCCCTAGCGGGCTTGGGTATTCCCGTGCATGGGCATGCTGGGGGTACGTTAGTCAAGACAGACGCAGATTGTGGACAGGGGGCGACATAGAGAGAACTGTTGGACAGGGCCGGCGTATATACTTTAACGATATGGGGTCGTCCAGAAAGGTAGGCCGAACATGGATGGCGAAGTTTCACACCTTGGAACAGACTGCAACAGTGAACTCCACGGTGAGCACTTGTGCTATATCATCTCTCAGGGATTCAACTTGACCGACGAGCAGGGCTATCAGGCTCTGGTCGAAAAGCCGGCGTTCCGATGCGGCCACTGCGGCCGGACAGCGAAGAGCGACGGGAACCTCTGTGTGCCGGTCGAGCTGTAATGCCCGGCATGTTGCGCTCCACGGCGTCTGAGTGCTCTCATGGATATGCCCTTACGGGCCCACTACAAACGAGCCTGGCCATCTTGTCATGCCGGCCTGATTCCGCCTTCCCCTGTTGCCCCACTCTCAGGCGTTTGAGAAGTCCGTTTATCGTGGCATGGGCATCTTGCCCATGTGTCGCAGGGCCATCTTGGCCCTGCTAATCGCTGTTTTTCCACGGGCGAGAGGCCCGCGCCACTTTTGATGCCCTCTCACCGGGCGGGATTGAAGCCTTCGCGCATGAATTCCAGGTCGTCGGTGCCGTCGGGGGCGGGCCAGCGGATGGCGTCGGGGTAGGGCACGTCCGTCATGGCCAGGGTGCTTTTTTGAACCCACTGGTGTTGCAGGGCGTGGCCGTCGGAGTAGGCCAGGACGCTGAGCCGGCCGTGACGCACGACAATCGGGTCCCACCAGCGCTCCCCTTGCTTCTCCAGGTTCCAGGACCCCCAGTTCCAGCCGCCCACGTCGGTCTTCTCTTCGAGGAAGACATACTTGATGCCCGGATTCTTGATCTCCGTGAGCTTCTTGTAAGAGGGGTAGCCCCAGTTCTGCATCAGCCAACTGCCGGCCCCGGTGCCGACGTCCCCGTTCATGCCGCCAGGAATGCCGTAGCTGCGGTGCGTCATCTCGGTGCGGTTCCGGCGGTCGCCGGGGCAGTGATAGAGATCCACATCTTTGACGTAGGGGAACAGGGCGCCGCGTTCGCAGCCGCGGATCTCATCTTCCAGTGTGGCGGAGGCCCGCGCGACCACGACGCCGGCCGCGGTCCGCGGCAGTTGGACCCAGTCATAGTCCTTGCTGGGCGAAGAGCTGTACCCATCGTGGCCGCCGACGAGCTTCTCGTCGTTGTCCTGGGCGTACAGGATCCAGGCCAGTACGAGCTGGTGCTGGTTCGAGAGGCACACGCCGCCCGCCGCCTGTCTCTTGATCCGCCCCAACGTGGGAATCATGATTGCCATCAGCAAGGCAATGATCGCGATGACGACCAGCAGCTCAATGAGTGTGAAACCGCCTTGTCTCTTCCTCGCGGCATCTCTCATAAGAACATCCTCCCCGCTCCCCGCCCTCGTAGCCGGTTCATCCTTCCTGCAGACAGTGTACCAGAGACATCGAAATAGGCAAGAGAAGAACCGGAAAAGGCGCACTCCCACGGGTGCGTAGAGCGGCGGCGCCTCGGATCGGGGCCCGGGGTGACAAGGTCGCGCGGCTCGTTTCGTCGGTTGGCAGTCCCGCGTTGACGCGGTCCCGGGCTGCCTGAAGGCGGTACTCCAAACCGCGTCATCGCAACCGACCCGCGCGTCTTCCGGCTCTCCAGGCACCGAAATGCCGAACCGGGACCTCGCCCGGCAGTAAATAGCAGGATGGATTGATGGGGCAGGCGGCGACTCCAAACGCGGAGAATCGCGTTTGGGAACCCGACCCACCCTCTATAAGTCTGTGTTGGACTTGCGGCGGGTGGTGGGAGGCTATACTATGCGCCAGATGAACAGTTGGCACCGAGTCATGTCAATCGTGATGCTGGCCGGTCTACCGAGGCCGCTGCAAATCGGGATCTTTGGTTTCGTGGGTGTGGCGGCGGGCACGGCTTTGGTTCTGGTTCGCATTGCCAATGCGACTTCGTATCTGTCGGACGACCCGCAAACCTGCATCAACTGCCACGTCATGACCGATGCCTATGCGAGTTGGCAACGGGGCAGTCACGGCCGGGTCGCCGTGTGCATCGACTGTCATGTGCCGCATAGCAGCATCATCGCCAAATATGCGTACAAGGCCCACGATGGGCTGAAGCATTCCTACGTATTCACGATGCGACGGGAGCCGCAGGTACTGAACCTGTCGGCGCCGGCGGTGCACGTCGTGCAGTCGAACTGTCTCCGCTGTCACCGCCGGCAGGTCACGATGATTGCCGCATCATCGTGGCGAGGGCGTCTCGCTCTTGCACTTCAGCCGTCCCAGGAGCATCCTGACCCGGTAAAGCGAGGCCAAGATGGCCTCGCGACGCAAGGGCGGGACGCCCTCGCCACGGCGGCGGTGCCACAGCGGTGCTGGGACTGCCACCAGGGGGTTCATGGCAAGGTCCGCAGCCTGTCGGCATCGCCCGCGATGCTGCGGCCGGGTCTGCCCGATGCGGGCTGGAAGTAGCATGGGCATCTTGCCCATGAATCCAGAATCACGGGCTGGAAGCCCGTGCCACTTGGATCGGAAAGGAGGCAAGGAATGACGGCGGAATCGAGCCGAGGGCCCGACGACAGAGGAGAGAGGGCGGAGGACAAAGGGCAGAAGGCAGAAGATAGAGGGCCGGGGACCGGCGCAGGGACCCATCCGTCCTCTGTCGTCCGTCCTCCGTCCTCCGGTTCTCTGCCGCTTTGGGCCGGTGTAGTGATTCTTGGCCTGGCCGCCGGGGTAGTTGTGCTGCTGGGACTGTTGGCTGTCTCGATCATGGAACGACGCTGGGAGACACAGCGGCCGGCGCTGGTTGTCCAACCTCTTGCCCAGTGGGAGCCGGATAGTGCCGTGTGGGGACAGAACTACCCGGTGGAGTATGAGTCCTACCTGCGGACCCGGATCACGGACAGCAAGACCAAGTACGGCGGCTCTTATCCGCGTGACTACCTTGAGGCCGATCCCTATGCGGTGATCCTTTTCGCCGGCTATGGTTTCAGCGCGGAGTATCGCCAGGGACGAGGGCACTATTATGCGGTCGAGGACGTGACCGTGACCCAGCGTCTCAAAAGGCCGTTCAACGCCGCCACCTGCTGGACGTGCAAGAGCACGGATGTACCGCGCTTGATGAATCAGATGGGGATCAAGGAGTTCTACGCGGCAAACTTCCACGATCTGACGAAAGAAGTCACGCATCCTATCGGGTGCCAGGATTGCCACGACCCGCAGACGCTGAGACTCCGCATCACACGGCCAGCCCTGAAGGAGGCGTTCGCGGCCATGGGCCGGGACATCAATGCGGCGACCCATCAGGAAATGCGCTCCCTGGTGTGCGCGCAGTGCCACGTCGAATATTACTTCCGGACGGATGAGAAGGCTGGGCTGAAGAACTACCTCGTTTTCCCCTGGCGCAAAGGGACCACGCTCGAAGATATCCTGGCCTATTATGATGAGCTGGATTTCTCGGATTACGTGCACGCGATCTCCGGCACGCCGATTATCAAAGCCCAGCACCCTGATTATGAGTTGTACCTGACGGGCATCCACGCGTTCCGGAACGTCTCCTGTGCGGATTGCCATATGCCGTACCATACCGAAGGCGGCGTGAAGTACACGGACCACCACGTGCAAAGCCCGCTCTTGAACATTGCCAATAGCTGTGCCGTGTGTCACCGGTGGAGCGAGGACGAGATTCGGACGCGGGTCGAGGGCATTCAGACGAAGGTCGAGAACGCCAAACTGGCTGCTGAAGAGGCCCTGGTGCACGCTCATTTCGATGTTGCCGCGGCGGGTCAAGCCGGTGTATCGGCCGGGGACCTGGTGGAAGCCCGCAGACTGCTGCGCCGAGCGCAGTTCCGCTGGGATTTCATCGCCGCGAACAATGGTATGGGTTTTCATTCGCCCCAGGAGTCGATGCGGCTGTTGGGCGAGGCGGCCGATTTGGCCCAGCAGACTCGCGTCCAGGCCGCGCGCCTGCTGGCCAAGAGGGGAATCACGGAGCCGCCGCGGTATCCGGATCTCGCCACCCGTCAAAAAGCCTGGGAGGTTGTGCAGGCCTTTGTCGGCGGCCAGGGGGTGAAACTCCTGCCCTGAACCCGTTGCGCGGGACCGGTCCTGGACAGGGGCGAAAAGATTTTTTGCATTTTTCTTGCACAAGCGCCACAGTAGGACTATATTAGTCCTACAAGCAACAGGTGATAGGGCGGATCGTGCTGGATTCGAGTGCGAAAGCCGGAATGGATATCTTGAGACGTAATACGGATTATGCCCTGCGGCTGATGGTGGGGCTGACGCGGCATCAGGAGAACCAGGGCTCCGTATCCACCCGCCTGCTGGCCGAGGAGCAGGCGGTCTCCTATCAGTTGGCGTGCAAGCTGATGCAGCAGTTGCACGAGGCCAAACTGGTGGCGAGTTGCATGGGGCCGAAGGGGGGCTTTCGGCTCAGCCGCAGCCCGGCCGCGATCAGTTTGCTGGAGATCATCGAGGTGGTGCAGGGGCCGTTGAGCCTCAACCGCTGTCTGCTCCAGGCGGGGGCGTGCCCACGGGCCAAGATGTGTCCCATGCGTGGGAAGATCGACGAACTTCAGGGCCGCATGGGGGAGTATCTCGGCGGCATTACGCTGGAGGAGTTGGCGTCGGATCGAGGTGCCAAGAGGACTACGGGAGGACGAACATGACGGACAAACGTGTCAAAGCAAGCGTTCTGGAGGCGTGTGTGGCCCAGCCGCAGAGCCTGGACGGCCTGATCGACTACGCCCAGGACTCCATCGTGAGCAAGACCATCCTGGACAAACCGGTGGGGACCATTACGCTCTTCGCGTTCGACGAGAGGCAGAAGCTCAGTGAACACACCGCGCCGTATGACGCCGTCGTCCAGGTGATTGAGGGCCGGGGACAGTTGACCATCGGCGGCGCGCCAGTCACGGTGTCAGCGGGGGAGATTGTCATCATGCCGGGGAACGTGCCGCACTCGGTCGCGGCCGACGAGCGGTTCAAGATGCTGCTAACCATGATTCGGGCCTAAGGCAAAAAGGAGATCGACTAAATGGACATGTATTGTCTTCAATGCGAGCAGACGGCCAAGGGGACGGGGTGCACGGTGATGGGCGTGTGTGGCAAAGACGCCCAGGTCGCCGCACTTCAGGACTTGCTGATCTATGCGGTCAAGGACATCGCCCGGTACGCCCACAGAGCCTACCAGTTGGGGGTGAGAGACCGTGCGGTGGACGTCTTCACGGTCCAGGCCTTGTTCAGCACGCTGACGAATGTCAATTTCGACCCGCAACGGTTCCGAGGGTTCATGGACGAGGCCGCCGAGATGAAGACTCGGGCGCAGAAGCTCTATGAGAGGGCCGCAATCAAGGCCGGCCAGACCTTGGAGCGGCTGGATTGTCCCGTGCGCTGGTGGGAGGGACGCGATGACCTCGACACGCTGACGCGCAAAGGCCGCGAGGTCGGCATTGACAAACGCATGGAGAAACTCGGCGCCACGGTCGCGGGCCTGCAGGAGTTGATCGTGTACGGGCTCAAGGGCGTCGCCGCGTACACCGATCATGCCCAGATCCTGGGCCGAGAAGACGAGCAGCATTACGCCGCGATTCACGAGATGCTCGATTACCTGACGCGCAAGCCGACGGAGGCCCATGAGCTTCTGCCTCGCGCGCTGAAGGTGGGCGAGATCAACCTCAAGGCCATGGAATTGCTCGATGCCGCCAACACGCAGACCTACGGCCACCCGGAGCCGACGCAGGTTCGCGTCACGCCGGTCCGGGGCAAGTGCATCGTTGTCTCCGGGCACGATCTGAAGGACCTGGAAGCGCTGCTCCAGCAGACGCAGGGCAAAGGCATCAACGTCTACACGCACGGTGAAATGCTCCCGTGCCACGCCTATCCCGGCCTGAAGAAGTACCGGCACCTCGTCGGCAACTACGGCGGGGCGTGGCAGAACCAGCGGACGGAATTCGAGGAGTTCCCCGGCGCGATCCTGATGACGACCAACTGCCTCCAGAAGCCCAAGGACAGCTACAAGACCCGGCTCTTCACCGCGGGCCTTGTTGGCTGGCCCGACGTGGCGCACATCACCGACGCGGATTTCACCCCGGTGATCGAAGCGGCCCTGGCGGCGCCGGGATTCCCGGAGGATGCCCCGGCGAAATACATCACGGTCGGCTTCGGCCGCAACACGGTCATGAGTGTGGCGGGCAAGGTCATCGACTTGGTCAAGCAGGGCAAAATCCGGCACTTTTACCTGATCGGTGGCTGCGACGGAGCCAAGCCCGGACGCAACTACTACACGGAATTTGCCGAACAGGTGCCGAACGATTGCGTGATTCTGACGCTCGCCTGCGGGAAGTACCGCTTCAACAAACTGGAATTTGGCCAGATCGACGGCATCCCGCGCCTGCTGGACGTAGGCCAGTGCAACGACGCGTACTCCGCCGTGCAGATCGCGGTGGCGCTGGCCGGCGCGTTCGGGGTCGGCGTGAACGATCTGCCGCTGTCGTTGATCCTGTCGTGGTTCGAGCAGAAGGCCGTGGCGATTCTGCTGACGCTGCTGTACCTGGGCATCAAGGATATCCGGATCGGCCCGAGCCTGCCGGCCTTCGTGACGCCGGAAGTGCTGAACGTCCTCGTGGACAAGTTCGCGATCAAGCCGATTGGCTCTGTGCCAGGTGATTTAGCGGCAACGCTGGCACACAAATAACGTTCGTGTTCGTTCCAGATGGCTGGCGCCGTTGGGCCGCACTGACGGTGCCACCCATCAACTCATCTGGTAAGGCGAGCCAAGCCCGGCTGGTAGTGTGTCCGTAAGGGCATAAAGAGAAACGCCTTACGGTGTTACCACAAACGGGCGGCCCAGGAGGTCCCAATGGCCATACGAAATATCGTCAGGATTGACGAAGACAAGTGTACCGGTTGCGGGCTCTGCGCGACGGCTTGCGCCGAGGGGGCGATTCAGATCGTCAGCGGCAAGGCCCGGCTGGTGAGCGAGTCCTACTGTGACGGACTCGGAGCGTGCCTTGGCCATTGCCCCGAAGAGGCCATCACCATCGAGCAGCGCGAGGCGACCGAGTTCGACGAAAAAGCCGTCACGGCGCATTTGGCACAGCCGCGGAAGGAGCAGCCGCTATTTGTCTGCCCCGGGATGGCGTCGCAGCAGTTCCAGAGCCAAGACACGCCCAAGAGCGATGCCGGCGCGGAGGAGGTTCCCTCGCAACTAACTCACTGGCCGGTGCAACTGGCGCTGGTTTCACCGACCGCACCATACTTTGCCGAGGCGGACTTGTTGCTGGTAGCAGACTGTGTTCCCGTGGCGGTGGGGGATTTCCACCGGCGCTTTCTCAAGGACCACAGCATCATCATGGGCTGTCCGAAGCTGGACGATACCGGGCCGCACAGCGAAAAACTGGCCGAAATTCTGCGGGTCAACAACCTTCGCAGTCTGATGGTTGTGCACATGGAAGTGCCGTGCTGCTCCGGATTGACGCGTGTGGCCCGCGAGGCCATCGCTCTCAGTGGCAAAGCGATGAGTTTCTTGGATATCACCGTCTCTCTGCGTGGCAGCATGATTCGTAGCGAGGTGGTGAAGGTGGGGCCGGCAGTGGAGGTCGAAAGATAGCGCCACAGCGCAGAAGAAGGCCGTTTCAGGTCCAAGGGTGCGCCGCGGAATCAAATTCGAATTCCGAAGCACGACAACCCTGTTGCCCCGTGTCGTTCGGGCAATCCGAAACGCACGGGACGTCGCGTTGATCGGCAACCGACGCCGTTTTGACGGTCGATACGTCTGCCAGAAAGGAGGGGTGTCCGAAGGAAGAAACGAATCAGCCGAGCGTTCCGGCGGTCCGGTCCGGCGCAGCGGACGGCGTCATCCGAGGGGAGGGGATTCCAGAGGCGGAGTACCGCGTTTGGAAGCCCCAGCAAGACTCCGCAGTGAAGGGGTGGGGAGATATTGGTCGGATTCCACTACGTGGTCTTCCGGAACACAGGGTCTGCGGCATCGTCCATCGCGCGGACGAGCGGCTCCTTCTCAAGGTCTTTATTGGCGAGGGTGTCGGAAGCTCCTGGAAAATGGGCTAACAGAACTCGCCCGCGCGATACGCCGGGAAATACTCCGTGCCCCCGCGGCCCGGGCACTGGCATATCTGGGCATAGCGCGGCGGATCCAATACTCGCCCACAGAGGTAGACGAGGCGGGTCATGTTCGACCAGCCGCGCTTGAACCTGCTCAAACCATCCGTCGCCGCGGCCTCCAATCCGGCGGCTCCTCCCAGATCCAAATGTTCCACTCCTCGCGCGGTCAGATAGTCCAAGGTGGCCCAGTATATGCCGTAGGCTGCCCAGGACTCATAGCCCCGTGGGGAAAAAGCCGCCAAGTGAGAATAGGCCACGTTCCCGTGGATCGCCACCAGGTGCGCCCCAACGATCTCGTCATGAGCCCGGCCGACGAGGAGGACCATGCCGGGGAGGCTCAACTGTTGGTGGAAACATGCCGGAGAGAACGCCCGCAGCCCCGGATGTTGTGCGTCCGGACGAGGTGGCTGTACAACTCGATCCATTCGCGCACATAGCGGGAAGGCTCTTCACACACCTCCACTTCGGTGTCGTGCCAGGCTCTCCTCGTGTAGTAGCGATGGTGCTTGCTCGCAAAATCCTGGAAAGGGACCGTCAAATCGGCAATGTAATGGCGCTTGAAGGGCCTGGCAAAATCGAAACAACCCTCGAGATCGGCCTTGTCCACGCGGGCAAAGGGATCGGTGACGAGGACGACGGTCACCAGTTGACCGGACAACTCGGCGATGTCCGCACGGAGCCGTTCCCAATGATGACACGTGAACACCGGGTAGCAGCCCATCGCATCCTGGGCTTCCGAGCCGGGAATCGAACGCTCCAAGACCCAGCCGCCACAGCGCGGCAGCTCTCGGGGGGTCCCGAATTCCGCCAGGGAGGCCGCATAACCGGGGTGCATGTACCCGGTCGCCGCAGGTGCGTCGCTGCGCTGGGGAAGCTCGATCGTCGTTTGTTGATCCAAAGTGCGTTCTACCATGTCCATCACGTCTATGCGTGTGATCGGGTCGGAGACTGGTTCTATCAGCCGTCGTCTGTATGAGGCGGCCAGTCGGCGCCCGGGTCATCCGCGCAAATTCCCATAAGGATCAGGTCTTTGAATCGCCCTTGCTTGAAATCGTGCTGGCGCAGTCTCCCTTCGACCACAAAACCGCACTTTTCGTAAGTCCGAATCGCCCGCTGGTTGTCTTCCAGGACGGTCAGGTACACCCGGTGTAGCCCCAGGTCTCGGAAGGCATGACGCAGAATCAGACGCAGCGATTGTTGGCCATAGCCGTTCGACCGCTGCTCTGCCTCGCCGATGAAGATGCCCACTTCCGCCCGACGCGACACCCAATCGATGTCGCGGAGATGAATGTTGCCAATGTGCTGGTGGCCCTCTTTCAGGCAGATGGCCAGTTGGATCTCCGTCTGGGAGTACGCCGCCTTCTGGCGGATCCACTCTTCTTCGGCGGCCTGGCTGACGTGCCGGAACGGACTGACAAGCAGGTCGTACAGTTCGCCGTCGTTATGCCATTTCCTCGTGCGCTCGAGGTCCGACAACTCCAAGGCTCTCAGATACACATCTTCCATAGGTCCGTTCCCTTCGGCGATCTGTCTGACGGCCACCGGACGCCGCCCTGAGAGGACACAGGGCCAAACCGTCCGAGGCCTGGACTTCCTCATCACGCTCCCAGTCGCACCGCAACCTCGCGTTCGTCTGTAGCCGAAGGCCGATCAATGCCAAAATGCTTCCTCATTCGTTCCTGGTAGGCGGCGATTTTTCGCCCACGCAGAGCGAGAATGTGGTCCCGATAAACTCTCAAGATGTCCACATCCAGGTCATAGGGCTTGAGATAGAACCGATTGAGATTGGCGTGCGAGTACCAGTCTGTTTCATACAAATGGTCCAGACTCAGGCCCGGCAGGAACAACCCGTCCCTCTGACATTGCGCGAACAACTCCGTTCCCGGATAAGGCGTGGCGATGGAAAGGGCGATGTCATCCGTGTTCAGGTCCGCCACCAGCCGGCAGGACGCTTCCAGGCTCTCCCGGGTGTCTTCCGGCATGCCGATCACGAAGTCCGTCACCAGAGAAATCTGGGGATACCGCCGGAGGGAGGCCACCACGCGGAAGATCTCCTCCTGATCCACGTGCTTGCGCATCACGGTGTTGCGGATGAACTCATCGCCGGCTTCCACGGAGATGCACGTACGAATCAATCCCGCTTCCGCCAACGCATCGACTATGGCCGTGGCGGTGGAGTTGATCGGCAGGCCGGTGGGCAGGTCGATCAGGATCTCCAGGTTTCTGCGTTTGATTTCGTCGCATATCCCGACGACACGATCCGCGTCTTGGGCGAAATTGGCGTCGAAAATCGCGAAATAGCAGACCCCATGCTGGTCGTGGAGCATCTGCATCAAGTCGGCCACGTGCGCGGCAGTCATCGGTCGATACTCCTGTCCCATGCACTTGGCGACGGAACAGAAACTGCACCTATAGGGGCATCCGCGACTGGTGATGATAGGCACGCGCAGGCTCAGATCAACCTGATAGGGATTGTGCCACGTGCTGGTGTCGTGCCGGTAGTCGTCGAACTCCAGCAGGTCATAGGCCGGCCAGGGCAGGGCATCGACATCGGCAATGTACCGGACTTTGGGCAAGACGGAGATCGTGCCGCCGCCACGGTACGCGATGCCATCCGGCCACGCGGCGGGGGCGTGCCTCGTCTTGGCATATTGGACGCAGGCATACGCCTGTTCCTCGCCTTCTCCCAGGACGACGAAATCGATCTCCGGGCAATTCGCCAGAATATCGCGGGGAAACTGTGAGGCATGCGCTCCGCCTACCACCGTCACCGTGCTGGGTACGACCCGCTTGGCGAGCTGGCAGAGCGCGTGGGCCAGCCGGAATTGGCCCGCTACCATTACACTCACACCGACCAGCAGCGGCGGTTTGTCTTTCAGCAGTTCCTCGAACGGCGCTGGGACTCCTTCGCCAGCGGTCTGTCCCTTCAGGACATTGAGATCGACACACTCGACCGTTTCGCCTTTGGCCCTCAGATAGGCGGCAATCGACAACAACCCGGGTGGCATCACAAAAAACGGGGTGGTGGACATATTTGCCAGAGGCAAGTTGACGAGCAAAGCATACCCGGCTGCGCTTGTGTGTCCTTCCTCTCCCACGCTGCTGCTCTCCTGTATCTGTGATCTGGGGCGTCAAAATGCCACCCACCCTTCTTCATTGCTAGGCATGACAGCATTTCTGAGGATACGAAGAAATAGGCAAGACACGCATATTCAGTACACCAACCGCTTATGACGTGTCGGCTTGCTGACGCCGGGAGAGACCGGCAAAAATGCCGGGACGAGGCAAGCGAGCCCCATGCGGACCGGCGGCCTCCCGGCAGCGAACAATTCCCCCGGTCGACCCATAAAGAATACGGGGGCCTCGCCAAATTGACGATCTACCCTTTACGGTTTAAGATGGGCCGCGTCGTACAGCAGCAGATCTTAAATCGTCAATTCGTGTATGGATCTGGTTGGAGACAAGGTGGTTTCGCAGGTCGTCTCCCGACTGAGCCAGGCCGCGCAGGGGCCGGTGTTGGTCGAGGGAACGTGGGGATCCTTTGCGCGCCTGCTGACTGCCCACATTGCCAAGACGATCCATCGGCCGATCCTGCACATCTGTCCGCATATCGACGATGCGGATCGGGCCTTCGACGATTTGAAGACCTTTGGTGCCCCGGGAGTTGAACTGCTCCCTGCCTGGGAGGGCGAGGAAGACCTGGCGGATGCGACGGATGAGACGCGGGCGGAGAGGCTGCGAATCGTGTCCTTGCTCACGGATCGCAACGGCGGGAACCACCAAGAGTTGGTAATTGCCGCCCCGGTTCAAGCCCTATGTCAGCCCATCCCGAGGCCGTCGGCTCTGCGCGAAAGCTCTCTGGAATTGAAGCACAATGACGACCTGGACCCGGAGGTCGTGGTCGAGTGGCTGGTTAAGAACAGCTTCGAGCGGGTCGATGCCATCGATCTGCCGGGCCAATTCGCTCGTCGCGGCGGCATCATCGACATCTACGCGCCGCTGGCCGGCGAGAAGGTAGGGGCAGGCCCCCGTGCCTGCCCGAATGAACCAGGGCAACCACCGGGGGTTGCCCCTACAGGGCCGCAAGCGCAGGCTCTGCGCCTCGAGTTCTTCGGCGACACCATCGAGAGCATTCGCGAGATCAACCTCGACACGCAGCGGTCCACGCATGAGATCGAGAGCATCAGGATTGTGGCCGCCGCGTCGGATGCCATTCTGGAACAGCGGGAGTTGTTCACGAACATCCTCCCGGAGGATACGATCGTTGTTTTCGAGGAGCCGGCGGAAGTGGAGGAAGTGGCCAATGTCTTTCTCGCCCGCCTCGAGAGCGGCGGGCGGCTCTATCCGTGGGCGGAGATCTACAGTTCCGCCGCGCGGTTCACGCAACTGCAGATCTGCCGGTTCGCCGCGGGCCGGCCGGAGGAGTTCCTCCATCTCGAGGTCAAGAGCATTCAGCAGTTCGAGCGCAAGGCCACTTCGCTGTGGGCCGGGCATAAGGCCGCCCTCGAAGATCTGATCGAGCGGACCAAGCAGGGCAGTAAGGTCTTCCTCTACTGTGAGAGTCCCGCCGAAGTCCAACGTGTGACCGAGATCGTCAAAGAGATCGGTGGCGATCTGCCGCACCACTTCCAGCTTCCCCTGGGCTACGTCCATCAGGGATTCGTCGTGGAGTCGCTCCATATCATCGTGGTCAGCCACCACGAGCTGTTCGGGCAATATGCCCTGCGCCGCCGCGAGCGGCCGGCTCGTGCGACCGCCCCGGTGGACAGCCTGGCCGACCTGCAACCAGGGGAGTACGTCGTGCACGTCTCCTATGGCGTCGGCAAGTACCTCGGGACCGAGACCATCGAGGAGCGGGGCGGCAAGGCGGAATACCTCACCATTGAGTATGCCGATAGCGTCAAGATCCAGGTGGCGGTCCAGAATATTGCCCTGGTGCAGAAGTACATCGGCACCAGCCCCAAGCGGCCCACGCTCAGCAAGGTGGGCTCGAAGCGCTGGCAGAAACAGAAGGAGAAGGTAGCTGAGTCCGTGCGGGACCTGGCGGCCGAAATGCTCGAGGTCCAGGCCAAGCGGCAGGCGCTGGGCGGCATCGCGTACGGCGCGGATTCGAGCTGGCAGATGGAGTTCGAAGAGTCTTTCCCGTACCAGGAGACGCCCGACCAGATGGGCGCCGTTCGCGAAATCAAAGCCGACATGCAGGAACCGGTCGCGATGGATCGGCTCTTGTGCGGCGATGTCGGCTATGGCAAGACCGAGCTGGCCATGCGAGCGGCGTTCAAGGCCGTCGAGAACGGCAAGCAGGTCGCGGTGCTCGTGCCGACCACGGTGCTTTCGGTCCAGCACGGGCGGACCTTCAGCGAGCGTTTCGCGGACTTCCCGATGACGGTCGAGGTCCTCAACCGCTTCCAGACCGGCCGGCAGGCGAAGGACATCCTCAAGCGGACCCGCGAGGGCCATGTCGATATCCTGATCGGCACGCACCGGTTACTCAGCGGCGACGTGGCCTTCAAGGACCTGGGCCTGCTCATCATCGACGAGGAGCAGCGGTTCGGCGTCGCGCACAAAGAGCGGCTCAAGAAAATGCGCGTCAACGTGGACATTCTCACGATGACTGCCACGCCCATCCCCCGGACGCTGCACATGGCCTTGCTGGGCCTGCGCGACATCAGCTCGCTGGCCACCGCGCCGCTGGATCGCCGGAGCATCGTTACCAGCGTGACGACCTACAACCAGGAGCTGATCCGCAAGGCGATCTACCGCGAGTTGAATCGCCAGGGCCAGGTCTTCTTCCTGCACAACCGCGTCCAATCCATCGAGAAGAAGGCCTGGGAGATCCAGCAACTGGCCAAAGACGCCAAGATCGGCATCGCTCACGGCCAGATGAGCAAGCGCGAGCTGGAGGACGCGATGGTCAACTTCGTGCTCGGCGCCATCGATGTGCTGGTGTGCACGACGATCATCGAATCGGGCCTCGACATCCCGAACGCCAATACGATCTTCATCAACGACGCCGACCGGTTCGGCCTGGCCGAGATGCATCAGCTTCGCGGCCGGGTGGGGCGGTACAAGCATCGGGCCTACGCTTACATGCTCCTGCCGAACACGCGGCCGATCTCGCCCATCGCGGCCAAACGGCTCAAGGCGATCGAAGAATACTCGCACCTGGGTGCGGGCTTTCGCATCGCGCTACGCGACCTGGAAATCCGTGGGGCGGGCAACATCCTCGGCCCCGAGCAGTCGGGCCACATCCAGATGGTCGGCTACCAGATGTACTGCGAGATGCTGGCCAACGCCGTGCACGAGATGAAGCACGAGAAGGTCGAGCCGCTGCCGACGACCATGATCGACCTTGGCTCGCCCACCTACCTTCCCAAGAACTACATCCCGATCGACCGACACCGTATGGACGCCTACCGCAAGATCGCGGTCGCCCGCACGCCCGCCGACCTGCAGCAGATCGAGGCTGAGATGGCTGATGTCTACGGCCCGTTGCCCGACGAGGCCAAGTTGCTTCTGGAAATTGGCGAGCTACGAATCGCCGCTGCTAAGTGGGAGATCCGCAGCATCGTCACCTCCGGCAACGATTTGGTCTTCTCCTTCAAGCAAGACCCGGGCCGCAAGATGGCGAACACTCTTTTCGCCAACACCCGCGGCGACGTTCGCATCCCCGACCCCAAGACGGTCAACCTCCGCCTGAACCCCAACTACTTCGAGCCACGAACGCTGATCGGTCTTTTACGGAAGGTCTTTTCGGAGGGAAAGAAATGAATGAGGAACCGGTTGCGAAGCCACATCGCAGAGAGTCGTTCTCTGTGCCAAGAGTGATTTTGGGTGTGCTCATCTTCATAGTAATCCTGTCCTATTTGCTTGACCCTCGTCCCCCGCGCAGTGCAAGTCGCCGGTTCGCATGCATGGCACGCTTGAAGACTCTGGGTGTGGCACTGAGTCTCTATGCGGAAGGCAACAGTAATACCTATCCGACGGCACAAGCCTGGTGCGATCTGCTTGTCGGGCGGTATGTGCCCGACGAAGAGTGCCTCCACTGCACGAAGGGGCCAAGCAGACAATGCGACTACGCGATGAATCCCCTTGCCGATCCGAACAGTTCGCCTGAGGCTGTCCTTCTGTTTGAGTGTGATCCTGGATGGAACCGATCCGGCGGTCCGGAGTTACTGACCACGAGCCATCACGAAGGCAGTGGCTGCAACGTCTTGTTTGTGGATGGGCATGTGACGTTCGTCAAGGCGGAGGAGATTCCACTCTTGAGGTGGGAGGGTAGAGTCGATGATAAGAAGCAGGAAATGGACCCGGTGGTGCGCAACGCCCGGCGGCCGACGACACGTAAGGAGTTGGAGTACTGGCTGCGGAACATGGTCTGGTACCATCGCTTCACGACCGACGAAGCTCGCGCTGCGACGGGACTTGATGTGAAGGCCATTCTTGCTGTGCGAAACGAGAGCGGCATCATGTTGAATACCCGGCCGGAGCGAGCCAAGGACGCACCGCTCTTGGTCCTGCCCTATCCGGGCGGCCGGCATCCTCGGATCGGATTCCTGGAAGGGGCCGTTGGTCCGCAGCGGGAGACGAAGTTTAGTGTGTTCACACCCTGGGATCCGAACTGCTATGTGGTGGTGGATGTGCCGGAGGCGATCTGGTCGAACCTGGGGCTGACGTACCTTGCTCATACGCACATTGATACGATCTGGACGAAGCAGCGGATCGAGTTGCCCAAGCTCGAATGGAATCGACGGCCGGATGGAAGTCTCGACATCGAGCGGACCCTGCCCAATGGCATTGCGTTCGGTGTCAAAGCCGTGCCGGCTGAAGACGCCGTGCGAATGGAGATGTGGCTCCAGAACGGCACCAACCAGCGATTGACGGACCTGCGGGTGCAGATGTGCGTGATGACGAAGATGGCGGCGGGCTTTGCCGAGCAGACGAACCAAAACAAGGTCTTCACAAATCCCTACGTGGCCTGCCGGTCCACGGACGGCAAACGCTGGATCATCACGGCGTGGGAGGGCTGCAACCGGCTCTGGGGCAACGAGCAGTGCCCGTGCTTTCATTCCGATCCCAAGTTCCCTGAGCTGGAACCGGGCCAAAGGCAGCGTCTCCGGGGCTGGCTGTCATTCTACGAGGGCGACGACGTTCAAGCGGAATTCGCCCGCATCGAGGCTACCGGCTGGCGTCGAGACTGAAGAACGAGTAAACTGCGGGGTGACAGGGCCGTAGGATATTTGTCCGCGAGCCGAATCAGCACCTGTTTGGTAGGAGAGAATCATGTCCAGACCGAGTTTCAGAGCCATCATCGTGGCTGCCGTCAGCTTGTCCATCACCACCACCGTCTCGGCGGCACCGGAGATCAAGACGCTGGAAATTGGGGCCAAGGCGCCCGGGTTTGTCTTGCCTGGGGTGGACGGCAAGACCCACCGGCTAGCTGAGTATGACCAGGCGAAGGTACTCGTCATTGTCTTCACCTGCAACCACTGCCCGACGGCCCAGGCGTATGAGGAGCGGATCAAGAAGCTGGCCGCGGATTACAAGGATAGGGGTGTCGCCTTGGTGGCGATCTCGCCGAATGACCCGAAGGCGGTCCGGCTGGATGAGTTGGGCTATACCGACCTAAGCGATTCGCTCCAAGAAATGAAGATGCGGGCCAAGGACAAGGCGTACAATTTCCCGTACCTGTACGACGGCGACAAACAGGAAGTCTCCAAAGCGTACGGGCCGGTCTCCACGCCGCACGTGTTCATCTTTGACAGCGAGCGGAAGCTGCGCTATGCCGGCCGGGTGGACGACAACGAAAAGCAGCCGGACAAAGTCACCGCGCAGGATGCCCGCAATGCCATCGAGGCGATCTTGGCCGGCAAACCGGTCCCGGTGGAGACGACCAAGACCGTCGGTTGCTCGATCAAGTGGTCGGACAAGCGGGACTCGGTGAAGCAGGCGTTCGAGACGTGGGCCAAGGAGCCTGTCGCCGTGCAGGCAATTGACCTCGAAGGTGTCAAGAGACTGCTCAAGAACAACGGCAAGAAACTGCGGCTGATCAACATCTGGGCTTCGTGGTGCCCGCCGTGTGCCAGGGAGTTTCCGGAGCTGGTCACGATCAACCGGATGTATCGCGGCCGGGACTTCGAGATGGCCGGGGTCAGTGTCGATAGTGCGGAGACGAGGGACAAGGTGCAGCCCTTCCTGCAGAAGAACCAGGCCTCCTATGTGAACTACCTCTTCGATGGGAAGGACGCCTCGGCCTTGACCGACGTGGTGAGCCCGAAATGGGAAGGGGAGATTCCGCTCACGCTCTTGGTCAAGCCAGGCGGGGAAGTGATCTACCGTCATCTGGGCGAGATCGAGCCGCTCGAACTGAAGAAAGCCATCGTCGAGTACGTCGGGCGCACGTACAAATAGGACAGATGTCAGTGGTCAGTTGCCGGTTGGCAGTTGTTGAGCTTGGGGCATCCAATGTGAATGTGTGGGTGGCAGCCTCAAGGCCGAAGGCCTTGGGGATGGCCGGCGCAGTATAGGTGAAGCCATCCCCAAGCTGCGCTTGAGGCTGCCACCCGGAGTCTGGAGCCGTGCGGTTCTGGATATCCGTGTGTAATGCGGGAGAAGTGCTATGTGTGTTAGACGAGCAGGGGTTCTCAGCAGCTTGGCTTTTGTATTGGTTTTGGGTAGCGGTTCCGGCAGCCTTCTCTACGCCTCTGGTTCCGATGTATATGAAGCCATCCGCAAGGTCCGTATGGGCACGCTGGTGGTGGAGGCAACGCCGGGCGTCGAGGTTCGCGTCGAGCAACTGCGCCACGAGTTCTGGTTTGGGTCCGCCCTCGCCGGTCAGGCGTTCGGCGGCCGGATGAACGCTGCGGATGCGGCCCAATACAAGAAGGTCTTTCTGGAGAACTTCAACGCGGGCGTGACGGAGGTCGCCCTGCAAAACGCGCTGGCCAAGCTGGCTCAATTCAACCTGCCCATCCGCATCACCGAGTTCAACTTCCCGGGCCAACGGTCCAAATACTACGGCCAACGCGGCGTGAGTCTTTCCGAAGAGGAGGAGAAGGCCAAGGCCAAAGCCCTGGCGGACTATTATCGCATTTGCTTCGCGCAGCCGGTGGTGAAAGGCATTCTGATGTGGGGCTTCTGGGAGGGGGCGAACTGGATTCCCGTGTCCTCCCTGTACCGCCGCGACTGGTCTCCGACGCCTGCCGCCGACGCTTAGCGCGACCTGGTATTCAAGCAGTGGTGGACGACGTGGCGCGGGCAGACCGATGCCCAGGGCCGGTGTGAGGTCCGTGCCTTTTACGGCCGGTATCGGATTACCGCCGGCGGCAAAGAGGCCGTGGTCAGTCTCAAACGTGCGGAGCCGAGGAAGGTGGTTTCTTTCAAAGCGCAATAATACCGCATTTTGCAGGCCTTGAGACGATACGGTAGGAGATTGCTTCGTCGCTGCGCTCCTCTTCCGAAAATTTCACGCCGCTTGGTCGGCCGAAGGTGGGATGACGGTGTATCCCAGCGATTCCAGTACCTTGCGGTGATAGTGCACGGCGCGCTCCGCAT
>Ga0315280_10001260_pt1 | contig 43942 bp, 42 predicted proteins | sample YL17G06_40_MG_FD_203697 | JGI IMG/M metagenome (GOLD analysis project Ga0315280, IMG submission 203697) | Sediment microbial communities from Yellowstone Lake, YNP, Wyoming, USA - YL17G06_40 | ecosystem: Environmental > Aquatic > Freshwater > Lake > Sediment | place: USA: Wyoming | collected...
CTATTGAGAAGTTATCAAGGACCAATCAATAGCGAAATTCATCAAAAAGTCTTGGACGCTTGTTGTAGCGCCGGGAGTGGGACTCGAACTCTAGATCAGGTGGCGATGTCTCCCGCAGCCCCCCTTCTACTAACACACATCGAAGCGTTTGAGGAAATTTTACGAAATGACGAGTCCCAATTGAACTGGTCATATGGATTTATCACTTTTGTTTCTGCAGGCATTCTTTTTTAATAAACAGCTCGTTCTCTAGCGCGCGCGATGTTCTATCGTGCTAACCTAGCGCGTGCGGCGCTTTCGGTTGCGCGAGCTTTGCATAGAACACCTACGAAGATGTACACTTCACTTTAACCTCTCTCTCCACTTTTGGCTTACTACTCTTCTACCTAACCGTTAAAAGTGTCGAGAAGTGCATGTCTTAATCCCTGTTGAACTGAGGAAGTGAAGGATTTTGGCTCAGAACACCGTAGTTCAGCCAGTTTCATCTCACGCTGTGCTATCATTTAATATGCAGAACATAGACAGCGTGTTTCCAGGATTCATGCCGGGCGACTTTGCAGTCATTTATGGCCTTCAGCATGTCTTGAGTTTGTCTTTGCATCTTGTCGTCAGGGCTCAACTACCATCTCAGCTAGGCGGCCTCGAATCATGCGTCGTGTTCGTGGACGGAGGAAACACTTTCAGACTCTACAAAGTGTCACGACTGGCCAGACAACACGATCTTAGGCCAAGAGACGTTTTGCAGAGAATCTTCATTTCAAGAGCGTTCACAATGCACCAGATGACCTCAATAATCCTTGACGGTCTTGAAGAAGCAACAAGGAAATACGATGCGAAACTCGCGATCATATCAGATTTCGAGGGGCTATACCTCGACAAAGACATTCCGCCAGAAGAAAGCAGAGAAGTCTTCAGCCAAGTGGCTTCCTACATCTCCGAATTTGCCAAAAGGAAGAACATGATCGTGCTGGCCACTTGTCCGCCGCACTACCATTCTAGACGCAGTGCTTTCCTGCACGCCGTCGCCTGTGCAAGATCTAACGTGACAATATCCATAGCAAAGAAACCGACGTATCCCTTCGGAAAACAGTTCACTCTTGAGAAGCATCCAGTATTTGGGCATGGGCGTGCTGATTTTCCTTCTGGCTGCTTGACTCTGAACGATTTTGTGAGAGGTGACCAGTAGTGGGGAAGACGGTTGAGTCATATCGGCTTGCTTTGGACACTGAGATTCAAACTTGGAACGGGTTCGCGAAGGCACTGCGCACTGATGACAGGGATGCGTTCGAGCAGATGACTGACGCATGCAGAAACCACGCTTCAGCAGGAAGCAATGCAACGCGGCCGGAAGTCTTTGAGCCTATGGTAATGTCCATTCTGTTGGAGCAGCAGAAGAGGCTCATGCGTCTGGAGAAGGAACTCTTTGCAGTCATGCAGAAACATCTCCAACCATGATAGGGTGAGGGGGTGGATACTTGATGCGTATCCTTCTGAGCTTGGACAGTTTGCAGTCTGGATCATAGCTGAGAATGGAGAACGCCTGCGGCTAACAGACAGTTTTAAGCCTAAAACCTACATTTCAGGGAAAGAAAGCAGCCTGGAGAGGCTTGCCGCACAGTTTCCCTATGATAGAACGGTTGTTTCCTGGGATTTTGTTAAAAGATACGCGAAGGCAACAGACCCCGAACCCTCAAGAGTTCTAGAAGTATTGCTCGATGATTGTAGGATGCTGCCTTCGTTCACCCGCAGAGTTCTGAAGCTGGGAGGTTACTTGCAATACAACGTTTTCAACTGCGACCTGAAACCCGAGCAACTATACTTTTACGACCGTGACATCTTCCCTCTCGCCCAAGTTGAAATCACATCTGAGAACGGCGGTTTGAAGTACGTCTTGCTTGATTCCGCTGAAAGTGTGGACTATGTTGTTCCGCCTTTGAGAATTTTGAAAGTTGATGTGGAAGTGGCCAAGCAGGGCAAAATTGCCAAAATCAGCGATCCCATAGGCAGAATCACTGTGAGCCAAGGCGGCAACAAAGAGGCATTCGACGCTGGAGATGAAAAAGACAAGCTGCTGCTACTAGTCCAGAGGGTCAAGGAGCTTGATCCGGACATCATCGTTACCAAAGGCGGGGACTCACATCTTTTTCCCTACCTTGTTCGCAGAGCAGCAATCAACGGCGTGCTGGACAAACTTGTTTTGGGCAGAGACTCTGCTCCCTTGGTTGCCAAAAACATTCGTGGAAGAACGCTCTTCTCTTATGGCCGCACTTTCTACAGGGCCCCGATGAGACGTTTGTTTGGAAGGGTTCATGTTGACGAGCGAAACACGTTCATCTTGTCCGAGTGCGGATTGGATGGGCTGTTTGAGATTGCGAGAACTTGCAGAGTATCACTGCACACGGCGGCTCGTTCATCAATCGGTTCAAGCATGTCGTCCATTCAGTTTTACCAGGCTATGAAGAACGGTTTTCTAGTTCCTAGGAACAAGAGCATCCCTGAAGCTTTCAAGTCAGGTCTTGAACTGCTTGTCGGAGACCGCGGAGGCTTTGTTTATGAACCGGAAGTTGGCGTTCACGATGGTGTCGGCGAAGTTGACTTTGCCTCCATGTATCCGACTGTGATGGTTAACAATAACATCTCCGCTGAAACGATCTTGTGTAAGTGCTGTCCAAACTCGAAACTTCGCATCCCCGAGCTCGGGTATAATATCTGCGAGAAGAAGATGGGCATTGTTCCAAAGGCTCTGAAGCCCGTTGTCGCGAAGAGATTATTGTACAAGAAGCTCAGGTCGGAGACTCAGGACGAAAGACTGAGGGAACTTTATGACAGTCGGCAGACGGCTTTGAAATGGATTCTTGTGACGTGTTTTGGTTATCTTGGTTATCGGAATGCGAGGTTTGGCACGGTGGATGGGCACATAGGCGTTTGTGCTTTCGGCAGAGAGGCTTTTTTGAAAGCATCCCGAATGGCAGAGGAAAAGGGGTTCAGAGTCATTCACGGGATAGTTGATTCGTTGTGGCTTAAGAAGAAAGGTGCGACAAACGAGGAGTACCAAGAGTTATGCAGAGAGATTGGAGAGGAGACGAGGATCCCGCTGAGCTTTGAAGGTCGCTACAGGTGGATTGTTTTTCTTCCTTCTAAAATGCATCCGGGCGTAGGCGTTTTGAACCGCTACTATGGAGCCATGGAAACAGGAAAAGTCAAGGTTAGAGGCTTAGAGGTAAGGAGGAGAGACACGCCTCCGTTCGTGAAGAGCGCTCAGACCGAGATGCTGGAAGTGCTGGCAGGAGCGAAGGATCCGAGTCAATTCGTGGCAAAGATACCAGAAGCTCTGAAAGTCATCAAGGACTACAGGGAGAAGCTCATTGCCGGAGAGATTTCTATCTGGGACATGATAGTCACGAAGCATCTGTCAAAGGCTCCTGAACGGTACAAACAGATGGTCAGCCAAGTTATTGCAGCGAAACAACTGATGAAAGAAGGAGTCGAGGTTACCGGTGGAAAAAATGTCAGATTTCTTTTCACCAGCGCCGAGAACAAGCGGTATGAGAGGAGGGTTATGGCAGAGGAGCTGATAGAGAAGAACACAGATGCAGACACCAAGAAATATCTGCTTCTTCTCTATGCATCGGCTGCCAACATGTTCAGTCCTTTCGGCTATTCTATCAAAAGCATTTACGATCAGGTCAGAGGACAGAGACAAACAAAACTGGCGGCTCGAGCAACGCGCCCGAGATGGACGGCGCCAAGATAATTCCGAAAACGCCAGTGAATAGCCATGGGAGTCCGTTCCGAAGAATGTTGGTGGCGCCGGGAGTGGGACTCGAACCCGCGCGGCCCCGAAGGGCCACAGGCTCTCAAGCGCTTTTGCGCCTCAAGGCCTGCGCATTAATCCACTCTGCCTACGGGATGGTAAGACCTGTGTCTGGCCATTATCCCGGCTCATTGTCCCGGCACCAGGTGTGGTTAGCTCATCTAATTCGCTCCATATTAAAATGTTTACCCGGCACGTTCGCAGTTAGGGCCTTCTCGCAATCTTATCGAGAGAGTTGGCGCTCCTAGTTGTTCGAGAATAAGTGTTAGAAACAAATTCCAGTTTTGCTCCGCTTTCATCTTAACAATCCGACAAGTGGGTGCAATAACCTTATAGGTTGATCACCTGATCGTTCGAAACGGGCTCTGCCCTTGGCTTGATGGACGGAGATAGTGTTATGATCAAGGATTTGACTGCATTTTATTCGAAGAATGCTCTGAGCATGAAACGTTCTGAGATTAGGGAGCTGCTGAAGGTTAGTCGAGTTCCAGGCATGATTTCTTTTGCAGGTGGGCTTCCTGCTTCAGAGACTTTTCCAGTTAAGGAACTGGAAGATATATCCTGCGAAACGCTGCGACAGAGAGGCGCAACCGCCCTTCAATATGGTACCACCGAGGGAGAGGCTCCGCTCCGCGATGAGATCAGCAAGTGGATGATGCACGAGAAATCAACAGTCAAACCTGAAAACATTCTGGTCACAGCGGGTTCGCAGCAGGGTCTGGACATAGTCTCAAAGGTGTTCCTCGATCCCAAGGACATCGTTGTACTGGAGTTGCCCAGCTACATAGGCGGTTTGCAGGCCTTCGCGGCCTACCGCGCCAAGATGATCGGTGTGCCGCAAGATGAGGATGGAATGAGGATGGATGTACTTGAGAAGGCGCTGGCAAGGCTTGCGAAGAGAAAGAAAAAGCCAAAGTTCATCTACGTAGTGCCCGACTTCCAGAACCCGTCGGGAGTCACTCTTCCGCTGGATAGACGCAAAAAGCTCTTGGAATTGGCCTACCAATACGAAATCCCGATTCTTGAAGACAGCCCCTATCGAGACCTGCGGTTCAAAGGAGACAGCGTTCCCGCTATCTACAGTTTAGACACCGAGAAACAGGTCATAGCGCTAGGCACCTTCTCCAAGATACTCTGTCCAGGTCTGAGGTTGGCGTGGATCATGGCGCCTTCCGAATGGATGGATCGCATGGTGGTTGCCAAGCAAAGCATGGACCTGTGCTGCCCCACTTACAACCAGCTGATGGTGGCCGAGTTCATGAAACGCGGATTAATGCAGAGGCAGGTTGAGAAAATCCGCAGATTATACGGCAAGAAAGTTGAAGTCATGCTTGCAGCTTTGAAGAAGTACATGCCCAAAGGCGTAAGGTGGACGCGTCCTGAAGGCGGACTTTTTCTCTGGGTAAAACTGCCCAAGAAAATGAGCGCCAATGACCTGTTACCGAAAGCCATCGAGAACAAAGTGGCCTACGTCGTCGGATCAGCCTTCCACTGCAACGGCAAAGGACAGAACACGATGCGCCTGAACTTTTCCTATCCCACAGAACAGCAAATAGATGAAGGAATCCAGCGGCTCGCGAAAATGATAAGAGAGAACATGTAGCGCATCGCTGCAACGAGAAAGACGAAGTAGCTATATATCGGAACGGAAAGTAGACTAGCTCAGCGGGCCGGTAGTCTAGCTCGGTTAGGACATCTGCTTGACGTGCAGAAGGTCGCCGGTTCAAGTCCGGTCCGGCCCACCACACATCATGAATGCAATTATTTCCATCGTTATTCATTGAATTGACCGTTGAGAATTGCGTCAACAGTTGTTTCAAGTGATTTTCAAAGGTCTTACTCAGATTGAAGCCAAGATTACGCGTCTTTTCGACTAATTCCCTATCTATGTAGAGAACAAGATTGTGTCTGTTTGACAATTGCGCTTGCACCCGGGCGGATGCGAGGGGAAGTTCTGTGTAATTAAGTTTGTTTTTTTTGGGTAAAGTTTTATCCCAAACCTCGATGATAATGACAGGGCTGATAGGCTGAGAAAATGGATGATTCCGTCTTCTGCAAGATTGTCAAAGGTGTAGCTCCTGCAAGTGTGGTTTATTCGCCCGCACAAACCCTTTCCGTAGATTCACTTAAACGAAAAAGTACGTTTCTTGATTCTGAGCAAGAAGATGGCTGACCATAATCCAAGGCTTAACAGGAAGTACATGGTCGTGTCCACGATAAAATTCAATTCCACGAAGACCCAACGGTTCGTAGAACCTGCAAAGTTCACCAATACATGTTCGACGTAGTAGCACGGGAAGCCATATCGAACAACTGAGAAATCCGCCATTTGCACTGTTTCGCGACAAAGCAGGCTGACGGCACCCAGAATTAGACTGCTTGAAACCGAAAGAACCAGTAAAATCAGAACATTCTTGACAATCATTTTTCTCAGCAAAGAATATTGAATGAAGCCCATATGATTCTACGTATTAGAACAAGTCGCAACCGCGCGCGCCAAAGCTTCATGGAACTTGAACTATCTTCCCGTATTATCCTTCTTTTTTCTCTGATTTTCGGCATCTTTTGCCTCTGCCATTATTACTACGTCTTTTACGCTAGTTGGTCGATTGGTCGCCTTGAGAACCAACCGTTCTCTCCACCCACATTCACGGCATTCATACTTAGGCGGAGTCAGCCCCATGTGACCTGATATGTCCCCAGTCATTGAGCCAACCCTGCGAACCAACGGACCCTTGCACTTGGGACAAACCTGAATATCCACATATTTCCTCTCCTTTTCCAGTTCTTCCAAGGCTTTGACTAACTCTGGCAACAGTTCGCTCTCGGCTTTCTCGCTGTCTAGAAGACTCAGATGTCTCTTCTTTTTCTTCTTTTTCTGTTCCTGTTCCGACATTCAAGACTCTCTGATGATAATGCTGCAATCCTCTTCAATAAGCATTTTGCATTTGAATTCTTACTGCGAGGGGAAGTTCTGTGTTATAAGTCTCCTGAATGTAACCCGCACCAGGATTACTCATTTTGAAAGTGATGGTGGTGTAAAGTTTTATCCAAACCAAACCAAAAAGACTGAACAAACACGAGAGCATAGACTGCGTTAGGCTATCTTTGCAGCCTTATGACTAACTTGAAATGCTTTCGCTCTTTTGGGTTAGCAAAGACGTTGCAAGCTTCCAGAATGGCAGCGCAGTGCTTGCATTGAAAAAAGGTCGATTCGCGTTTTGCGATGAACCAAAAGCCTTCAGCAGATTTGCACTCTGGACAAGCCCCTGGCGATTTGCGGAAGTTTTCAATTTCCCCCAAGCACAATCCTTCTCCCGAACTGTTTAGAGTCATGGCCGATTTATCCCTTACGTAATACCGCGCACGCTATTTATATGAGAAATGAGATCGTGATCAAGTAAGAGTTGCACTGTTGCTTGTCAGGCAGGAAATCCAAAACAACCAATGAATCGATTGAGGACACAAAACAATATCACGAGCGCTACCTAATAGCCATAAACAGTCCTTTGAGGAGAAAAATCCTTAGAGCTTTGAATGAAGGTGACGCAACAATCGAAGATCTCGAATCCAGAACAAGGTTAGACAAAGAAAATCTAAAATGGCATCTCAGCATACTAGAGCATGGCTTCTGCGTAGAAAAGGACAACAAACAAGAAAAAGTGACCTATAAGCTCACCCAAGAGGGTAGAGTCGTTAACTATATAGAGTAAAGTGCACTTCGTGCACACGAGCCTACCTCTTTCCAACCTCTTAGTTCTCTATGTGCAAAAACCTTATTCATTGTTCTATCTATTCTTGAGTGGTGATTGCATTGAGTATGGGAAGCGCCAAGAAGAAACCGATGACTAAGAAAGAACGAGAAGAGAAAAGGAAAAAACACAAGGAAAAGCGGTTAAAGAAGTAGTCCCGGTCATCGCGCGTCTATTCTTAACGAGCTCTATCGGGCACACGACGACTAATCTCTTTTCAACCTCGTTGTTGTCTCAAAACCCCGAAACAAGCGAAGCCTACCTCTTTCCAACCTCAGTTCTTTGCAAACCTCTCTGTAATGATACCACTATTCAACCACTACTCTCATTGATCGATCGATCCATCAGTTTCTACTATGGCAAAGCGCACATAATCTTAATACACGCGAGAACAGAGTCTAATCTTGAGGAGGGTGAATTGTGACCAAAGGCAAGAAAGAGAAGGCTATAGATCATAAACACCACATGAAATTGCAGAGAGAAAAGGAACTGAAAAGGAAAGAGAAAAGGAACGTTGAACTCCCCGCAGAATATAATAAACGTAAGAAATAGCGCGTGAGAATAGCGCAATAGTCTAGCTCTCTTCATTCTCTTAGTTTAGCGTGCGCACAAATAGTTGCGTATTCACTATCTTTTGAAAAATTCTTATAATAAGAACTACCAAAGAAAAATCCAATTGACGTACACTTTATGCACAATAGGCCTAGCGTGCGCTCGGTAAGATTTTTTCTTGTTTAGAATTTAGAAATTAGAAAAGTCCATTTGCAGATACACCCTTGTCTACTCGCCCTCTAATGCTTTGAACCTCGTGCACCCGCAATTAGCTTGAAGAAGTCACGTTCAGTCAATATGCCGACCAACCTCTCATCATCAACAACGAGTAGGGCACCGACGTTTCTTTCTTTCATACTTCTCGCCGCTTCATCCGCATTTGCGTTGGGAGAAATAGCCACCAGTTTCTTGGTGCCTATCTGAAATGCTGGAGTCTGCAGAACCTGGAGGATGGTTCCAGAGCGCAAATGCTGAAAAACTTCGCCTGAACCGAAAAACCTAACAATATCCATAGCGGTGACTATGCCCACAACTCTGCCAGCCGAAACAAGAGGCAGACGACGAAAGCTCTTCTCCACCATTTCTCTCTCAGCTTCGATAATTGTTGTTTCAGAGGTGGCGGTCACCACCTTTTCAGTCATTAAAGCCGCAACCTTGACTCCTCCCGCTTTTCCCTCAAAGACCCTCAACAGGTCTCTTTCAGTGACGATAGCAAGCACTCTGTCTGCGTTATCTACAACTGGTAAGCCGCCCACTCCCTGTTGTTTCATAAGCTCAATCGCGTGGTCTATGGTGGCAACATTCCCGACTGCAGGCGGGTTTGCCCGCATAATTGATTTGACTGGCTCATTTATCGCTTTGAAGAAGGAACCATTGAATTTCTGCTGAATGATTTCAAATTTCTTGCCTCCTCCTAGATAATCTACGACATCTGTGCTCGTAACTATTCCTTGAAGCCTCTCCGTTCTCACATCCACGATTGGTATGCGGCGGAAGCCTTCTCTTGCCATGATGTGAACAATGTCATAAACGGAAGTTGTGAGTGAGGCTGTGATGACTGGACGCTTGGCGATTGTCATAACTTTTCCTTCGCGGTCAGACTGTTCAGGCTTCAGCTTTGCCAATCCATAACCCTCCTTTTCATTTAGCGCGTGGACCCAATCATGAATTTCAGATAATAGATTCTATATGAATTGAACCAAATATAAATCAACGCGAGCCGAGTCTACCTCTTTGCAGGTGGTTTTCTATATCTAGCGGGCGCGCAATTCTGTTGATTAGAAACATCCATTTCGTCGCATCAGGTTCAATCCCCGCTTTTCGTTTATATTAGTTGATTGCTTTCTGCAATCTCAGTTCATCTCTCACAGGTAGTCCACCTATTCCCTGTAAGATGGCACCGTGTTTTTCAGCTATGACGTTAGGTTTCACTTCATAAATCTGAAAGCCGCATGATTGATAGAAGGCCAACGCGGGCAAATCATCGTTTGAAGTTGAAACAAGCATCTTCCTTTTTCCCAGCCTATTCGCTTCATCTTCAACCTTTCCAATCAATCTGCCGCCAACTCCAGAGCATTGATTTTGTGGTAGAACGCCTAAAGCGACGACTATAACGGCGTCGCTTGTTTCTGCAAAGGAAGCAAACCCGATTATTCTGTTGTCCAGCTTGGCGACATAGGTCGGTAGTTCTCCAACCGCATATTCGATGTCAAAAGTCAGTTGCTCAGCCTCTCCCCAGAATCTCTTCACAAGATTGCGGATAATCGACCTATCCTCTTCACTCGTCACCCTGCAAACAGTATATGCCAATTTTGACTTCTTTACATGAGAAGGGCATAGGGTTCCGAATTTCAAATGCTCTGCGCAGAGTAGCTTGCCGCAAACACTGCACCTGTAGATTGGGTCTTTCTCACAGTATTCGCAACGCATGTTTCACTCCTCCATTTCAGGACCAAAAGCAAATGACATTAGACAATATAAAATAGTAGTGCACGCTAGCGCGCGCTACTGCTTTGCTGCGATCAGAGATGTGCATTAGTACAAATCTTGTAACTCTGCAAACCTACTCGTTCACCAGCGAGCGCGTAAAAAACTATATAACTTCAAAGGTTTAGTACTGCTAGAAAACAGCGAGGTTTTCAGCCCATGTGTGTCCTAGGCAGAGACAAGTTGAAAGAACTGATTGACAATTACAAGTGTGTGTACCCATACGACTACAACCTGCTCGATGGAGACGGGTACATATTAACAGTTAGAGAGGAAACAACTCTACACTACTTGGAACACAAGAATTTGGTTACTCATGAAATCGTCTTCACGCTACCAAACAACGTTGCCCACTTGACTGCCAAAAGCAAGTATGGAAGAATGGGACTGTCATTCCTGAACGCTGCGAAAGTCCACAGCGGATTCGTCGGAAGACTCGCATTGGAGCTTGTTAACCTGAGCAACGACCGCCACCCCATCACAATTAAGCGAGGGGACCCGTTCATGCACGTAGAATTTGTAACAAGAGAAGGAGAACCCTCGCCATACATGGGAGAATTCCAGTTCCAATATCTATCAGAAGAAGAAATGCAAATGTACATCCCAATCCTGAAGAAGGTTTTCCCAAACTACAACGAGCTTGCCAAAACATGGCTCAAGAACAATCGGCTACTCTCATAGAATCTCGCAAGTAATGTAGCGCGTGCTAGGCAACATCCACGTTTTTTCAAGGGAGGAACCTGAGGCAGCCTCTTTATCGCAGCAAAGAACCCTAACACCCGCTTCCATACACATAAATCTTAGAAGTCATAATCAGAATTTTGAGAGGATGCGACATGGGTAGTTGTCAAAACTGCGGACATCAACTGCCTGAAGGCTCCAACTTCTGTCCCAATTGCGGCGCCAATTTAAAAGCACCACAAGCTCAAGGAGGTCCCGGCGAAAAGAGTTGCCCGCGTTGTACCACGGTCATGAGAGTTGGTTTCATCGTAGAGAAAGACTCGCCGCTATCCCTTTGGACCTACGGATCTGGAATCTACTGGACACCGGGAGAGGCCGGAGTTATGGGCGAAAGAATAGGAGTCAAGGCCTACGCCTGTCCACAATGCGGATACATCGAGCACTACGTACGCAACTTAACCAGAGACAAGAACACAATTCTGAGAGCTCCTACAACGTTCAAGGAATAAACAAAAGGCGCGCGCCAGACGAACCGAACTAGCTGAAAAAACGCAGGAGCAGACTTGACTGTACAAGACTACAAGGCTAAAAACGTAATTCTTACTTCAATTTGGAGGAACTAGGCTTTTTGGCTTCGGCGTTTCTGAAAAACGTAAAGTAAAGCGAACTGGCCACGAAATAACTCACGGTCATGTAAAGGAAGGGGTAAGAAAAGTCGCTTTTCGTCATCATTACGCCTGAAATTGTGGCGGTCGCAGCTCTCGGAATGCTGTCAGACATAACCATCAAGCCGGTTGTCGTAGCTCGCTCTGTGGGAGTCACCATTTCCATCTCAAACGTTGTTCCTATCGGACCTGCCATGTTCATCAAAGACGTTCGCACAATGTAAGAGGTACCCGCCCACGTCAAGGTGGGAGAGAACGAAGTAAGCATGATAAAAGGCATCGAAAGGTATTGGCACAGCACGACGAACCTGGCCTTTGGCAGCCTTCTTGACAACACCGGCGTAACAAGAATTGCTATGCCCAACGTTACATTTCCAAGAGACGAAATAACACCGACCTGTTCAGGGGTAGCGCCATACCTCTGCTTAAAAAACGGGTTGACAAGTGGTACTACGAACCCGGCGCCGAAGCCTATTATTGCAGTGGGTATCATGAATTTGATTATGGTCCTCCAACTCCTCACATTCCTCAAACTGAGAAGGTCAAGCATGCTTTGCTCTCCGGAGCGTTTTTTCTGCTTCACCATGAGAATGGGGATGACAGCGGCTAAAGACAGAGCAATCGATATCGCCAACGAAAACCGATATCCGAACGCTGAACCGTCCACCCCAGTGGGCAGTCCCAGCCGAGCGTTGAACAAGTCTGGCAAGAAACCGCCAATGAGGCTGCCTGCAACCGCCATGATTATCCCCAGCGTGGACTGAAAGCTGAAAAGGTACGTGCGCTCATCTGGACTGCTGTTCTCTATCATAAACGGTGCAGAGGAAACAAATGCTAGCGTCCCAACCAACCCTGAAACAAGACTCGCAATCAGCAAGTTTGTCGGCTGCAAGACCAAGATTTGGGCAAGATTAGCCAAGTTCGCCGCCAGTCCTATCAAAATGGCTTTCTTGACGCCGATACGCTCACAGAGCAACCCCGCTGGCAGAGCGATGAGACCAGTTGCGATGGCACCTACTGTGAACATCGCGCCGATGAAGTCCATTTGAAAACCCACTTCGTGCAGGTTAAGGTACAAAAAGAACAGTACCCCCCAGATTCCGGAACCTAGGCCCTGAAAGACAGTGGCTACGAGAAAGAGTTTGGCGTTACGATTGAGCATACCTAGGTGATGAACATACTGTCGGACCCCAGCGGTAGGCTGCAAAGCTTTTTCACCGACGAGATTCGTACCATAAACCTTTCGCAGATAAATATCTTAGCGCGCACAATGGTTGATTTCCGCATGGGACGCTAGTAGCGCGCGCATTATGAGAATTTACGGGTTTGCATTGGAAACTGTAACAATATCTGTCACAATACTGTCACTTTCCATCTTTTCCACTAATTCTCAAAAAGACAATTAACTTAACATCAATTTTGAGGCTTTTCAGAGGTTCTGTGACAGCGAACGTTAACGCAAGAATTGAGCTTCTTTTCATGGACAAACGATTAGCTATTCTCTATTCTGTGTTAACGCAGCGTTAAGCGCGCGCAATTCATTATGGTTTCTTCTGGCTCTTTTTCGCAAGGTGTTGGGCTATTGCTGACATGCTTAGTAGCCTGTAGTTTGTTTCGTCGTCCAGGTTGACTAGGAAGCTCTCAATGCTATCGACGTCAGCGAAGGGAAGTTGCTTTGTCAGTCTCATGGCTTCTACATAGGCTGAATAGTCTTCGTAGAACGTTATGAAAAGTCTGTTCTTGTTGTGACTAATGCCGCTGACGGCCATTAAAGATGCATGAGGGTGACTTTTTTCGACTTCAGAGGTCAGCCTTCTGATCTCATTGAACCCTCCTTCAGAGGGCCGTTCATGCTGGTAAATAGACGTAATTCCCATAATCTTGTAACCTAGCTTGCTGAAATCAGGTATCATCGTGTATTCTTTGATGTAGCCTTCTGTCTCCAGTTTCTTTATCGTTCTGCTTATCGTGGGTTGAGAAACACCCAAGGCCTTAGCCAGTTCTCTGTCGCTTCTTCTGCTGTTCTTCATGAGTTCAGATATCAATCTTAGTTCGATATCTTTCATGGCTTTCCTTGTTGGTTGTGAAAGGATTTGAATTCATCGGTTTTTTCAGCCAGCGGCTAATGCCGCGCGCGCTAAGGGCTAAAGTCACAGCTGATATCCTATGTCAATATACTGAGCTCTTTGGTATTCTTGATCTTCAATAGGCGTGCGCTAAATGATAGTGCGCTAGACAAGCTCCGAATGACTTCCATATGTCACGAATTGCATTAGAAAAATCGCTAGTCCCACAGCGCACGCGCAGACCTGACTCTTGGCAGCTCTTGCACAGGCGTTTTGAGAACACCGACGTAGTCGATCTTTCCATAGGGCAAGTCGCGGAGCCTGTCAGGATTTGAAATGCCCACAGCTGCGAAACCGACTTTCCTTGCTTCTTTCTTCATGTTCTGGGCCAACGTCACGATTGAGCACTTCCTACTGGCTCTGGAGTGTCTTCCGAATCTTTTCGAGGTTTTTTGCGGCGACGGGGTCGCCCGACAAATACTCTTTCAGCTTTGCGCAGGGATAATCGTCACAGTTGGCACAGGTCTTGACTTTCTTTTCTCTTGCGCAAGGTCTTATATCGCAGAGTTTTCGGCAAAAACCAGAAACCAGATTGGACTTGCATCCGTGACAATCAACGTCTTCTGGTTTGAACTTGATCTCGCCTTGATCAGACCAGTGTCTGGCTATCTGCTTCTTCCATTCAACGTCGTTAGCTTGAGTCGCCTTAAACGCTTTACACTCGTTGCAGTCCAGTCCACAATAAGCAATCATTTCAGACAACATTTCTGCCTACCTCCTTTTCAACAGCATCGCGTATTGAATGATTGTAGTCAACGAGATAAGCGTTCTACAGTCATATGACAGCTGGATTAATACTCTGAAAGACTTCCATCGCTTGGCATCTGAACACGAAATCGAGGAGCTGATGATAGTTTCAAGGCCTTCAAGCAATTACAATTGCCTATGCTGGTGGCTGGCTCGGTTCAGCGTCGCTTGACATTCTCTTCCTATTTCTGGAAAACGTGGATTTCTCGGCCGATCTTGTGTTTTTCTGCTACGTCAACGAAGGAGGCCATTTTGCTCAGATTCTCACGCGCAATTTCTCCGCTGGCAATGACGCTTCTCTGAAATGGATAAATTTTCTTGTAACCGACGAGCACAGCTTCCTCTTCAATGCGCATGGTAACAGGTTTTCCAGAACGGGTCTTGATGTAAGGTGTTACGAGCACCAATCGCCCCCCTTTTTTCAGTATTTTGTGCGCTTCTTCCAAGAAATCACGGTACAAAGGTTTGAGCTTGTCCATGATTTTTGTTGCGTATGATGTGGTAGGAATGTGGCGCAGTGCTGGACCTAGATCTGGTTCCGTTGCTATGCAGTCTACTTCTTGTTGAATTCTGCTCGTTAGTGTGCGTGAGTCTCCCTGCAGAACTGTGTACTCTGCTTCTCTCAGCGTGTATTCTTTTTGGAGCCAGGCAAGATTTTCGGTAGTAGCCTTGACGCACCATGGGTTCAGGTCCATGCCGATTACTCTTGCTCCAGTCAATAGTGCTTCCTGAAGTATCGTGCCAACCCCACAGAATGGGTCGAGTAGAAGTTTTCCAGACGTGCAGTAACCCAGGTTTATCATGATTTTTGCAAGTCTCGGCGGTATGGCGAAGATCTTACGTTGGACTGGTCTTCCTATATCGCGTTTCTGGAATTCGAAAGGGTTGTGCACAGCTACAGTAGTGGATACTACTGTTTGTTCTTTGCTTATGCAGAACAGTATTTCAGCTTTTCTCTCAACTAAGCCTTTCTTTAACACTTCGACATGGCTCAGTTGTGGTTGCTGCCTCCTCCTAGGGAAGCCCATGAACCCTGATCTCTTGCCGTGCGCTGCAAGTTCATGCTTCATAGAACTCCCAAGAAAGCGTTGAATGATTTTAGAAACAGACTGGAAAGACCGTTCCGTGTAGTACACGCTCACACCGAAAACAAACTTCCCAGATGAGGTTTCAAGCATTTCATCAGCTATACCACTTGACGAAAGGCCCTTTCTGACCTGCGCTTCAGCTTCTTTGTCCTTCCGAAGAAAAGCTTCTTCAACTGCCCGCGTCGAAACGCTTGCGTCCACCCTACCAATCTTTATGATTCCACCTAAATCAGCAATAACTGAACCACTCAAACCCTCATCGACACTGACGGTGAAGAATGCCTTTGTTAACTCACAAACCTCATAATGACAGTTTCTCGCTTCCAAAAACGAAACAACCTCCGCTAGCGACAACTTCCAATTCTTTCCAGGGATGAACGCGTAAGTCGTCTGATTACCGAGCACCATGCTTCGACGTGTTAGTACTATTGTTTGACACATATGAGACTAATGGTTTCGAGACAAAGGAAGAGAAATTCATTAAAAGAATCAACGTTTCTTGCTTCGCCCTTTCTTGTCGCCTCTGAGTTCTGCTCGGATTCTACGTATATTCTCCAACATTTCCTGCGCTTGTTCGGCATCCAGGTCCTGACCCGCAACCTGTTTTTTGATTTCTTCGATTCTTTTTTACCTACTAGAAGCTACGGACTTTTCTTTCATCGTTGATTTTTTCCTCTTGTCTTTGTTGCCTACCTGTTTGCGAGGTCTAATCATGAGTGTTTCCTGGATGTCTCTGCGCAGCTGTGGGTCCGCGACGTCTTTCAAGGCGTGCAACAGCATGTGCTCTACTGGAGCCTCAGTCTCATCTGTAACGCGGATCCAGAGTTGCCCGTTCTTGTACCAGTTGAGCAGCACACGCACATAAGCTCCAAAACCTTCAGGTCTTGCCCCCGTCATACTCCGTACCGCGTTCAAAACAGTCAGCGCTGAACCGTTATGTAGGACGAGCCTGAGAAACTCTTCTATAGGCTGGTTCGGCCGCAGATTCTCACGACTGCAGAGATCCCGTAGGCTTCCCAGACCTGAGCATCCATCCGCACACCTGTCTGCTTCTTCATGGTTTGTTACCAAACAATGTTACATCTGTGGTAACGGACAAGAGTGAAGTCGACTCCTGAACGAAGAAATCTCCATAGATTCTACATGCACTGTTACCAAACAATGTTACATCTGTGGTAACACAGTGGAGGTAGGGGGCTAACTTTGAAGGATCGTGCGTTTTCTCCGGAAGGAAAGCTTGGCACCCTTGGATACGAGCGTTTTGGGGTTAGAATCTGTCTAGCCCGCGCTGCAAGACTCATCCAGCTGCAAACCATTTCTCTCTTTCAACATCCTTAAGCACGGGAAATGCGAATGACAAACGTGAGTTGTTAAGCCACAGGGCAAAATCGGCGGGTTTCATGCGTACCTCTCGTTCACCCATTAATGCTTAAATATCGGCTCATGTGTTTGACAAGGGGATGCAAAATGCACGCGAAAAATTACAGACCTGTCAAAGGACAGGCTTACACCAGAAAGAAGTTTGTAAGAGGTTTTCCACCGCCCAAGATAACAAAATTCACGATGGGAGACACAAAAGCCAAGTTTGAGTACGAAGCCAAACTCATATCCTTGCAGAGCGCCCAAATCCGCCACAACGCCCTAGAAGCGGCACGCATCGCCACAAACCGCCAATTGATGGAAAAACTCGTCAACAACTACCAGTTACAGGTCTGCCCCTACCCTCACACCATCCTCAGGGAAAACAAGATGATTTTCGGAGCACACGCAGACCGACTTCAACAGGGCATGCGCCGATCCTTCGGAACAGCCATCGGAACAGCCGCCCGCGTCCGACCCGAACAGACAATCATCAGCGTCCACGTTAACGCTGACGCGGTTGAACTTGCCAGACAGTCCCTGAAACGCGGAGCCGCCAAACTTCCCATGCCGTGCAGAATAGTTATCGAGAAAATCAAACCGGAAGAGGCGAAACCAGTTGAGTGAAATGCGCAAAGACCTAGTAATCTGGTTTGAAGACCTAAGAAAAACAGACATTCCCTCAGTCGGAGGCAAGAACGCAAACCTCGGTGAAATGACGAACGCTGGTCTACCAGTTCCGCCAGGCTTCGCTATAACAGCCTACTCCTACAAAAAATTCATCGAAGAAACAGGCATAGCAACCAAAATCTACGACATCATAAACGAAACTATGACCACACCCGACGACCCCAAACAGGGTGAACTGGCCTCCAAGAAAATTCGCAAACTAATAGAATCAACACGCATGCCCAAAGACATCGAAAAAGCCGTAAAATCAGCCTACGAAGAACTGTGCAAGAAACTCAAAATGAAAGACGTTTTCGTCGCCGTCAGATCAAGCGCAACAGCCGAAGACCTAGCAGACGCCTCTTTCGCAGGACAACAGGAAACCTTCCTAAACATCAAGGGCGCAGACGACGTGATCGCCAACACCGTGAAATGCTGGTCCAGCCTCTTCACGCCACGCGCCATATTCTACCGCAACGAGAAAGGCTTCGCCCACGAGAAAGTCTTCATAAGCGTCGGAGTTCAAAAAATGGTCAACTCCAAAGCCGCAGGCGTCATGTTCACCCTAAACCCCGTCCTAGGCGACACCCACCAGATAGTCATCGAAGGCAACTGGGGCCTAGGCGAAGCCGTCGTGTCAGGATCAGTCATACCGGACGACTTCGTAGTTGACAAGGAAACACTCAAGGTAACAGAAAAACGGCTGGCCAAAAAAACAGTCCAGTACATCCGCGACCCGAAAACTGGAAACACAATACACGCGGAAGTGCCCCCGGAAAAGCAGGAGCGACCGTGCATAAACGAAGATGAAATCCACAAACTTGCAGACCTCGCAAAACGCATCGAACAACACTACGGAAAACCCCAAGACATCGAATGGGCCATAGACAAAGACATACCGTACCCAAGCAACATCTTCATAGTGCAGTCAAGGCCTGAAACAGTCTGGTCTGCAAAGGTTGAGCAAGCCCCAGCAAGAGGCGAAGCAGAACAAACGAAAAAAGCTGAAGCACTCAAAGTCGTCGTGAAAGGAATCGCAGCCGGCAAACGAGGCTTCGGCGCAGGCACGGCAAAAATCGTGGCAAACCCTGAAGAAGCTGCCAAAGTCATGCAGAAAGGCGACATTCTCGTCACAGACATGACCAACCCAGACTACGTACCCTTCATGAAGCTCGCAGGCGCAATTGTCACCGACAAGGGCGGAGTAACGTGCCACGCCGCAATCGTAAGCCGCGAACTGGGCATACCGTGCGTTGTCGGAACAGAAAACGCCACACAACTCATGAAAACCGGAAGACAGTACACAGTGGACTCGAGAAGCGGCGTCGTTTACGAAGGAATAATGGAAACACTCACACAGCAACTATCTTCAGCGGCAGGAGCGGCCTCAGGCTCAACAGCAGTTGCCACCGGCGTGTTCCAATCTGTGCCCGTCACAGCCACAAAGATATACATGAACTTGGGAGTGCCAGAAAAAGTCGACGAGTACAAAGATCTGCCCTTCGAAGGCATAGGACTAATGCGCATCGAATTCATCTTAGCCAGCTACATCGGTGAACACCCGATGAGCTTCGTCGAAACAGGACAAAGCCAGAGCTTCGTAGATAAACTCGCAGAAGGAATAGCAACCGTCGCAAGAGGGATAATGCCACGACCGGTCGTTGTGCGCTTCAGCGACTTCAAAACAAACGAGTATCGAGAACTGAAAGGCGGCGAAAAATACGAAATCGTAGAAGCCAACCCCATGCTGGGATGGAGAGGCTGCAGCCGCTACATAAGCAAATGGTACGAAAAAGCCTTCAGACTTGAATGCCAAGCAATCGTCAAAAGCCGGAAAGAATGGGGCCTGAAAAACGTCTGGGTCATGCTTCCAGTCGTGCGCACCCTGTGGGAGGCAAAGGCAGTGCTAGAAATCATGCGCCAAGAAGGCCTAGAGAGATCGAAAGACTTCAAAGTGTGGTTCATGGCTGAAACACCATCAATCGCCATACTTGCAGATGAATTCTCAAAACTCGCAGACGGATTCTCCATAGGCTCAAACGATATGACCCAAGGAATACTCATGATTGACAGGGACTCAGAACGCCTGGGAATAATGGGGTACTTCGACGAAAGAGACCCAGCCGTCAAAAGAATAATCGCACACCTCATCAGAGTCGCCCACGAAAACGGCGCAACAGTGTCCATATGCGGAGAAGGCCCGTCAAACCTACCGGACTTCGCAGAATTCCTAGTCAGAATGGGAATTGACAGCATCTCAGTTAACAACGACGCAGTGATAGCCACAAAGAAACTGGTTGCGAGCGTAGAACAAAAGATAATTCTAGAACGGCTCGCCGAACAGGAAGCCAGAGCCATCGGACACCCAATTCAAAAACCAAAACAAGACTGGGAATGGACAGAATAAACCCCTGTACCTCCACTTTTCCTACTGAACTCAAACTTTATTCCATAAAATCCTTACTGAAGGTACAAGAATGAAACAGTTCGATTTTGAAGAAGAAAGAGTCAAACAGGAAATCCTCAAGCTCGGAGCAAAACGCGTTCTAATCCAGTTTCCAGAAGGCCTAAAACCTGAAGCCCCACGCATAGCGAAGACCATCGAAAAGCTCGGAGTCCTTCCGATAATCTCCGCAGACCCATGTTACGGCGCGTGCGACCTAGCAACAGCAGACGCTGAAAGCCTCGGAGCAGACCTGATAATTCATTACGGCCACTCCAAACTAATGAAGCACGAGCGGTTCCCAACGATTTATGTTGAAGCCCGGGCAACCCTAAACGTTCCCTCAGCCGTCGAAAAAGCCTTGCCGATGCTGGAAAAATGGAACAAAATAGGCCTAGCCACAACAGTTCAACACTTACAAACCCTAGACGAAGTCAGAGAGATCCTAACCCGCCAAGGAAAAATCGTTGTAATAGGCGACACTGGACGCCTGAGCTATCCTGGACAAGTCATTGGATGCGACTACAGCAACGCTGTGTCTATCGCCAAGGATGTTGAAGCGTTCCTCTTCGTCGGAGGCGGACAATTTCACGCCATAGGCGTAGCCCTTTCAACTTCGAAGCCAACAATAGTTGCTGATCCATACGACAACACAGCGGCTCCGGTGGACAGAGAAGCCGAGAAAATCCTCAAACAAAGATGGGCACAAGTACAAGAAGCAGAAAAAGCGAAGACGTTCGCTGTTCTGGTGGGACTGAAACCCGGACAGAAAAGACTCGAACAAACGCTACAGCTGAAAGAGAAACTTGAAAAAGAAGGCAAGATCGCACATCTTTTCGCCATTAAGGAAATCACGCCTGAAGCACTCATGGAATTTCCATCGGTCGATGCCTTCGTAAACACAGCGTGCCCGAGAATATCGATTGATGATGCTGCCCGATTCAGAAAGCCAATCCTCACCGTCAACGAAGCACTGGTAGTTGTCGGTAAGTTATCCTGGGAAGAACTATGCAAAAAAGGCTTGCTCGAAAGCTAGATTTGGAAATGCTGCTTTCAAACGTCAAGCCGCACCCAACACCCAGTCCAAGCCTCGAACAATACACAGTTACTGCCAGCGTTGCAGCACAAATGCTATACATAGCAGCCTACACATACGACGACATCGAGGGGAAAACCGTTCTCGACCTAGGCTGCGGCACCGGAAGACTCGCCTTGGGGGCCGCCTTTCTGGGCGCAAAAACAGTTGTCGGAGTGGACGTGGACAGAACAGCGGTGAAAGTCGCCGCTGAAAACTCGGCGAACACAGAGTTGAAGGACAGAGTGCAATGGGTCAACGCGGATATAGACGCTGTCTGCGCACAGTTTGACACTGTCCTGCAAAACCCTCCTTTTGGAGTACAAAAACGAGGAGCGGACCGCAAGTTTCTTGAAAAAGCCCTGAAGTCAGGCAAAGCCGTCTACTCACTCCACAAAAGCACCCAAGACAATGCAGCCTTAACTAAAAAACTGAGGGCCCACAGAGAGGACGCAGTTCAAGCTCCCCCTTCTGCCTTCCTAAGAAGCTTCGTTGAAAAAAACGGCGGAGATGTCAAAGCCGTTTACCGAATGGCCATGACTATTCCGTACATGTTCAGTTTTCATACAAAAAAGAAACACGAGTTCACGGTTGATCTGTATGTCATAGAAAGGAGTCAATAAACCATGGCAACAAAAATACCGATCGATTGATACTGTCACATGACTTCAGAGAATACTCTTCCATAAGCAATAAAAACTTGGACAAAAACACTTACATGAGATACTGTATGCGTAGAACGTCTGTCATAGCCATCGGACTGGTAATATTAATCATCGCAGCCGTCGTAATCATTGTGGCATACACCAGCATGACTGGTACGCCTAATCCTGAACCTTCGCCAATCATCAGGGTGGAGCCAGAAAATGTTACAAACCTTGTTGTTAACAGCACCCTTACCGCAAACGTGACCGTTGAAAACTGTGTTAAAGTCTACGCCGTGCAGGTTGATATTCGTTTTGATCCCGACGTCTTGAACGTTACCTACATCTCGGAAGGGCCATTTTTACCCTCGGCCGGGCCTACCATGGTCTTGCACGCTAATGCTTCTTCGAATAATGACACGCAACCACTCACGGCTGGTGCCTATTTCGTCGACACGCACATTGGAGGCAACGTTACGGGCACTAGTGGCAACGGGACCCTGTTTACCATAACCTTTCAAGTTCTCTCAGAAGGCTCAACACAACTCCAATTCTTTCCCTACGAACGTGGAAGCGGCTCCATTGAAGGAACATACTTCATAAGAGTAAACCAGGACCAAACCCAAACAGAGATTACTCCTGAACTTCACAACGGCTCCTATGGTTAGCATTCTCGAACGTTCATCATTCACCATTCTGCCACCTTTTCACGCACATGTTAAACCTGAGCGCGCGCTACAAAACTAGAATCTCGAACGCAGCGCACGCTTTTTGCTTCGAGCAGGATTCTGAACAACTGAACTGTTGTCGGGGTCCGGGCAGAAAGTCTTAAGCAATCAGCATCATAATCTGAACAGCAGGTGAAGGGCGATGCGGGTGGAGCTGTTCCGAGAAGTCGAAGAAGAGGTTACCAGTTTTTTGAGCGGACTGATTCGAATAAATACCACTAATCCTCCCGGAAACGAAACAGCAGCCGCAAGATACGTTATGGAAACGTTGGAACAGGACGGTTTCAAATGCGAATTATTCGAGTCCGAGCCCAAGAGAGGCAGCGTGGTGACTCGACTCAAGGGATTGAATGGCAAGAAGAGTTTGCTTCTGTTGTCACACCTGGACGTCGTAGGTGCAAACGCGAAAGAATGGAGCGTTGATCCGTTCAGCGGTATAGTCAAAGATGGTTTCGTTTGGGGCCGGGGAGCGTTGGACATGAAGGGGATGACGGCGGTCGAAGTGATGACCCTGAAGCTTCTGAAGAGAAACAACGTGAAACTCAGAGGCGGTGTGATACTAGCCGCAACGGCCGACGAGGAGAAAGGCGGTGAGGCAGGTGCGGGTTGGCTGGCCAGAAATCAACGGGACAAAGTCTACGCGGATTATGTTCTGAACGAAGGCGCGGGCATGGCGATGAAGGTGGATGGAAAAAACGTTTTCACCATAAACACTGCGGAGAAGGGCATACTGTGGTTCAAGGTCAAGGCGGGTGGAACGCCTGGCCACGGTTCAGTGCCCGGCGCCGCAGATAATGCGATCTTGCGGATGAATAGGGTAGTTGAGAAGCTTGGCAGCTACCGCTCACGAGTCTCGCTTGTTCCAACGGTTAGGCAGTATCTGAGTGAACTCGCAAGGTCCAGCTCGTTTCGAGACCTGTCAGTTCTGCTCAAGAGCCCGGCTAAGAGTGATCACATTCTGGACAAGCTGGCGAAAAAGGACAAGTATCTGGCGGAAGAGCTTCGAGCTAGACTCAGAATGACAGTTACACCTACCATCATCCATGGCGGCGCAAAGGAAAACATAATTCCATCAGAGTGTGAAGCAGTCTTCGACTGCCGGGTCCTGCCAGGTCAAACTCCTAGAGAAGCGTTGACCGAAATCAAGAAGCTCCTGAAGGATGCAGGCGTGGACAAGCTAAGCTTCGAAATAATACAGGCGAATGAGCCTTCCGAGTCACCGTTGAAAACTCCGCTCTACGAGCTGATGGTGCATGTTTTGAAAGAGTTTGAACCCAGATGCGGTTCAGTGCCTGTTATGCTTACTGGCGGGACGGATTCTCGCTTCTTCAGAAAGATGGGCAGCGTTTGCTACGGCTTTCATCCGGTTCGTCCAGAAACGTCATATTCGGAAATGCAGCAGACCATTCATGGAATAGATGAACGCATATCGATAGAGAATCTTGTTTTCGGAACGAGCGTGCTCTATAACGTGATTAAGCAATTCATGACTTGATTCGGAGCAAGAAAGCCGTGAGGACTGGGAATGAAAGGCTTCTAGAACAGCTTGAGAAACATAGGAGAGGCTTGAAGGGTCATCTGCAGAAGGCGTCGGAGTTCCTTATCAAATGCCAAATTGTCGCTCCCTACGTTGAGAGAGGCACACTTCACGGGTGTGTTTGTCCTTGGGAGATAAAGGAATCTGCTGACGAGGGCTCTTTCCCGATGGTTGAAGACTTCCACGACACTCTAGAGGCGATCTGGATATGGTCGCTTTACACCAAAGTGAGTGGCGACATGTCCTTCAGGCCTAGCGTAAATTGGGCCTGGAAGTACATAGTCAAAAATTGGAACCGATTTATCGGCAAAGAAAACATGAAAGACAAGGGCCTATACGACTGCTCCTACGTGTTGTTCGCCGGTACTCTGCTCGCATCAGTCTTTGACGGTAAGTGCCAGAGCCGATTCTTGCTGGCGGGAAATCGTTTGGCAGAACATCTCAGCAGGCTCAACTCGACTGACGGACGAGAATATTATGACCCTTACTGGATGGCTTACAGCCTAGAACTTGCTGCAAAAAAGCTAAAGCAGACGCAATGGCGCCTGGCCGCTGAAGCCTTTGTCAAGAATACAATGGTAAACAGGAAAGATTCCTTCACAAGACTGGAAGAAGAGCCGGACCATGCAGGCCCTGGAGGTCACGACTTCTTTTCAAAGAACGCGAACATGGCTCTGGCTTTGATTTCATGCCTCGATCATGAAAGAATAACCGAGAAGATTCTGTTAACCAAGTTTCTGCCTTGTGTTCCGGCCAATTTTGTTGACAGGAAAGCTGATGAGAATGCCTGGAACGCGCACCTTGCCACCGCCCTCGGCAAGTCTTATCTGTTGACTGGAAAAAAAGAGTTTCTCCGTCGCTACTTTGCGATTATGAATGAACTTGCCAGAAGAGATGACCGGGCCTCTGCTGCTCTTCCCCGTTCTCCTTCTTTTGATCGAAGGGAATCCTGGGTCACTTTCTTCTATGCCCATGCTTACGCATCAGTGATGGAAAACTTGATTGACTAGGCGACGTGTGACGTTGCTTGACTCGTAATTGGGGCTATGTAAATGCTGTTTGGGCACGCGCTACCATGAACTTGTTTGTATTCCAGCATCTTCTGATTCTGCTTCACCTTGGTCGATGTGCATGACCTCTTGTTGAGTGTCCTGCACATTTCTTACGTATGTTATGACCTCGCGTAATCCATTGGGAAGGTACACGGATCTTGTTCCGGGCCCGTGGAGGTTAAACCCAGTTCTCGCCTGAAGCGCGAATGTTGCCAGCCCAATAAGCAATGGAATCGCGGCCACCAGAACCATAAGCATTTGGGTTGATCCAAGTTGAGGAACCATCCTAATCAGGGAGCTGCCTGCAGATTCTATAGCGGAGATGAATTCAGGCTTCAAAATGGATCGCCACAAAGGTTCCAGTGCAACGATGGATGCGGGTAGTAACCCGGCTGCCAACACTTTCCATGGATAGCGTCTTGTGTGTTCAATGTTTGTTATGTTGTGGTATGGGATCTCCGTGATTTTTCTGGAGATGCGTCCATGTTTTATGAAGAGTCTTTTGTCCGTTGCCACTACCCCCCAGCTTCCTTTTGACCAAGTTTTCGCCACGTGTTCTGGTTCAGCCAGGGTCATCAAAGCTTCTTGAGGAATGTGGATCAAGCCGCTTTCTTGGGCTATTTGTTCAGATAGTGCATCGTCCAGTTCTCTTATGATTTTGGAAGATGTCATGTTTCTTGCTTTTTCCTTAGCGTTGGCTGAAAGCTTGTTCCAAGTCTCGGGATCGTCCACAAGTGTTTGTATCGCCTTTGCCGCGCCTGCGATGTCTTCAGGTCCTTTTGCGTGGATGCCTTCTCGATGGTTTCGGACCAGCCATGATTGGCCGCCGACTCCAGATGTCACCACGGGTACGCCCATGTACATGAATTCCAGTTGGGTCAGTCCGAGTGCTTCCACTTTGCTCAACAGGATATTGATGAATGAGGATTTGATAAGCAGGATTTTCTCTTTTTCGTCTAGCTCACCAAGGTAGGTTACGTTAGGCAACTGTTTCGCCTTCTCTTTAAGCGTATCCGAATAGCGTGTTTCTCCTCTGCCTGCTATTGCAAATTTGATATCTGGTCGGTCTCTGAGTGACTCGGCGACCTTCAAGATAGCCTGGGGGTTTTTTCTTTCTTCTAGAGATCCCAGATATGAAACTAACCTGGTGTCTTTTGGTATTTTGTGCCTTTTGAGGAAGTCTTTGGTGTCGGCAGCTGCGAATCTCAAGAATGGTTCTTCATCTACGCCGCTTGAAAAGAGGAAACATTTCTTGGGGTCGGCTCCCATCTTGATATTTGTGTCCTTCTCGATGGGTGTGACGGCAAGCACGAGGTTTGCTGTTTTGAGAATCTGGGACAAGGATAATCGGTTCCAGGCCATCCGGAAAGTTCTTTCTAGAAGCGAATAATGTTTTGGCGAGGGTTCTTGGAAGTGTGACATGTGACAGAAAATGATGGGGTCTACGTAACCGCCTTGATCTTTCATGTATCGTCTCCACGCGACGAATTTGGCGACTTCTTCCGGTCCATTCCAAAGAGTGCTGTGGGTTATGAGCACGTTCAACTTGAATTCGTCTACTATTCTTTCCAGAACATGCACGAAATCTTTGAAGCTGATTCGTCGTCGAGGCCACTTGATGACGTAGCTGGCTACGCGGATGACTGGAATTCCAAGTTCTGGATCTTCCACCTTTACGTAGCCTTTGCCTTCAGTCAGGCTTTCGGGTGAGATGACCTCGGCGCCATCATGATAAACGCTTGTAATCAGATAGGCCTTGTGCCCGATGGAAACAAAGTCTCGAACCATCCGCTGGGCAACCAGTTCTTGGCCCTTGCTGGTACTCGTTTGATACATCAAAACTCCTATTCTTTTGTGCATTTTTCTCTCATCTTTTCAACATTGATTTCGATCATTGGAAAGTTGGGTTCAAACACGAGGTTATTCTCCAGAAGGTGGCGCAGAAAAAAGGAAACATTTTCAAACTTCACGTAGAAATCGCAATTCAACCTTCTCAAAAAGGTTTCCTCCTGAATCACGCCGATACTAATAGTGGATCTTTCGAAGGCAGGGTTGTCTGCTTCCGAATCGCCCATGTAGAGAACACCGTTTGTTACCCCCATCTCTTTCAGCAGATCAGCAAGAGCTGTACCTTTGTCAACAAGCATCGGATAGACGTCAAAGAAGGGTTGGGCTTCGTACCTCACGACATTCAGTCCTAATTGTCTGCAGTGGGCCGCTATTTTGTCTGCATCTTTCGTTGCCGCGGCCATATTTTTGGCTCGACGCCAGTCCACACAAAAAGCTACAGTACGGCGAAGAGTATCTTGTTTTTCTTCAGTTTCAGTTCCGTCTTCTGTCAGGTGTGATCTTGCATATTTCAGGGCAAGCGAAACACGTTTGAAACCATGCAAGAGACATTTCTTCCGTCGAATCCTGCCGCCAATTTTTGCTTCTAACCCGTTCATAGCTGACCATGCTTGGGCGAATGACGTTCGTGTCGTGACAAACGAGAGATCTTTCGTGGTGACAATAGCTATTGGAATTAGTCTCCCTATTCTCTGGAGCACCGCACACGTTTTTCTCGAGACTCTTGACCGGGCTCTCTCAACATTCAAAGGACTTATGGTCCCATCATAATCTAGAACTAGACATTTTATGGTCGTTCTTATTTTCTCACTGTTACTTCTAATGATTTGGCAAAGTGAGAGTTCGTGACGAAAATTTATTAAAGAAGCTTCTTTTGAAATTGGCATGAGACTTTCCCAAGCCCAGCTTACATCAGATTGATAAGTAGCAAATATACCTATCTGACAATGTGTTCGACACATAGCGCGCGATACTCAAACACAAGGGCTCAAAACCCAAGATTCACCCCGCATTCGACGCTTCTTCTCCTCTGATGAACACGAAAGCAGCGATGCCTCATCAAAAGGTTTATTCACAGGCACATCGAGTAAAGTTATAAACGCTCAGATAACGTCCACGCCCAGCGATGCCATGCATATCTGACGTGGGCATAACAAAAAGAAATGAAGGAAACCCCTATGAGTACAAAACCTGCCGAGCAGAAAACCGGCCAGCTGGCCGTGCCTGGAGAACGCTTAGGCGTGATTGAGGAGTTCATCCCCGACGCTGGAACATACGAGAAGGATGGCGTCATCTACTCTAAAGTCATCGGCCGCGTCCTCATAGACTTGGTCCACAGACGCGTCTCAGTCCACCAACTCATCGGGCCCTCAAAAGTCCCCGCCGTCGGCAACACCGTCCTCGCGCAGGTCTCGAACGCACAGTCAGACACTGCCGGCGCACGCATTTTCGAAATAGGCGAAGAAGAAATCAACGGCGTCTTCACCGGCATTCTTCACGTCTCAGACGTGGCCCTGAAGTACGTGGACTCGATGTACGATGTTTGCAAGGCAGGCGACATAATTAGGGCCAAAGTCGTCAGCGACAAAAACCTTACGTACCATCTGTCCACAAAAGAAAAAAACCTCGGCGTCGTCTACGCCTTCTGCTCCAACTGCGGCACGCTGCTCGAGCCGAAACGGCAGGGCATGCACTGCTCCAAGTGCGGAAGAATAGAAAAACGCAAAACCGCGTCTGATTATGGAAAAGGCCTGATACCGCACAGGAAGGAGGAATCCTATGAAGGTTAACGTGCTCAAAAAAACCTCGAACGAGCTGAGAATCGAAATAGAGGGAGCCGGCCACACGGTCTGCAACCTGCTGCAGACGAAAATCCTTGAGGAAAAAAGCGTCGAACAAGCCGGCTACGACATACCCCACCCGCTAACCCCCAACGCCGTAATCTACGTCCGCACGAGAGGCACAGCCAAGCCTGAACAGGTGCTGCGGGACGCGTTGAGAAACGCGCGCGAAATGAACAAGGAATTCAGCAAGGAACTCGCCAGAGCCCTCAAAGAAAAGTAACTCTTTTTTCACCGTCATCAACAGCACGCGCACCTTTACCCAAGCCTCAAACCTCTTTCGCTGCTACTGTTCATCAAGCTTATAATCGCTGGTTCTCATTATAGGGTTGACCCTGCGGGGAAAGGCCTTGTCCGTGAAAAAGTTCCGCACAGTCAAACCTGAAATCCGCGTGCTAGGAATCGACGATGGACCATTCACCCCACACAAGGGCTACGCACCCGTCGTCGGCGTCGTCTTCCGCGGCGGATACTGGCTCGACGGCGTGCTAAGCACAAAAGTCAAGGTCGACGGTTTCGACGCCACAGACAAGATAGCCACTATGATGGTTGAATCCCCGCACTACCGTCAGGTGAGAATCATGATGCTTGAAGGCGTCACGTTCGGCGGGTTCAACGTGGTCGACATCAAAGAACTCAATGCCCTCACAGAACTGCCCGTCATCGTTGTCACACGCAACAAACCTGACTTCGGAGAGATTCACGCAGCGGTGAAGAAACTGCCGAACAGCACGGAACGCTGGGCAGCCGTTCAGAACGCAGGACAAGTTTTTGAAGTGCACACCAGAAGCCTGGACGAGAAGGTCTACATGGAAATCTCAGGCATCCGTGAAAGCGACGCACGGAGGATTCTGCAACTCACCTCCACGCGGAGCAGCATCCCCGAACCCCTTCGGGTCGCGCACTTAGTCGCGTCAGGCACCAGTCAAGCTTAGCCTCAATACTTAGCTCGACATAAAAAAGTTTAAAAGAGACTCTGCTAAGGCTAAAGAAACGGACGACGGAGAAAAAGTTCATGGAATTTTGTCCAAAATGCGGTTCCCGACTTGAGCCCAAAAAGGGAAAAAAGGGTTCAGAAAAATCGTTAGTTCTGGCCTGCACCAAATGCGGCTACAAAAAAAAGGCCGAAAGCAAGAAGATTGAACCTAAAGTCGCCAAGGTTTTTCAGCACAAGCCAACACAGCTCGTGGCGGTTATAGGCAAGGAAGAACAGAAACTGAGAACCCTGCCGACTGTGAGGATGGAATGCCCAAAGTGCGGGAACAACCTGGCGTACGTGTGGCAAGTACAGACAAGAGGCGCAGACGAATCCTCAACCCAGTTCCTACGCTGCACGAAATGCAACTACACGTTCAGAGAATACTCATGAACATTGTGCATTTAGAGGCGAGGTCCTAACAGCAGTTCTGAAACTGAGAGAAAGGGGATACTCTGAAGCTTATTTGAAGACTATGATGCGGGCTCTGCTAGAGATTTCTGAACATGCAGACTTGCACAATTCTGACGACGTTTTGATGTATATAGCAAGAAAGAAAGTGAAAGACTCGTTCAAAGCGAATCTTGTAGATTTCTATCGACACTATGCAGATTTCTACGGAATTGGTTTTGTCAAAGTCTGCTACCGAAGAGACCATAGAATTCCAAGAGTTCCGTTGGAAGAAAAGATTGACATGTTGATTGCTCACGCTTCAAAGAAATACGCAGTGATATACTCAATAGTCAAAGAATGTGGATTGAGACCTGTTGAAGTTGCTAGTTTGACGCTTGACGACATCGACTTAGAGAAAGGCATTCTATCAATCAGGTCAGCTAAACACGGTTCTCCGAGAGCACTGAAAATGAAAGAAAAGACTCATGCAATGCTCATTAGCTACGTTAAATCAAGGAATTTCGGGCTGAACGATAGACTGTTTCCGTCTGCTGGGGTTATCTGCAATACTTACGGGCGACTGAGAACTTCTTTGTCGAAGAAGCTAAATGATAATGAGCTTCACAAGATTCGATTGTACGATTTAAGACACTTCTATGCAACAATGCTCTATCACAGAACCAAAGATATTCTGTTGGTAAAAGAGAAACTCGGACATAGAAACATCAACAACACTCTTGTCTACACACACTTGGTAAGCTTCAACGACAATGAAGAATTCTATAGCGCAACCGCAAAATCAGTTGGCGAAGCTCAAAAGCTCATAGAGCAGGGCGCGCGCGCATTATGTCGAAAGTGTAGAACAGAAAAACGCTCGACTTAGCTCTCTTTTGCTTTCTCATAGTCACGATTTCAATTGAAGATTCTTCCACAAGTCATAAGAACTGCAAAAAGAAATAATCAATGATGCGCTATGGAGAAACTGAAAACTGTGGATTATAAACTTCTGTGGGAGCTGATGAAGAATAGCCGCAGGAGTGACAGAGAATTAGCCAAAGTCCTCGGAATTTCTCAGCCCACTGTCAGCAGGAAAAGGGTCAATCTTGAAAAGAGCTTTATTGATGGGTATACGGCGATACCGAAATGGGAGAAAATTGGTTTTGAACTTGTTGTGTTCAGCTTTGTAAAACACAATATTAAGTATTCCAAACCTGAGGTGAGCGAAGCGGCTTATAAGAGAGTGAAAGAGTGGATGATGAAACAACCGAATGTTATCTTAGCCATAGAAGGACAAGGAATGGGATGGGATGGCATCTTTGTTTCATTCCACAAGAGCTATTCAGACTATATAGAGTTCATGACTGAGCACAACAGTGAGTTTTCAAACTTACTGGTCGATAGTCAAAGCTTCATCGCAAACATTAGCCCAAAAAGTATTAGAAAACCATTTCACCTGAAATATCTGGCAGAAACGAAATAGTCTGTGCCTATCCAACTGTCCGAGTTATCATCAGTCCTTATCCTGCGCGCGCGAATACTCGTAGGCATTTAGACTTCGAATGGAGAATTCTTGAACTAGCCTTTTGACTAGGAAAGCGCGTGCTGTGAAGCTAGTGCGCGCGATTCCGTTCTCACAGTTTACATCGTTAACAAGAAGCCGTTTTCATCGAGTCTTTTTGGCTTTCCGCCACTTCAGTTGGCCACCGACTTTTTCCACCAGGCCTTTTTCGTAGAGAGCTGTGAGGCTCCGGTGAACTGAGCTGTATTCTGGCGTCTTGTAATGTATGTCCCTCGCCCATAGAATCTCGGCTATGTCCTTGGCTGTTAGCTCTTGGTACTTTTCTAAGATGTTCAAGACCTTTCGTTGGTTTTTGCCGATGTGTGGGCGATTGACTTTTCCAGCCATGCTCTTCACCCTTAATAGAAAAATGGGCTAGAACCCAGTGCTCTTCTGTATTATGAGGTGTATGGCGTTCCTTATTAGCTCACTCGTACAGCAAACCTCAGCGGCGCGCGCGCAACTATTCTGTTGCTGTCTTATTATTCTTGTCCGGCTTTGTGGAAGTCTCTTTGTGGAGAACGATGTAAGGAGCTTTCTTTCTGAAGTAGATAGTTGCGGCTGCAAGGATGACGGTGGATATGCCAAAGAGGTACATCAGATTTCTGACGATTGTCAATTCTGCCAGCGAATCGTCATATTTTGTCTTTATGTATTGCAGAGAATTATGGCTGAGCACTAATGATGTGTAGTTTGCACTGAGAGATTCGTAGCTGGAGTTAAGTGAGCTGTAGCTCGTTTGGATGGCATTATACTCTCTTATGAGAGAATTGTAAGTCCCGTTTAGAGCGCTATAGTTTGTGGAGAGCTGAGCGTAATCAGTCTGCAACTTGCTGTCATTAATCAAAAGAGCGCTATACAAGTTTGCGAGTGCATCGTAAGTAGTTGCCCTAACATAGGTTGCGTAAAAAACAGTATTGCCAAAACCTTTGTCGGTTGATGCTTCGATTATGTAATTGAGTCTTTCAGACAGATTCTGGGGCAGCGTGACCATGACTTTCCGGGAGAGGTTCTCGCCTATTGCCATAGCATATGATATGATTTGTTCTGTGTGAAGCGTCTGCCAGTTCTCTCCTACCAGACCTGAAATCGCAAAGGTAAGGTTGTAGAGGGTAACGTCAACGTATGCCGTTATCGTAAGATTGCACGTGATGGTGTCTGTAGGGTGTGCCTCTTCAGGGAATTCAAGTGAGCCATGAATATACCCGTAAGTGAACGAGACCGTGTTGAACCCTGAAGCATTCACTGCACGACTTATGCTAAAAAGCACAACCATCCCAAACATTAAAACTATAATCTTACTTCTCACAAAGACACCATTTCAACCTTGGGTGACCTACGTATTTATCGTTAACTGATTCCCCTTTTCGCGCGCATAGAATTGCGCGTGAGTGTGCATCTTGAATCCTTAGTCAGGGTTCATAAGAGTTGTTCGTCTTTGCAGGCGCAGTGTCCTTTGGCGAACACATGGAGCTGGAATGATTGTTGCGTAGGGCACTCAAAGTGATTCTGTGCCTTCCCTTCGTCATATTATCGTTCACCATCGGATGGACTCTAATCTGAATAGACTCCAAAAGAAGCCCAAAGAACCTCAGAACCTCACAGGCCTTGACAAACGAGCATGAGACGTTGTCTTTCGAATTGTCCCCAGAATGCACGAGCGAAGTCGTGCTCGAACACACTTGATGCGCGAACGTAGCTGGAACAAATTGGGAAATGAGATTAGCGCGCGCTCTTACTAAGTGATTTCACCTGATTACTTGGTTAAGGCTTTTACGATTTCGTCCACTTGGTTCACAGAGGCAATGGCACGTGTCTTGAAGATTACCCATGGAACGTACCGTTGTATCATGTTAGCGCGCGCGCAACTCAAGCACGCGATTTGCAACGTTTGTTCAGCTTCAGAGTATGTGAATTAACGCTTCATCTACTGACCGCAAAGAGTAGTTCAGTAGGAAAAGAACGACCAGTATTATTATTGATATTTTAAGGATACAAAAAGTCTCGCTTGTTTTGAAATAGCCCTTCACATTTTCAAGCTTGCTAAGTACCCAGTAAAGCCCCGCCGCAGCCTAGCGCGCGCGTGTGTTCCGGCATGCTGTCGTTCAGCTCTTCACAATAGCTGATAATCTTTGACTTGAAAATCGAATGTCCTACTGAGTGTAGAAGCAATTGAGGATCTTTCGTCAAGCAAGGTCCACCAATACCGGGTCCAGGTTTATGGATGTTAACCCTCGGATGAGTGTTAGCAAGATTTACAACTTTGACAATGTCAGCTCCTACTTTCTCGCACAATAATGCTAGCTCATTTGCGAAGGCTATGTTGACGTATCGAAAAGTGTTTTCGGCCAATTTAGCCAACTCGGCATTGGCGATATCAGTAACCCAGATTTTTCCTTTAACTACGCTTTTGAATAATTCTACGGTTGATTGAGTGCTTTGGAGACTAACGCCCCCAACTACTCTTGCGTTACTTTTGAATTCTTGAAGAGTATTTCCCGGCAGAATTCTTTCAGGGCAATAAGCAAGCCCAAAATCACTGTCACACTTCAGTCCACTTTCTTGTTCAAGTATTCTTGCCACGAGATTCTTTGTGGCCCCGGGAGGAACTGTGCTTACGATCACAACAAGTTTTCCAGCTGTGAGGCCTTTTGCGACATCTCGACTTGCCTTCTCAAGAAATCTTAAATTCGGCTTTCGCCTGTTCGTCAAGGGAGTTTGAACGCAGATTAACACGACGTCAGCTTGCATTGATGCTGAAACATTATCTGCAACTACTCGTAGCCTACCTGTCCTTACGACTCTACGGATCAAGTTGTCGAGTTCCATTTCCTGAGTTACGAGTCTCAAAGACGAAATTGTGGTGATTAGGTTTTTGTTGATGTCGCTTCCGATAACTGAAAACCCAGCATCTGCAAAGATAGCAGCAATGGGCAAACCTACGTGTCCTAAGCCTATTACACCTATCTTGACTTGCCTCTTTCTGATTCTATCGGTCAACTTCATGCTCATCTTGTTTCCATTCTGAGAAGACTATGGAGAAGCTGGAGGTCTTCGCCTCCTGCGGAATAATGCAATCGCTATAGCTATTCCTATTATTGCCACTATTGTTGCGGCTGCTATCCACATTGGGAAAGGTTCTGGAGGAAGGACTTCTATGGTTATGAAGTCTACAGCCGTATTGTTTGCAGTATCTCTAACAGTTAGTGTTACTGTGTAGTTTCCAGATTTCGCATACGTGTGGGTTGCTGTTTTGCTTGTTCCGGTTGTTCCGTCTCCGAAATCCCATGTACAGGTGACTACACCAATGTTGTCTGAAGAGGAGGAGCCGTCAAAAGTTATCGGTGTGTTTTCGTTGGATGTGAACCAACCGTTGCTGCCTTGTGCGCCGCTGCTTACACTTATCTTGGTTATCATCCAATACAGCGTGACTTCTCGTCGACCGGTGTTTACATTTATGCTTGCAATCTTTTTTTCGCTGTTGTAGCTCCACGTTGTTGCCCCCGAAACATTGGCTGGCCGGCCCATGTCGCCAACGTAGATTAACGTGGGGCTGTTGGTTCCAAGAACCGAGTCAATGGTTAAGGTCAGTTTGTTGGATGTGTGTGATTGGTTGGTGATCTTGGCTTCTATGTTTGTCAAGACTATGAGGTCTGCCGTGTTGGTTGTTATGGCTGGGTTAGTGTAATATCTTCCAACAAAGATGCCGTCATTTGTTCTCTCTCAAAACCGAGTTTGTCACTGAAATCATTCGTGTTCCCTTTATACGGAGTATGGCTTGTTCGCTTCCTAGAATGCTCGCATCGACTTTGAGGGGGCCTGTTAAGATTCCGAGCAGGCTTGTTGTTGGTGATTCTGTTCCGTTTGTTAATGTACCTGAATAAGAAACAGGCTGGCCGGCAACAGTTAAGGACGGGTTTAATGTGTTCACATCTGACGCAAAAAATGCGCTGTTGAACTTCTCTCCAGCAAAAGCTATTTGGTCTAAATAGCTGGATCGGATGTTTTGCCAAGACGACTCTGGCATAGTACAGAGAACCGAATCTACATACATTTCAGTGTTGGAACTCGTTGGTTTTTCGAACTGCAAACTGATTCTCGCAGTCCATGTTTGAGAAGTGTTGAATGTTAGTACAGATTCACATCGTTGCCAAATTGTGGTTGGGCTAACGCTGGCTATCAGAAGGGAGGGGCCATCACTCTGATTTGATACAATAAGCCTGATTCCGTCAGTAAACGATGAGTTGCTCTTGTACCAAAATGCAAGAATCATATAATCTCCTTTTCCAACTGTTATGTCCGTCGAAGGGCGAAGTATCGTTAAACCAGCGTCATTAGCGTGTTTGGTGACCTTGAACGCATAGGTTCCATCATGCACGGTGTCAATAGCATTTGTTATGTCTACTGTTCCACCGTATGATGATGTAACCCAATTTGTCAAGTTATTCATTTCGAAGCCTGCATTATCTCTTGCGGCCCAATTAATCTTTGAAAGTCCTATTATCGATGCTTGGACGTTGGACAATGCAACATTCGTCAAGTCCAGATAGGTCGAGCCGTTGTATATCCGTTGTTCAAGAACGTAATTGTCAGCGTCTGCCGTCAAGCCTCTGTCAGCGTTGAAGACTTTGCTGTATTCATAAATGACGTCTTCTTTTTCCAATCTGTTCAACCGGTATAGCTTGTAATTTGTCTGATCAACGAAATACAGTGGAAAAGACGGGTTGCTCTGCATACGTGTAATCTCTCCAGTTGACGATTGCCAAACTTTGACGTAGTGCAAACCGTCCAATGTTGCAATTATGCTGCCATGGTCTGTGCTTAAAAAGAACACGTCGCCTATCCTTAGTGAATCATAGATTTGGTTGTCGAATGCATCTGTCTTGGCTATTTTCTCCCGGCTACTCCACCATGTTGCGTTTGGTTCGTCATACTTGATCCTGTACATGTAATTTCCTAGATCTGGCAAACCATAAATGTAGTCGCCCAAGAAGAATGCATCTGTCCAACGAGGCTCATTACTGGTCTCTGAAGAAGCAAGAACCTCCCATGCTGTCCCGTTGTACCGCCTTATTTGTCCATACCACCCCATACTTGCATTTGGATCACCAATCAAAACGTAGAGCCAATCGTTTGGGGCGACTATTACCGAATGAACATGCTTTGGAAGAGGCGGAGTAGCAGAAACGTTATACCATTCTGTAAAGGTCGCTCCTTGATCAGTTGAACGATAAATCCAACATGGAACATAATTAGGCGGGGAGTCTTGTTCTCCGTACCAGTGAGTGTAAAGGTTTCCTTTTGAGTCTTCAGTCCTGTGCCAAAACATGTCCGGGAATAGACCGACATCGCCAGTCTTACCGATAACAGTACCGTTTTCGCCCGTTGAATTCCATGTTGCGCCTCTATCCGTGGAGCGATAGATGATGCACTTTGGTTGGTATGGAGGATTCGATATCTGAGCATAGATATAATTCCGACTATCTCTGTATTGCTGCCAAACTCTCGCTGTTTCTCGAAACTGAGTAAACCTCGACCAAGTTGCTCCATCGTTATCACTGTACCAATAACCCTGATATTTTGTTCCGAGGTAAATTCTTCCCTGAGAATCCGTTTCAACGTTTTGGGCCTGTGTTACGCCCGCAGGCAATGAAACGATTTCTTCGCCCCAAGGAGAACCAGTAATCAAGGCGCGCGCGTAATGTCAGGGGGCCCCCAGTAGCAACAACAAACATGTCAAATTAATCACTGTGATCAATTTCTTATACAAGTATCGCCTCTCCTCAAATTTAGTTACTCACCCATCAATCATTAGTGTTTGCCCTGACGCGCACTTGCGAACGAGCATAAAGATGTCATAGCGCACGCGCTTTCTCCAGAATTCGAAGGACTGTCAAGAGAATTTCAGACATCGGCATACGTGCATCAAAGGAAACGCGCGTAGACGCTCCTTGTCAGCGTTCTGCGAATTCTCTTGATCTGTTCTTGCACAGGCAATGAAGACTTGTCATAGATAAAATAGACGAAATCAATCAAAGGGATCTTCAATTGGCTTAAACCAATCTTATATTCACCAAAATTCTTCTCTTCCAAAACTGCTCCAAGTCCATCCCCTATGGGGAGATCTATACAACCATCGCAAACTTTTAGTGGATTTGAAACTATGTCTATAGCGAATTCTTCCTGCAACCCTACCTCCTCATTTGGATATGACAGCTTTTTTATTGAGGCGGCGAGTTGCAAAAGTGTTGTGGCACCCACTCCTGTGAAAGGAGCAGATCCAATCATGTACTCCAGTCCTAGGTCTATTGTTTTTTCTATTGCCCTTTTTGTAATTGTCAGACATCCTAATTTTGAGGGGTGGAAGTTTATGATATCAGCTGCCTCTTCTCGTGCTATTATCTCAACGTCAGAGGGCTTCCTTAGTGTTTCATCGACCATCACTTTAGGTGCTATGAGCTTTCTCAAGTGGCGCAATCCCTTTAGGTCGTGCCATTTTATGGGTTGTTCGACTATTCCAATCTCAAATCTTTCAAGTTTCTTAAGAGAGTCTGCGGCTTTCTCCACGCTCCTATATGCTTGGTTGGCATCAATACGCAATAATACGTCGTAGCCTACGACCTCTCTAACGTGCTGAAGATTATCAATATCTTTTTCTACCGTGCCTGAGATTTTGACCTTGAGATGATTGACTCCTTTTTCAAACACCCACTTTTCTGCAACTTTCGCCATGATACGTGGATGCCAGAGAAATATTGTCCCACATACTGGGATTGTGTTTCTGTATGTTCGCCCGAGCAATTCACTGAAAGGCAGTTGGTTCGTCTTGCTTAGGATGTCCATCAAAGCCGTTTCGTACGCAAGAAAAGGGCCATAATCAAAACGAACATCCGAACTCATTCTTTCCTGCATTTCAGGCAATATTCCTAAGGCTTCGCCAACGTCCTTTCCCACCAGAGCCTTCGCAATTTTTTTGCTGATTGTGTACACATTGTAGATTTCTGTAAAATATGGCGTTCCTTCCCCAGTTCCCACTGTTCCTTGTTCATTTTGGATTCTTACTATTAAATGTGACGTCGAAGCGATTTTCCCAGCGCCAAGACGAATATCAACCGGAATCCTGAGAAGATGCAATGCAATGTTTCTTATTTTAGACATTGGAACGTTTCTCTAACAGGTATGTTACTGAGCGAATTGGATGAAGAGGAAGTGGATAAATTCTGGTTCTAGAGACAATCCTCAAACCTCTTTGTTCAAATAATTCCTGCCATTGCTCAGCTGTTTTAAAATGAAAAGGCACTGAGACAGAAGGACACTCAATCTTGTTTGCAATCCAATCATCTATGCATAAAAGCCATTTTTCAAGCAAAGCGTGGTAAACATCCTCAATAATAATAAGTTTTTTCCTCGCCACTCGAATGCATTCATCAAGTGCAGCGTTTGGGTCTGCACAATGGTGAAGAACGAAATTTGCCATGACAATATCAAAGCTGTTCTTTTTAAACGGCATTTTTTTTCCATCATACAAAGTCAAGGGAATGCCTGCTTTATGATAATCTGCTACATCAACTCCCTGAACAGATATTGATTTTAGCCTCTTCAGTGCCTGTGCGATAAGCATTGTTCCAGCACCAAAGTCTAATACGCTTTCACCTGATTCAATAAGATTGCTTAATTTCCGAGCAACACGACGCGCTCGCCATTTCATAATGAAATCAAACAACTTCAAAGACGATGTTGCGGCAGGCACTTTTTGATTCTCTCCTTCATGAAGTAGCGCCTACAGTGGCAAGAACTCTGGCAAGCATTTCAAGAGAAGAAGAAAACCCATTGGACTCAGAGATAATAGACTCATATAGCAAATCTGCGTTAAGATAGGTAACATCACCATTGCCAATTTCCTTTTGTATTGCGAATGGCGTAACAGGTTCACTATTCCAAGTGTAATTTGCAACAACTCTTCCATTTGCGGTTTGGACCATACTGTTAACCTCAGTCGTGGGCAAGTCGATACTGGCTTCGCCTTGAATTCCATTAATCATGATGGGGCGCGTTTGGCCGTTCTCCCCCGATACGAAAATATCGTCTATAACCATGTTTACAGGCAATTGAAAACCGGTTACTATTCTAAGCTTCTTGATTGCTGACAAATCTAACCCATTAAAATACTCCATAATCGGAATAAGAAGGAGTTTCCATCCAACAAAGGCCGGTTCATATGTTCCAGTCGCAGAATCATAGGTTGAAAGGTCGTACCTGAAATATTTCTCGTTCCCGTTCACGTCAGTGAGATAAAGATACCATTGAGGGCCGCCACCATTGCCGTAAACCCATATGCCCAGATACTCTTCCCCAGTTAAATTCCAAAAACTCTGAGGCATGTAAACCCATTCTTCCCACGAAGACTGGTTATTCTGCAATCTCAAACTTGCAGAACCTTCTCTCACATTTGTCTCTTCAAGAAGAATACTGCCACGACCATATAATGTCTTCCAACCATTCGTGGAATCACAATTTACAAGGGAACTCTCGGAGGTCAAGCCGAACAATTCATCGAAAAAGCCAAAATGATTAGTATTTGAAATCATCAAATGACCGCCTTTCGAAACCCACTCCAACAACTGATCCGTTTCTTCCTTCGTCCACGGGTCATACGGCACAATGATGCTCTGAGCCGCATTCAAAACCAACGCATCAGAAGCATTCGTTATCACTGAGTAAGAGTATCCGCTCGTCATAAGCGCCAACAACCATAAAACGTAAGCATCGTACGGGACACCGTCGCTATTCCCTGAGGAAATCAGACCTATCGGAGACAGACTTGAAGGTGAGTGCAAAGATGGAATTGAATAAATCGCCACCTCGGAGTTATTAAACACCATCGGGAGCACTTTTATCAACTGCTGAACAAAAAGGTTCTCCTCCAAGTCCAGTGCATCCCGATAAAGATTTATGTACAAAAATTTGGCATCGACTGTCTTGATCGCAGCAACTGTGCTACTCGGCGAATCAGAAAATTGACCTAACCACTGGTTTGTATCGTATGTCCACTTGTCATTTGCAAAAGCTCGAATGCACTCACCACTCTGCTCATCCATGTAGGCGACTATGGCACCACTAGGCAAAGAATAATGCAGAAAATCCAAGGCTTCTAACTCTTCCCTGGTCAAGCTGGTTGTAAAGAAGACTTGGGAAGCAAAATCTCCGGCCATCAAAGTCGAAGAAACTCCGGCAATAATCAAGAGCGACGTCAAAAGCGATATCAGTCCAATTTTAAACAGATCCTTTGGGCGACGAGTTTTTATCTCTACATGATCCATCGCAGATATTAGGGCGTACGCCATCAATGGACTTGCTGCAGCATATACGTATACTATTACGCGTCTTTCATAGAATCCAGTATAGAAAAGCTCTGTATTCACAAATGATAGGGCTTGCCCGAATATGAAAAGCAGAACAATTGTTAGAGCAAGAAACACAACCGTTCGTCTAATTTTCACATTTACATCAGCCCATTTGGACAAGACTGAAGAAAACCCGAGCAAGCCAAGGAAGAAGGGAACCCCACCCAGCGCTGGATAAGCATACCATGGAATTCTCCCTGAGGCCAAATCTTTATTAGTAATGTGAGGAAGAAGAACAACAAACACAATTAGAGAGATACCATAAGCGCAAAGCGCTGCTTTCACCAAGTGCTTTTTCATGAGAGCAAAATGTTTAGACGCTATCTTGTCCTGAATCGTTTGCTTCAGGCTCTTAAATCGCTTCTCGATAAATCTGCCATAAGTCAAGGCGAAGATAACAGCCGATCCAAGCAGGAGAGCGTAAAAACTAGGACTGTTAAGGTAGTAGTATTTTGACGCCAATTGAAACGAACTAGTTTGGCTGAAGTACTCATACTGGGAAGTCAGAGAAAAGTCAATGACCGCAACAACGCCCAATCCTAATAAGATCGACAGAACAGTCCACCTAACTCTTGTTCTAGCTTCGTTATTTCGTGTTATCAGGGAAGACAGCAACACAGCGGCTAGAAAGATCAAAAAGATTATCGCCTCTACACCATGTAATAAATAGATTAACGCAAATATCGCACTCACTAAAAACAGGTTGGATTTATGATGCAAATCTGATTGCCATGTAAAATAAACTAACCACCACAAAGCGGTATAGGCAATCACGGCAGCATTGAAACCCACAACGAATGGAGGATACCATCCTTGGTAAAGAAATTTCCCTCCAAGCGTATATATGATGTGAATCCAATCGGAATCTTGCACTGACACAGAGTTTCTCAATTCCAAGGCGTAAAGCCAGGCAGGTCCCGAGAAAAGGGCATATGAAAGCGATGCTAAAGAAGCAATTCTCTTGTCTCTGAAAAGGCGGAAACACATGCAGCAGAAGGATAGAACACTCATTGCTATCAAGGGATACAATGCCATGTAGGCATTCACTGATGGTACTCCAGAAATTGTAATAAAAGAAGCTAAGTACAAATGAAACCACCAAGGAATCTGCAACCAGGTAAAGGCTTTGTAATCAATAAAAGCTTGGGCAAAGCCGTGGTGACGCCACATGTCAGAGCCTGGCCCGCCGATGAAAAAACCTATCTGAGAATACATCCAACATAGCCAAATACCCATGAGCAGCATAGTTAAAGCGATGAGCAATGCTGGGAGAAAGCCTCCCTTTTCTATTGCAAAGATTTGGGGGCGCATCCTTGGTCTTCTTCGAATGGAAAATTTGAGAACAAAGGCCCCTACCAGAACAATACACAAGCCAAACCAGATGTCAAGAAAGGACTCTCCCACAATGCCGACCAGAAGAGCACTCACAAAGCCAGTTATCGTTAACAAGACTACACTTAACAGGTATGACGTTACAAGTTTGGACAACGTCCCTAGTTTAGGTTTTCCTACGACGGCTAGGACAAGATATCCGGGGAAGAAGTTCATACCGAAGGCTGCAAGAAGCCTCATAGCACTAGGCAACGGTAGAGCATTCCAGTAAACAAAGATTTCCCTGCTTATAGGCGAAATCAAGAATATGATGCCTAGCGAAAACATAAAAACAACAGTTATTACTAGCTCACTTGAAACGAGACTCGCGAATCTAGGCAAGTTGCGTTCAACTTTAGTCTCGGCTGAGCTCTCGTTGCCTCGAAGAAGAAGCTCACCAACAACAAAAGTGATTGCGAAAAGTGTTAACGCCAACGCATATTTCAATGGATTAATCATGAAATACAGTGTCCAGAAGAAAACGATGAAACCCGCAATTACCAAAAAGAAATGTTTAGTTAGGTCCACGCGATCCAAGATTTAGTACTTCCTTTTCAATTTGATTTAGGATTTCTTCCCAGTCAAATTTTTCGACCACTAACTGTCTGGCATTTTTTCCCATCAATGCCGCAAGTTTTTCATCTTCTAGGAGAATAGAAAACTTTTCAGCGATGGTCTCCGGATTTACTTCCCTTGCAACAAGCCCATTGAACTCATCAATTAGGATATCCTTAGAAACCGGCGAGGATACAACGGGTTTCCCGCACGCAAAATACTCTAGGATCTTTGATGGTATTGTATAAGCGTTAATAGGCGAGAAGCGAAGAGGCCCAACTGTGAAATACGATTGTTTAATAAATTCTGAAATTGAATCGTGAGGAACGTATCTATAAAAAGTTACTCTTCTCTTCATATTTAGTTTCTTTGCTAGCTCAATAAGAGGTGATCGTTCAGGGCCATCTCCAATTATTACAACGCTGCATCCATTCCGTTTGGCAATACAAGAAAATGCTTTGATCAGACGGTCAACGCCATCTTCAGGGTTTAGACTGCCAACATACAATATTGACTTTTGCACGCTGGAATCGTCTTTGAAGGTGGGTGGGCAAAAGGTTTTGGTGTCAACGCCATTTGGCACCACAGCAACTTTGCTGGGTGAGTGCCCGTTTTCTGCCAAAAGACCGCGCAGCTCATTAGTCAGAACTAGCAATCTATCCGCTTTTTTTCCTATGTTCTTCAGAAGAGCTCCATAAGAGGAATTAATGAGGATTTGCTCAAAAAAGGGGTTGGGAATTGTCGCATCTGGAATCATATCGTGCACTCTCACTATCCAAGGTTTTCCCTTCAGAACTTTCAACATAAAACCAGAGAGAGAGGCTAAATGAAACAAATGAAATTGAGTTATGACCAAGTCGTACTGGTTCCTAAATGCTCTCAAGAAATTGAAAAGGTGCGGAAGTGTTGTGCTCAGCGGCAACGGTGTAGGTAAAGAACGATGGACTTTGAAAGGAAAATTACTACGTTGCATGACAGTGGCCATGGTGTATTTGCTGAAGGCCTGCGGACAAAACACAATCACTTCGTGCCCTCTTTCCACCAAGCCGTTCACTATTCTATATGTATTTTCAGATGC